>Ga0214917_10000021_pt1 | contig 170099 bp, 180 predicted proteins | sample LL_1208_BB_MetaG_FD_177983 | JGI IMG/M metagenome (GOLD analysis project Ga0214917, IMG submission 177983) | Freshwater microbial communities from Lake Lanier, Atlanta, Georgia, United States - LL_1208_BB | ecosystem: Environmental > Aquatic > Freshwater > Lake | place: USA: Georgia...
TACAATTCTACAATCTTTACATTTTTTCAATTTTCTATAGTTTTTAATATATTCAGATTCGTCATCGAAATGAATTTTAATATATCGATAAATATTGTAATATATTGTTAAAAATACAATTATACCGAATAATAATAAAATTATCGTATTTTTGTTTATATCCATATTTTATAATTTAATTATAAAATAAAAATTTTAATTAAAAAAAGTAAAAATGGATTACAATTTATTATGTAAAATATTGATGAAATGGTCTTTAGAAAATAAAGAATATGAATTGACAAATTTCATCTACAATGAATTCAATATTGGAATACCTGTTTCTTATCTTTATAAATTACCAACACAAATGTATTTTTCTTCTATGGATAATTTTTTTAGTAATTCTGATACTAAAAAATCTAATGATAAACATTTGGATATTTTATTATCCACTTTCTCAAACTCAAAATATGGTTCGTTGACCGAATGGGAAGGTAAATATGGATACCGGAAAAAAATTAGAAACCACACAAACCTATAAGTTTTCTACTATTATCGCAACATTTCCAAGATCCCAAACATGGGTAATAATTACCACAACAATCTTTTTCTTTATATTCTTCCATAACTGGTGCACCTGTAGTAGAAGGAGGATTTGTAGTATCATCGTCAGCCATTTCGTCAGCCATTTCTTTTACTTTATTAAAATGATATGTAAGAATAATAAAAAGATGAACAGCAATAATTCCATAACCTAATATCTGTAGTCCGTCTACAAGTTGTGCATTTGTAATTGTTCTATTTGCTATAAACAAAGGTATTAATGCAAAAATTATTCCTACTACTACATGAAACAAATTAATCTTTTTTTCCATAATAGTATCTTGAATTTCTGAAAACATTTTATATATATATAATATTTTTTTCAAAATTTAAAGAAAAAAACTTTTAAAAAAAATGACAGAAAATAATGATAAAATTATAGATTTCTTAAGAAATACGGCAGATTTGATTGAAAAAAATGAAATTGACGAACAAAGTTTACAAATCGCCGGTGAATATTATATGAGACATTTATTAAAAACTGAAGTTGATGATAATCATAATACTACATTAGAAGAAAAAGATTTAGTCAAATTTTTGACCGCTGGATGGTATATTTACAATATAATTTTGAAAGAAAAAAATCTTAAATCATAATAAAATGTCAATAAAATATTTAGGATTTAATGTTCCTGTTTTATTAAAAGATGGCACAACGCGTTTATCACAACATTTAAAAATTTCTGATATATTAAGCCCTGATATAAAAATAAATAATATCGAAATAATTAATGATAAATTGTATAAAATCATACCACGATATGGTTCGGATTTCATTATCGGTCATCAAAATAAAATAAATAACAAAGAACTCATAAAAACAAATATTGATTTTCCTTTGAAATCAATAAAAATTGACCCTTATTTTATTGGATTATGTATCGCAAATAATAATTATAATAATGAGCAAATTGTATTTAATGTGAAAGATACACATGAAGAAATATATAATTATGTAATCTCAATGATAGAATATACAAACATTAAATATATTATCGAAAATGGTTTTTTGAAAATCAATGATCCGCGAATCATTGATTATTTTCATTTTTACGGTCTTTTTAATATTCGCATAATTCCCGATATTTACAAATATAATAAACTCAATTTCAGATATCGAATATTAAGCGGTATATTAGATGCAAAAGGACAATATTTTCATTTTAACGGTAATAGCGGTGGATATTATGAAATTATAGAAGACGACGAAGAATTGATTACAGATATTGATTATATTGCAAAATCTGTAGGATTGTATACAATTTTATACAAAAAAGATAGTCAGTTTTTATTACATATATGTGGAAATAAGTTGTGTTGTATGCAATCTTTTCTATTAAAACCTGATATCTTACCAAATCCTGTTTGTGATTATAAAATTGCTCCAATACTGTTTGATACTAAATGTGTAAAATTAAACATTTCTGGAGAAAATATCACATTGGCAGATTTTACAATGATTTAATTTTTTTATTTTATTTAATAAATGAATAATATTCTTTTAAGAAGTAAACGACAAAGTAAACGACAAAGTAAACGACAAAGTAAACGACAAAGTAAACGACAAAGTAAACGACAAAGTAAACGACAAAGTAAACGACAAAGTAAACGACAAAGTAAACGACATTTAGACAGTGGAAAAAGAGAAAGAGAAGATGATGATACTGATATTAACAAAATATTAGCAAATATTAAAATAAGTGATAAAGATAATAATTTTGATGATATTATATCATCTTTAGAAAAACTTAATATCAGTAAAAAACAAAAAACTGATGAACATGGTATTGATGAATTTACAGTTGAAATTAATAAAAAACAAAATATTATTAATTTATTAGAGACTAGTTATAATGCTTTAGATGATAAAGATAGTGAAATAGCAATAAATATTAAAAAAATGAAAGAAAAAATAACAGAAGAAATTAAAGATATATTAAATAAAAGACCATATTAAATGTTATTAATATTTTTATCTATATTTTTAATTTCAATAATAATTGATGCATTTACAAGATTAAGATTATGTAAAAATGTTGATGCAAAACTTATTTCAATATTACTTATTCATCGTTTTGTTTACATATTTATGTATTTTGGCTGGATATTCAATAATAAAATAATACTAATTTCGTATATTTTATCTTTAATTTCCATACATTTATATTGGTATTTTAACAATAATATTTGCGATGTTACATCAATAGAAAATGATTTATGCGAATATGAAGAATATAAATATTTCGATTACTTATATATCTTTTTCGATGTAAAAACTGCCGACATCATTTTGAAATCACTTCTTGTCATATTTATATCGATTTCAGTTATAAAAATTTTAAATTGAATTTTATTTAAAAATATAAATAAAATAATCAGATTTTATGTCAATTAAATATGCTATAAATTCGTTGTCTAATGAACAACGTGATAAAATTAACGATGAACTAAAAATAGAAATTGAGAATAATAAATATAATTTATTTGCTTCAAAAAAAATTATATATCCATATCTTATCGATGGTGATAATATTCATTTACCTTTTGCTTATGCATCTACGGAATTATCAATGAAACGTCGTGAAAGAACTGAATTTCCGGTGATGAAAATTAAATTCGAAGGTTCTTTACGTGAAGAACAAGAAAAGATAAAACAAGAAGCTATAAAACAAATGAATGTCGCAGGTTCCGTTATTATTAGTCTTTATACTGGCGGTGGAAAAACAATTACTTCTATTAATTTAGCATGTTCTATAAAATTAAAAACTTTGGTTATCGTAAATAAAGTAGTTTTAATTAATCAATGGGAAGATTCGTTAAAGAAATTTTGTCCTTCTGCTACGATATGTAAATTAATTCCTAAAGCAAAATTTAACGAAGAAGCTGATTTTTTTATTATAAATGCTACAAATGTAGCGAAAAAACCTCGTGGATTTTTTGATAAAATAGGTTTAGTTATCGTCGATGAATTGCATCAAATTATGGCAGAATCGTTATCAAATTCATTATTTTATATATCACCACGATATCTAATTGGATTAAGTGCTACACCTTATAGAACAGATGGATTAGACCCATTAATACATTTTTATTTCGGAGAATTTAAAATTATTCGCTTACTAAAAAGAGAACATACGGTTTATAAAGTTGAAACGGGATTTTCTCCTAAAGTTGAATTAACAGAAACCGGTAAAGTGAATTGGAATGTGTTAATTAATTCACAAGCAAATGATGAAGACCGTAATGAATTGATTATTAGAATCGCAAAACATTTTAGAGACAGAAATATATTGATAATGTCTAAACGTATAGAACAAGGAGAATATATATACAATCGATTATTAGAAGAAGGTGAAAGTGTAACAAATCTGATAGGTAAAAAACAAGAATTTGATAAAGAATCGCGAATTCTTGTAGCAACGGTAACAAAAACAGGAACAGGTTTCGACCATCCAAAGATGGATTGTTTAATTCTTGCGAGCGATCTTGAAAGTTATTTTGTACAGATATTAGGACGAGTTTTAAGAAGACCAGATATAAAACCAATAGTATTTGATTTTGTAGATGATAATCCGATTTTAGAGAAACATTTTAGAACGCGAAAATCAGTTTATACAAATATCGGAGGGAAAATGATTGATTTCAAAAAAGTTTTTCCGGATATGTAAAAGTTTTTTTATAACAAAAGAAGTTATAAAAAATTGTGTCGTTATATACAGGAGTATATTTCCAAATTCTATTTTTTTATTTTATTAATTTCCAACCTTCAAGAAGTAATCTATCTTCTGTATTATCAAACCAATTGTAAACAGGTAAATAAATATTTTTATGGTTTGAGAAAACTGAACCCCAAAAACTAAAAGTACTATTTGCAGTAATAATATAATTACATAAACTTATTAAAAACATATCATCAATTTCATTATTAGAAACTATAGTAAACTCTTTTGTATTATCTTTTAATATATTTTTCATTCTATTTTCAACGGTATTAATGTCTTCTTTTTCGCAGAATACAAGAATCTTTTTATTTTTAATTCCAATATCCTCTAAAGAATTTATATAGTAATCGTCCGATAGAAGGTTATGAACCTCCTGAAGATTTTTATAATCACCAAGTCTAAAATGAACTGCTATTATTTCAGCATTATCAAATAAATTAATGTATTTATTTTTTATTTGTAATTTTAATTCCTCAATACCAAGAATAATATTTATTTTTTGAAGATTTTTTATAAAATTATTTTTTGACTGTAAATAACCGTTAAACATAATATTTTTATCTTTTATTTTATCATTAATCTCATATGTCCCAAGTGAATTTTCATTCACATTTTCCCATTTAATTAAATCTGTATCTCGTATATTTAAATTTTTGAATATAGAGTTCCAATAAGTAGGTCTATTTCCAGTTGTATTTTTATGTTTAAAAATTGGAATTTTATTATTATCTATACCATAAGAAATAGCTGTATAAATTCCAAAAAGTTGATTACCAAGACCGCCAACGTAATTACAAGAAACAAATTTTGTATCATCATATTTTATATTGTTACAAATGATACTAATACAAAAAACTATAATACAAAAAACTATAATACAAAAAACTATAATTAAAATTTCGAAAAATACCATTTATTATTTAAAATATTTTTATAAAAAATTATAAAGATGTTAAAACCGCCAATTTATTTCTAAAAATAGAATTATCCATATTTAGTTCTGTTATTTCCAATTGAGACGGTCCATATTGTTCAAATTTATTAGGATCCATATCGCCATTTTCTTTAGTCCATAATGTTTGCGCAACTGCATATGATTTACTTGATATACCAGCATCAATTAACATATTTGTTAATTTAATTGCTTTAACATCTTTTTCTATATTTCCATCGCTGTTTTTAAATTTAAAAATATGACGACTTGGGTCAGAACAAATATAATTTTTATTACCATCTTCATCTTTCAATAATGTATCATACGCAAACTGGGCTACACCTTTTTGTCCATCACAAACATAATCTTCATTCAATTTTTCATTAATCATTCGTTTTATTCTTTCAGGGTCATCAAAGAAATTATTATTAATTCTGTTATCATTATTAGTAGTAGTTGTATTTTTAGGTTGCATAGCCAATTTTTGAACAAGTTCACGGTCTTGTAAATATATTTTATTTTGCGTTTCCAATTCCGTTATACGCAAATGTAATTTATTATTTTCTTCATCTTTTTCAATTAATAATTTTCTTAATTCATTAATTTCAAAATCAGATTTTTTCTTACAATTTTTATAATGAGTTTTTAATATTTGTACTGTAAATAATTTATTACAAAATTCACAATTCACAAAAGATGATTCAATTTCATCTTTATTTTCTTTATTCTGAATTAGTTGGCATTTTTTATTTGTTTTTTTATGATATCGAAGATTACTTATATTACTATAACTTTTGTTACAAAACTCGCATTCTAAATTCATTTTTATTATTAGAAATATTCTTTTAAATTGATTTGTTTTGATTACTAATGATTAATAATTTTTACTAATCATTAGTATTTTTTACTAATCATCAAATATTTATTAGACTGATTTATAATCTATCTATATAACCAAAATTTTTTGAAAACTCAAATCCAATCTATCTAAATATTTTATCAAAAAATTGTGTGTGTGTGGACGATTTTTCCCCCATTCCTATAAAACGCCAAAAAACATTTTCCGACAAAAACTTTTCCGGAAAAAAAGAAAATGGCAGAAATTATTTTTTATAAAATTAATTTTATTTTTGAAAAACTTTTTTTATTTTCTTCAAAATATTTTCCGGATAAAAATTTTTATCTTTGATTTTTAAAACTTCATCATAAAAGAAAAATGTTGGTGTTCCTTTTCTTTGAAAATTTTTATAATTGTTATATTTCTCATATGGGTCAAACAATTCTTTCAAGAAATCTTTTAATTCTTCACTAATTTTCTTATTATGCCAATGATATAAACTGGCTAAAAATAATCTCATATCTTGTCCTTTGTTATATGTTTCATTATCTTGATATGAACCTTCTACATACATTTTAGATTTAGCCATATTAATATTTTTACATTTAGGGCTATTAAAATTTGCAAAACACATTCCAAAATCAATAATATAAGTTTGATACTTATTATAAACACCAAATTCAACATCTTCTGTTATAATCGTCGTCAGTTGTACATCATTTAATTTCTTTAACATTATATTTTTAGAATGAAAATCACGGTGCATAAAATTTTTCATACATTTTTGTAAATTATAAACATTATATGCTACTAACGCAACTATTGAAATCTCTTCTTCAAAATTATGTTTTCTATCAAAAAAATAACATAAATCAATATCTAATTTTTCCATAATTAAAATTATTGTTTCAAAACCATTATCACTTACCGCATTTACAACATTATATATTTCTGGAATACAACGTGGAATTGTATTTTTAGTACATACTAACATGGATTCATAGAGACAATATAAAATCAAATGAATAATATTTTCTTTAAGAAACTCGTTATTCAAGAAATACACGACATCTTTGTCTTTCAATTCAGTTTGTGTAAATTTTATATTTTTTAATATTGACTGTCTGTCATTATAAACACACATACTGATATCACCATAAGACCCCGATGTTAATTTTTTTACATATTTAAAAGTATTATTTTTACCATACGTAATTTTTTTACTCTTTACAAAATTTATTTTATTATCATCCTTTAACATTTTAACCGAATTTAATATTTGATATATTTCATCTATCAAAATCGTATCGATAATATCCGATTTTTTGTTTTGATTAACTAAAAATAAATCTAAATATCGCGTGAAATCTTTTGCTTTTTCAATTGTTAAACCAAATATGGTTTGAATACAATTCTGTAATTTACTTAAAGTTTTATTTTTTATTACACTTTTTTTCATATACTTTATTTTATATGAAAAAATAAATTTTTCTTATATTTTTGGTGATTTTCTTGATGACGAAGACTTTCTTGATGACGTCGACTTTCTTGACGAAGACTTTCTTGACGGAGACTTTCTTGTTGACGGTGACTTTCTTGATGACGACTTTCTTGATGACGATTTTCTTGATGACGATATTTTTGTCGGCGACTTTTTATAAGCTTGAATTTTTATTTCATCTGTTCCCATTGGTTCAAAACCAAGGTCTATTATTGTATCGTTTTCATTAACTTGTGTGTCATTTAAATAAAATACATAGTTATCTCCATCTCCGTATTCTTCAGAAAATATTTTAAATATTTGACCCATATTTGTAATTTCAGTAATACTAAATAACACTTTTTGCATACCATAAACAATCAAAACAATCTGTTGAAAATGATATGGTATTTTATGCCAAGACGATAATGTATTAAGTATTTTCGGGTTTATATTTTTGTTTTTTATTAAAACATAACTTTTTTTGAAAACAGGTTCCCATGTATAAAAATCTTGTAAATTAGGTAAATTAATAATCGTCTCTAATGAATTTGTTAAATCACATCCTGGTATAAACATAAATTCTAAACTTTTAGGTAGTTTCTCTACATTTATGAATTTATAATTATATCTCCCATAATTATCTATCTGTATTCTCTTAATATTATTTAAACTTTCAAATATTTGACAATCAATATATTTATTTTTTCTATTATTTATTGATAATTTTTCGATATTATTTATACCAGAAAAAAAAGTATCAGTTAATTTAGAATTACCATCATATGTAAAATCTATTAATTTAGGTAATTCTAAATGTCGTAACGTTACATATTGAAGTTTAAGTATTTTTAAATTTTTTAATTTTGTTATAGGAGATATTTCGATAGCATGTTCTCCATTTCTATTTTCAATATCTAATTCTTCTAAATTATTCAAATATTTCGGAATATTTTTTATAACAAAATTAACATTATCATAAAATGAAGAATCATCGTCATTATTACGGAATTTAATTTTAAGACAGTTCACATTTTGAAGATTTTTTAAAAAATTAATAATATGTTTTTCATTTTCGCCAAAATATTTTATATTATCTGTAAAAAAAATAGTATGAATTTCACGCATCAATAAATGAACAACTTTATGTTTTGTATTATTGAAATAACATACTAATACATCAGATAAAGCTTCGTCGTCATTATCCAAATAAATAACATAATCTTCTTTTTCATCATCATGATCATCATTATAATTATCAACTCGAGATAACATATTTTTATGTATTGAATATATAATATCAAAATCATCTTCATAACCAAAAAAATGTTTATAATCAGGTTCAGTTCCAATTTTAACATCATCATTAAAATTAATTGTTTTAGGACTAGTTTTAGTTTCTGATTTTACTCTCAAATTCATTTCACCATGCCCCGGTTTGAAAAATAAATAATATATGTTATCAATAATCATCGAAATTGAATTTTCAGTTGATTTTTCTACATCTATTTCAATAGGTTCATTAGAAATATATTTTATAATATCTGTGATAAATTTATGTGGTTCTGTTATATCATTACAATCATCATTATCATAAACTATTTTATTTAACACACACGCTATATTTTTCACATCATTATGAATATCACCACTTTTAAAATTATATATATTTTGACTTAAATTCAAATTAGAAACTATATCGAGCCAATTTTCCATTGATTCTGTGGTTCCTATATCAAACATTTTTCTTTTTTTATAAAAATTTTTAACATTTTCATTTAATATTTTATCGGTATTAAATGTTCCATCAGGATTCTTAAGACAATAATTTAATATATTTAGTAATGTAGTTTCTCCGCAAGTCGAAAAAACTTTATCTTTATATTTAAAATTATGTTGCATTTTCAGAACTTTAAAAACACTACCAATATTAATATCGTTAAAAATATTAAACAATTCAATTTCATTTTCTGAATATTCTCTTCGAGAATCAAGAACCAATGAAATATTATAATATTCAGCCCGATCAGATTTCAAAAATTTTAAAATGTAATGATTTATAATAATTTTCATCGCATTTTTATTTACAATTTGATTATAATAATACAAGAAATACGATATTTTTATTATCAATTCTTCATATATTTTTATTTTTTCTTTGTCTGATACAATATTCTTATCACATTTTATTCCTGTAATATCTTTTGTTCGTATTATTTGATAATCAAGACAAAAATATTCTTTATAAAGACTAAATGTATCGTCAGAAATAAAAAAATTTTTAGTTAAATATTCATAAACTTCAGGATTTATTGTTTTGTTTTTCGTCCATTTATTCACTGGAGATGAATCATTAATGATTCTGATATTGTCTAATAAATTTATGAAATTATTATAATTACCACTGATAATCATAAAACCAATTATGGTTTTCTTTTTGAAATATATCATAGAATTATCAGTCATATCAAAAGTAAATAACGAATCTGTTAATAAAGCTAATTTATTATCTATCAAAGTATTATTTTTCACAAAGAAATGTATTGTTTTTTTTAAAGAAGCATCATCAAAATAATTAATATCGTCAATAAAATCATCAAAAAACAACTTAATTGGCGGACGTGTTCCATCAAATTTTTTATTTCTTTTTTTCATAACTCTTTATTTAATAAAAAAAATAAAATCTAAAATAAAAAGATGGAGTTTATATACACGAAAAATAATTCAATTAACAAATTGTTATGCAAGAATTTAGTTTCTACGTTTGAACAAACACCTAATAAATATATGGGTCTACAAACTACTGAATTTCGTTTAGAAAAAGATAAACGATTTGAAATATATGATACAATTTTATTTGAAGAATTATCTAAAAGTTTTAAAGAATATAAATCAAATATTGGAGAGAAAGTTAATGTATTTTCTCAAGATGGTGAAATAAAAGATAATGGATTTTTATTACAAAAATACATTAAAAATAAAGGGTTTTGTAATTTTCATGATGACTCTTATAATGAGACAAAAGATTGTGTAAGGATATTAACTTATATTTGGTTTCTGAACGATGTTAATAATGGAGGTGAGCTTGAATTTGGAAATAAAGATTTAATAGTAAAACCAGAAGCCGGAAAATTATTGATATTTCCATCAACATGGACATATTCCTACAAACAAAATTATCCTTTATCAAGTGATAAATATTTAATCATCGGAGGATTTTATAAATTCAATTAAGAGCAAATTAACGTGATGACTTTCTGGAAGATAATTTTCTTGATGATGATTTTCTGGAAGATAATTTTCTTGATGATGATTTTCTGGAAGATGACTTTCTTGAAGATGATTTTCTTGATGATAATTTTCTGGAAGATGACTTTCTGGAAGATGATGATTTTCTTTCATCGCTATTTAATTTATAATTTACTGTGTATTTATCCAATATATCAAGTAAATTTTTATTTATATTTTTATTTTTTATCACAAGTATATTATCTTGTTTTATATTAACTTCACCAAATCGTATTTTTTCGATATGATTTAAATTGAACATAATATCCAAATCATATGATGTTATATCAAAACCGTCTAAATATATTGATTTTAAATTTGTGTTTTTTAATACACCAGTATTTTTCATTTCTGAATTATCGTTTGAATCTATTACAGATAAATCTTCAAGATTAAATAAATTTTTAAATATTTCAAAATCAAAGAAGCCTTCTTTTCTTTGACAAAATAATCTAATAGATTTCAAATTTACTAATTTAGATAAATTGTTCATATCAAATGTTTGTGGAACATTTAATTCTACATATTCTAATTTTTTATAATTAGTAATAAAACTAATATTTTCATCGGTATGATGAATATCACCTCTATATGTAAATGATTTTAAATTTGGTGCATTTATATGTGTCGATATTATGTTGTGCAAATTAATTGCTTCTAAATTTTTTAATTCAGAAAGTGGTGTTAAATCAAAAGCATTAGATAATTCATCAGTATAAATATCAAATTCTCTTAAATATTTAGGAATATTTTCAAACATAACATTAATTATTTCAGAATCGGCTTCATTAACAGAAAAGTCTATCGCTGTAACATTTTGAATTTTATCGAAAAAATTAACAACTATTTCTTTACTGCCAAAAAATTCAATAGTATGAAAATTGATAATTAATTTTTTTACGGTTGATAATAATAATTGAACTATTTTTTTATCTGTATGAGTAATGAAATATGTTATTACTATATCAGATACAGCTTCGTCATAATCCATTTTATCACCGTAATCAGAATAACTTGTTAATATTTTTTTATAAAAACTGTAGACAATATCAAACTCATCTGAATTAATATCATGTAATTCTACAGTTTTTATTTTTGTTCTAGACGATTTTTTTATATTAATATTCATTTCACCATGACCTGGTCTAAAAAATAAAGAATACATATTATTAACAATCATTGAAATAGAATTTTCAGTTGAATTCTCTATTTTGATATCAATAGGTTTATTAGAAATATATTTTATTGTATCAATTATAAACTGTTGCGGGTTTTCTATTTCACATGATTCTCTATTATAAATTAAATTATTTAAAACACACGCTACGTTTTTTACATTATTGTGAATATCACCCGCGTAATTATATATATCTGATAATTTAAGATTAGAAACAATATCAAGCCATTCTGTCATGATTGTTCTTCCTCCTTTTTCTGAAATTTGACTCATTGTTTTTCCTTCGTAAAATCTAATAATATCATCATTTAATATTTTATCGGTATTAAATGTGCCATCACTATTTATCAGACAATAATTTAAAATATTTAACAAAGTCGTTTCACCACAGGTCGAAAATTGTTTTTTGTTGTAAATATATTGATATAAATATTTCAAGACTCTGAAACTATTGTTAACATCAATATTTGTAAAACTGTTATACAATGAAAAGTCTTTATTTGAATAATTTTTATGACCAAGAACCATTGAAATATTATAATATTCAGCACGATCAGATTTAAAAACATTTAAAATATAATGATTTATAATAATTTTTATAGCATTTTTGTTTTTGATTTGGATTAAATAATATATAAAATATGTTAATTTGATAATTAATTCTTCATATATTTGTTTTTCTACAATTGTTTTTTTTTCTTCACATTTTATCCCCGTTATATCTTTTGTTTTCATTGTTCTATAATTGAGACAAAAATATTCTTTGTATATACGCGTAATATCGGGTATAGTAATGTTTTCATCTACAAATTTACCAACATCATAAGAAATATCATTATAAAGTACAGATGATGGTAAAACTAATTTCGATGACCATTTATTTGGTATTTCATCATCTACAATGTCATCTACGATTGTTTTTTTAAAAATACCAATATTATTTAAAAATTTCATAAAGACATTATAGTATCCTGAAACAAGCATAAATCCGATTGTAGTTTTTTTCTGAAAATATAAAACAGAATTATCATCATTATCTGCGACAAACAATGAACCCGCTATTAGACTAAGATAATTATCCGTATCTTTGTTTTTTGTGAAAAAATGTATTGTTCTTTTTAATGATATATCATCGAAATAATTAATATCATTTATAAAATCATCAAAAAGCAATTCAATTGATTCTTCACGAATTCCATCCAATTTTTTATTTTTCATTTTCTTTATTAAAATAAATTTTTTATTGATTTATTAAAATTGAAAAAGATTTCTATTTCTCTAACAAAAATTAAGATGAAAACAATATATACTGATGGTTCTTGTATCAAAAATCCTAATGGACCAGGCGGTTGGTGCGCGATAATTTTAGACGATGATACTTTTGACGAATTAATTATAAGTGGTTCAGATAGTTCAACAACAAATAATAGAATGGAATTAAAAGCAATTATCGAATCTTTAAAATATATAGAACCAAAATCTGAATGTAAAATATACTCTGATAGTCAATTGTCTATAAATTGTGCGTCTGGAAAATGGTGTAGAAAAGCGAATATTGATTTATGGAATGAATACGAAAATGTTAGTAAAGACAAATATATTGATTTCGAATGGGTAAAAGCACATAATGGAAATTATTATAACGAAAAAGTCGATAAAATAGCATTTGAAGAAGCAAAACAAATTAAATTGAATTAATTTAAAAAGAAATATATATAAATTTATACAAGATGGATGAAAATGAAGAAAGTGATGATATTCCTGAATTAATTAATACAAGGAATGAATTAAGAGATGATACGTCATTTGTTGAATTATATGACGAAATTTTTAACGAAGTATTAGAAAATGCAATTTTAGACTATATGCAAGCAATTAATTTATCTAATTTATTTATATCTTCTTCAGAAACATTTATGAATACTATAATGAACAATAACAGAAATTATGAACAAGTTTTAAATGAAAGTTTTGAAAATCAACCGCAAATGGAGAGAACTGACCACATTGTAGAACTTGAAACATTTAAATATTCAGAAATTAAAAATGAAATCGATGATAAAGAATGTTCTATATGTCTTAACGAGTTTGATGACGATTGTGAAATATCAATTTTAACTTGTACTCACATTTTTCATAAAGACTGTATGATTGAATGGGGAAAATATAAACAATCTTGTCCAGTTTGTCGCGAAGAAATATAACGAAAATTTTTTTTATTTTATTTTATTATATATAAATGGGAAACACAAACACAAACACAAACACAAATAAAGTACCGTTAAAAGTGGTGTGGGTACGTGATATTATAAAACAATTAAAAAATGAAATCGAAAATGAAATCGAAAAAAATAGTATCAAAGTCTTTGAGGATAATAGTTATGATGTTAGACATAATAAAACAATTAACGAAATCACAGATTTTAACTTTGATAATTTTGATTTCGTTGATTCAATATATGTGCCAAAACTTACAAGTATTAAATTTGATCCTATTCCTAAATTAGAATTAATAGTTGCACCAAACCTTAAGATTATTGATAAAATGTCTTTTTTTGAATGTACTTTATTAAAATTAATATATACACCAAATCTTGAAAGTATTGGCGAATCGGCTTTTGATGGATGTAAATCTTTAGAATTAATATATGCACCAAAACTTGAAAGTATTGGTAATTCAGCTTTTTATGGATGTAAATCTTTAGAATTAATATATGCACCGGATGTTACAATTATTGGTAATTTTGCTTTTTATGAATGTACTTCTTTGAAATCAATAAATATGCCGAAACTTAAAAGTATTGCTAAAACGACTTTTTTTATGTGTAAATCTTTAAAATCAATAGATGCACCGGATGTTACAATTATTGGTGAATCTGCTTTTTATGACTGCACTTCTTTGAAATCAATAAATATGCCGAAACTTGTAAATATTGGTAAATCAGCTTTTTCTAATTGTGCTTCTTTAGAATCAATATATATGTCAGAACAACTTAAAATTATTGGTAAATTTGCTTTTAATAAGTGTACTTCTTTAAAACATGTTTATTTAGTAGATTCTACCGGTAATAAAAAAATACATTTCAAATTTCAAGATAATACTGTATATCATAATCATAAAGATATAGATAAAATTAAAGATATAATAATGAAAATATTTGACACATCTATTTTTGTGTATGATGAAAAATTATATGACGGTAAACGACGAAGTAAAAGACGAAGTAAACGACGAAATAAATCGAAATTGTATAAAAAAAATAATTCATAATTTTTAACAAAGTTGTTAAAAATTTGTTAACAAAAAATAAATTTTATTTTATAAAGAAATGAAAAAAACTGTTTCAATTTTTGGTGGTGGAATTGCTGGAATGACAGTTGCTCACGAATTAGTTGAAAAAGGTTTTGATGTAACTGTTTATGAAAAAGACAATTCTTTAGGCGGAATGGCAAAAAGTAAAAGAAACAATAATTTTATTCCTTCTGAACATTCTTGGCGTGGATATGGCAAATTTTATCACAACACTTTTGATATTATGAAACGAATCCCAATAAAAGAAAATTATGAAAATGAATATTCTTTAGAAGAAATCAAAAAACATACATCTAAAGATAGTTTATGGACTTATTACAAAAACAATGTTTACGATATAACCTCTTTTATCTCTTCTCACCCTGGAGGAAATATAATTATGAATGCAGGTGGTAATAATTTAGAAAAAATATGGAGTAAATATAGCGTTAACTGGCACAATAATAACAAACGTGTAATGAAAACTTTAGAAAAATATAAAATTGGTAAATTAAAATCAACTTCTGAAGAATACGAACCACGAGCGACAGTTTTTGATAATTTATCCGAGAAAAATTTAAATTTTCTATATCTTCAAAATGATAAACAACAAAAATTAGGAATATCATTTTACGATTATCCATATCTTTTCTACATTTTTAGTAAATGTTTATTAAGTAATAAAAGAAGAGAATATTGGTTCGAACAATATTTTTTAGAATATATTAAAGATAAAGTATCAAAAGACACTTATAATTATTTAATGTATGGAATTTCCGGACCTGGCTTTGGTTTCGATTTTAACACTATTAGTCTTGAACATTTTGTTTATTTTGTCGAACAAAATTATAAACAAAGTATCGAATGGAAAGTCATGATGAAACCTACATCAGAAGCATGGTTTGACCCTTGGAAAGAATATTTAGAATCTAAAGGTGTTAAATTTGAATTTGGAAAACAATTGGTAAAATTAAATTATGAAGATAAAAACATCGTTTCTTCTGTTTTATCCGATGGAACAATTATAAAATCAGATGAATATTGTCTTTGTATTAATCCTTATGAATCGATTGATATATTCAAAAATTCAAAAATGGATAATTTGTACGAACAACATTTATCTCTAAAAACTATAAACAATCAAATCGGATTTTATATCGCTTTTAATAAAAAAATTAATTTCCCAAAAGATAAAAATGCATTTGTTATTATCGACTCTCCATTCAATATTACATTTTATCCACAAGATGAACATTGGTCTAAAAATGTAAATTTAGGCGAGAATGTTAAAAGTTTATGGAGTGGAACTTGTATTTTTCCGCAATCTGGAATCGAATTAACACGTGAACAATTTATTACAGAAATTATAAAACAAATTTTTGATTCTAAAAGTTTAATAGATTTGTTAAAAAATGAAGGTAATATAAAAGAAAATATTATTTCTGCTGAAATTTATGATGAATGGGTATATATTGACGAACAATTAGAATCTAAAAATAAAAAATGGAATAATAACGTTTTTAATGAAAAATATAGACCTGAACAAAAAACAAATTATCAAAATTTTTACATAGGAGGCGCACATACGAAAACATCAATAAATATATGGTTAATGGAATCGGCAGTTGAAAGCGGTAAAATAGTTTCAAATCTTATCTTACGAAAAAATGATTTAAAGGAAACAACTTTGGTAACACATGAATCGATATGGATTGTAAAGATGTTTCAATCTATTGATGATATTTTGTATACTTATAATTTACCGAATATTGTAGATATGATTATATTTTTAATTTTGATTCTTATTATAATAATTTTGATAATATTTTTCATCAAGAATAAAAAAAAGTAAAATTTTTTTTTATTAGTATTTATAAAATATGTTTGAAATATTTTATAAAATAAAAGATTTTTGGAATGAATACAACTTTGAAATTATTATTTGTTGCCTTTTATTATTTTTCTTAATCGGTGCGCTATATCAAAAAATTACAGGAAAAAAAGGAACTTGGTCAAATACATATTTTTATGATAATTACAAATTACCTGCTTCTTATCAAGAAAATAAAACAAAACGTAAAGGAGGAGATAGTAAAGGTGAAACTGAATGTCGACGTGTTTTAGAAAAAGTATTTGGTAGACCATTTAACAAAATTAGACCAAATTTCTTGAATAACCCTGTAACTGACGGTGGATATAATTTAGAATTAGATTGTTATAATCAAGATTTAAGATTAGGTATAGAATATCACGGGAAACAACATTACGAATATGTACCGTATTTCCATAAAAACAAAGAAGCATTTTATAATCAAAAATATAGAGATGAATTAAAAAAACGAATGTGTAAAGATAACGGAATTATTTTAATCGAAGTTCCATATACTGTAAAAGAATATGAAATTGAAGATTTTTTAATCCGAGAATTAAGAAAACATAGATATTTGAATTGAAATCATAGTTCGACATTAGCTTTATATTGACTATATGTTATTCCGGCTTCATCGAATAATTTCTTTGCTATATCTTCAATTTCCGCGCAATATTCATTTAAATATATTATATCTTTAATCTCACATTGGATAATTTTCTTTGAGCAACTTAAACACGGAAAATGTGTACAATATAAAGTCGAACCTTTTATTTCTTGAAATGATGCAAATAATAAAGAATTTTCTTCGGCATGCAAACAGACACATAATTCAAGTCCTTCACCACTTTTATACTTATCAATGTTTTTACATCTATCACAACCACCATCTAAACAGTTTTTGATTTTTTTAGGAGTACCGTTATATCCAGTGCTTAAAATTCTATTATCTTTTACAATAATACACCCTACTTTTTTTCTCATACAATTACTTCTATTTGAAGCAAGAACAGCAATGTTAATAAAGTATTCAGTCCACGTTGGTCGTTTTTCCATTTAAATTTGACTATTTAGTCTTTAAATTTTAGTTTTTTTAAATTTAATTTAAAAAAATTAAACTTCAATAGCTTCTACATAACTTTTATGAATTTTTGATTCTTCATGTCGTTTTACACCTCTTTTAGATATTGTCATACCACATATACAATTAACATAATCTTCTTTACGTGTTTCATTCACTGTTTTACCCGTTTCAAGATAGTTTTTATGTCTATCCGTATCTAAATGATATCTCAAATTTTGTCTTGTTACAGTTGAACCACAAACACAATCAACACGCTCTTCCATAATTTCTTTTCTTGAGTCGTTATATTTTTTCTTAGATTCTGCAATTTGTTTAGCATTTTCTTTGCGGTAAATTTTCATATATTCGTTTTTCTTTTGTTTTTCTTCTTCGGTTTTTTCGGCAGCTTTTTCTCTTTGTTTTCGATTTAGTTCATCACGATTGTTGAAATGATAATCTAATGTTCTTTCTCTTAAATGTTCTTTATTTAACTCACGAAAAACTGCCTCTCTTTCAAGAATTTCTTCATGATGTTCTATTCTGTATTCTTTGTTATATTCTGATTTGGCTTCTTTATTTTCTTCTTTGAATTCTTCATTTTCTTCTTCTGTTCTTTCTTCTAAAACCAAATCTTCTTCAATATCATCACAAAATTTTTTCAAATATTCAAAAGATTGTATAAAAAAAGATACATCTTTTCCTTCTGGTAATTGAAAAACATCTCTCGCTGATATAATTTTGTATTTGTTTAGTTTAGATAAAAGTAATTTTTCGACTGCATTCATAACTTGAATTGTTTTACAAGAAATATAATATACGATCTTGAAATTAAATAATTTATTATCATTATAATGTTCTAATCTATTTTTCAAATTAATAGACTTACCAATAGTATAAATACCTTCTGACTCTTTTTCATCGGAAGTGCAAAGATAACAAACATTACGTCCATCTACAACTTGAGTTTCACGTTGTAGCTTTTTAATTCTTTCGTCTTTCTTTTCTAATTGTTCATCTTTCATTTGAATTATTTCATCTTTCATTTCTAATTGTAATCTTAATTCATTACTTTCTTCATCAATTACTTCATGAAGAGTTTCTTCTAATTTTATATAATATTCATGAATTTCATTTGCTTTTGAAGTATTTGCCTTCAAGCACATTTTTTTAAAAGTTTTAATAGTCATCATAATTTTTTCACTTGGTCTTCCGCCTTGGAGGTTTTGCGGAACCTGCCGTAAAACTATTTTATAATCAATTTCTGATTTAAAATGTTTTTCTAATAGTTTTTTACTATCATTTTTTCTACTGAATCCTAACCAACTCCAAATATCATCTAAATCAATAACAAATTCATCTGGTTTATAATTTAAATAACAATAAAAGCTTGTTATAAATAATTGTTGTTCTTCAGTTGAAAAATTATCTTTTAATTTATTAATTAATTTACCTTGGTAAGGTTTAGATAATTTAGTATTAGGATTATCTTCCATAAGTTTAATAATATTAATATTCTGAGACATTCTTTTTATTATAAAATCATTTCTTTAAGTTAATATTTCTTTTTTTATAAAAAACAAAAAACTTTTTTTATAATTTATTCCTATACTTTCACATTTTTGAGTTTCTTCTCTTGAGAGAAACAATTATTATGAATTCATTTATCGTCTTTCTCAAAATTCTGATAACTTTTAAACTTCGCATTTCCTCCTTTCTCTTGTAATACTACTCCCTCATTCTTTTCATCTTTAAACAATGGCTTTGCGTTTTTTAACTGTTTTACATCTATTTTTAGATCCATAAACCCTGTTCCTATATTTCCTCTCTTTCCACATATAATACTCGCCGATATTCCCTTTATCTTCTCCGTTTCTCCTGAAAAACCTGCTTTCACCATCACATCCACCGATTCTTCAAATGAACTTTTAGAAAGCACACCCGACTCGTCTTTTCTTAACGTATATCGAGAAATTGAATTTATGGTTCCTGTAAATGTCATTTTTTCTACCAACAATTTTATATGACATATATTAATTCCTTCCATAATAAACTCAAATTCAGAGACTAAAAATTCACGAGCCGCTTCAATACCTAATGTCTCATATATATCCCATACATTATTTGAATGCAATCGCGTCATATCAATAATCGGATGTCCAAGCAACTTTTTGAAATTAGTTCCATCCGTCTCTACATACCATTCATCTATATCATCATCTTTTGTAAAATATATACTTTCTATCCCTTCTATCCCAAAAATTATCATCTTCTCAATTATCGGTTGCACACATTCCTCTATATAAATTTCATCTGCATTCTCTTCAGTTATAAATAACAACTGTTTCTCCGTAAAATTAATTTTAGTCGTATCAACAAATATATCTATCTGTGATATATCTTGAGATGAAAATACACAATGTAAATCTTCATATGTCGATTCTATCACATCCGCAATCTCTTTAATCTCTATTCTGTACTTATAAAGCATTTTCTTATTCAATTTAATAGATAAACAGTGTTGATGTAGCTCGAATTTGTTATTGTATAAAATTTTAAACGGATTATACCATGTTTCTTGTTCTTTATTCATTTTTATCTCAATAGATTCTGCTAAATCTTTCATCTTCAAACATACAATATTGTGGTTAATAGTTTCACGTAATTCTTTCAACGTTTTATTACCTTCATTTAAATATATCTTGCAATTTACAACTCTTGGATTTTTTGTAGCATTTAAAAGTTCCTGAAACCGTGGAACACCTGCTGTTACTGATTTTTCGTTTTGACCTGCCTTATGAACGCTGATACCAATTTTCACAAATTGGGCTAGACTATATCTTAAGTTATCATTGGAAATTGTCAATTCCCTCAAACCCACAAACATTTAGTCGTTGAACCTTCTCCATATCCTGACATACAGAGTTCCGCCCCTGTGAGACGGTAATCTGTAACGGACTTAGGAAATTGGATGCGGATTGTCTTGATTTAATCTTTCTTTAGGTTTTTACTAAAATAGGAATTACCTATTACCAATACTATTTTTCAACAGTATTTTAGTACTAAAGAAAACAAGATTTTCCCGCAATTTGAATGTGTTGCCTGCGTAATTACAGACTAGTTATATTTTTGTATAACTTACCCTGCTTTCTCGTCTTAGAAGTTAAGGTGTTTAGTGTGGACTGTGTGTTCTTCTCACCTATCGACTGGGCGCATAATATACCGATGGATTCTCCCGCATTGATTGCGCAATCAAAATAATTTTTAGATAATTCTTTTTTAAGTTCGGGAATCATACTCGGATAGATTTCTTGATTTTTTAATTGATTTATTAATTTATTTTTATTTATCTTAATTATAGATTGTGCAGTTTCTGGTGGAATACGTGGTGATGGTTTAATAAAATCAAGTAATTCTTCAATTTCAATATCAGTTAATTTACGTTTAATATCTTTAGTCATATGTATGTGTTTCTATATTTTTTAATTTTGTTTTAAATTAAAAATTCAATTTTAAATTATTCGTTATCGCTCATGTCTACATAAATTTCATTATCAGAAGACACAGGTGAAGGTGGATTAGTAAGTGGATATTCTGCTTTTTTTTGTCCTATTTCAATATCATCAGCATTTTTAAAAGGTTCTATTTTAATTATTTCCTTTTCTGGTTCTTTTTCTTTAATTTCTGGTTCTTTTTCTTTAATTTCTGGTTCCTTTTCTTTAATTTCTGGCTCTTTTTCTTTAATTTCTGGCTCTTTTTCTTTAATTTCTGGTTCCTTTTCTTTTTCAAAATCATAATATATTAATGGTAAAGAATTTATTTGATTATACATTGGAGATTTTGGAGAATTTTTATTTGGAGAATTCATTGGAGAATTCATAGGTAAATTTCGAGATTTAGTTATCGATGGATGTAAAGTGGATAAGATACGTCTCATATTATTTTTATCTTCATCAAAATTTAATTTAGGAAAATTCGGGAATACCTTTGAACTTTGTTTCGGTAATTTTTTTGGTGATTTTTTTGGTGCCATAGGTATAAAAACTTTTGGTGACCTTTTTGGTGTTTGAAATTTAAGTTCCTCCTCTTTTTCTAATTCTTTTATTAATTTCATTACATCTTTATTTATTTTTATATCTTGTTTATCTGGTTTCTTTTCTTTTTCTAATTTCTTTAATATTTGTTTTAACATTTTTATCATTTCATTTTCTTCCTCGATGTTTTCTTCTTCTTCGATATTTTCTTTTTTATCTTTAGAATATCGTTTTATATTTTTTAATATTTCCGATAATTTATATCCACTATCTTTTTTCAAAGATATAGACTTTCTTCTTACAGACCTTCTCGGAGACTTTCTTACAGACCTTCTTGGAGACCTTCTTACAGACCTTCTCGGAGACTTTCTTGTAGACCTTCTCACAGACTTTCTCACAGACCTTCTTGGAGACTTTCTTACAGACTTTCTCACAGACTTTCTCACAGACTTTCTTGGAGACTTTCTTTTCATTTTTTATTATAAAAAAGATAATAAAAAAGTTTAACAATTTCTGCATTTATTATTCCATCCAAAATCAATCTGTTTAATGTGTTCTTTCATTTTATTATATACTGTTTGCGAAGGAATTGCAGAACGACATACTGAACAAGGTATCAATTCTGCTTTTGTTCTTACAATAAAACCAGCGTGTGTCAATAATTCAGCAAATGATAATTGTTCTTCATTGATAAAATTTTCTACGATTACAATTTTTTGCATTTTATTTTTTGAATGGTTTGCAATCGTTTGCCAATTATTTTGAAGATGTGGATAATCATGTGAATATCTATCAACCATATCAACAATCCAATTTGGGTATTTTGTATTAATTAAATCAAAAACGTCTTTTATAGTGGGTAATTCACTTATTTCATTAAATGATGTTTCAGTTTTTTCTTCGGTCATTTTATTCTAAATTTTGTTTCTTTATATAACGATTTGTAATAAAATTGAATTTTTTATTTGACACAATTATCAAAATACGTGAAAAAGACGGATATATTAATGCAACCGCTTTATGTAAAGCAGGTGGAAAAAAATTTAACGATTGGTATAGATTGGAATCATCTAAATCATATCTATGTTTTGTTGAAGAATATACACAAATTCCTAAAGATAAATTAGCAGAAATAAATAAAGGTAAATATGGTGGTTCTTGGATTCATCCTATAATAGCTACTAATATCGCACAATGGATTTCAAGTGAATTCGCATTTAAAGTTTCTATATGGATTGAAGAATGGAAACAAAACAATATTAATAAAAAAATTTATGTTAAAGAATTATCTCGTATTATACCAGATAAAAATATTCTTAAAGAAAAAGAAATTCAATTACGATTACAAATTGAATTAGGCGGTGAAATCAATGTTGAAACTGAAAACGGATATATAGACTTACTAACATCTTGTGAAATAATAGAAATTAAAGATGGTAAAAATTGGAAACATGCTGTTGGACAAGTATTGATGTATTCTTTCGGATATCCTAATCATAAAAAAAGAATACACCTATTTAATTTCAATCAAAATGACCAAGTAGAAAAAAGTTGTAATCAATATAATATAGCAGTAACATACGAAGATTCCAATTTAGAAGAATATAACGAGCAAATAAAAACAGATTTTGAGTAATTTTAAATATCTTTATATAGAAAATTATTGAAAAAACATTTTTATTTTTTTTTTATTTTTTCTCTTGTTATTAATAAATAAAATGTCAGGAATAGTAAATTTAGAAAGTGCTTTAAGAACTTGTAAAGTTGATACCGGATATTCTTCACGAATCCAATCCGATCGTTTCCTTAACCCACGAAACCTCGTTTGTCCCGTTTGGAATGGATTAGACACTGCTGGTCGTCTTGCTTGTGCAGATTCTTTTAAAACAAAGAGAGAAGGTTGTAATAGTGCTGAAGACAGAGTCGGTGTTGAAAACTCTGTTTCCAGACCTCAATATATGACTTACATCTCTATGCAAACTGCCGCCGGTGCTTACAATAGAAATTATCAAACTCCCGAAGGCGTTAGCGCTAACGTGAAGGAAGATTTCGTTGATTTTGGACAACAAAAACAATACGAAGCCGGTTTCGGTGACCAAAAGTCGAGCATGATTATGAGACCTTGTGGATATAATAAGTATGATGATTTCTCCAGATCTCAAGGTTTGTAAAATCTTTTTTTCTCAATTTTTATAACAAAACGTTATAAAAAGTTTTTTTTTAAATTGGTTTATAATAAAAATGGCTCAACGGAAAAAAAGTAAAAGACAAAAAAGACGTTCAAAATTATCCAAAGAAACATCTTTACTAAAAAATCTAACAAAAGCATTTGTTAATCTTACAGAAATTGAAAAACAAAAATTACAAAAAAAATCACGTTCTCAAAAATTGTCTCATCCAACACCACGTTCTATACACATTTCTCATCCAAGACCACGTTCTCACCCACGACCATTTTCTCAACCAAGACCACGTTCTCAACCACGACCACTTCCTCATCCAAGACCACTTTCTCAACCACGACCACGTTCTATTAAAAAAATTTCACCTGTAAAAGTTAAAAATAAGAAAAAATCAAAAACTAAAAAAATGAATATATTTAGTCTTGATAAAAATACTTTTATTACTAAATCCAATTTAATTAAAAAAATGAAATCAGACCCTGAAAAAGATAAAAAAGCTCAAGAAAAATATTTTAAAGAAATTGCAAGACAATATCATAAAATTGAAAATATGGAGGAAAATGAAGCAAAAAAATTAAAAAAAGAATTAAAAGATTTAGAAGTCAAATTGAAAGAAGCGAAAGAAAAAAATAAAAAAACAGTTAGAATTAAATCACCTTCTAAAAAATCACCTTCTAAAAAATCACCTTCTAAAAAATCACCAACTAAAAAACCTTCACCTTCTAAAAAATCACCAACTAATAAAAAACCTTCACCATCTAAAAAATCACCTTCTAAAAAATCACCAGCATCTAAAAAGTCACCATCTAAAAAATCACCTTCTGTTAAAATTATTTCACTGTTATAAAAAAATTGAATTATCTTTTTTTAAAATTAATTAATTTGTAGAAAAAATGAGTATTGAAATGGATTTTAAATGCGACCTTGATTTTGTTGAACAAGACCAAGTATTTTCTGAACACGAATATTTTGAACACAGCAATTTTCAAATTGTTATAAAATACCACGCTATGAAAATTGTTTTTAATTCAGGTATCTCCGCAATAGAATCAACTGATATCAAAAATTTTTTATATAAATTAGAAAATAATTTCGGTTCTTCAAATATATCTTTTAACGGTCATAATGGCTCTATTTTATCATGCGATTCTAATGGTAATTTTTATCTTCAAGTTTATACCTGTAAAGAATGTTGTTTTACTACTTTAGATATAAATATGAATCTTGACCAACAATCTTTCGATAGTTTTATTAACGTTATCAAGAAATTATTGAACTTTTCTGAAAAATACGAAAATTTAAAATTAGAAGGTGATGAACCAGAATATCAAGTTGACGAAAATGGTGAAGAAATAATTAGCGATATCGAAGAACATCCTGAAGAAAATTAATATTTACTTAAACATTTATAAATAATTATTTATAAATGACTTACATAACTATAACTGATTTCGAAATCCTTAATGTAAAATCAATAGATGATATGATTTATCTTAAATTTTACATTAACAAAAGTAATTTTATTACTTTTCCATTTTATATCAAAAATATAGAAAATGAAATCATTGATAAATTTAATAAAGTTTTAATCGGTAAAGATGTTGTGATTAATCTCAATTTAGAAATTTCTGAAAACGAAAGTAAATTACTACAAATTAAAAAAGATTACATTCTTTTTGATATCATAAAACGATATGATAATTCTTCTATACAAGAAACATATCTAATTTTTGAAAATAATTCAATTTTTAGAAACGCCATCAGAAAGTTTATCATTGACTACAAAAATCCGATTTCCATTGATTCTCCATAATACGAACAGGATGTGTTTCTAAATTTCCTAACTTACAATATTTTATCATTTCTTCACGAAAAAGTTTGATTTTTGGAATTATTTTATCCCACCAATTTCTATCGCGATTTATTTTTACGTAATACAATTTTGCGTTTTTTTCATCATCATTTGGTTTAATATAATATTCAATATAATATCCATAATCACAATCAATCATATTCATATAAACTTGGCATTGACTCCAATAATGTAATGGAACATTGTTTTTAGTTAATGGTTCAGTTCGGTCAGCTTTTAACGGACATTTAATTTCTAAAACACATTGCGTTTTACGAATTACCCTTTTTCTTTTTTTCATATCTGGTTCATCATCATATACTTCTTGATTTATCTCCATAATACCGTCCATACGTCCTGTAAGCCAGTCAATTTCCGGATGTTTCATATTATAAAGATTTGATTGTATACTATCAACATTAATAATGTCTTCGACTATATTTTTTTCAAAAGATTTTATAGCTTGACTTTCATAACGATTACCATGTTCAGTAAATTTATTACCAAAAAATGGATGTTTATGTTCTATTTTATCTTCGAGTAATTCATAAGCAGTTTGATATGGATTAATACCGATAATAGTCGCTACATCACGCGCATATATATTGGGAATTTTTAATTTACCGGATTGCATTTTAATTTATTAAATCTATTGTTTAAATGTCATTATACGACCATTCAAAACATGTATCTTTTATCATTTTTACTTTTTAATAATTTTTTTATTTTCTCTATAATAAAAAAATGTACCAAGAACTTGAAGAAGCAGCTAATAATGGAGATTTATATGAAATGAGAAGAATATTAAATTACCATAGTATTAATATTAATGCCACTGATGATACAAACAACAATATTCTTATGATTTATTTATATAGTAGAATTGACCCTTCGGTAATGGTTAGAGCAAATGACGAACTCGATTTTATAACATATTTGGTATTTAATACAAATTTAAATATTAATGCTCAAAATATATATGGAGATACTGCCCTTATGACTGCATTAGAACTATATGATGAATTAAGTTATGATATTATTAATATATTATTGAGATCTGAACAAATTAATGTTAATATACAAAATGACAGCGGAGTTTCAGCTCTTATGCTTGCAGTAAGTACAGGTGATCCAAGGGCTGTGCGATTGATATTAGATGCCGGTGCAAATATTAATTTAACTGATAATGATAATTTTACAGCTATGGATTATGCAGAAGATAATAATGAAATTACTGAAATGATTATAGAAGCAAGTGGTGAACCTGAAAAATATAGAACGTTGAAAAATATAGAAATAATGGAAAGCACTATATTACCATATTTAAATACGTTAAAATTACGACATCCTTTTCCGGATGATATTCATAGATTAATTTCAAAAAATTTATTATATCCTATAGATGGAAAAAAAAGAAAATCATCGCCAAGAAAGTCAAATAAAAGAAAATCACCAAGAAAGAAGTCAATTAAAAGAAAATCACCAAGAAAGTCAAATAAAAGAAAATCATCGCCAAGAAAGTAAATAATGAATTTTTTAACTTGATTTAGTTAAAAAAATATTGCATCTTATGATTAAATAACGCAAGATTTTGAGTGTCTTGCTAATGTATCTTTTCTTGTATATTTTGAATTACATCTATTACATTCATAATATACTTTATTTTCTTTATCTAATCTTCTTCGTTCATTGTCCATATTTCTAGAACAACTTTTACAATTTGGACAATATCCATCAGCGTTAGATAGATGTTGCGTATATTCAGAAACATTTTGTACTTTATTACAAGTTTTACATTTTTTTTCTGTAATATTATCTTTTAGCATTTGCGCTTTTTTATTTTCTTTGCGTATTTTTTTATTTTCTTTCTCACAATCTCGACATATCGTATGTTTTCCGTCTTTTTTTGTATTATCTTTATTATATAAAGACATTTTTTTCATTATTTTGCATTTATTACATCGTTTTTCATTATTTGTATCATTATCTTCAACTTTTTTTTCTTTTTCTTTTTTGACTTTGACTTCTTTTGTGTATATAAATTCAGCAGAATCTATATCATCTTCAATCATTTCATCAGATGAATCATCTTTTTCGATTATTTCAATTTCTTCTATTTCCTCATCGTCTTTAATGTTTTGCTGATCTTTTTCTTCGTCAACGATAATATCTTCTAAACAACGATAAATTTCACAATCAATTTCTAACATTTTAATTAAATTTTCAACAAATTCTATAACTTCATTTTCTGATATATCTATTATCCATTCTTCGCCGTATGTCGCAATATATTTAGAATATTTGGTTTTTACACATTTTTCAATTAAACTATAATGTTCTGTAAAACAAATATATATAAAATCAGGATCGAAATATGTTTGATACCCTGATTTTCTACTATTTAAATTTAATGTTTTACCAAATTTAGTTTTATAAGTAACATCTTTATTTTTTACTATGTAAAAACATTTTCCTTTTCTTAATTTGTGAATTCGTCTTTTATATAATATACGATTATGTGCTTCTTGAAGTTTTAAAAATTCTTCTTTGGTTTTAATTATAACATTATCTTTACTTTTAATTTGATTTCTTAAAATAGCATTCTCTTCAGCGATTGTTTGATTTAGCACATGTTCTAATTTAATATAATAATCATGAACTTCATCTGCCTTTGCTGTATTTGCTTTCATACAAAATTTTTTAAATGCGTTGATAGTTAGATAAATATATTCTTTGTTATGCCCGCCTCTATTTTCATAATTATTTTTTGCTCCTTCAACTTGAGGAGCAAAATTTTGAACTTTATAATCAATATCAATTGTAAAATGTTTTTCTAAAACACGTCGGGCGTTATCTCCTCTTGTAAATCCGCACCATTTCCATACATCATCAAAATTAATAACATAATCATTATATTCATTAAAATTTAAGAAACAATAAAAACTTGCCACAAACATTTGTTGTTGTGTTGGTGTAAATGTTTTTTTGATTTTATCAATTAGTTTATTTTGATAATCTTGAGTTAATCGTGTTATCGGATTTGTTTCAATCAAATCTACAATATTAAAATTGTTAATAGTAATAGGATTAAATTCGGTTGTCATGTTTTATTAATAAAACGTTATCTTTAAATCATTATTTGTAATTTTTAACATAGCGGTTTACAAAAAAAAGCGTTTGCCATCCGATTTAATTTTCTTCAATAAATTTAATTATTGATTTTTTCATATCTGAATCATTTTTATATATCCAATTTACCATCATTAACGCTAATTTTGGATGACAAAATGTAACTTTGATTCCCATTTCATCTACCGCACAAATATAATGCTCTTCTAAATTTGGATAATTTTTATAGGTTAAAGTCTTATTGAAAGATTTAATATTTTTATCAGCTATTCTAAATAAATCAGTGACAATAATAAAATTTGAACTATTCTTTCGTATTAAATTATTGTTTATATAAAATGTATTTTTATCAGATTTCGTATTATTATATAATTCAACTAAATTGTTTTTCAAGAATATTCCAAAACCTTTGTAATTATTATTTATTGTTCCTAACCATTCTCCAAAATTTTCAATTAAATCTAAACAAATCCATGTTCCTTTATTTTTATTTGATATATGACTTAAATCACCTAATCTTTTAATTTCATTTTCCACATCTTTTTTTCGTTTCCATTTATCTAATCTATGTGTCTTAAATGCAAGACTATTCGCATTTAGATAATAAGTATTATTATAAAATGATACAAAAATTTTATGATTAATATCATTAAACGTAAAATTAATAATTTTATGAGAATAATAAAGAATTAAAGGGTCAAAATCATATTTTTCTGGTGCGGGTTGAGATTCATGTCTTTCTAACAAATTTTGAATCTGAACACTTTTTAATAAATTAATTCGTGTATAAATTTTTCCTGACACTTTAGAAACATCAAAATCTTTTTCATCAGGATTAAAACGAATCCAATTATCATCTGTTAATCCTAATTTTTCATTCACGTAATCCATTCTTTTTCTCTCGTCGTCAGGTTTTCTATCAGTATGTCCATTTTCATCGCATTCTACTACGATTTTATATTCTGGAAAATATAAATCGAGATAATATCTTCCGACTTTAAATTGGTCTTCAAATTTTTCAGTTTTAAATGTGTTTGTAAGCGCTGATAAGGTTTGTTGTTCTTTAGTTAGGCATTTACGATTGGTTGTATCAATACCGAAACGCTTAAGGATGTGAAGAACATCAGGGGAAATACGCTTACGAGTCTTGATAAGAATCTCAATAGCACCATCACGGTTAATTAAAGTTGTTTTTGGATTTAGTTCAGGTTTTTTACTTTCTTCAGGTAAATCACGGAATGCAATTTGATTACATTTAGAAACATTTTTTTTAATAACATTTTTTGTATTATTATATCCTAACAAAGCAGAAATTTGATATCCGACAAAATATTCTTCGGAAAATTCATGTCTTACATCGTAATGGTAGACAGATAGTTCATTCAAAACTAATTCTCCGTCATCTTTATCTGAAATGGTGTTATTGTCAGAGTCGTTATCAGAAGATACGAAATCTTCATTTTCTTGATATTCATTCATTTTTATAATAAAAAGTTTATCTTTAAATAATAATTGGCAATTCAAAAAAACGAATTGCCAATTATTATTAAAGACAATATAGGCAATTAAATATATTATTTTTTATTTTTAACCATCAAATCATGTTAATAATTCTAAGTCTATAGATTTTTTTATAGACTATTTTAATCAAAAATCTATTCGAAAAATTATATAGATTTGGAAATATGAATCTATATAGAATTAAATACTATTGAATATATCTAAAAGAATATAAAAAAGTTTTTACCGGTAGATTTAATCTAAATCTATAAATTTTGTTTTATAGATTTAGAAAATATCAAGAGTTGTGAACTAATAATATCATTTTATTTCATTTATTTAACACACAATAGACTGTATTTCAGTCTAAATTTATTAAAAAATTGATAAATTATCATTTTTTATATAATTATATATTTTATATTTTCTTTAAAACACTATATGATAAAATAAGAATTTTTTTTTATTTTCTTGTTTATTATAAAAAAATGTCTGCATTAACTTCTTCAAATGTTACATCCGGATTCATCGATCTTGCTACTTTCGATGAAATTGAAAAATATATGTACGGTGGTCCCGATGCCACTGCATATTTCGTCCGCGAAACTCGCAAGTCAACTTGGTTCACAATGGTTCCAGTCGCTTTGACTAAAGCTTCTGGAACTCCTGCTTTTAACCAAGACTGGTCTGTTTCAATTTCTCGTGCCGGTGATTATTTACTTCAAACCTGGCTCAGATTGACCACTCCAGATGTCACCTTGACTTCGGCCGCTGGTGTCGGAAACAAGTGCATTAGATGGACCAGAAACTTGATGCACAGTATCATTAAGGAATGCAACGTCACTTTCAATGACTTGGTTGCTGCCCGATTTGATAACTACCACCTTGATTTCTGGGCCGCTTTCACTGTCCCTGCTTCCAAGAGAAATGGTTATGACAACATGGTTGGTAACGTCAGTGATTTGATTGATCCTACCGCAGCTGGATATGCCATCCCTGCTTACACTTTGAATCTTCCTCTTCCTTTCTTCTATGGACGTGATTCTGGTGTAGCTCTTCCTACTGCCGCTCTTCCATACAACGAAATGAGAATTAACTTCTCTTTCCGTGACTGGACTGAACTTCTTATCCTCTCTACTGCTGACGAACTAACTAACAGTGTTCAATTGTCAGCTGATGGTTCTCAACTATCTAAAGGTATTCCTCAACTTGGACCTTGTCAAGTTTGGGCCAACTACGCCATCGTTTCCAATGACGAAAGAAAGAGAATGGCCTGTGCTCCTCGGGACATACTAGTCGAACAGGTTCAGACTGCTCCACGCTCTACTTTCACTCCTGCTTCTAACCAACAACAATCTTTCGACATTAGATTTTCACATGCCATCAAGGTTTTGTTCTTCGCTGTCAGAAACACCACTTGCAAGTCTGAATGGTCTAACTATGCTACCTCTTCTCCTACTGTCGCTCTTTCCGGAGGAAGCCCTGTTATTTCTTTCTACCCAAGTGCTTCTGCTGATCCTATCGTTCAAACCTCTCTCATTTATGAAAATACTAACAGATTGTCTCAAATGGGTTCTGATTACTTCTCTCTTGTTAACCCTTATTATCATGCACCTACCGTTCCTGATTTTATCGGATACCATTCGTACTCATACTCACTTGACTTCATGAGTCTAGATCCTATGGGTTCAACTAACTACGGTAAGTTAACCAACGTCAGCATCGTCCCCGAAGCTTCTTCTTCTGCCGTGACTGCTGCCGTAGGTTTAGGTGTAGAAGACGGAACAGGAACAGGAGTCGCATACCCTCAAACTTTCGAATTTGTTATTACTTGCATTAACAACAACATTATTCGCGTTTCTGGAGGTAAAGCACCGAGCGTGCCTCAAACAGTTGGCTGCTATAAAAGATGTGATATTTCTTTTATGGAAAAACAGTGTAATATATCACCATTTCAATCTACTATGATTGAATGTATGTAACCAGCTAGTCCATTGATTGATTCAATGGGCAAAACTATCAAATTGCGGGAAACTCCTTAAAATTTGTAACTACTACCACAAGATAGAAATATACTTGTTGGAACTTCGCGTAATAGCGTTGGCATAGTAAAAATGTTATCAAATTGGATTATCCGCAGCCAAGTCCTTATTTATTATATGGATGCAGTTCAACGACTAAATGGTAGTTGGTTATGAGTAAAATCATAACTTAAGATATAGTCTAATCTTTTATGAAAATAAAAGTAGCAATTTAAACAGGTATACGGCACTCGGTTTTCCTGTTTTGTGATTGGGTTTCCCAAATATTCATTTTTATACATTTTTGTATAAAAATTAAACAGTTTCATTAGCATATTTCAGAACACGAATAACTTTGGTATCCTTTATAATTCACCATATTTCATACGTAAATTTAAATTTTCCATTTCAAGTTCTTTAATTCGAGCATTCGCTTTATCTAACTGCAATCGTAAGTCATTATCCTTTATTAAATTTTCAACTACACCAATAAAATGAGTCAAAGTTGTCGGAATTTTAAATATTTCAGACTGATTATGGAACTTAACATTATAAATACTTAAAAGTTCTTTAATTTTCTTTTCTACAGGTTCTCCAGATATTTCAAAGGCTTTAATCATTCTAAACTGTTCGTATTGGCTTTCGCAACTTGTATGTTTTTTCTCACGTTGATGAATATTACAATCAGAATAACCAACTTTGACTAAAGATTTACCGATATAAGCAATATATAAAACACATTTATTGGTATATAACGACCAGTCATGTTTCATTTCTAATTCTTCAGCTTCGATATCAATTTCAGATAAATCAAGTAATTTACGAACAGGTCTCTGCAATTTAACTTCACCTTTAGTAAATAATTCATCTAAAATTTTTGAGACTTGAACAGAAAAATAAGGCGAAATCCATTGCGCTAAATTATAAGCTACTTTTCGATGGATCCATGTTCCTTGTAATTTTGAATCACCTCCTTGAATTTTTACTATTAAAAGCGTGGCGGATATTCCCGTCGCGCTTTCTAATTCTAATAAAAAATCTTGTGTTTGTTTTATTCTTAAATAATCATTCATTTTTTTACCACCAGCTTTGCATAATTCGGTAGCATTTACCATACCATCTTTTCTAATTGGAATCATAAAATCATTGCCGTTTTTTAGAACCAACTTATACTCATTTATTGAAAATTCATTAGTTTCAATTCTATCATTTTCTTTGCTTTCCGAAACACCTTCGCAATTTTCTTTACTTTCTGACGCACCTCCATCATCAGATACACTTTCTTCACGATTATCTTTTGATTCCTCACAACCTCCGTCATCACCATTTTCTTCTTGAAGTTCATCAAAATCTGTATGATTTTTAATTAATTCATCTTTTTTCAAATTATTATAAGAAGTAAATCCACGATCTTTTGCCAAAATTTTAAGTTCTGTCATTGTCATTTTATCATAATTCATTTTATCGTCCCCGTCGTAAACAGCATCCATTGGATTTCGTTCAAGTAAAGAAATTAATCCATCTTTAGTTTTGATGTGAGCATTTTGTAAATTTCGGTCTTTACATAGTTTTCTCAAATCAGGGACGTTCATCATTCGATAATTAGGATTAGAATCATCAATTACAATTTCATCATTTTTATTCCAAATATTGTTTTTTCGTCTTTCAACCATTTTCAACATTCTATCGTGCAATGTTTTAATTGCCGTAAAATTAGTAATTCCAATTTTATATCCATAATTTGGAGCAATTTTTCCTAAAGCGGAACTACTCATATTCTTCCAACTTTCTACAACTTCATCAGGGATAGGTGTTTTAATCAGCTGAACGTAATCGTGATATTCCTGTGTAGGTTCAAAACGACGTGCAGTGTATTGATCATGATCTTCTTCATCGGGGTGATCTCTCGCATACTCGAAAGTAGCAATCCAAGTTTCAATAATATCTGATGATAAACCTCCACGAGAAGCTTTACCAATAAATAATCTGGCTAAATTAGTGCAATTAATAGATTCTTTAGCTTCAATCAAAAATTCATATCTGATGCCATGTTTCATAGCCTCTTGGCAAAAATTCTTCGGATTAGACATATGTTTCTTTTTCGAAGTTTTTAACAGTGTGTTTTCCATAACTAATAGTCTTTTTATATAAGAAACCTTTTCTTTAAATCATTATTTGAAATTTTTTCTTTTACGAGATTTAGATTTCTTTTTACGAGATTTCGATTTTCTTTTACGAGATTTATTACCGTCTTTTTTAAAGTCAGGGCATTTATTATCTTGATGTACATATTTATATGCTTTCACAACTTTTTTAAATTCGTCGCTACTTCTATCTTTACCTCTTTGCCATCTTACCATTGTTGGACCATCTTTGATACCTTTTGATTTTAAAAATGTTATATATTTTTTACATATTTCTTTTCGTTCAGCTTCTTCATTTTCACGTTTTGGTTCTTCACGTTTTGGTTCTTCTCGTTTTGGTTCTTCTCGCTTTGGTTCTTCACGTTTTGGTTCTTCTCGTTTTGGTTCTTCTCGCTTTGGTTCTTCATGTTTCGATTCATTATAATTATATATAACTCTGTTAATTATTGCATTGATATATGAAGAACTTACATGAGCACAATTAATTTCATATTTATCTGGTTGAATAATAAAATTTAATAAATTTATTTGTTCTAAATTTAATTTACGATTATTTTTTATTACTATATAGTTTCTAAATGGTTCAAAACCACGTAATGGGGATATAGAAATATCTATAATATTTCCATAATTTGTGTAAAAAATAAAGTTGCAAATATTACTTCCATCCCCAGTAGTTTTAGAATATACACCATCTCTAATTTGAGATAACATAACGCCTATAAAATATTCATCTGACTTTAATGTTGTATTTTTGATGTCTTTTACATATTTATCCAACTTACTTCTTGGTACTCCATATTCGTAGAATTTAATTATATGTGTCTTAAATTTTTCAAAATCTGTGTATAAATCAAAAACAGTGTCTGGATAAGAACCGAAACTTTTATGTTTATATATAAATTTATCAGTTTTTATTTCATTAACACCATTATTAATTCGTGTTTCTTGAGTTTCCATTTTATTTTATATATTTTTTATATTTATTAAAAAAAATTAGATGGGAAAAACAAAAAAATTAAATGTAGGAATTTTACTTTGTGGTGGTTTTGGTAGTCGATTTAGTTCCGATATTTTAAAACAAATGTATATAATTGACAATTTACCAATATTTGCTCATTCGTTAAAAATATTATTAAATACGTTGGACGCCGTTATAATTGTCGTCAATAGTGCTTGTTTTAATGATATCAAAAAAATAACCGAAACTACTTTAGATACCGTTAGAATTCATATAATTATAAATGATGACGGTGATAGATTAGAATCAATATATACGGCAATATGTTTTATAAAAAATAATTTGACAGTACATAATATTATAATTCACGATGGCGCAAGACCGTTTATAAAAGAAGAACATATAACAAATTTATTATCTAAAATGGATGATGAAATTTTATACGCACAATATTATTTTAATTTAGTGAATGGATTATTGAAGAAAAACAATAATGGTAAGTATGAAGAAGTTGATCGGTCCGATTTTATAGAAATATGCACACCTATATGCGCAAATTTTGAATTATACGAATTTCTTTTTTCAAAATACTTGAAAAAAGAAAACAGAATTTGTTGGGAGTTAATACCTGTATTAGATTTGTTAAATATTAAATATCAATTAATCGAAGGAAATTATAAATTTATGAGAAAAATAACAACGTTAGAAGATGTTCTTTAAATATTTTTCAGTTTTATGAACTTTTATATTATTGACAAAAGTATTATAGAGCAAAAGTTGTTCATCATAATTTGCATTTTCAAATCTATTTTCTAATATACCGAGCAATTCAATGAAATTTTCACAATTTTTACTATTGTCCACATCATCAATTATAGACGCTAATCCAAAATCAATGAAATAAAGTTTTGAATTTTTATTTAATATATTTTTTATATTAAATTCAGGGTAATATATATTTTTCGCCGTTAATTCAGAAAAAATAGATGAAATTTGTTGTTTCCAATCAAAAGGTAAAGAAAACGAATCATATAAAGATTCGCCTAAATAGTCGAGATATAATATTCTTTCATGTTCGTTATATGAAATCGAATTATTTATTTTTTTTAGTATAGATAATTCTTTCATGTAAATTTCATCTATATTATCATGGTCAATAGTTTTCCACCTCAATTCGTCATCATATGATTTTATAATTATTTGTTGTTTTTCTAAAATGTATGTATGAGCAGATGATCCATAATTAAAAGCTTTAATTTTCTCATTATATTTATTATGGATTGAGTTATGGTATTTTTTAAATAGTCTGATTGTGTTTATAATATTATTTGTCAATGATAAAGAAACAGCCGATGTATGAATTCCTTTTTTGCTACATTTTATTATAACTTCAATCGAATTTAATAGTTTTAACAATTTCGGATTATTATTAATTTCTACAATATTATCAAATTGACTTTTGTATTTATTATTGTCTATATCGACTCTACTGATATATGAATATAAAATGTCGTATAAAATATTTTTTAGAATGTTATTGTTATTTCTTTTGTTGTCATGTAATTCATTATTGATAAAGAAAGTTAACAAATTTTTAATAATTTGAATATGCATTCGTAGAATATTGTAATTTGGAGAGTTAAAGATAACATGTAAATTATTTTGAGTATTTGTTGAAATATTCCGTTGATATACGGTATCAACAATATTATAAATATTTAATTGCTTATGGAGATTTGATATTAAAACATCGACTTGGTCAGTTATTGGATATAAATTAGCAAATAAAGTTGCTATGCAAGTATTTTTCACAATATAAAATTGTCCTGAATGAAATTCATCTATAAATTTGTAATAAGGCTTATCACCGTAATCGTGATTTTTCGGTGCAGAATTGAAACAAATTATATCCCAATCATCAGGAATACAAGGTAAATATTTTTCAATGTTTTCTGTATTAGTGATTGATATATCATCTTCAACAATGATTGTATAATCGTTGAAATTATTGTATCCGTAAATTAAAGCCCTTACATGACTACAATAACAAGCTAAAGGTCCATCTTGTATAAAAATATTAGGATCATTTATTTCTGAAAATTCATTAATAATTATACCACCTATTGGTAAAGTAATGTTATCATTGAATTGTCGTAGATAACATAATATGTTTTGTAAATCATAAATAAAACCAATTCTATTTTTCCAGAAAGTTGCTTTCAAATGAAAAAAATTCGATAAAGTTAATTTTTTAAATTCTTTGACACTTCTTTTGTATCGTTCTTCGTCGCTTTCGATATTTATAAGAATACAATTGGAATTATCAATATCATTATTTTTAAAAAAAGTAGTTTTGATAATATTTTGAAGATTGATTTGTTTTTCGGATAAATTTACTGCGTTTTCTTCATAAACAAACAACTTCGCATCAACACCGTTTCTTATAGTTTCGTCGAACATTTTTTATTATTTATTCTATTCTTTATATTCATTCTTTTTCTTTATATTCATTCTTTTTCTTTATATTCATTATATTCTTCAATTGTAATACAATATTGTTGATTTATAGGAAGTTCTTTTTTATGATTCCATCCAGATGATTTTAAAATTGTCATATAATCGTTTCCGTAATTTTTCGTTAAAAAATAATCAGGGTTTTTTGGTATAGAAACTAATAGATTATTAAATTCTTTTTTTTGACACGGAAAAAATTCATCGACATTCCAATCTTTGCCAAAAAAATTGATTTTGTCTTCTTTTTTTTCGTATATAAATAAATCAATAAAAGGCCAACAATATGAATCATTAACATTTAATAAATAATTAGACCATGTTTTGAAATGATTTAAATTACAAATTTTATCTTTAAAACATAATTTTATTATATTACCAGTAGAAATCATACTTAATTTACAATTATATTTTTTGAATATAACAAGTAGATGTTTTTTGATATCTGAACTTACAATTAAATCAATATCATCATCGTAAGGTATAAAATCATTATGTCTTACGTATCCGAGTAATGTTCCAGATATTAAAAAATAATCGATATTAAATTCATCTAAAATTTGAGTTGTTATTTTAAGTAAATCAACTGCAGTTTGTTTAAATTTACCAAACCCAAGTGAACTGTCAAAATATGACATTTTATCATCTGGTATAATTTTGCGTTTACTAAATCCATGAGATTTATTAAAATGTTTCAAATCATTTGTCATTTTTTATAAAATAATTTATAAAAAATATTTGTAGATTTTATGTGTTTAAGAAAACAAAAAAATCCATAAAAATATAAATTTCAAAAAATAAGATAAGCATTAAACATAATTTTAATAATATATTTCGAATATTATAAATAAAAATCAAAAAACATATTATATTAATAAATTGTATTATCAAAAGAGTTAATAGAACCATTATAAATATAAATGTTTCCGGAAACATTTAATTCAATTTTATTTTTTCATCTTACGAATACTTTTACTTCGTTTTTTACTTCGTTTTTTACTTCGTTTTTTACTTCGTTTTTTACTTCGTTTTTTACTTCGTTTTTTACTTCGTTTTTTACTTCGTTTTTTACTTCGTTTTTTAGTTCGTTTTCTTTTTCTTGAACTTCGTTTTCCGTCTGCTCTTCTACAACAACTTTTAACCATTGTTCTTATTCCTTTATTAATAAGAAGAGACAATACAATAATTAATGTTATTGCTGTAATAAATTGTATATGTTCATAATTTTCTTTCAAAAAATATTGTTCTTCTTCTATTTTATCATGGACTAAAGTATAAATTTCTTGTATTTTAGTATTAGTTGCTGTTTTAAAATTTGTAAACATTCTCCTTGAAGTTCTACCGCATACTGACTTATCATCAAAAATATTTTCATCATCAAAAGGTATATTCGATTCTATTTCAATCATATTTATAAGAGATTCTAAATTAACATAAGGAATTTCTAATGCATTAGAAATTTTTTCAATATTTTCAGGTTCTTTATATTTTATAATTGATAGATTAGGAGTATATATAACAGGATTTTCTTGTATTATTATCGATGTTATTTGTCGATTCAATAACATATCTTCGCGTGATTTATAAGAAATAAGATTTTTTTGTTTTACATCTTCGGTAGTTTCTTCGATTTCTTTAATTTCATTTTTTATTAATTTATTTATATATTTATTTATAGTTTCTGGAAAATTTCTAATTTCTTTATCGATTACCGAAAATGTTAGAAAAATTTCATTTATGTAATTAAATTCAATATCATTTTTTAATTTATATAATTCAGATGATATTTTTACATTTGTACTTTCTAATTGTGTTTTAAGATTACTTAATTGTTTTGTTTCTATATTTTCACTTCCACTATATCCTATATATGAACCAAATTTTGAAATAATGTTTTCAGTAGCAACATTAGTAACACATCTTTGTATGTCTTGTGAATTATTTTGTAAATTTTTTCTGGGTAATTCTAATAAATTACTTACAGTTTCTATAAATTCTTTAATAATAATTGATATTTCTGTTTTTGAATAGTTTACAGTATATTTAACACAATACATTATATATAGATATACTAACTTTGATATTGAAACTATATATATAATATAATGATCGCTCAAGTGTATACCTAAATTATTTAATGAAGAAATTATAGAAAATGCTACGATTCTAATTAATTCTATACTTCCTTTTGCAATTATTTCTCTTTGAGAACGTCGTCCATAAGGTTTTGGTGATTTTCGTGTATTTGATTTTGGAGATACTCGTCCTACATACGGTACTTGTGTACGTGGTTTTGGAGAAGATGCTAAACGATTAAATAATTCTTTTCTCCATGTTGCTTTACTCATTTTATTATATAATATATAATAAAATTTTTATATTTTCAATATCTTATCGAAAATCCCTTGAACTATTTGATGTCCTATAACAAGTACTGGTTTTCCTTTCATATTTTCTTTAATTGCCTCAAATACCGTAGCCGTTGTTTCTTCATCTAAACTCGCTGTGCATTCATCTAACATTAACATTGGTGTATTAAACATATCAGATAATGCTAATGTAAATGCTAATACAACACGCGCTAATTCACCTCCTGATAAAGATCCTAAATCACAGTCCATATCATTTTTATAGCATATATCCATATTTATCTGTGGTTTTTCACTTTTCTTATTTTCTTTGAAACATTTTAGAGTAATAACAATCGAATCATCAGCAAAAAAAGATTCCAAATATATTTGCGCATGTGTATTAATAGTTTCAATTGTATTCATTATTGCAATCATTTCCGATTCCATTATTTTCTCTTTCAATAATAAAACCGCGTTTAATAAATCCATATCATTCTTCTCTTTATTTTCAAGATCAATAACTTTTTGTTTATAATTATTATATCTTGTTTGTTGCTCTATATATTTTTTATATTCTTCAATTTTTATCAAATTCTCTTGATGTATCGTTTTATCATTTTCTTCTTTTTTAATATTATTTTCATATTCTTTTATAATTTCATTTAACTCATTTTCATCACGAATCGCTCCATATTTTTCGATATGATTATCTTTCTGAATTTCATTTTGTTTTATTTGATTTTCTTTATCACGATTCAATTCATTTTTCTTTTTCTCTATTCGTTTAATTATATCATTATTTTTCTCTTCGGTTGAGATAATATCGCGTATTTCATTTTCATTATATTCTTCATCTTCATCGATAACAATTTCAGAAAGTAAATTTTGTAATTTATTCTTTTGCTTTTTTATATCTTTTTCAAACATTACAATTGATGAAGAAAATTTATTTTCGGTAATATTCTTTTTAATATCACGAATTCTATTTTCAAGTTTTATATGTGAATCATAATATTTTTTCATATTATCTAAATCATCTTTTAATTCAATTTCATTTAATTCATCTTCATATTGTTCAACAATATCATTAATATCTTTTTCGACACGATTATTTTGGTCAATTTTTGATTGAATCGTCGTTATTATTTTTTCTAAAGATTTAATACGAATTCTCATATCTGATATTTCTTTTTTAATATCATTTTCATCTTCGTCTATATAAATCTCGTCATCAATTACATTCAATTTATCATCGCAAAATTGCAATGTTTTATCACAAGATGGACATTTATAAAATATTTTCTGTTTCTTCAATTTTTCATATAAAATTTGTTTCTTATCATAATTTTCCGTTAGTTTTTTCAATTCATCTCGTTGTTTTTCAAATGTTTCTAAATCAACTATCGACAATTGTTTTCGTAAAAATGATACTTGACAAGCATCTTTTAAAGTTGTTTTTAAATCATTTATCATTTCTTCAGCTTCTTCTTTAGTATATTCTTCCCATAAATGTTGTTTATTTTTCTCAATTTCAGATTCATATTCCTCGATTTCGTTTTGTTTCATTTTCTCAATTTTCTCTTCATCAATTTTCAATCGTTCTTTCAGAATATTAATTTCTTTTAGAGAAATGATATTTTGTAATATATTTTTGTAATTTTCCAATTCATCATCGCCGATATAATCAATTTCATCTTTTTCTAAAGACATTTGCTGGATGGCATTAATTAAATTTTCGATATTTTCAGATTTTGTAGAGAGATAAGTGTTCAAAACACGTAAATCAGATATTTCTTCATTTGTTTTAGATATAATATGTTTTGCTTTTTTGATTCGTGTATCGCAATTTTTATACATAATTTCTTCATTTTTGATTGCGATATCTTTGTTTTTGCATTTTAAAGGAAATTCAACTGGAGATGGTTCATCAAGTTCGTTCAAATAGGAAATAGCTGACTCGAGTTGTGCGGAAGTTTTCTTTACTTCCATTTCACGTCGTGCTATAAGAGATTTACAACGAATTTTGATATCACCTAAATTAACATTTTGAAATGCGAATTTTTCAAGAAATTGAAGTTTATCTGCTGGAGACATCATGATAAACGAATTGGTAGCATTTTGTTCAATATATCCAGTGTTATTAAAAGTCACACCAAATTTTTCATTGATAATATTTTGAGCGACATCGTCTTCGTAGATATCATTAACAACGACACGATTAGGACGTTTTGTGCGAACAATTTTGAGATCACCAAATTGCATTTCGACAGAGCAAGAAGTTTCACCACGACGGATGATTTTAGTACCGATACCAAATAGACAAAAATTAATAGCCATTAAGATAGAACTTTTACCTTTACCGGAATTTCCGTAAAGAAGAAATAATCCATTATCATCGAAATTAAACGTAGCAGTTTCATAACATCTGAAATTTTTAAGTTTGACGTACATTTTTTATTTTTTCTCAAAATTCATTTTTGTTATTCAATTTTTATTTTTCTTGAAGAATATTTTTCTTGAAGAAATGTTCAAATGGTGGAATTGCATTTTTTTCATTATACATAATTATGGTTTTATAATTTATTATTAACCATACCAGATATACAAGAAATAAATAGACAGTAATAATTATATCATTGTACTGAATGGTTGTGTTTAACAAACTAATTATTGGAATGATTTTGATGCAGAAATTGATAATGATGAATGGTAAAATGGAATCGCTTTTTTTGTATATTTTTATTAACAAGAATATAAAATTATGAATTATTCCAAGAATGATTACAAATTTAGGATTTGCGGTTGTTAAATTCAGTTCGTATAAAATCCACCAAACAAAAATCCAATAAGAAAAAATCAAATCTGCTCGAATCATTTCATTATCTTTACTTTTCATTTTTATTTTAAAACAATATTGTTTTAAAAATAATTTTAAATTAAAATCCATTCACCGGATGATTGTGAACCGGATGATGGACTTGCTAAAGGACTTGCTTTAAAATAATTATTCAAAGGATTAAATATATTTACAAAAGTTATTTGTTCATCTTTCTTTGGTTCTTCTTCTTTTGTATCAATTTCCGGTTCAGGTACTGTTTCATTTGTTACGATTTCAATTACATGTTCAGATTCAGGTTCAGATTCAGGTTTTTCAATTTGTGTTGCATTTTCATATGGAGTTTCGCGTTGATAGATAAGATAATTTGTATTACTATTATTGATATTCATTCCATCTGTTAATTTCATAAATGATTCAGTATCTTCAGTAAAATTAATTTTGAAATCACCGATAATATAAGTTTCATATTCATTTACCATTAATCCAAATTGATTATGTAATTTGTTTTTCAAAGAAATAATTTGTTCTAATTCCAATAATTTTGTGAGTTCAAACAAATCGTCAGATAAATTAAATGAAATTATTGTAATTCCTTTTTTATCATCATTACTAAAAAATGACCAAACAATTCCTTTACTTGATAGATTATCAGATAATGATGCTTTATTAATAAAATCTAAAGGTTCATATCCGGATAAAAATGGTTTTTTATTTGAAAAAATTCCACATCCACTGTCCAACATAGGATAGTGAAAATTAAACATATGAGGAATTGAATAATTTTCATAAAAAAAGTTTTTTAGTAGTAAATCATTTTTGTAATCCCAAGTTCCGATGTTAAAAAAAGGAATATAACGGTTGATTTTACTAATAAAGGAAGAAATAATTTCACCATCTGAAGAGAAAATATTGTTTGTCTGATAGTAGCGGATATTTGAATTCATAATCTGTCTAAAGCAAAATGTTTGAATTGGTGAAAAATTTGAAATGATGTGACTTAATAATCCGAATATTCCTGTTCTATAACCATAAACTTCTTGAACACAATAAATAATCAAATTATCGTTGTCAACGATAGTGGACATTTTTTCAGTAATTGTTGATTTCCAATTGGAGTAATCACAAGTAGAAAACCAAGGAGTTGCTTTTAAATTGAAATTAGTTATATATTTAAGATACATTGACTTATATGTGAACGTACATTTCTTTAAATGAAAAAAAATAATTAAATTAAAAAATATTTTTTATAAAAGATTATAAAAAATGACTCTTGAGTATAAAAATTTTAACGATGACTTTTTTATTGTTTTATGTAACGATAAAAAAAAATATGGGGATTTTTTTGAACCAATTGGAGCAACAAACCATAAAGATGGATTTTTAATTAAAAAAGACAAACGTATTCAATTAGATAAAATTATCAATTTCATAAATATACGTGAAAATGCAAAATCTCGAAAAGAACAAACACGATTTAGACGAGAGTATAGTGAAAGTGAATCAAGTAGTAGTGAAGAAGAAGATATTCCGCCACGCCGTAGTAAATATAAGAAATCGGATCCAAAAATGTATAAAAAATCGTTTGTAAGTCGCCCAGTAGATTTTAAAAAGGTTGATAGAAATGGTAATTATTCCGACGACGAAGATGATTATTCTTCTTCAGAATATCATTCAAGTTCATCAGATGGATTTCCAAGTCCATCAACCCCTGGACGTAAATATAGTAATCGTGAAATAGAAGAATTATATGGTGTCATAAATAATTTACAAAAAAGAATTAAATATTTAGAAAATAAATAAAAAAATATTTTATTATAATAAAAATGTCAATGAAAAATTCACGTTATGTTGTTTCACCTCGAAAATCGTTTAATAGACGACCAGTAAGTTCATTTGGTAGAAAATTGTCTAGTAGACGACCAATAAGTTCATTTGGTAGAAAATTGTCTAGTAGACGACCAGTAAATTCATTTGGTAGAAAATTGTCTAGTAGACGACCAGTAAGTTCATTTGGTGGTCAATTAGAATTACATCAAATATTAGATTTATATGATGATGAAGAAGATAAAAAAGATGAAGATAAAAAAGATAAAGATAAAGATAAAAAAGATAAACAAAACCCCGATGTTATTCTAAGGAATGCATTTATAGAACAAACCGAAAAATTAAGAAATTTTTTTGATTATGTTGATAAATTATCTCGAAAATATCAATTTAACTCAGAATTTAAAAATGATATAAAAAAAACAGAAAAAGATTATGTGTATCTTTTTAATGTATTAAGTAATTCAAATTTAGTCGTGTCAGCAGATATCGATACAAAAATGAAAAATGTCATGGAAATTTATCAACAAGCCGACGAAAAAGCATCATCCAAAACGTCTGAAAACGAAGATGTCAGCTCTAAAGAAGAACCAACTGAAAATAATGAACATATAATAAAAATGTTAGATATTAAAATAAATAGTTTAATGAAAGAATCAGAGACATTGTTAAAAGAATATTCTGATTTAGAATCCAAAATGTATAATAGAAATGGTCGTAGAATGGATGACATAGAAAAAAGACAAGATGAACTTTCTAAAGAAACTTTAAGACTTATAAACCTAAAAAAAGAAAAAGAAAAGGAGATGAAAGAGAAAGAAACAACAAAAGATGGTAGACGTAGAAAATCCAGACGTTCTAAAAGACGTTCCAAGAAGCATTCTGATGGTAAAAAGAAAAAATCCAGACGTTCTAAAAGACGTTCTAAGAAGCATTCTGATGGTAAACGTAGAAAATCCAGACGTTCAAGACGTAAGCATTCCAAGAAATACTAAGCATCCATCCTCCAAATTCCGTAAGTCGTATGAAAATATTTAGCAACATCATGCATTCTTTTATTTCGAATATCCAGATTTGAACTCAAAGCATCAACGTGGTCTTGAATATATGTCATTTTTAAATTATATTTTGACATGAATATATTAAATCCATTTTTTATAATATGTCCAGAAAACCATACATCATCAGCAAAGCAATATTCATCGTCAGGGAATTCCGACACATCGTGTTTAAATAGTTTTTTCTTTAGTAAAGTTCCTTTAAATGCCTCAAAAGCATCAATAAAACCTTCATATTTATCTCTAAAACCACAAGTCCATCAACCCCTGGACGTAAATATAGTAATCGTGAAATAGAAGAATTATATGGTGTCATAAATATTTAGAAAATAAATAAAAAAAATATTTTATTATAATAAAAATGTCAATGAAAAATTCACGTTATGTTGTTTCACCTCGAAAATCGTTTAATAGACGACCAGTAAGTTCATTTGGTAGAAAATTGTCTAGTAGACGACCAGTAAATTCATTTGGTAGAAAATTGTCTAGTAGACGACCAGTAAATTCATTTGGTAGAAAATTGTCTAGTAGACGACCAGTAAATTCATTTGGTGGTCAATTAGAATTACATCAAATATTAGATTTATATGATGAAGAAGAAGATAAAAAAGAAAAAGATAAAGATAAAGAAAAAGAAGAAGATATTATAAAAAAACATGAAGTCCAAACCAAAAAAATCTCAAAATTCATTGAATTTATAAGCAAAAACTTTGAAAAATATAAAGATGACAGAGAATTCTTGAAAGAATTTGCTAAAATAAGTGATGATTATCTTTCTATCGTTGAATTAATGAAATCACAAAAATTAATCGAACCAACAATTCTCGACGAAAAAATCCGATTTATCACTAAAAATTTTTATAAAAACGTTAGCAACGCCAGTTCCAGAGTCAAACAAAGAAACTTTAACTCAAATCTACCACAACAATTACCAACATTTAAAGAATCAGACGAATCAAATCTACCACAACAATTACCAACAATTAAAGAATCAGACGAATCAAATGACAGCATTGAAGAATTATTAGCGTTGTATAAACAAAATGAGAAAAACATTAGTTCACTTGGTGATTTAACAAAAGAAACAAATAATATAGCATATGGTGAAAAATTTGCTTTACTTCAAGACTATACGAAACAACGTGAATTTTTAACTAAGAAAATACGTGACATATCTTCGAAATTAGATGAAAATGAACAAGAAATCATAACGCAAAGAATGATAACATTAAAAAATAGTGGTGGTAATGACGGTAGACGTAGAAAATCCAGACGTTCTAAAAGACGTTCTAAGAAGCATTCTGATGGTAAAAAGAAAAAATCCAGACGTTCTAAAAGACGTTCTAAGAAGCATTCTGATGGTAAACGTAGAAAATCCAGACGTTCAAGACGTAAGCATTCCAAGAAATACTAAGCATCCATCCTCCAAATTCCGTAAGTCGTATGAAAATATTTAGCAACATCATGCATTCTTTTATTTCGAATATCCAGATTTGAACTCAAAGCATCAACGTGGTCTTGAATATATGTCATTTTTAAATTATATTTTGACATGAATATATTAAATCCATTTTTTATAATATGTCCAGAAAACCATACATCATCAGCAAAGCAATATTCATCGTCAGGGAATTCCGACACATCGTCTTTAAATAGTTTTTTCTTTAGTAAAGTTCCTTTAAATGCCTCAAAAGCATCAATAAAACCTTCATATTTATCTCTAAAACCACAAGGTTTCAGAAATTGCGAGTTAAAATCACAATACCATTTTGAATTATCAAATAAATATGCAGAATGTGTAATTCCAAATGCAGTTACACATGAATCTGGATAACGATAACTATCTTTTAATAAAATCGCACTTAAATTTTGGTCATACACAATATCATCATCAACAATAATAATTGGCGTGTCATCATCGATGTCATTCATTTTCATTATTGGAATAAATTTCGTTGCTGGTCCGTAATCTACATCACAAATATTAAATTCAACTGTATCATTATATTTCTTTTTATAATTTTCGATAATATCTATCATACGAGATTCATCGATACCACAATTAAATCGTTTATAAAATTTCGGAATATTGATAAATATTTTAACAGGTTTTATGATTTGATGAACTAAACTATTAACAACTTGTTCCAATTTATCAATTCGAGATGGAATCGTTGACAAACTAAAATAAAATTTACAATAAGGGTAGAATGTTAAAGGAATTTCAGGAAGTAGTCCATGATTAGGAAAATCCAATTTAGTCGGGAATTTATCTTTAGAAAGTACAATATCGCCACCATCCATTAAATCTTTTCTGATAAAAGTAATTTCAACAACATCTGGAATATGATAAAAATCCTCTTTTACAAAAATTGGTGAATGATTATTTGCGTGTACGTGAATAATATAAAATAAATTATTTAATTTTCTAAAACAATTAATTTTATTTTGTTTATCATCATCTTTACCTAACCAATGAAATTCGACGACAATACACATAAATTTATTTAACGTTTCTTCAGTAGCATTCAATAATGAATCGAATTCACCACCTTCGATATCAATTTTCAGTAATAAATTATTATCTGTTTCATTTATAAGAATATCATTTAATGTTTTAACATTGCATAACATACCATTTATTTCGGTTTCCGTATTTAAAGAACCTAAACCAATTTTAGAAAAAGAAATTTTAGACGGGTCATACGAAGATGGTAGACAATTGATAGTAGGGTCAAATAAATACGCAGTAGCATATTTATATTTTTCAACAAAATCGTTATCAAAAGTCATATTATTCGAGATTCCGAAACTATATAATTTCGAATATGGTAAATCTGGAATGACATAACCACCGTCATAATTATTTCCGATGCGTACTTTTTTCCAGATGTCATAATGATAAATTTTGAATTGGTCAAGCATTGCACGATAAGAATATAAATGTTTTATTTCAAGTTCTTTTTCGTGTTTTAATTTATTATCTAAATGTTGTCTAACGGGTCCAGCAAGCCATGCCATTCGTCCGTTATAAGATTCATCAGAATCTGAAGCAAGTCTTTCAGGATAATAATCACGAATCAAATATTGTAATAAATCTCCGCGAACACCTGCAAAATGTAAAACGAAATGTCCTGGAAAATAATTGAACCAATACGAGTTCATATCGGTTGGTGTTGTTACAACAATACGTTGGACGCAATTCATATAATTTTTGTCATACATATTGATAAAAGAACCTTGTTCCCAATTTAAATACCTTTCATTTTTATCTTCATTTGGGTCATATACGTTTTCTTCCATATAGGCAATAAATTTTTTAGAGAAATCGGAAGATTTGATAATCATAACACCCGTGTTAATCATTCTCCAGTCGCTACCACAGATGATATCTGCATGTGAATAAAGTTTAATAAAATCTTCAATTTTAATATTTTTGTTCATAATGAGGATATCAGCGTCGACCCAAACAATATAATCGTATCTATCGATGTATTTTAGAAGAAGAGGAATTTTAGTCCAAGGAATTGGTTTGTCTTTATTGTAGACAGATTCGTCTTCTATAAAATCGTATCCGTGATGGTTGCAATAACTGATTTTGTTTTGTCTACTCCAATAAGTGATTTGTTTATACTTTTCACCAATATTAAGAAAACATAATCCGATTTTAAAGTTTTTCATTTTTTTGTAATAATTTCATTTTCTTAAACTTTAATTTTAAAAAAAATATAAATGTATAAATAAATGAAGAAATCGATAAAACGAAAATATAGAAACAAAAAAAGTAAAAGAAAAAGTAGAAAGAAGAGTAAGAAAGTTCAACAAAAACAAACGCCTTATATATATTGCGGTAATAATGCATTACATCCAGATTTAGCTAATGGAAGAGCAGTCATAGGGACGAAACATCGTTGTTTAAAAAAAGGGTTTGGTGCAGGGTATTATAGTCCAGTAGATTTAAATTTTCTGAATGAATATCGTCCGATAGATAATAGAAAAGTATATTGTGGAAATCAGGAAAATGTACCAGAAGGATATGATAGACATGGAAATTTACCATCTTGTTTTCAAAAAGGATTTGCATCTGGAAAAAGAAAAAAAGCGATGGAAAATTAAAAGATTTTTTTAAAAATTTAGTTTAAAAAAATATATATAAAAATAAAAATGGAATATTTAACACCACCAGTAGCATATTTGGATTCATCTGATTTTGATGGACAAGGAAATTTGACAAATAGTCATTTATTGTCAAGTAATTTGCCGGTATTTGTAATGATACAAGCAGTTTTTTGTGGACATTGTACACGTGCAAAACCTTGGTTTCAAGAATTTGCAGAAAAGAATGTAGGAAAAGTAATTTGTTGTTCTATTCAAGGAGATAGTGAAATGGAATCCGTAAAAAAATTAACAAGTATAATTCCAAAGATGGTTCCAGATTTTGTAGGATTTCCGACATATGTAATTTTTCATAAAGGTCAAAAGATAAAGTATGAAAGTGGACGAAAAACAGAAGATTTGCAAAATTATTTAGATAATATGAATTAAGAAATTAAAAAACAAAATTTTATAAAGAAATACTTTATAAAATAAAATTTATATATAATAAATGAAAAAGATTAACATTGTAGAAGTAAATGATATGGATACGACAATTGTAATTAATTTTTTTCCATCTGATGATGAAAATATGGTAAAAAAACGTATCGCTTCTAAAATAAATAGTATCCCAGAATATATCTTTTTTTTAAATGAAGATATTTTAAATTATAGCGAAAGCGAACCTTTTTACATTCAAGATATGTTTAATTTTATTAAAAATGCTTCCATTAGAAACAATAGTAATATTTTTTCTGAATTGTATTTAAATGATGAAGATGAAATTGTTAAAGAATTATTAAGTAAATTTAATATTAAAGATATTTTTATTATATTTTTGGTTTACAATAATGTTCTTGATGAACAATATAAAGAAACTGGATTTTTTGCCGATATTGAATCTACTTTAAAAGATTTTGAAAATGTTGTTTTAAAAGACATTCCTTTAAATAAGAATATCGAAATTAGTTATGAAGAATTAAATAAAAAATGGGAAAATCGAGAAATTGTAAAGAGAAATTTTCGTGACAAAATTGAAGAAAATAAACAATCTATTATAAATTCTGATGCATTAAAAGTTGAAATTAATAAAGTAGAAAAAACATTAGATTATGATGAATTCGAAATTAAAAAAGAACATATTTTAGTGAAAATCACCAATATGCCAATTTCGGTATTAGAACTTTTCAACGATATTAAATTAAATGATGATATTCCTTTTGCTTATTGTAAAGAATTTTACAAAATTTTGAAAGGATTTAAACCTGAAAATAAAAGTTTAATTGTTTCTGATAATTTAACTTTAGAATTGAAATTACATAAAGATATCATACAAATAACGATAAATAATGAAGGCGAAATGTCATTTGACCATCCAAAAACGTTAATTACATACAAGGAAATTATCGATAAAATAAGAAGTATCAATTTAAATTTAGAATTATCTGAACCAGAAACAGTTGGATTAAATGGGGCGTTTGTATTCAATGATATAAAAAAACAGTTAAAAGTTCCTTTTAATAAATATGTATTTTCTGATTTAATTATGAATGATAAATTATTTTCTAAATATATGACATTGAGTGAATTAGAAAAAGCACAAAAATCCAGATTTCATATTTTATTCCATGATGAAGAAAACAAAATATCATTTGAAATTTCATTATCTGAAGAAAAACATTTAAGAATCACAGTTTTGAGATGTAAAGATATTAAAAATATCGAAAGATTTCAAGATACATTATCTAAATTATTGGTGATATATTCAAAACGTTATGATAGTATTGTTAAATTTTACAAACCATATGTAAATTTAGAAGAGAAAGAAGATGATGAAACAGGTGAAGACGAAACAGCAACTACAAAATTAAAATATATCGCTCCTGAAATATTTTTAAGTACATCTGGTTGTGGTAGTTATAATCCAACTCTTCTTAAAACTGAAGAAGAATATGAAAATGCATTAAAAGAAGGTAAACATGTTATGATATTCCCGAAAAATATTTCAAAATCAGAATATAAAAAAATGGTAAAATCAGGTGAAAAACCGTTGAAATTTATAGTTAAAGATAGATACAAGTTTACATGTGATTATAAAGACCACAAGTATCCTGGTGTTCTTATTAATAAAACAAAAAACAAAAACGAAGTTCCATTATTACCTTGTTGTTATAAAACTGATCAAGCAAATAAAAAAGCAAAAATGGATTTTTTAAAATATTTTGATATCGTTACAAAAGATAATAAAGATAATTTTAATTTTTTCCAAAAAGACGAAGACGAAATTGAAGGTGAAGGTGAAGAAATTGAAAACGAAGGTGAAGAAGAAGAAAAAGAAATAACTGAAAATATAACAAAACTTCAAACGAAAATCACGACAAATAAAATTTTAAAAGAAGGACAATTTGGTGATTTACCAAAAGATATAAATGAATTTTTTTCTAAAATGGATACAAACGAAGATAAATATTATCTCCGAAAAGGTGTAAAGAAAACTAAAAATAGTTTTATTCAATGTATCGTTGAATGTATTGAAGAAGAAGATATAAGAAATATTAATTTGTTGGAAGATGAAGATGAAAGAAATCAAAAATTAGAAGAATATTTACGAATTACCGAATATGAAGATATAAGATATGAAATATTGCAATATTTGCCATTATGTAAACAAGAATGTTATAATGAAAGTATTGAAAAAATCGAAGAAAATATTAAAAACAATGATGAATATTTTGATCCGCAAAAATTTATTCGTTTACTTGAATACAAATACGATATCAATATTTTCATCTTTCATAAAGACAGAAATCGCGAAACTTTAGTATTACCGGAACATAAAAACCAGTATTACAAATTTTCAAATAAAAAGAAATGTGTATTTATTTATGAACATTATGGTACTTTGAGGAGTTATTCGTCATATCCACAATGTGAAATTATTTTAAGAGCCGATAAAAATGATAATAAAAACAATCAATATATTTTTGATTTTTCTTCAGAAATTGTTAAAAATGTTATGGAAATATACAAGAATTTAGATAATGTTGTTTTCTATGAAGATAAAGAACGAATATTCAGAACAAATATTAATGGTGATTTGTATTTAAAGAACAATAAAATTGTTTCACAAGTTGTTGATGTTTTTGGTAAAACGCGAGTTCTTGTTATTGACGTAAATAATAAATTGTATGCTATAAATATTATCCCTATACCTCCTTTAAATGTTCCTATTATAAGTTTGGAAGAAAGTCGAAAATATAATTTAAAAGGAAATTATGAACGGGAAATCGGAATTATGAATGCAGAAAACGTCGAAAATATGATTATTGGAACAATGGGAGAATTTGATGTTTACATTGAATATGCTGAAGAATATAATAATTTCAAAGAATATAACAAAATGAAAAAACTATCACGATGTATAGTAAATCAGTTTATATGGTTATATAGTAATTACGTGATTGAAATTACTGATCCAGATTACAGAACATATAATGATTTGATAAATGATGATTTTTCTGAATTTATTGAAATGTTTGTAGAAATTGATTCATCATTTAATTATGAAATGATTCCCAATGTTTTATCATTTGATAACGAAGGTATTATGCGTAATAATAAACTAATTATTAAATCTGAAGAAACATTAAATCGATTAAAATATGTTTTGAAACATAAAATTACAAGAGATTTCAGTCGTATGTTAAATTTCCATAATCAAACTGGTATGTCGGATTATTATATTGATATTGATGATTTTGATTCTCATTCTTCAATACAGACTCTTTTGAAAGGAAAAGATTTTACGGAAAAATGGTTAAGAGATATTGATATTTCAGATGATTATGAATTATATAATGAAATAAATTTGAAGAAAAATAATTATTTCTTCCAGAATCAACTGATTGATGATAAATTATATATTGCGCGAAATGTTGATAGTATAAATAAAGCTATACAATTAGGAATATTTTGGAATATGGAAAAATATATTTCTGAGAAAATGGAAAAATTTGACGATGAAATGTATGGATATCGTATATTATTATATTCTTACAAAAATGCAAAAGACATAGAAAAATATACAATTGAAAAATCCGAAGAAAAAAATGGAGGGAAATTGAAAATTATCGGATATAAAGTAAACGGTATTAAAAAATTCACCGTTTTATTGGATTTAGATGTCTAACAGTTTTAATTTTTTAACCACATTTGGTTAAAAAAATTGTGATAAAAATTAAAATTTTCTTATAATAAATAAAAATGAATGATTTACAAATACAAGCGCTTGGCTTTGCATCAATATCTGGTGTATTATTATTAGCATTACAATTAAGTGTTTCTAAATATGATAGTGACGAAGACAAAAAAAATGATAAACCAAATTCTCTTTGGTTATATGGGACTATAATATTGGCGTTAATTTTTGGTATATCCGCGCCTATATTATTAATCAGTTTATTAAATAAACCCGAAAATTCTAATAATAAAACATCATAAATTTAATCATCATCTTCATAATATCTGGAAGGATAAACGGCTTCATCGATATCTTCATAGAATTTTAAACATTCATCGAAAATGTTTATAAACATTTCAATATTATTAGTAAGAAAAATATCGCGATGTGTTTTACTTTTGTATTTATTAAGTTTCATTAAAATCGCAGATTCAATAATTTCCATCATTTTTGGATTCTTACAAGATATGTGATAAGGAATTTTGTAATCGATAATTTTTGCGCGATGAAATATTCGTCTTTGTTCTGATAAACTGTCTACTTTATCAACCATGTACCTACCTTCACTTGTAGATAATAAAAATATAACATTTTTATCTCTATCTTTTTCAACTGGTCTTTTGATTGGAGGAACATCTTTATATTCTTCACATACTTTATCACGTTCGGATTGACTTTTACATAATTGTAATTTTAATTCACAACTTTCGTCATGTATAGATTGTTGTAATAGTTGTTCAATTTTTATATAATAATCTTGTAATTCATCATTTCTTTTTGTTCCGGAACGTAGGCAGAATTTTTTAAATGCATTAATGGTAAGAAAAATACGGTCTTTGTTATAACAGCCTGTAAAATCTTCATTATCGGTTTTTTTTGCGAATCCTTTAGAGACATAATCAATATCGACGACAAAATGTTTGGTTAATATAGTTTTTGCATGTTCTTTTTTCTGGAAACCTAACCAACGCCAAATGTTTTCAAAGTCGATAATGAAATCATTTTTTGTGTCGTATTTGATATTACAGTAAGCATTTGCCATAAAAAGTTGCTGTTGTTGTTCTGTAAAATTATCACGAATCTTGTTAAGTATCTTATTATCATATTTATAATACATAGCGTTTCTTTCAATCAGTTGAATAATGTTTATTGAATGCATTTTCTGATTTTATAAAATTTGTAAAATTATAAAATCAATTTTTTTTATTTTATGTTTCTATACTTTCATTTCTTCTTCGTTTTTGTTGATTTCACCATTTCCTTTTTTACTCATTAATAATTCATGTCTTTTTGATTTTTTATGTTTGCTCATACAATAATGTGTAACAGTCATCCCACATTCACATTCTTCTTTGGCCTGTCTTTGTACTGCGATTTTAGTTTTATAATTCTCTTTATAATATTTTTGTCTTTCATCTAATATGATTTCTTTATTATTTTCATAATATTCTTTTCGCTTTTCTAATATTTGTTCTTTATTTTCTTGATAATATTCCATTACTTTACCGATAAATTCTTCTTTATTTTCTTCATAATATTCTTTACGTTTTTCAGAAATTACATCAGCATTTTTTTCATGATATGCTTTTTGTCTTTCAGATATTGCTTCTTTATTGTTTTCACGATAAACACGGTCGCGTTCTTTAATTTCTTCTTTATGTTCTTCGTTGTATTTTTTCTTTCTTTCGCGTTCTTTTTCTTTATCTACAATAGGAGTAGCCTTAGGGAAAACAACATCTGATTCCTCAACATCTTCAAAAAATTTACTACAAATTTCAAAAACATCTGTAAATATTGTTAAATCACAATCTTCTGGTAAACAGAACGCATCTCTTGTTGCTTTACATTTATATTTATTCAGTTTTGATAATACTAAAGATTCGACATAATCCATGATTCTTGGACTACTAAAACTTTTATAATAAATCACATCGAAATCATGTAATTTGTTATGATTGTAGTCATCTTGACGATGGTTCAAATCTGTCGCTTTTCCGATTGCGTATTCTCTCGTTAATAAAGATTCTTTAGTAGCCATAATATATACGACATTTCTATCTTTATAAATTTCTTTAGGTTTTTTAATATATTTTCTGATTAATTTTTTATTTTCTTCTTCGATTTTTGTTTTTTCTTCTGATAGTTTTTCATTTTCTTCTTTTGTATCTAAAAGTTGTTTTCTCAATTCATTTGATTCTTCATTAACAGTTTCGTGTAAAAGCTCTTCGAGTTTGATATAATAATCGTGGATTTGGTCAGCTTTCTTTGTCCCTGCTTTCAAACAGAACTTCTTGAAAGTATTGACTGTTAATAGAATAGTTTCTTTGTTTTGTCCTCCATTCAAAACCGCTCCACAGATCGGTGGAGCGGAATTAATATTGTTTTGTCCTCCATTCAAAACCGCTTCTGCCGATTCAGAAGCGGTTTTTTTAACTTGATAATCAGTTTCAATTGTAAAATGTTTTTCTAATGTTGTTTTAGCGTTTCCTTTTCTTGCGAAACCCATCCATTTCCATACGTTATCGAAGTCGATAACAAAATCTTTCTTGGTATCATACTTAAGAAAGCAATAGAAACTTCCAATAAACAACTGCTGTTCGGTCTCTTTGAAATTGTCTTTAATCTTATTGATTAGTCTGTTTTCACAGTTATCTGAAAGGATACTTATCTGATTATCCTTTTCAATCAATTTAATAATATTTAATGACATGTTTTTAAAATCGCTTATATATTAAGGAATGCATTTCTTTAAATAGCTTTTACAAAAAACAACAAAATAAAATCAAAATTTTATTTTTTTTTATTTTTTTTCAAAATTATTATTTAAAGATTTCATATATATTTATAATAATGACGGTTTTATTCAAAGCAAAAACTCAAGAAGCATATGTAATCAAGATATTAGCAGAGTTATTAAGTAATAATATTAAAACAGGCTGTTTTGTCATCGATGAAAATGGAATTTATTTATGTATGATGGATTCACATAAAACGATATTAATTGACCTTGTTTTGAGTGCTGAAAATTTTTCAATTTATAAATTTAATAGTAAAAAATTGTACCTTGGAATCAACCTTGTACATTTTCATCGCATGGCGCGCTCGATCAAGAAGAAAGACAGTTTAGAGTTGTTCATAGAAGAAAGATGCCCTAATGATTTAGGAATAAAAGTCATTCCAAAAGAAAATAATCGTACCACAATATCATATGTAAAAATACAAAGCATTCAAAATTTAGATATTGATATTCCGACAGGTTATGGCAAACCAATAATTGTTAATTCTTCAGATTTCCAAAAAATGATTAAAGAAATGTCAAGTATAGGTTCATCAATGAAAGTTATATCAAGTAATTATAAAATTGAATTTTCCTGTAATGCAGGAGGTATTTTGAAAAGAAAAGTGCAATTTGGCGAAGACGATGAAGATGATGATGTAAGTGCTTATGAATATTCCCAAGAATTTATTACAGAACAATTATGCCGTATAACAAAATTATCGGGATTAGGTTCAAATATGCAAATATATACCGGTAAACCATTATTATTCTCTTCTAATGTTGGTAATTTAGGTAAAATATCAATTTATATAAAATCAAAAGAACAAATAGAAACCGAAAATTACAATACAATTGAAAGCGATGAATACGATTCTGACTGAACTTTAGTCTCCTAAATATATGATTTTTCTTAACCATAATAACAGGTTAAGAAAGATGACGTTAATTTTTTCTAAAACTTCCGTTTTGATTTCTTTTTTGATTTCTTTTTTGATTTCTTTTTTGATTTTTTTCCATCTTTTGGTATTTGGTTTGTTCCAAACATAAATTCTGCTATAATATTAAATATTCCAGTTTCATTAATTTTTACATCTTGTTTTTCACTTTCATTAATAAACGTTTCTAAGTTTTCTAAATTTTTTTTTCTCTTCAATGCATCGCTGTGTTCTTCTATTCTCTTCAATGTATCTATATCATCATCTTTACTAGCATAAATTTTCATCGGCATTTTTATTAATATAATAATTTAATTTTTTTGTTATTTAACAACTTATAAAATTTATAAAAAATGAGTTCGGAAGAAAAAACAAATGAAATTAATCTTGAAGAAGAAATCGATGAAATCGACGAAGAATTTGACGTTGATGATGTTAATTACGAAAAATATATTTTAGATTTAAGCTTAAGATATGAAACACGAATTAAATTGATTCATCGCTATTTCCAAGAAAATCAAAATAATGCTATTGAAATTATTAGTCGTATTTCGGGGATGTATCAATTTAGCGGTGCTAAAATCCTCGAAAAATATTTAAATGGAATCGCTTTAGAAACAAAATTATCTGATTTCTTAAACGTAGAAGCTGTAAAAGGTTTATTATCATTTACTGAATTCGAAGAAGATATTTATGATAAAGACGATGATGAAATGAAAGAAATAAAAACTGAAAGTAATGACGCCATCAGACAACGAAATGAATTACGACAAAATATTGCTTATGAAACATTAAATATAATTTGCTCACGACTTGGTAATGAATTGGCGACGCCATATAAAATCGACGTCATTTGTTCTTTAATGGAAAATGAAAAATATAAAGAAGAATCATCGCTTTATTTCATAAAAATTATAGAGGATAATAGAATCGATTGTGATTACCGATATAAGTCTATTTTATCTCTTGAGAGAAAGAAAATAAGCGATATCAAATTTCATTTATATAAATCGTTGTTAAGTTTTTTGAGAAATGATAACAATTTAATGATGTATCGAATATTATCATCACAATATCTTCTACAAAGTATAAAAGAATTAATGACAGAAAATGAAATAAAAGAAGTTGAACAAAACCTTTTAGAATTTGCAGAAAATGAAGATAATGAATATAATTTACGTGCAGATGCATCAGATGTTTTATTATCTTTAGGTTCTGAAAACATGAAAATTAAAGGGAGAGAGATAATTATGAAACTTGGCGGAAAAGGTAAAACGATTTTTGATAATAAACAAAATGTACATGTTAAAGAAATTGAAAAATCGGTAATGAATATTTTAGAGACGATATGTTATGTTCCGATAATGAAATTGAATGATGATTTTATAAATTTTGATTACGTGGATGAAGAAATTCAAAAACTGATAAATGACACAAATGATAAAGAAAAAATATTAGTTTCTTTAAATAGAATCCGAATGGATAGAACATTATATTCTGCATTAAGTATAACATTATCAGTAGTGATGGTAAAATTATGGAGTTATATATGTTCTAATGAAAACAAAAATGAGATGCAGAAAAGATTATTACAAGAGTTAGAAGATATGGCAGGTACTTGTTCATCGGGATTTATTTCACGATTAGTAAATACTATATCAGGTTTCGGGGATTTAAGTATAGCGATATCATTTGAAGACCAAATCGTTTCTAATTTTAGCGCGAGATTGAATTCATATGCACAAAAAATATGTGATGAAGATTCAATTTTTCAAACAAAGTCATTTGACGATGTAAAGAAATTACATAATTCTGAAAATCCGGTTGAAGATTTTTATGATGCAGTTTTGAATGAAATGATGATATCGTCATCCGATTATAAAAACAGACCGAGTTTTCTTTTATTTTTTAGAACATATATGTCAAACATAAGAGAAGAAATGTTTAAAGAATTTATTGAATATGTTTCAGAATCAGAATTTGATTTATATTTTAGAAAAGCGTTATCATATTATGATGGAATCCGCGATACAATATAAAAATTTAAAGAATAAAAATTAAAAAATAAGATGGTATTAATTTATGATATAACTACAATAGTTTTCTTATTTTATTTATTTTATGTATATATGGATAAATTATTGTTAAAATATATTGAAGAAATTGAAAATAAATATAAATGTGATTTTTTGATACTTGAATCAAGAATTGAAATTTTAGAACAATATTTTAATGATAAAGTTGCTTCCACAGAAAATATTGAAACAGATATTTACGAAGAACCAAAAAGAAATTTATTTTCAAAAATTATAAAAAAGATGAAGAAGATGAAATGATTTTTTATTAAAACAAATCAAACGTATTTCAGTCTTATATTAAAATATAGTGTTTTTATATTGAATTTGCGTTTGACATAGTAAAAACATATGTCATACATATATGATACATATGTCATACATATATAATACATATGTCATTTCTATGTATCAAAATGCGAAATTATCATATTTTTAAACTGAAACCAGTTTAAAAAAAAAATTTATAAAAATTATTTCTATCAGTTTCTTTTTTATCCGAATTGAATATTAGTATCTGCTCTATTATGTTGAATAAATAATTCATCTACTAATTGATAAGATGGATATTCTGGATATTTATTCATAGTTTTACATATATGTGCATCTATCGCTCCTATATTACATATATTTTCTTCATATAATATTTTCGCATATTCTTTATTAATTATATATGCTTCTGTCGTAGGCGCACCTTTTATTCTGTTTAATTTACCTATTCTTTCTACTGGTCGTGCTGACCATTTATTTAAAAAAATTATTCCAAATTTTTCTGGTATTTCTAATTCATTTAAATATTTTTGCGCTATTTTTTTATGTTCAACGGTTCTAAATGCACAATCATCTTCAAATATTATAACATATTCATCATCACTTTTACTTATTAAATCATAACAATTCAAATGACTTAAACAACAACCAATTACTCCTCTCAATGTTTTATCAGGTAAATTATCAAAATTCCATTTATTCACATTTTTTTTTATAAATTCGTCCTTTAAATTTAATAAAGTACCATCTACTGCTTCAATTACTTCAATATTTATATCTGGTAAATGCTCACTAACTTCATTTTTAAACCTTTTAAGTCTATCTGAACGCTTTTTTAAATTTATTACATATCCTTGTTTTATATTAACCATTTATTAATATAAAGCAACATAAAATATTTTATACAATTTCAAGTTGATCAAATAATTTTTTGATATCTTTAAGTTCGTTTTTTATATCACTTACGTCATTTTTTATATTTACAATAAAATTATCAGTTTCTTTATTTTTTGCATCTACATCAGTCTTAATAACCGTTATATCATTTTTTATATTGTTTATAATTTCATCAGAAACTTTTACATTATTACAATTATCTAAAATCATTTTTATGGAATGTAAAATTCCGTTTGATTTAGTTTTATCTACAAAAGGCATTATCTCTGATATAAGTAATGCTACAGAAGATGCAATAGAAATATAAAATGTTGTTGGATCATCCGTTTTACTCATTTATTTAATGGTATAAAATTTTTTTCTTTTAATTATTTTTTATACTTGACCATAATAAATTTACAATAATCATTCCGGATAATAATCCCAATGTAATTCCGTTCATAGATTCAAGAGAAATAACTTTTTCTTTTGCTAATTGAAAACCTATATATCCTAAAGATAACAAAATTATTATAAAATATAAAATATAAGAAGAAAAATTTTCTTTTTCAGTTTCTTCTTCAGGTTCTTCTTCCTCATATTCAATTTCTGCCGATTGAATTTCGTAAGGAATTTGAATATTAGAAATATTACCAAAATTTGTATTCATTGTTTCATTATCGTATGAAAGAAGATTATGTTTAGGTTCTTGTAATTGTTTATATGCTTGTTGTACGTTTTTTATTCGATTACCTAACAATTGTTTTGTTCTGATACCGATATTATCCATTTATTTATTAGATAATTTTATTTTTTGTTTTATTATTTTTGTATTTTATTTTTTTCTCTTCTGGTAATTTTTCCCATTTTGTTTTTATATATTGAATTAATTCTTTAGAATCAAATTCAGGATGTGATTTTTTTATTCTTGGTTTTTTAGTTTTAACAAAATTATCATACATGATATCATCATCATTTCGTTTTGAACGACGTTTCGATTTTTTTCCTGATTTTTTCTTGTCTTCTGTTTTTCTATTCAAAATTGGTATATAACTTCTCATTTCTTGTTTATATCTATTCCTATCTTTTACTGACATTTCTTCATATTTAGAAATTTCAGTTGAATTACTTGCTTTTAATATTTGCCATTCTGTGCCTAACTTTGAAACTATTTCTTTTACAGTCAACTCCGGATTTTCTTCTTTTATCATTGGTCGTTTTACATCACAATAAAACAAAAAACCACTTTTACCTCGTTTAGGTTTTTCTGGATCTTTAATTTTAATATTATTTTTCTTTAACGTTTTTAATAATAATTGTTGATTCTTTTTTGATGTCCATTGTTCAGCCATATTAGTTTTATTATTTTCTAAAAAATCGAGAACAAATTGATTTATATTTTCAATAAACATTTTTTTTATATATTTATATGTTTTTAAGTTCATTTTTTTAACAACAACCGTATGTTGTTGTACCATATCTTGCGAAAGATTTATAACGTTCTTGACGTTGTTCCTGTATTTTTTCATCAGACGAATTAACTAACTGAACAGATAAATTATAAAATAAATCTCTAATATTTGAATTATTTTTCGCTGATGTTTCCATAAAATCTATTTTTAAAGAATCTGCATATTTTTTTCCATCTTGATAATTTACTTTTCTTAATTCTTCTAAATCATTTTTAGTTCCTACTAATATTTTAATAATTGGACGGTCAACATATTTATCAAGTTCTTTTAACCAAAATTGCGCATTTTCAAATGATTTATTACTTGAAATATCATAACATATAATAAATGCATCTGTGTTTCTGTAATAAGAACGTGTTAATGAATTGAATCTTTCTTGACCACAAGAATCCCATATTTGTAATTTAACTTTTTTATCGTTTACTACAAAAGATTTAATATTGAAATCGATACCAATTGTAGAAATATAATGTTCTAAAAAATTATTACAAGTTAATCTATATATCATTGATGTTTTACCTGATGAACAATCACCTAATAATAATATTTTGTATAAACTATAATCTGCCATTTATTATAAATCAAGAAAAAATTATTAACAAGGATTGTATATAATAATTATTTTCGCTACTAATTTTTCTGTTTCAGCACAATTGTCTGGTATGCTTACTCCAAATGAAGTTTGTAAATTAATGTTTTCTATTTTCATTGTCATTGTACCATCACTATTAAAAATAAAAGAAGTTGGATTTGAAGTATTATTTCTTAAAGATGAAATCATATTAAATTTAGTAGATATACCACATTCATCATAAACTTTCCCCCAAAAAGTTATTAACAATGGATAGAAATTTTGAGATAAACCATCTAATTTTATTATTTTATTTCCTTCATTTTCGACACTTGAATTTGGTGGTAAATTAATTCCAACAATTTTAGTAATATTTATTACACCAGTAGAATATATTAAAATTTCTGCTTTTCTCAAATTTGTTTCATCAGCGGAACATATTTTTGTAAAATCTAATGTATTTGACATTTTTATTTATAGAAAAAATAAAAAAGTAAGTTTTTTTATTACATTATACCGATATACATCATATCATTGTATGGTTCTCTCACATTTGCTGATTTAATCATGCTTTGTTTATCTGAATCTGTGGTCGAAGATGGATCATCATATAATATAATAATTTTAGAAATTAACGGTGGATTATTATTTGTTTTTCCTGTGGCTACTGCATTTTTCAAATTATTGTTTGTTTCGTTTACACCAAGACCTATTGTATTATTAACTAATTTAATTGATAATGAAATTGTATTATCATTATTAACTGTAAAAGCTGTTATATTATTACCATTATCATTCAGTTCTACCATTCTAAATGTATTACTATTTCCATCAAACAATTTTCCCCATATTGTCATTGAAATAGGATAAAAATTGCTTGATATGTTATTTATGGTTAGAGGAACATTAAATTTTGCTGAAGATGATCTTTTATCATTAGGAGTTTTTGATGTTGTAGATAATGGAAAATTTTTAGGCATATAAGAATACAAATTATTGAAATCATCATAATAAATTAATATTTCCGCTTTTTTCAAATCAACAGTTTGTTTTTGATTATTATTAAAATAAAGCTGAGGTGATGAAGTTGTCGTAGGTGTTGTTGTAGACATTTTTTTATTTATAGAAAGTTTTTTTATTTTTTTGTATTATTTAGCCAATAAACATTTACATTAGTAAAATTATATCCTTCATTATACAAAGTTTCCGTTTTATCAAAATCAAGTAATCCATAATTATCCTGATGTTGTTGTTCAAAAACGCGAATAAAAACATTATCTTCTAAAACTGGGTGCAATAATTCAGAATATTCTACTTGTTCAGTTATTATTGATATAATTCTTTCCGCGATATCTTTAATGTTCATTGTTAAACTTTCATATTTTCCTATTTTTTTACCACATACTATAACATCGACATATATATTTTCTAAAGGAAAATTATCGACGCAATAATTAATTCCCTCGTTAAGTAAAACATTACTTGTTAATCCACCATCTACAAAAATATCATTTAGAAATGGATATGGTGGTAAAGCGATAGGTATAGCAATACTGGACATCAAAATATCGACTAATCCATAATTTAAAACATCAGTTTTATTAAAAACTCGAGATGTACCATCAATCAATGATGTGGCTCCTATTTTTATATCTCTTATATTTGTTATATTTGAAAATATTTCAGTTAATTTTGTTTTAACTGGTTTATTATCATATAAACTCAATCCATTTAAAAAATATACTTTATGAAGTATATCTTTACTCTTAATAGATGTCCATAAATTTTTAAATTCGAGAGTATGATATTTTTCTTCACCGCTTTTGATAGAACCTAAATATGCGGTATTTAAAGAACCAGCAGAAACACCAGTAATGATATCATAGGTTGAACCAGATTCAAACAATTTAGATATTACACCTGCTTCAAAACTACCATATGCACCTCCTCCAGATAATGTTAATACATTACACGCTAAAGAAAAACTTAATAAAATCGTCGAACAAATAAATTTTAGCATTTTTTAAAATTTTTTTTATTTCTTTAAATAAAAAAATGAGAAAAAGAGATGGAAGAAATGTTTCACGAACTCCTTCACCGAGAAGAAATAACAATTTTCCGTTTTCAGCACCACGACTTGTTAGACAAAATGCAGTTCCTCTACACTCAAGTGAAAGTTCTACCAGAGCAAGACGAAGTAGTAGTCCTCAAGAATTACAAAGTCCTACATCATCTCCTATACGTTTACAACAAAGTCCAATTATAGGTAGACGAATGGCTTTTCAAAGTCCACTTCCACGAAGAATTCTTCGCCGTAGCAGAAGTCCGAGAAGACAAAGTAGCAGAAGTCCAAGAAGCAGAAGCAGAAGTCCAAGAAGACAAAGTAGCAGAAGTCCAAGAAGACGAAGCAGAAGTCCAAGAAGACGTAGTAGAAGTCCAAGAAGACAAAATTAAACTTTACGTAATATTTTTATAATTATCTTTACCATTTTTGTGAACCAGTAAATATTCAAAGCATAAAAATTGTAGATTATAAAATAATAAAATTTTGACGATTTCGTATTTTCAATTATATTCTGAATAATATCATTTTGTAAAACTGAATAATAATATTTGTAAATTCTATAATAAAAAAATGTCGAAAAGAATAACAAATTGTTCAATAAAGAAAATCTATTATTCGGATATAAACAAATTATATTATAAAAAACCGATGATATTTCAAGTGCAATAAATGGTTTCATAATAATATTTTCAGATTCTTCAGATAATTGATTCACGTGTATAAAACTATACAAAAATATTCCAAGAAAATGATGAATAAATATATCCATTTTTCTATTAATAAATAAATCAACGACTAAATACGTCGCCAGTATATCTGCAATATCTTTGCAATTTCCATCTGTAAAATAAATATAAGATGAAACAATTGAAATAATAAAACTCGCATAATCACGTATTCTTTCTAATAACATATCTTTTTATATATATTTATATGTAATTTTATCTTTAAATCGATTTAATTAACGATAACCACATATTATATCCGTACTCGTATTTTCTTATTTGTTTTTCTAAATGTTGTATTACGATATCTTTTAACACGATTTTATATTTTAAACGATGTTTATCTTCATCATCTTCGTCATCTTGGTCAATGATTGAATAAAAATCTTTAAACACGTCAGGAGATGTTGACAAAAGCAATAAATCATTCATTTTAGATGAAATATTTTCAGTATTGTCTTCTGTAGCAGAAACAAATGAATCCATTATATGTTTTTATTTAACTTTTTTTCACTATAAATAAATTATTATCGACGGAATTATGAACATTTGGAAGACGTACATATTGATATGTTGTACCATTTAATGTCGGCATATCAAGATAACGATAATTAAATTGAGAATGTACTATATCTTCAATAATGTAATATCCACCGCTATTAACTTTGTTTATTAATTTATTCATAACATTACAATTTACCGGAAACCAATGTAAACCATCATCAATAATAATATCAAAACTTACATTATTCAAAATTCCAGATAAACAATTATCTATACTTTCTTCATTTGTCTGATCAAGATAAAACCCATGAATTCGCGGATCATTAAAATTCAATATATCACGGTCTATATCACAACAATATATCGTTGCATTTGGAAAATATTCATGCCAACCTCTAATACTTGCACCAGGGTTATAAACACGTCCTAATTCTCCACCTGTCATGTTAGATGGAATATGTGGATTCATTGACCCGATTCCAATCTCAAGAATATTGATTTTTCTATTTCTAAATTCTGAAAACATTTCGTCATAAATTAAACTATAATTATGATGTAAATGAAGTGATGATTTATCACTGTAATTTTTATGCATTATTTCACATAATGTTGTGGGTTGTTTTCGTGAAATATTTTGTAAATCGTGATATCCAAACATTTTTATGAATAATTTTATATTTTTAAATACAAAAAATATAAAAACTTAAATTTATATCTTAATTCCTATAATTCCTAACCTATACCTATAATTCCTAACCTATACCTATAATTCCTAACCTATACCTATAATTCCTAACCTATATTACTACTATTTTTTGCGCGAGAATTTTTGGATTATCTTCTCCTAATTGTTTCTTTTTTTCTTCTTTATAGTCATATGAACAATTATGAACAAATGACGATAGACAGTTCATACAAAATGTATTTTTGCATTTGCATACATTTTCATATAAAGTCTTTTTCTTGCAATGATGACACTTAAACTTAATCATATCTCTTGTATTTTTATTTTAAGTCTAAAAATAAAAAATCAATTTAAAAATTATAGATTTTTGTCTCTTACCAGTAATGACACTGATTTACAATTGAACGAATCCGATATTTTTTGTTCTTCATAAATATCTTTAGAAAATATATTGTTTGGATAATAAATCAAATCGTATTCCATTTCTAAATTATTATCATATAAATATAAATCAATATATTGAAAAATGTCTTTAAATAGTGCATCGTGATTAAAGTAATGAATTTGAGTTTTACCATTAATCGAAAATTTTATATTGAAACTATCACTCTTTTTCTCGTAACTAAAAACGTGTTCGCGAAGTTGATCCATTTCTGATTCTTTAAATACTTTTTCTAACATTTTCTGTTCATTTTCTTGCATTTTCAACATATCAAGTCTCATTGTTTCATTATATTCATTATTTTGTTCATCTATTATTAAACGACGTTCTATTTCAGAAATTGAAGGTTGAACTGGAATATCAACTGATTTCTTTCGTGCGACGCGATGTTCATCACAATATTTTCCTCTTGGTATACTGTTTCTAAAGCAATTATTTCTTGCGCAACGTTTCATAATTATATATCTTTATCTTGTTTTTATATATCTTGTTTTCAATTTATTTTTATTTCCATCAGAAATCGTGTAATCAAAACAAATATGATTGTATGTATTAACAATCCTAAATTATTTGGTTTTCCATCATGTTGTATTTTTACATCAAATAATTTATAAAATAACTTTCCAGTTTTTTTATAAATTTTCGGTGATGCAATCACGTAAAACAATATTCCAGAAAGTATGGAAATATACCATTTTGTTATTTCTTCTGCCATTTTTTTAAAGAAAAGAAAAAAGTATTTTAATAAAAGAAAATGGATGAATTTTCAGAAGATTTTTCAGCAAGTCCTTCATTCGACAAAATATTTGGTTGGAATTCAAAAATCGAAAAAGCCGTCAAACTAATCGAAAAACAATGTCGTCTTTATCGGAAAATGCATACCGAAGTCTCCATCGAATCAAATGAAAAATATTCAAATTTTATGTTATCTGCAATTATTTTAACTCCTTTATCTGGTGTTGTTACAACTATCGGTAGTATCTTATGCAATGATTTACAACATTTATATATTTATAACATATCTTCAACTTTATTAAGTTTTTTATCCGGTATTTTAGTCACAGTTATCAAATTTAATAAATATGACGAAATTAGTTATGCTCATAAAACAGCATCATCACGATATATATCTTTAGAAGAAAATATAAAAAGACAATTGATTTTATATCGCGAAGATAGAATAAATGCAAATGAATATTTAACTTGGTTAAGTAAATCGTTTGATGAATTATTTTTCTCTGCACCTGATTTTGAATCTAAAACTTTACGAAAATATGAAAAACAATTGGAAGAAATGGAAAAAGAATATGATGATGTCGAAATCAATTTCAATAAACAAGAAACACGACGAAATTTGAAATTCCAAGAATATCAAGATTTAAATAAATTTGATGATCAAACAATGCGAATGGAATTAAAAAAATAAATATTTTTTAAAGGTTGTTTAAAAAATTAGATATTTATCATAAAAATGACAAAAATTATTGAACTTGTAATGATTGTAAGGAATTCCGGAGAAATCCTACGGACTTGTCTTCAAGAAAATAAACAATTTATTGATCATTGGACTATACTCGATACTGGTTCTACTGATAATACTAAAGAAATTATAAAATCTGAATTAGCCGATATTTCCGGAAATCTCTATGAAGAACCATTCGTAGATTTTGCACATGCTCGTAATCGTTCTCTCGAATTATCTTCGAAAACTTGTAGATATACAATTATTTTAGACGATAGTTATATCTTATATGGTGGGCAAAAATTACGACAAATCCTTTCAAAATCAAAACATTCTTGTTTTTCTTTAAATATCGGTAATTATCGTAATAATTTTCTCCAGAATGAATATACGTCAATTCGTATTATTAAAACATCTGAAAATTTAAAATATAAATATCGCGTTCATGAACATATTGATGTAAATAAAAAAAATATTCAAGAAATTACAGATTCTGAAATATTTATCAATGATGTTGAATCTATGGAACATAAAAACCGTTCTGTAAATCGTCATAATAAAGACATACAACTTCTTCTTTTAGACCATAAAGATTATCCAAATGATTTACGAATTATTTATTATTTAGCAAAAACGTATTACAATTTAGAAAGATATGATGATGCGTTGACATATTTTCAGAAATTAAAAGGTAATAATATCGATGTTGAATATCAATTTTCTTATCATTACGATACAATTTGCACGCAATTTATGATTGATAATGATGTCGATATTATGGAATTGAATTTAAAATCCATTTTACCGAAATTTAAAAATAGAAAAGAGATTGATTATAAATTGGCCGTAATTTATAAAGATCGCGGACAAAATGATTATGCACAAGAAATTTTAAATACAATTATCACATCGAAAAAACCAAAACTTATTCATACCATTATGGAAAAAGATATTTATGATTATCTCATTCCTTATCTTTACATTGATTTGAATTTAACGTTAGGAAAAATTAATTTTGTCATTCCGCAATTAAAAAGACTGCTTGAAATGTATCCTAATAATCAACCTTTATTAAATATCAAATATGCAATTTGTGATAATTCTATTTATTCTTCACCTATAAAATTATCTTATACCAATAAAACTATTGTAATTCATACAGGTGGAGAACAATCATTGTTTAAAAATTGGAATCCAGTTAGAGACGCGCGGATTTCAGGTTCAGAATATATGGCGATAAATTTAGCGGAGGAATTTCATAAGAAAGGGTATCGTGTTTTTATAATTGGTTCTTTTGAAGAAAAAATACTTAATATTGATTATCAATGTGTTCATAAAGGCGTTGAATATATTGATTATAAATATTTTTCGGAATTTGCATTGAAATATGAAATTGATATTTTGATAATTAGTCGATATACGTCGAATTTAGTATATTATGATAATATTAAATCGGTATATTTATGGGTGCATGATGTTTTACCGATAACCGATGAAGCAAATTGTTTTCAGATTCATAAAGAAAAATTTAAAAATATTATTGCGATATCAAATTGGCAAAAGAAAAATATCGTATCTAAATTAAATATTCCAGAAGAAAGAATAATTGTTTCGCGAAATGCTATCCATCAAAAACGATTTAAAGAAATCAATAAAATTGAAAAGATTCCGTTTCGTTTTATATATACATCTGACCCTTCTCGTGGGTTAACAAATCTTATTAATTTAATTCCACAGATTAAAGAAAGATATCCGGAAACTACATTACAAATATTTGTAAAAAAAGAAAATATTGATTATGAAACATTACGAAAGATTGAACAACTTGATTATGTTTTTATAAATGGTAGAGTATCACAAGAACAATTGGCGATTGAATTTTTGAAATCTGACATTTTCTTTTACCCGACGGATTTTAAAGAAACATATTGTATAACAGTTTTAGAAGCGATGTGTTCTAAATGTTTAGTTGTTACGGTGAAATTAGCGGCATTGACAGAAATCGTTGAAGGAAAAGGAGTATTATGTGATTATCCTTTTAGAGAAAATACTGATGAATTATTAGAAAAATTATATTTTGTATTGGACAGACCGCGATTAAAAACGCATTTTATAAATACAGCGTATAATTGGGGAATTGAACAAACATATGAACGATTGGCCGATGAATGGATTGATTTTCTTTAAAAAATAATTTGTTTTTTATACAACATTTTTGTATAAAAAATTTTTACTTTTAACTCCATATGAGTAATGATGTGTCGGGAGAACCATTACTCATATCAGCGCGTACGTCTGTCGGCATATTTTGATAAAATTTTTTTATATTATTAGTAAAAGTTATATCATAACTTAATTTTCCGGAAGCCGCCGACGAATAAATAGTTGTTATAGAACCACGTAAAACATTATTAGTCTGTCCATCTTTCATTACCAGTTTATCATTAAGTTTCCATGATGATCTATTTGGGAATATAGATAAATTTTCAGTTACTTTTGTTTTTAGTGTAGTTGTAGGTTTTGCTGTTGTAGTTGTAGGTTTTGCTGTTGTTGTAGTTGGTGCTGGTGTTGTTGGTGCTGGTGCTGGTGTTGTTGGTGCTGGTGTAGTTGGTGCTTCCAGTACTGGTGGTGGTGCAACAAACGTACTACCACAACCGTTTATGGTATATATAATTTTGGTTGGAAGCTCTTCTTTGTCAAATGATATGGTGACATTTTCTACCAGAGGTCCATCTATTGAATTTGCGAAAAGTCGAGGAATATAATTAGTAGGGTACTTTAATATTCCGGACGCAGTATCTAGAGGATCCATAAATTTTGCTGTGATAGTAGTTATTCCTGTATCTGTCAGCGATCTTATCTTCGAGCAAAGTGTGAATTTTTCTGTTACCCCTTCTGCTGATACATATCCAACGTAATCATAACTACCACTAAACATTGATCTATAATTCCCAATCACATAAGTTTTATTATTTGAGGTAATTTTTACATGAGGCATGTTAAAGACATTAACATTATATTTTTCCATAACAGGTGATGTACCACAACCTCCGTATCCTTCATTCATCATATAAGGTGTTGGTTCGCTACCACAACTACCATATCTTTCACGGATATTTCTGTTATTGTATCCAGTATAATTTTCCATAACTGGAATTTCATTCATCACATAAGGCATTGGTTCACTACCGCAACTACCATATCTTTCGCGGATATTTCTGTTGTTATATCCGGTATTATCTAAATATCCTTCATAAATATTTTTATAATCTGAACGACTCATTTTTTATTAAATAAAATAATAAAAAAAATTAAAAAAAAATATGAATTTCTGAATGTTATAAAAAAATTTTTTGTCTTTTGTTTTATAAAAAATGAAACAAAAAAAGAGTTTACTAAAACGACGGCGCTCGCGTAAAAGAAAAAGTGTAAGAAAGAAATTTGATTCAGGTTTTGGTTTTTTAGATTCTATTTTTGACTTTTTTTCACCAACATCTGAAATTGATGATGAAAATACTAAACTCAAAAATAAATTTGTAAATATTTTAAGAAAATATGAAAAGAATAAAATTACAAAAAAAGATGTTTGGAAAGAAACAGTTAATGTTCTTAAAACGATGAATTTACCGGAACCAGTTGATGAATTTTGGACGAAGAATGATGTTGGAATAATAAATTGGTATATGACACAAATACCAGATTCTAAAAAAGATATTAAATATTCAATTGCTCAAATTTTATCAACAGTAAATCCTTAAATGTAGTTGTTTTATTTATTCATGTTCATTTCCATCATTTATAATTCCTATCGAATGTCTATTATCTCCATCTAATAATTCACGCCTTAATGCTTTTAATCGTTTTGTTAATTCTGGTAAAAATTCATCATTTTCACTGTCTTTATCAGTGAAACGGAATGGAGGAGAAATAATTGTGTTATGTGGTTGAGTTTCGAAAACGTGGTCGTAATCGTCAAGAATATAGGTATTATTTTCGTTATATCCTGGGATATTATAGAAATCCCATAATAAACTTAAATCTTTTGTTCCTTTGCCAATTTTTTCCGATATTTTACAATGATAAGAGAAAAACATAAAATCTAATTTTCGTTCAGGATGTCCAGATAAAATGAATTTTTCAGCGATAAATAATCCATAATCTTTTGAAGCGGCCGTCCAAATTGAAACATTGAAATTCTTGAAAAGATAATCCAAGAATTTTTGTAATCCAGGGCGTTCAAAAATAACATAATAGTTTTCCATATTATGAAAATTAAAATTTATCGCTTTTGTTTTATTACTCTCGATATCATATATTTCATCTTCATCATCATCGTCGAAATCCTCTTCTTTCAATACCTCTCCAGAAATAATGGTTTGGTCTAAATCAAGAAAAATATTAATCATTTTTTTTATTTTTATAAACATTATTTAAAATTTTAAATATTCATTATAAAAAATTATAATGAATCAAAATTATTATGTCATTTTGTTTAGCAAATACTCAACTGCTTGCAAGAAATTTATGGATACTGTTAATACCGGTAATTTAAATCTAAATTTCAATTATCTATGTGTAGATAATAAAGAAATTCGTGAAAGAATTGTTTCTTCAACGGAAATTGATATCAAACAAGTTCCTTGTTTACTTGTGATAAATGAACAGACGGGAAGTATTGATAAGTATGAGGGACAAGATTCTTTTATATGGGTTAATGATATTATTCAACAGAAACAAAAACAATTATTGGAAGAACAAATGAAGCAACAAGCATTATTGCAACAGCAAATGCAACAACAGATGCAACAGCAACAACAAATACAGATGAAAAAAATGGCAGTACGTGAAGTTGATGAATCAGTAAAACCAATAAAGAAATTGAAATCATCTTCAAAAAAGAAAACAATGATTGAGGATATTGATGAAACGATGGAAGATGAAAGTATTTTGTTTGAGGACGAAGATGATGAAGGAGGTGATGAAGGACAAAAAGTTCAATTACAAACATCATATAGAGATTATGGCGGAGGAGGAGGTAAGAGAGCTGATAATAAAAAACGAGAGAATTTGTTATCTACAGCGATGCAAATGCAGAAAACTCGAGAGATTGAAGATAAAAGTTTAAATCCAAATAATAAAATGAAAATCTGAAAAGATTTGATTTAAAAATCTTATCTTTATTTATAATAAAATGTCAAGATATAAAAAAAGTAGTGAATTTGGACAAATAAATGACGATGATAAAAGTAAAGGTGTTGATAATACTTATTACAAAAGCGATCAGCAATATAAATTCATTGGTTCCAATATCGACGATAATCCGAATGTTAAAGAATTTTTTAGTAAAAATACTGTTGATTATATTTCAAGTCGAATTACGAATATGACGAGAGATGTGGATGAGAGAGGACGTGAGATTATTGTTCCGGATGATAAAATTTTACATTTGATGAATTCAGTGTATTTAAGTTATAATCCAAAACAAGGTTTTGATACAAAATGGTCTCCAGAAGAATATTTGGATTCTTTAATTGAACAAACGATTACACAAGCGGTATTTGATGTTAGAAATGTTTTGGCATATGAACAATGTGTGGCGAAATATACGGTATGGGATACAATATTGGGAGATGAGAATGAACGGGGTATAAGGGGATATGCACCTATTAAAGTGCGTGAAAAACGTCCAAATTCTATGGAATTTAATATGAAATACTAAAAAAAAAATTTAAAAAAAAATAAGTTAAAAAATTTATTTAAAAAAAAATTTTTTTTTTTGTTTAGTATAATAAAAAATGTCAAGAATTTATAGAGATGGATTTGAAATGATGGGTCGTCAAGAAAAATGGGCACCCGTTGTATTAAAAAAAAATAGAACAACTGGACAAATCGTCCAACATGTAGGAGCAATTGATGTTACTCCTCTTACCTACAAAGAAAATCATTATATTGCATTAGCAAGTGAATTGATGTTAATTAGACAACTTTCAGCTAACGAACCTGCTTTTGATAAACTCTCCAAAAATGTACAAAATGCCATTATGAAATTAAGTGAAACTATGGATAGCGCCAAAAATAATAATTTAGAATTATTAAAAAATTATAATAGAGCATTTTTGAGACAAAATAAAAATTTGTTATTTGCAACAGGTGGTTTGGGTTCGTCATCAATTGACCTTGAAAAAGCATGTTCCGACCTTACAGAAAATTGGGAAAATTTTGCTAATCAATCATATGAAAGTGGTAACAAGTCTTTTGATTACTGGAAAGAAAATTTGATTGATAATACTGCTGATTCTATCAGATATAAAAAACTCAGAAAAGATTTTGTTAAAATGATATTAGGCAAAATAATTACTTTATGTGAAAATAATGGAGCATTTGATCTTGAAGATTTTGATGATGTGGACGAAGATTTTTTTAAACCAAAACCAAAACCAAATTCAAATATTAATGAGATTGATGGTAGACGTAAGAGACGTTCTAGATCTCGTTCTAGACGTTCCAGACGTTCCAGACGTTCCAGACGTTCCAAGAGCAAGAGCGTTGATGGAAAAAAGAGACGTTCCAAGAAGTCCAAGCGTTCCAAGAAGTCCAAGCGTTCCAGACGTTCCAAGAGTAAGAGCGCTGATGGAAGAAAGAGACGTTCCAGACGTTCCAAGAAGTCCAAGCGTTCCAGACGTTCCAAGAGTAAGAGTAAGAGTGTTGATGGAAGAAAGAGACGTTCCAGACGTTCCAAGAAATCCAAGCGTTCCAGACGTTCCAAGAGCAAGAGTGCTGATGGAAGAAAGAGACGTTCCAAGAAGTCCAAGCGTTCTCGTAGACGTAGACGCCATTCCGTTGTAGATGGAAGAAAGAGACGTTCTCGCTCCAGATCTCGTTCTCGTTCCAGACGTTCCAGATCTCGTAGTATGTCTGCCAAGAAACTCCTCAAGTTGTTGCGCAAGATGTAAAAAATCTGAATCAATATTTTTTTATTAATGAAGAAAATATCATTAATAAAATAAAAATAAAATAATTTTGTAATAATAAATGACTTATAAAACAATAAGATTATTGAAAAATAAAATTACAGGTCAAATATATCAACAAACACACAATAAAAAAACATTATTTCATCGTTTTACAGAACGTGATTATTTAGAAATTGGAATATTATTACATTACTATTTTAATATAGAAAAAGAACCTAATGCTATGGACATCAATTTAAAAGACAAAAATGCATTTGAAATTTTTTCAAAACGTGCTCAAGATTATATTAGAAATGATAGTGCCGATATAATTAAATTATCATATTTTGAAGGAAATAATAAAGAAATATCACCGGTGAATTATGTAAAACACATTAATAAATGGAAACAAGAAAATTTTAAAAAACTAATTAATTATAGACAGGCGTTTTGGCATTTAACCGATAATATGTTATATCTAAATTATATAAAAGACAATATTATCGATATAAAAGAATTTTTTACAGAATTATCAAGTGAATTTGAAATATTTGAAGATGATATAGTATATCGAGATTTGAATAGATTTCAATATTGGAGAAATCGAATAATAAATGATACAGTAAACAATTTTGAATATTCTTTTATCAATAAAAACTTTTTATCTTTTATACTTTTACATTTGTTTATTTTGTGCGAGCATGAATTTGATATTACAGATGTTGAATATATTGAACAATTTGATGGTGGAAAAATAAAAACATTTACTAATTTACAAAAAATGATAGAATCAAAAATAAAATATGTAAAAAATGAAATTAAGAAAAAGAAATCACAAAAGAAATCACAAAAGAAATCACAAAAGAAATCACAAAAGAAAAGTAGAAAACGAAGAACGTGAACATTTTTATGCATCGATTTATTAATAAAAAATTTACATTTCTTTGTTTTATGTCAAAAATGACATAAAACTGTATATCCAGTACCTTTTAGAAATTGATTTTTTCTTCAAATAGTGTTCCGATAGGCTTAAATATGTCTTGATTTCTTAAAATTCCGCGATACTCATATTGTGTCTTGCTAAAGTTATCTCTGAATTGATTTATCGTTAAATTTCCACCGTAATCAACCAGTAATCTCCAGTGAGGTGCAGGATTAATAACAACATTTTTCTCACCGAACATATCAAAATATAATTTAGAAAGTAAAAATTCAGAGTGTTCGTAGAGTGGGTTATGTTTATTATCTTTTATAAACGATTTTGCACAGTTGAAGGAACAAAAACTCCCATCCGACTCATAATAGGATTTTTCATTAACGTCAATTACCGAAGAATTATTTAACGGAATAAAAACAAACGATTGTTTAGTATCGAGCATATTTTTCTTCATATGCGTGATATTTTCTTTGATTGTATAATTATCTTTGCTGACTTCAGAATAATATTTTTTTGTAGCTTTATTTGAAACATATCGTAGGGGACAACCAATTGACTTTGTTTCAAATGGATGTCTACACCAATAACAAGAATATTTAAGAAATTCAGTATCTTTACCAGTAGTAAAATCAATCATAGAAACAGAACACTGATAAATGCGTTTTGTTTCGTCCAGAAAAGATATAGAATTGATGACGGTGCTTGAATTCAAATCAGTCAATTCGTTTATACTGGTAGTATTATCGGGAGGTTTTTCATTACTGAAAATGTTTGAAATTATGGTAATGCCATATTTCTGGTCAATTTTTTCAGTATTGATATTTACAAGAGTAAATATATATTTTTTACTTCTTGTTTTTTTAGTTAATGAGGCGGAAGGCATATCTATCTATTAATTTAAAAAATATTTTTTAAATTAAAATTCAATTTTTTTACAATTTTGTAATTCTCTCGTAACTTTTTATATTATCTTCAATTTGCAACGCTTCTTTTTCAGATAATATCAGTCTTTTTACAACGGGAACTGAATAGTATTCATTATTATCGAAATTAAATAGCTGTTTGTTATTTCTCAAGTATTTTTCACAACGTATGTTATAACAAAATCCATATTCAATGTTAAAATTATATCCACAGCATCCGCAAATCTCGTAAGAAATAATGTTTTTATCACGTGAAAATGATTTTAGTTTTTCATATTCTGATTGGTTAACAATGATGTATGATTCTAATTCGTAAATATTCATCTTAAAATATAATTCATTTAAAAAAATTATTTTTCAATTTTTTTTATGAATAAATCTTTAGCACAAGGATTTGATAACATACTGAAGAAAACATATGGAGTTGTAAAAATGATTGCGAATATAATATTTATAATTAATTCGTCTCCACTTCTTGAACAAGTTTTTGCGATTATGATAGCATAGTAGAAAAGTATAAGTTCCATTATTAGAAATAATAATGCTCCATAAAACAATATGTAAGGTGATATATTATTTTTTTTTATTTGAGTGTATCCGTTATTATATGATTCGAGAGTAATTCTTTTCTTTAAATTTTCATAAGAGTTTGTAATCATTAGACACGATAAAAACATTTTACTTTATGTAAATAAAAAAAATCATAAAAATATAAAGACATAAAATAAATTATATAATTATGGAAATAAATGAATTATTAAAAAAGAAAAGTTATGAAGAATTAAAAGAAATTGCGAAGGAGATTGAAATTCCAGAAAATCAATATACAAATCGAAATCAATTATTAAGTTTAATTTCTAAATGTTTCAAAGAATATGAAGAATATAAAACAAATGTGATTGATAAATATGTAAAAATAAAAAGATTAGGCGATAAAGGGAAAGAAGGAATAACATATCTTGTGAAAGATGTGGTAAGTGGTCAAGAATATGCAATGAAAACATTTAATAAACGTAAATCTACAGAGAATATAAAAAAAGAAGCAGAATTACAAAGAAAAGTATCTGAAAAAGGAATATGTCCTATAGTCATAGATGTAGATATTGTATCTAATTGTATAATAATGGAAAAGATGGATGAACATTTATTTGATGTAATGAAAAGACAATGTGGAAATTTAACAGATGAACAACAAAAGCAAATATTGGATATTTTTATAAAACTGGATGAAGCGTGTGTATTTCATGGCGATTCAAATATTTTAAATTATATGTTGAAAAATAATAAAATTTATATAATTGATTTTGGAATGTCTAAAATGATTGATGATAAATTTAAGAAAAAATTAAAAGAAGATAAACCAAATTTTACGTTAATGAATTTAGGTTTTATATTAAAATTAAAAGAATTAAAATGTCCAACAACTGCTTATAGATATTTAATAAAATATGTATCTGAAGAAAATAAAATTAAATATGGATTAAAATAAAACTGGTTCGCCTTCAGTCGGTGACGGTAATTCAGTTGGTGATGGTAATTCAGTTGGTGATATTTTAATTTCTGTTTTATTTTTGTTAAACAGAAATCCTGTATCTTTATCAATACAAAAAGAATTTTTATTATCACCAATGCATAAATTACCTTTATCATCTCCTTTTACTGACCATTGGATAATTTCACCGTTGTTTGAATATGTATTTATAACAATTGATTCTGTTTCAGTTTTCTTTTTCAAATTATTAACCTGTTCATTAATTAAATTTTTTATTTCATTAATGTTTAAATTTTGTTTATCAATTTGTGTTTGAATGTCATCTTTTAGTTTATTTAAATCTCGTAAAACAATTTCATCTGTATTTTGTTTAATTTTTTGGTCAATAAGTATTTCCATAGATTCTTTCAATGTTGGAATAATTTTACTTTTAATATTTTCGTTTTCAGAATTAAATAATGTGTTAAGTTCAATAATTTGTTTTTGTATTTTTGTTTCTAAAGATTCTTGAGATTTTACAATTTCTTGGATATTATCACTAAGTAATTTTATTTGATTTTGTAATTCAGATTTTGTAGAACTTTGAGATTCATCCATTGATTTCTGTAAAGATACTAATAAAACATTAACTTTATCAATCTGTGTTTGAATTTCTTTATTTGAATTATTATTTAATACTTTCAAATCATCGATTGATTTTTCTAAAATTTGTTGAACATGTGGTATAGTTATGTTTTTAACATAATTTATATCCACATTAGAAGATTCTGATAATTTATTAATTTGAGTTTGTAATTCTGAAATATTGTTTGAAATATTTGTTTTTAGAATATAATTTTCGTTTAACCATGGAATTGAAAAGATAGGTTGATTATTCATTAAATTATAAGAAAATAATAATAGTCCAAATATTAATAATGTTATACCAGCACTAATGCCTATAATCATGCCTATATTTATCAATAGATTTGTATTTGACGACATTTATTATAAATGATATAAAAAAGAAAAATAAAAAAAGAAATGGAAAAAGAATTTTACGAAGCTGGTAAAAATTATAAATATGAAATAATTGAAGATAAATATAAAAATTATATATTCTTACGTGGTATATTTGAAAAATTTGGACAAATATCAAAACGTAATTTAATAAATTCAAAATTATATTGCACAATTGAAATATTTAATGATGATGAAAATAATTTATCAGAATTTTTGAATTTTTTTCATTTAGATGTTCCGAATAATAAATACATATTTAAAGAACTAAATGACAACATTGCATTTGAATTTTTAATAAATTTATATCAGCAATCAGATGCGAGGTATCGAGATGATAAATTTTATCAATTGTATCTTGATTGGATAACATTATCTACATTTATTATTCCGCGTGTTGAAATTAAAATAAAAAATAAGAAAGCGATAAAAGATAAAAATTTGTGGCTAATTAAAGAATATAAAAAAATTAATACAATGTCAATTATTTATGATACGGGTTTGATAATAAAACCGGATTTTGGATATCGTATAAAAATTATTCCAAATAATGATGTGATAATGAAAGGATATATGATAATGATGTATGAAAATGAAGATGAAAAAACATTTAAAATCGTGTTAATAAAAACAACAAAAGAAGTAAAGAAAATAGAATTACCATTTTGTTGTTGTAAAATGATAATTGAAAAAGATTTATATTTTGAAATAAGTTAAGAAAATGTTATAATTGTTTCATATGTTTCTATTCCCGCAATTACTGTACCTTTTGGTTGATAAACATTACTATCTTTTTTTTCTGTATGCAACAAAGTTACGATAAGCGGTAAATCATTACATTTATATGTGCTTGCTTGTTTAGAAATATCAGTTCTAAAAATAGGAGCCGTTAAAGGTCCTTCAGCAACTGCTATATAACCGTGAACTTCTGTATTCATTTTTTCAGATAAAGTTCGCGTTTGAAGAGAAACCCAGTTGATTGTTCTCAATTCTTCGACGGTGCCAATACTGTTTGAGTCTATGTTTGTAATAGCAATTAGATATCGAGATTCTTTATCTAAAAGACCGTAAATTTTAACGGCATATAAACTAAAATTACCTTGATTACGTATTTTTCTCAAAGTTGGATTATTAAAATATTTTGTAAAAAGTTTATAGACGTATTCTTTTTCTGGTTCATAACCACCATCTAACATTTGTCCATATTGTTCCATTTTTATAAAATTATCTATTCTTTTTAAATCTTTTTTAAGAAAACACAAATAATTTTATTTATCGTAAAGTCGATATGCATCATCATAACTCATTTCTGGTTTCTTTAGTCTAATGTTAACATAATTATGAAAATCAACGAAAAATTTAAATAATTTATCTCTTCCAGAACAAATATGTTCGAGATAATCTTTATGACTTTCTATATAGGCAGTAGCATGTTCTTTACAAGTTTCACATGGAATCATTACAGGAATTCCAATAATAAAATTTTTCATTCTTTCGATGCATAAGGGATTTGCAAGAGACGGATAATTTAATGCGCCATTATGTAAAGTGAACCAGAAATGAGGTCCCCAAACTTCAGGGGAACGATTTGAAAGATTTGAAAGTTTATCTTCTTTAAAATTTTCTTTATATTTTTTGTCTTCATTTTGGTGAGAATCCGGTACATATATTTGTGCAGGATGTACTGGTGCAATTGTTACGTAAGCAGATTTTACGCTGGCATAAGGTTGAGAACGAGAATCCATTTTTATATTTAAATAGAAATTTTTTAAACCTTTTTTTATAAAAAATTAGAAAAGATATTTATAAAAATATTGGATTTTGAATAAATGACAAGTTTAGAAATAATTTTTAATAAATGCGAAAAGTATAATATTTTTCCTAACCTGGACGAAACGTTTTGTTATACACCTAAACGTATTACGAAATATGATAGTAAATATATTGGTTCTATATATAGTATAACTGATATTAATGAAATAGCAGAATGTATTTCTGAAGAAGGAAGTTGTATGTTAACATATGTTATTGAAAGTAAACAAGGAAAAGAAGTAAAAATTACAAATATTTTTATTTCTTTATTAATTGAATTTGGTTTTGACCCATATGTAGGAGATGATAATACAAATACGGTAAGTATAATTATAACTGATAAAGATGTTTTAGGTGATGACGACGATGACGACTACGAAGATGACGAAGAAGACGATGTCGATGGAGATGTCGACGAAGAAGATGATGTCGATGAAGATGATGTCGATGAAGATGTAGGTGAAGATGTCGATGGAGATGTCGGTGAAGATGTCGATGGTGGAGATGTCGATGGTGAAGATGTAGGTGAAGATGTCGGTGAAGATGTCGATGGTGGAGATGTCGATGGTGAAGATGTAGGTGAAGATGTCGGTGAAGATGTTGGTGAAGATGTTGGTGAAGATGTTGGTGAAGATGTTGGTGAAGATGTTGGTGAAGATGTTGGTGAAGATGTTGGTGAAGATGTCGGTGAAGAAAATGGAGAAAATGGTGGAGAAAATGGTGAAGATGTCGGTGAAGAAAATGGTGAAGATGTCGACGAAGAAAACGAAGAAGAAGATGTAAATGATACATTTGAGAAATTAAAATATATCACGACACTTACAAAAGTTCAATTATTAAATTTGTTGTTAGAAAATAAAATTTATGAATATCGAAATAAAAATATCCGTAAACTTACTAAATCTGACTTGCAAGATTGTGCAAAAGAATCAATTAAATTAATAAAAACATGTCCATAAAAAAATTGATTTTGATTTTTAGATTCTAATAAAAAAAGCAAGTAATATGGATAAACTTATAACTGTTATCGAAGAGAATATTCAGAAAACTGTTCAGGATTATATGTTGCTGATATCAAGCAAATATAATATTGATATTAACGAGTTGGAAAATTTATGGACTACTCGTCAGATAAATGTACAAACAAAAATTTCACCGAATATTTCACCAAAAACTTCATCACCGTCTTCACCAAAGAAACCATCAAATGATAAATCAGTAAACAAATGCATTTATAAATTTACTAAAGGTAAACAACAGGGTGAAGTTTGTAATGGTGGTATAAAAGGCGAGTCACAATATTGTTCTAAACATATAAAATTTGAAGAATCTGGACAAAAGGATAAAAAACCAGCACTTCCAGTTTCTTCAGCTACTGAAAAGAAATCAGTCGACCGTTTAGTAAGATTAAATAAAGATATTAATAAATGGTGGCACGTTGAATCTAAACTTGTATTCAAATCCGATAAAGAAAAAATAGTTATAGGTGTTTATAAAGATGATACGTATCGAGATTTATGTAATGATGATATAGAAGAATGTAATAAATATGGATTCAGATATGAAATTCCACAACCAAAAAAACTAATTAAAGTTGAAAAACCAGTAAAACCAGTAAAAAGCGTTGCACAAGAAATTAATATGAGTGCAAAAAATATAGAAGATGTAATAAGTGATATGTTAGAAGATACACATATTGATGATAGTAGCGATAATGAAGAAGAACTCGATGATGATGAAGAAGAAGAAGAACTCGAAGAAGAAGATTAAAAATTTAAATTAACTTTTTATAACCTATGTGGTTATAAAATTTTTTCTATCTAAAAAAAAGTTTTATTATTTGTAAAAATGATAAGTGATAAAGATATTCTTGTTAATTTGAAAGCGCTTCAAGAAAAAGTTGATGGTATATCTATAAAAGCAAAAGAAAATATACCATTAATGACATCGGAAACAGAAACTAAAACTGTTTTACCTTCAATACCTTTAAATTATTTAATGAATTTTTTGTACGTTTTTATTCCAATATCAATTTTTGGATTACTTTATTATTTCAAACCAAGTTTTGTAATGACTGAAACAAAAATCGATACATTTTTGACTAAAACAGAAATATCATATTTATTAATTAGTGCATTTACATTTGTTATAAGCTTTGTTATATTCTTCATAATTTTTATTATGAAATTTAAAGGATAAAATTTTTGTATACCCAATATAAAACTGTCATTAATATAGTTTTCAATAATAATATAATATATATCGCTCTATTTTCATCGTTAAATATAATTACATTTCTTAAAATTGTATCAAATATGGGTAAAGAAATAATCATAAATAATCCTCCCACTACTGCAACATCAATAAAATCTTGTAATTTACATTTCGATTTTACGTTTTTTACTTTTTCTTTAAATAGCATATTTACAATTTTTAGTTCATTCTCTGAAACGGGGTTTTCATCTGATTGTAATTCAACAATAATATCATAATTTTTGATATTTGTAATATTCATTTTTTACAAAATATATTGTTTTTTTTAAACTATTTTAAGAAAATAAACATTTTATTAAAAATGACTTTATCAATAATAAAATTAGAAAAACTATTAGCATCCAAAGGTTTTGTTGCTAAAACATTTTACACTCTTGATGGATACTGTATATATATTGAAGTATTCTCTGTAAAAAATGCGGACTCATTTATGTTATATATATCGAGTCGATATGAATTAATTGTAAAAGATAGACGTAATATTTATGATATGCAGTTTATGGAAGTATCAAATGAAGATGGTATTGCTGCTAATTATGCTGCTGAACCAGATAAAGTTGAAGTAGAAGATTTTTACAATGATTTGAAAGTTGACTTGGGTGTTGATAAAACTGATGATATGGAGAAAAAATTAAAAGAAGATTATGACCGTGAATTGACTATGAAAGATTTAAGTAAAGAAGATAGAGATAATATTAAAGATATATTCAAACAATTGAGTCGTTTTATGTATTGTGTAAAAAATATGAAATATAAATTATCCATTTTCTATAAAAATTATTTATGTTCTATAACAAAAGATGATGAATTAGATTGTTTCATTGTTAAACATTTAGATGCAAAGAAGACACGTAAATTATATATTTATTTAGATTTGAAAACGTTATATACGAAAATAGATGATGATATTTCTGCAGATATGAAAACAATTAAAGATGGTGTTTATCGTTTGTTAAATCAAAATCAAATGAAACATTCGAAAGTTTTAAATGAAATGTTGGAACAGCGAGTAGCGATATTGCAGTATTCGGATTTAATTCAATCTAAAAAGAATTCGTATACAGAATCTATACAAAAATTCGAGGAATTATTATTTAATCTGAATGAAAACGAAAAAGAAATGAATAATAAAATAAATAGCGTTAGAAAAAAAACGAGTGATTATGGAATGAAAGGACTACATGATGATATTGAAAGATCTCATCTTGTTTCTCAATATGAAGAAGATTTACATAAAATATTCAAAATTAAAAAAGAAATAATGGATGTTCTTTTACCGACACGAGAAAAATATGATAATGTAACTCTGGTGATGGATAAAATATTATTTAACAATTCTGTAATGATACACGAAATTAGTAAAAATTTTGAAAAATTAGCAGAAATAATTTAAAATTTGTTTTAATGACTGATATATTGTAAATTATTTTGGATAGCATACGATATTCCTAACTTTACGGCTTCATTATATTCATATTCTGAAAAATAAGCATTTCTTATAGGTGGTCGAATCACAGACGGTTTTTCATCATCATTAGAAAATCGTTCTTTTGGTTGTAAACTTGCATTAGTAGCATATATTGGCGTACGATTCATTTTATATAAAAATTATATATTTTTAAATAAAAATTCAACTGACTTTACTTAAACTTACTCAAATTTTATTTGTAGAAAACACAAATAAAATTAAAGTCATATATATATTTTATTTCTTACTGTTTTTCTTCTTTTTCATATCATAAACACTATCCATAGTAACTAACCATTTTTCATATTCCCTTTCAAATTCATTGATATCATTCAACCACATCATTTTTTCAGATGTAGTTTTAATGTCTTTCAATCGTTTCAAATGAGAATCAATATCATTTCTTAATTTCTTAATTTGATTCGACGTCAAAACTTTCACTGGCATTCTCAATAAATAACCATATCCACCGCCATTTTCGTCATCTTCATTTCCTCCTTCTTTATCATATTTTCTCTTTTCCAATTCTCGCACCAACACTTCCTCATCAACATTCATTATATTTAATTTTTTATCAACAACTTCTTGAATAAATCGTTCTTTATTTCCCAAATGTCGCAATTCTTTTTCTAATTGATTTATCAAATATGCTTTACGTTTCTTGTAGAAATCGTATCGCATAATACAAAACTCGTTAATAATTTCATCTATCGAATATTTTCGTAATTGGTCTTTCTCATTAAATAAAACCATATTCGTAATATTCAAATACGTAAACATTTTCATATTCGTTAAATTACAAGACATTCCATCTTCACATTCTGTAATTGTAAAATCGACTTTATACGGTGTCGAATTATTATGTAATGCCTTAATTTTCTTCTCTACCAATAAATCCTCACAAAATTCCTTGAAATTATCAGTCCACATTCCGATTGGTAATTCCGTAATATTGACTTTTCTATTCGCTCGAACTGTTTCTTTTGTTAAAATTCCATATGTAATATACTTATTATCTTTCTCTTCAATGACTCCTTTAAACCCTCTATACCAAGGCATAATCGACGGAAGCAATGAAAGAGTCATACCATCATTATCTGGATCTTCAATAAATACATCACCTTCATTTTCTAACCATATCTTAACACAATTGATAATATCTTTCGGATTGTAACACGGGATGTTACTAGACCAACCGGTTCCGATTGCACTACAACCGTTAATCAATATAGTCGGTAGAATAGGAACATAAAATTTCGGTTCTAAAACATCACCATCATCAACAACATAATCTAATAATATATCATCTTCTTCGCGAAATAAAAATGGAGTCAATAATTCCATTTTTGTAAATATATATCTTGGAGAAGCCGCGTCATTACCCGCATTATTACGAGAACCAAATTGCCCGTCTCGATACAACAAAGGAATATTATTACTCCCAGGGAACTCATGTGCCATCTTTGTTATCGTCTGATATAAATTTTGCTCACCGTGATGATAATTTGTATGTTCTGCAACATATCCACCAAGTTGTGCGACTTTCAAAGATGGTTTATTATATGTCAAATTTCTCTTCTTGACACTATAAATGACCTTCCGTTGTGATTCCTTCAAGCCGTCAAATAGACTTGGAATACTTCGCTTGCAATCATCGTGAGAAAACTTAATAACTTCATTATTTAAAAATGATGACATTGGCATTTTAATCAATTTCCCGCCATCATCAAGTGAAAACTCCGGATTTGGATCATACAATTCAAGCCATTTCTTTCTATCATCGGCGTAATTCTTATGAAATACTTTATTAATACTTGTTTCCGTATTTTCATCTTTTATATATTCAACCATTTTTTCTCCAAACGTATCTGGAACATCTTCAGTCTTAGTTGTTCCTAATCCCTTATAATACTTACTTTTAACTGCTTTTGTTTGATTCTTAACATAATCTTTGAAACGATTTTCATCATAAAATAGTATATCTCCACCCTTATTGAATACTCTGACAATAGGTGTTTGCATACTTACTAAAAATGGCTCTTCTCGTTTTAATAGAGAAGGAAATAAGAAATGGAAAAAATTCATTATTAATCCAGAGATGTGAATACCATCACTGTCCGCATCAGTCAAGAGTATAACTCTTCCATATGCCAAAGTTTTATAATTTTTATCATCCATATAATCTGTTTCAAATTGTAATCCTAATGCTTGAATTAAATTCGTAATGACTTTGTTTTTAGAAATAACAGGTAAATTTGCATTACGGCAATTCAATACTTTACCTGTCAAACTTAATACTCCGAAATAATCACGACCGTTATACCCATACACACCTTTTTCTATACCGGCAATTGCATATGTCTTTGCTGATAACCCCTCGCATAGTATAAGACTACATAAATGCGAATTCTTTGTTCCGGATAAATTTGCGTTATCTAATCCTTCGATTTTCACATATCCTTTCTTTTTCTTTTCTGATTTCTTAAGCGCAACCATTTCTTTTGATTTAATAATATCTTGTAAATCACTAATTACTGACCATTTCCAGATTTTATTAATATCTGCTGATTTAACTTCTGCGACAACTTTTGGACTTTCTAATTTGTTTTTTGACTGACTCTCAAAACTTGGATTACTCACAGTACAAACAATAAATATTCTAAATACTTGCTTAACATCTTTAATTGATAATGCCGGTTTATCCTTTTTACCGTTCAACTTGTTCATTATTGGTCTAAAAAGTTCTTCTGACCAAGCATCTAAATGTGTTCCACCTAACTTTGTAAAAATACCATTAACAAAAGTAATTGCTTCAAATTCATTAGAAGTGCTTAAGACGACTTCAGAATTACCATGCTTAATATAAATACTTTCATCAGTTGGTGAATCAAATAATTTAGAATAAGAAAGTAAATTATTGACGGGAATCAATTCATCATTAAAATAAACTTTTACTTTTGTCAAAATCGCAGTATCGATAATATATTTCATATACTGACTCAAAATATCATCCGTATATCCTTTCAATCCAAATCGCGGGAAATCGGGAAAATATGTGACTTGAGTAAAAGCTTTTGTAGATTTTGCTTTACCAATAATTGGTTCAGCAACTGTACGCATATTATTTGTCCAAGTTTGCTCGAATGTCAATTTATTATCTGGATCTAATGATTTAACGGTAAAACTGGTAGAAAAAATATTACAAGCTGAACTACCGACACCATTTAATCCGGAAACCTGACGTTCTTTGTCATCATCGAAATTACTACCAGCAAGTAAATGTCCGAAAATCAATGTATGATTATACATTTTTTCTTCTTTATTCATCGCGATAGGAATAAAATCACCATCATTAACAACCGATGTCTCACCTGTTTCTTTGTTAATATAAACCTTAATGTAAGAGCAAGGAATTTTTGCTTCAACTGAACGTTGATAATTATCGATAGCGTTACTCAAAATCTCGATAAAAATACGAAGTATGGCGGGAGAAGTAGTAATTTCCTTGTTCTTAATCTCGTAAGCGTCTTCGTCGTTTTTGGTAGCTACATATTCGGTTGATTTCCGGAGATCCGCACTCCCAATATACATCTGAGGACGTAATAATACGTGGGATATCTGGTCTTTCTTAACATAATTCTTTGCTGACATTCTTATTTTAAAATATATTTCTATGTTTTAAAATTCAATTTTATTTTCTGGATTTTAATTTTCTTTTGGAACGTCTTTTAGATTTATATTTAGGAGAAATTACATATTTTCCTTTATATTTTTTTGATGTTCTTTTTAACAATCCTTGTGCTTTACAACTTGCTTTTTGCGAAAACCCCATTTTACGAGGAGATGTCGATAAACAATATTTTCTAGACATTGATGGCATTTTTATATATTTAGAAGATTTTCTTTTAGATTTTCTTTTAGATTTCCTTTTTTTATAAAATTTTCCGTCTGGTTTTCTAAATGTAAAAGTTTTGTGTATATCAGTATTAAATTCATTTGGTGATAACATCATACCATTTATTCTATAAAAAGATAAACTACCAGATGATGAATGATATTCGTCTCTATCTTTTCTAACAGTGTCTCCTGAAAAAAATATATGAATAATTTGAATTGCATGTAAAAGATTTATATTATTATATTTATTTGTAGATATATGTTGAAAGCGATAATCATTATTGTCTATCATTTTTTTTGTTGTTTGTTTTTCTGTATCAGTAAAAGTATATGTTTCAAATGATAAAGAAAAAATGTAAAGTGGATTTATGATATTAATACTAAAAGGATTATAGATATCAAAAATATTTTTATAATTATAATTTTTATAATATTTACTAAAATTAATTCTAAACGGATTACCTCCCCCGATAGATATAAAGTTTCCATTTTCAGGTGAATGTTTAACATCTGAATATAAATTCAATCTCATTAAACTCCATATCCATTGGTTTAAAAAAATTACCTGAAGATCTTTCAAATCATCGTAATAGTCAAAATTAATATTACATGAACCAAAATCTACTGGGTAAATATAACAATGTTCTCTATTATCACCCCAAATACAAGTATTATCAATTTTAAATGATTTAGAACTTCCACCATGATTTACATTAAATTCAACGTGCGTTTTATTTAGATCTGTTTCTTTTTCACTTTTTACCATATAATTATCAGATTTTTTATCCGTAAAATAATTATTATAAGAAGTCATCACAACAACGTCAAGTAATAAATACAAATTTAACATAATTTTATAATTATGTATAAATAATTTCTCAAAATCAGTTTTAAATTTAACATATTCAATTGATAAATCTAAATAATTTTTTTTAATTAATTCTTCAATATGTTTCATTTTATCATCTTTTATCATGGTTACATTGTTTTCAATTTTTTCTATTTCTGAATCTAATTCTAATGTTTTTTTTTGAACTTCAGGTATATTTTTATTAAAATATTCCAATGTATTTCTATTTAAATACTGGTATACAGTTTCTGTACCTTTATCGGCTATCAATATATGACCTTCTTTTATCATATCAGATGTTCGTGGTTTGTATTTACAATTTAAAATAGTATGAACATTTAGAAAATAAGGATAAATATCTCGTAATTTTGATAAATAATATCCAGTTCTAAATTCTTCAATTAAATTAGTGTGATATTTTAAGAAATATTCAACTCCATCAATTTTAACAAAACCTATTCCATCATTTTTTCTACCTTCGTTTTGAATAGGTGTAATATGTTCGATTAAATGACAATTTTCGTTATCTATAATTTTATTTTTTATTAAATTTTCTTTGTATTCATTTGTTATATCCGAAATATATCCTCCATCATATTTTTTACGCTGCATTTTTATTTATTCATAAATAAAAAATAAAAAATTTTTAATCAACTTCTTCCATAGAATCCTCAATTTCCTCTACCCCTGAAGCAATTTCCTCTACAGTTGAAGAAACAACATCATTGTCGTCATCGATATCAAGTCCGAGTTTAATTAGTCTATTGATACGGTCAGCGAATTTGACAGGTTCATCCAGAGAAAATCCAGACGTCAAAAGAGATGTATCATACAATAACCATATAAGGTCTTTCGCAGATTTGTCTGTATTGGACTTTTCACGAAGAGCTTTAATTATAGAATGCGATGGATTAATTTCCATCGTTTTTTTATTATTTGATGTACCTAATGTTCCTTTATCTGAACGAAGAGCTTGTGCCTTCATAATTCTTTCCATATTTGCAGACCAACTATATTCTCCGGTAACTAAACAACAAGGTGATGACGCAAGTCTATTAGAAGTCACAACTTTATCTACTTTGTCACCAAGAACTTCCTTTATAAGCTTACAAAGTTCCTCAACCGCTACTTTTTCCTCCTCGAATTTTTTCTTTTCATCATCCGATTCATTCAATTGCAAACCTTCCTTGGTTACAGATACAAGTTTCTTACCTTCATAATCCTTCAATTGCTGAACAGCATATTCATCGATAGGATCAACCATAAAAAGAACTTCAAGACCTTTAGAATTGAGTCTTTCAAGGAATGGAGATTTTTCAAGAGCCTTCATCGATTCACCCGTAATATAATAAATATCTTCTTGTCCTTCTTTCATTCGACTAATATAATCATCAAGTGATGTCATATCTTCACCTGACTTTGTAGATTGATATCGAAGGAGTTTAGCAAGTTTGGGTCGATTGGTGCTATCCTCATGAATTCCAAGTTTCAAATTCTTGGAGAATTGCTCATAAAATTGCTTATATTTATCAGTATCTTCAGCAAGATCAGATAACATACCAATACATCTTTTTGTTAGATTTTTCTTAATAACTTTAAGAATCTTGTTTTGTTGAAGGGTTTCTCTTGAAATGTTTAAAGGAAGATCTTCAGAATCGACTACACCTCTAACAAATGACAGATATTCCGGCATAAGGTCTTGACAATCATCCATAATAAAAACTCTACGGACATATAACTTAATACTGTTTTTCTTAGACTTACCTTCAAACATATCAAATGGAGCTCTTTTAGGAATAAAAAGAACAGACTTGAACTCAAGCTGACCCTCAACTGAAAAATGTTCAACATGATTATAATCATCCCAGTCGTTAGTAAGAGCCTTGTAAAATGATGAATATTCTTCATGTGTAACATCTTCCTTTTTTCTCATCCAAATAGGTTTTTGTTTATTCAAAAGCTCAAATTCATGATAGACAGTTTTAACTTTCTTTTTCTTTTTCTTTTTCTCCTCAGTGACGTCTTCAACTTTGGGTGTATCTTCATTTACATTTTCTTCTTCTTCATTATCAGAAACTTCCTCTTCTTTAGTTTTCTCGACCCATAAAGAAATTGGAAATCCGATAAATTCAGAATGTTTCTTAACAAGGTCCTTGAGTGCGCGTTCCTCAAGAAACTCCTTCATATCATCCTTCAAATGAAGAACAATTGCAGTTCCGCGAGTTAGTTTAGCATTTGTTGTATCAAGTTTGACAGTGAAAGAACCTCCAGCAGATGATTCCCAAATATATTGTTCATCATCATTGTGTTTTGAATAGACAGTAACTTTTTCGGCGACTAAATAAGAAGAATAGAAACCGACACCAAATTGACCAATCATAGAAATATCGGCACCAGCAGATAAAGCCTCCATAAAAGATTTCGTTCCGGACTTGGCGATAGTTCCGAGATTGTTAATCAAATCAGCCTTGGTCATACCAATACCGCTATCACGAATGGTCAATGTGTTAGTTTCCTTATTAGGAATAATTTCGATTCTTAAGTTTTTGTCAGAATCAAGTTGAGATGCATCAGTCAAGGCACTGTATCTAATTTTATCAAGAGCATCAGATGCATTAGAAATCAATTCACGGAGAAAGATTTCCTTATTGGAATAAAATGTATTGATGATTAAAGACATCAATTGGCTGATATCAGCAGAGAATGCGAACGTATCTTCATAATTTTCCATTTTATTTAAAAATCGCATGTTTTTAAATAATTTGTTGGAAATAAATTAATTAGAACGTCTTTTAGAACGTCTTTTAGAACGTTTTTTAGAACGTCTTTTAGAAAGTTTTTTAGAACGTCTTTTAGAACGTTTTTTAGAACGTCTTTTAGAACCATCTATAACTATAGTAGGATTGAAATCTACAATATTTTTATCAATTTCAATTTCAATTGATTTGTCATCATCATGAAAATGCAACCATTTAATATCAAATTTTTCGTTTTTATAATCATAATTATCTTCTTTATAATTATAAACAACTTCATTTTTTTCTTTAAATTTTAATTTACCTTCAAGCATTTTTTTAGCATTTTCAATAGGAGTAAATTTCATAAATTTTATATTACTATCTAAGATTTTTGTTATAAAAAATCCAAATTTATGTATTTCAACTGAAATACCAGAATGTATAATTTTATCTTTAAGATTTACAATTTTGTCTTTATTAATTTGAAAAGAATCAGACATTTTATTATAATCATTAAATCTTAATAATTTTAATTCTGGTTCTTTATAATAATAACATGACCTGAAAATTCCCATATGAGCTGACATTGGGAGTCTTGATTCATTAGATATAGTTAACGTATAACACAATTCAATATCAATTGGATAAATTTTTCCTTTTTTTATATATTCTTCATTAGCTGAAACTGCAAATACAACGTATAATTTATAATTATCATAATTGTGAAGTGGTTTGTAATTACGTTTTAGTACTTCTGAAAATGAATAACATCCTGTCCCGAAATCTTTTAAAAAAGGCAAATGTTGTTCAATTCGTCCATTTCCTTTTAATACAGGTTGTTTTGCAAACGATAACCAAAAATTGTATTTATATATTGATTGTATTTGTTGATAGCAATAATATAAATTATCTTTTGTAGGTGATTTGTAAATACCAAAATATTTATCATTATTTTTATAATTAAATTCAATATATTCATAAGATATACCATTAATTAGTGTATTTTTTTTGAAATTATCAAAATATTCTTTTTCAACATAATTATTATATTTTTCTTTTCTTGTTTCTGTTGACAAATCTATTGACAAATCTTCATAAGTAAATTCCATTTATTTTTATTTCAAGAAATAAAAATTTCGGTTAAAATTTTATATATTATAAATAAATAAATGAGCGAATACGGGTTAAAAATTAATGGTGAAATAATAAAAAAAATATCAGGACCGGTATCTTTTACTATATTAAAACCCGACATTGTTAGTTATAAATATTTATATAATGAAGAAAAGGAAATATATGATGAGGAAACTGGAAGAGAAACGAAATTAAAAAGAGAAACAAAATTACCATTGATAATTTTGTTTGGAGATCATCATTTTTCATTGGACGACAGATGCGACCCCTGTAAAAATGCAGATAATTGTTTCAATATATATGATGAACAATTTTTATCTAAATTAAATGAAATTTCAAATGAAAATCATCCAGTTGAATTTTATGCTGAAACATTTAATATTAATAAAAGTAATAAAAATTTTATATATGAAATGAGAGATTTCATGAGTATGTTTACTGACGAAATTAAAGATTGTTTTGATAAAACAGATAAAAAAGAAAAATGTAAATATAAAAACATAAAGTGGCAATATGCTGATCTTCGTAATCAAAATGAAGAATATGTGAATGAAAAAATTTTATTTTTAGATATTGAAAATGGTGATAAACAAATCGGAGAAGGTTCAGTTTTTTTAGAATGTTTACTTCCTGTTATGATGATTTTTTTCGAAAATAAACCGACACCTCCTTTAATTGACAAAGATGATAAATTATTATTTACATTAAAATATTTTAAATGGGATAAAATATTAACTTTGAACCAAAGAGGAACACGAACAAACATGAATTTCGTTGAAATTTTTTCTGAAAATTTTTTTGAAGTTATTTTAGACGATACCGAAAAAACAACTTCCGGAAAATATAAATCAAGATTAGCTAAACAAATTAAAAAACAAACTCTTGCATTCGCTTGGATAGATATATTCAAAGAAAATTTACATTCTATTTTACAAGGTCGTAATGTTATAAATAATAATGAATTTAAAACATATTATAATGAAACAATTGCAAATTTTTTTGATAAAGGAACACCACCAAATAAACATCATGATCAATTCAAAATTTTAATTACTTTTTTTGAAAAAATTAGTATCATTCTTTTAGATTTTTATTACACGAATTATGAAAAAACCTGACCTTGGAAATAATTGTTCAGTTGCTATAGGTTATTTTGGTTCTTTTCATACCGAAAATATTACAAACATTTTAACATCACCAAGCATATCAAATGATCCAGATAAATATAAACCACCAATGTTTGGACATTATGCATTTTCCATTCCGCCTTTATACTTTCCTAATATGATTGGACTATATTATCCTCATTATGTTTATAAAAAATTAAAACATTTAGATACATCAGGAAGATGTATAGATTTTGAAAAAAAGAAACTATATATTGATCTTGATAAAGAAATTGAAATTCATAATTTACTAAGAGAAAATAAATTTGGGGAAGCTTTTATTATGGAGATAAATAAATCGATTAATAACAAAAGTTATTTGTACATTGACATTTTATATGATGATATGATAGATGAAATTAAAGATAAATTATTAATAACTAAATATCGTAATGGAAACACAATATTACACGAGATGTTTGAATACCAAAGATATATATCAGGTAGTAATGAAATAATAGAAAAAATTATTAATCTCGAACCGGATATTATTGGAGAGAAAAATTCTTTTGATGAAACACCATTACAATTATGTATTAAAAATAATCGGTTATCTGAAATTACTACAGATAAATTAAAAACTGTATTTTTTCCTAAAAGTGATAGTGGAAATTCTAAAAAACGACTTTCTTCTAAAAAACGACTTTCTTCTAAAAAACGAAATTCTTCTAAAAAACGAAATTCTTCTAAAAAACGAAATTCTTCTAAAAAACGACTTTCTTCTAAAAAACGAAATTCTTCTAAAAAACGACTTTCTTCTAAAAAACGACTTTCTTCTAAAAAACGAAGTTCGTTTTTATTCAAAAGTAAATAAATAAAGCGTGTTATTAACATCTGCTAAAATGTCATCTCTTATATTTAATAGGTCCGTATTATCCGATTTATTGTTTAAATATTTAGGAAGGTCATCCGATAACCATTCCCTGAAAGCCTTTAGAGATTTAACAATCGAAGCATCAGTTTCATTATCAAACGAATGTTTATTAGATGGTAAAACGATACGTTTTCCTTCGGCGCCTTGCATAACTTCGATAAATTTATCCATTTTATCAGATAAAGAACTTACAAATTTATCACTTGCAGAATGACGTGCAAAACTTTTTGTAGACCAATGATAAAATTTCATTTGATCTCTCATAATTGTAAAATATATTGCGATTTGTCCGATATTACTCATTTTTATAATAAGTATTATAAAAATTTAAAAATTTTAAATTATGAAAGTTCTGATTCTAAATCAGTTTTTAGTATTTCTGTAATAATCATAATTTTCTTAATATTATGTTCAAAATATCGAACAGTATTGCAATGATTCCACCAATATACTAAATCATCACCAACATACCATATAGAACCTTTTAGATATGATTTCGAAAACCGTGAATTTAATTTATCATAAAGAGGTTGTATTTTAACTAATGTTGATATAATTTCATCGTTGTTCATAATTTATGTATTTATTTTTTTAAATTAATTTTTAAGCAACAGGAGCAAGGAGATAAACCTTCCTATTCTTATCTCTGAATCGTTTATACATAACAATACCAAGAATAACAACAATAACACTAACACTAACACTACTAACAATACCAACACCAATATTATATAAATCATTCAAGGATTTTATATCTTGAATGTATTTACATAAAGAATTTATAGCAAACATAACAATAATTAAAACAAGCAATATTGATAAAGTGATTTTATTATCTGTTAATGCTTTAAAAGCGTCTGACATATTTTTATTTTTGTTGTAGGCAAAATAACTAATTCCTAAAGCCATAAAACCTAAAAATCCAATTAAAACATACATAATAATATTATTTCTGTCTATAATATCTTGCATAATTTTCTTAACATTATCAATTTTTATTTCTTCTTCACTATAGGTTTTATCATTAACCATGATTAAAACAGATACACCAATAACTATTATGTATAATAATATCACTGCTGCAAAAAATCCAATGATATATAAATGTTCAACTTCAATTTGCATATTTTTTTATTAATTACAATAAAAAAATAAATTTTTTTTTAAGCGGATGGTTTCCTATCTTTGAAAAATATAACAATCAAAACAATTACAATAGCAGATGCCATACTACCGGCAATGCTCATAGCCAAACCTTGATTAGTTAATTCATCATTTGCAGTAGCACTCTTTTCAGATTTAGACCAATTTTTATATTTGTCGTCTTCGTTAAGTTGTTTGATAACTTTATCAGGCATATCTTGAATGTATTTACAGAAAGAATTCATAGCAACCATAACAAAAATTAAAACAAGCAATACTGATAAAGTGAATTTATTATCTGTTAATGCTTTAAAAGCGTCTGACATATTTTTATTTTTGTTGTAGGCAAAACCACCAATTCCTAAAATCATAACACCTAAAAATCCAATTAAAACATACATAATAATATTATTTCTGTCTATAATATCTTGCATAGTTTTCGTAACATTCTCTGTTTCTACTTCTTCACTATAGGCTTTATCAGTAACCATAAATACAACAGATACACCAATAACTGTTATGTATAATAATATCACTGCTGCAAAAAACAATCCAATGATATATAAATTTTCAACTTTCTTAAAAAAATCTTCAATATCCTTAAGTTCCATATTTTTTTTATTAATCACAAGATAAATTTTTTTTTTTATTTAAACATATAATTTTTATTAATATAAATATGCCAAAACGTAGGTATGATTCCGAATCGGAAAATGATGAACCTCCTGTTATTGCTCCTAAAAAGAAAAAAATTGTAAAAGCTACCATTAAATTTGAAGAATTACCTTCAATAAAATCTTTATCTGAATTAATAGCCGTTGCAGAAACAAATAAATGGTATAAAAATATTAATAATATAATGTTATGGGATATTTTACCTTATTTGAAAGAATTAAACGACATGATTGGTATGAAATCCGTAAAAGAATCCATTTTCTTTCAAATTATTTATTATCTTCAAGAATTACATTTAAGAAATAAAGAAGGTGATTATCTTCATACAATTATTACCGGTAAGCCAGGTTCTGGTAAAACAACCGTTTCTAAAATTCTTGGTGGTATTTATCAACGTTTGGGAATATTTCCGTCATCTCAAACTCCTAAATTTAAAGTAGCATCTCGTGATGATTTTGTTGGTGAATATTTAGGAAGCACTGCTGTTAAAACTAAAAAATTACTAACATCTTGTATTGGTGGATGTTTATTTGTTGATGAACTATATTCTTTAGGTCCAGGGCAAAAAGATCGTGATTCATATTCTAAAGAGGCTATTGATGTTATTAATTTATTTCTTTCAGAACATAAAAATGATTTTTGTTTTATCGGTGCCGGATATAAAGAAGATATTGAAAAATGTTTTTTTTCAGTTAATCAAGGGTTAAAAAGACGTTTTCAATGGTATCATGAAATTGATGATTACAATGATGATGATTTAGTTGAAATTTTTCTTAAAATGGTGAAAGAAATAAATTGGATAAATAATGTTCCAAAACCAGAATTAGTTGTTTTATTCAAAGAACATAAAGATTTATTAAAAGATGGCGGTGGTTCTTGTGAAAATTTATTATCTAAAATTAAAATTTGCCATTCAATGCGTGTTTTTGGTAAAGAAAGTAATTACAAATTTGTTATCGTAAAAGAAGATATCACAGATGCATTTAATTTAATCAAAAAATACAATGCGGTGAAACAACCACCGGAAAAAACATATAGTTATTACACGTAAATAGAATTGGGTTTATTTTTTCTTAATAATCTGTTAAGAAAAATATGATGTTCTTTAGATACTTGTTTGAGCAATTAGTTCATTTTTAAAAATCGTATTATCTTCTGATAAAGAATTTATTTCAAGTGTTTTACTGAATAATTTAGAAAATTTATCATCGTCAATCGAACCATCATCATTTGTCCAATGGTCTTTTGTTATTTGAGATGTTGTATAAAATATACCATTATCAGATAAAATATTTGTCAATTTTTGAGCATTTATATCTTTCTCTAATTCACCATCATGATTTTTATATTTGAATATTTTCCGACTTGGGTCCGTACAAACATAATTTAGATTTCCATCAGAATCTTTCAATAAAAAATTAGTTGCAAATTTAGCAACACCTTTTTGTCCTTCATATATAACATCCAAATTGTATTTATCGTTGATTATATTTTTGACATTTTCACTATCTAAATTTAGAACTGACATATTTAATATTTTATTATTTATGTTATTATTGTTAGTTGTAGTTGGTTTTGAAACAGCTGTTTTAGTAATAGATACAATTTGGTCTTGTAAATGTTTTATTTGATTATCTTTTTCAACAAGTTGTTCATTTTTTTCAGTAAGTTGTTTTTTATAAAATTCAGTTTCATTTTGATAATATATTATATCTTTGTTTTCTTCTTGTAATTCTTTGATTTTTGATTTCAGAAATGTAATACAATTATTTTGATGATTTTCAAAATCATTTTGTGAATATGATATAAAATTACAACTTTCGCAAATAATTTGTTTTTTTTGTTTAATCAAACAAAATTTTGCTCTTTTTTGATGTTGAATCATTATTTTCGCAGTTTTAAAAACATTATTACAATATTCGCATTTATTATTCATTTATTATTTAATATAATTATTTTTTTAAATAGAAATTCAATTTGGATTCAATTCGCTTGCATCATATTGAATCCGATTGCATCTTATTGAATCCGATTGCATCCTATTGCATCCAAAAAACGCAAAAAATGAAATTTTTAAACTGCTTTCACTTTAAAATGATTTTTGAGACTGAATTTCATCTTCTTTTTTCCATTTTAAACTGGTTTCAGTTTAAAATTTTCAAAAAACGTCGATTTTTCGTCAACACACACACATCAAAAGTTGTGTGTGTGTTGAAGATTATAATGAAAATCGGATAAAATTTCTTTTCCGGAAAAGTTTTTGGCGGAAAAAATGTCAGAGATTTTTTTTCAAATTTTAGAATATAAAAAATTTTGATATTAAAAATGAATTATTTTTTGGATTTTTCATTTCTAAAAAAACAATGATTTTTGTTGATCAAAAAAATCGTTCGTTGATAAAAAATTGAATAATCAATACTTACCAGACTATCCATGGTCAATTTCTAATTTAATACTTTTTCAGTATTAAATTTTTATACTTGTTGCGAGGATCGAACTCGCGACCTCCAGCTCGCTTAATAAATATTAAGAATTCATAAGACTGGAGCTCTACCACTGAGCTAAACAAGCCATAATAATTTATTTATTATGGCTTGTAATTCTCTCTACAATATAAAATCTTTGTCTTTAAATTAAAATTTTTCAAAAATGTCTATCTAAATAATTATAATTATAATTAAAATTAAATGGAAATCGATACAGAAACAGATAAAACAAATTATTATTTTATCAATAATGTATTTATCAATGAATTGAAAGGATATAAAAGTGTTGTAAATTATAAAAAAATTTATGAACAATTATCCGATGATATTAAAAAAGATATTATTTTAGAAACGGAAAGAATATATAATACGATTCCTGTTCATATAGAAACATCAAATACATCTTTTTATCTTGATAATGTGCGTAATATAAGCGACATGGAAATTGATGTTGAAATTTATTTTATGAAATATGCATATAATAATTGTAATTATATTAAAATGGGATTTAACGTATATCTCAAAAATTCTATAAATTATATTATGCAATGTATGAGTTTTTTTAATTCTAATATTGAGAATGAAAATAATGAAATATATAATTATATTTATAATTTATTATTTTATTTGTATGTGTTTGTAAATAATTTCAAATTTGATAGTTTATTTGATCATTTTTATCATAAAGATGATATTGAATTGATGAAAACGATTAGATTACGTAGTATCAGATTATTTGGAAATCCGGATTCAGAATGTTGTGTTTGTATAGAAAAATGTATTACAAAAACCGATTGCAGTCATATATTATGTAATAAATGTTTTTCGAAATTATCAACAAAAATATGTCCGATGTGTCGTTCTAATTTAGATAATGAAGAGCAAAATTACAGCAATTTAAGTTTTTTCGTTGAACATATACCATCATTATTGAATTCCAATACTTCATCATCTGCTCATTAATATCCTCTATCTAAAGACGTATCAAACATATCTGTTTTTGATGCTTCATATGTAATCCATGGTTGCACCCAATATATATTAACTTGTTGGTCTATATTAACAACCCATAAATTATGATCTGAAGGAGCTAAAAACTTTTGCATATATTGACTTTGTAATATTTTTTTTGCACTTTTTTTATGATGCAACATACAACTTAATGTAGCAGGTGCAGGTGTTTCAGGTCTGTAAAAAAAAACTTCATCACTTCTGAAATTCATTCTTATTGAACCTTCAATTGACTTTACAGGAATTTTAATTTCTCCTGTAGGTCCTCCCAAGCATATTTGTTCCCAACCACAAGGTAAATAATTTAAAAGATGATACAAATGATCAATAAAATTCGGTTTAAAAATTGTATCATCTTCCAGAACAAGTGCTATTTCATCATTATCTAAAATTTGTTGATATATATATTTATGACCCATAGCATTTGCAATTTCACCTAATGTCATTCGACGATTTAATACACTTGGATTTACAGCACAAGAATTTTGGATAAGTTCAATAGGTATTGTTTCACGGTCAAAATTTTCAACCCATTTTATATTAAAATATTTGTCAAGAAAATTTCGTTTTAATTCTTTTACCATATTTTTCTTTCGTGATACTAATTTCGTATAATGAAGAATATAAATATTTGAAATTGTATTTTTGATAAATTTTAATTTATCTTCTATCGTAATTGTATATGGTGATATTCTATCTGGTAAATTATTATATAACCAATTTCTTAAAACTTCCGATGTTTGTGGATCAGTCGATTCATCTTCGTATATATAGCAACCTACAAAATTCCAATTTTGTTCATATTTTATTGGAAATTGTTTGCATTCGTTGCCTTCATACCGTTTAATTTCATCGTGAATTATTCTACCGTCAGAATTAATTTTGTTGTATATGTGAGTGTAAAGAAAAAATTGGTCATCTGTGTGTTCTCCATTTTTTGCGTAAAAATCTTCAATGGTTTCAATCCAATCTTTTTGAAGATTATAAATACCATCACATTTAATTCCATACATTCCACCTAAAATTTTAGGATAATGTTGAGGATGGTCGCGCATAATATGTAAAGTTTTTCCGGATTCTAACCATTCATCGACTGCTAAAACTTCACGAGGTTGAATTCTCGTATCGATATCTCGAGAAATAAAATGACTAACTGCTGGATATAATATAACAGGTTCAAATCGCCATAACATAAATCTGCGAAGTCTTATATTTTCTTCAAATTTTAGAATTACAGAAACGTTATCAAATTTATCAAGATTATAAATTATATCTCTATTTATTGCAGAAGTATGAATATAGATTAAACAACGCCAATCGGGATAATATAATTTTGCCAATTCAATATTTTTTAATAATCCGATAGTATAACGTTTTTCATTTCCCCATAAACAAAATGATATAACTTTTAATGGTGGTTTTTGAAAAGATTTCAATATTTTATGCCATCCGTATAAATGTTTTACAAAAGAAAATAAATCTGGATTTTTATTATAACATTGTAAAACTAAATGTTGGTCATCATCTGCTATACAATTATCTTGAAATTCAAGGAATACTTCCATATATAATTTTTGATAAGAAATCATTGCATCTTTTGAACCAAAAAACCAAAATCCACCAACAACTTCAGGGGCATTTAATAAAGTATAATTTATATCAAAATCTTGTTTTTCGACAGGATTGATTAATGAATAATTTATTTTATCTTTATCTAATTTATTGATATCTAAAAGACGAATAGGAATATTTTGTTCTTTAGAGAAATAACCAAAATCTACCCAAGAGAAATATTGATTTTTGTTTTCGAATTTTTCAATTGCTATACAAATTAAATCAATTTTAGAATGATTAATTAAAGTATATTCTGGATAATTATGTTCTGGAAAATGAGCGCGATTACCAAGTTTAGAAATAAAATCGGGATTATTCATAATTTCAAATTCTCTTTCGATATATTTCCATTTTGGTAAAATGTTCACGGTTGTAGGAATTAATGTAATGTTTGTAATATATGGAAGTTCAATCATTTTCTTATGAAGGAAAGAATAATGACGTTGGTCGATGAAAACAATTAAATTATCGGATTCACAAGTACGAGAATCGAATAATTTGAAAAAAGGTTCAAAAGAACGAAAGTAATCTTCAAATGAACGAGTAAATTGCGACCAAGTTGTGCGGTTAATATCGATAAATGCCGTAATATATGTAATCATATTTATAAAAAATAACGATTTGTATAAATCAAAAAAAGACAAATTAAATTTTTAAAAACATTTTTTATATTTCTTTAAATTAAAAAATGAGAAGTGTTAGAAAAATGATATCACGAAGAAAATCTCCACGAAGACATATGAGACGATATGATGGAGATTGGACATCAGATTTTGCGGCAAGAGCAAAATCTGGACTTGCAAGTGTAAAATCTGGACTTAAAACTGCAGGTTCAAGTATAGCGTCAGGTGCAAAAGCGCTAAAAGATAAAGCTACAATTGAAGCCAATAAATTATTAAAAAAAAAAGAATATAATGATAAAATCAATGAATTAAAAAAAAAAATAAAAGAAGCAAATGATAGAGATAATTATATCAATGGAGGATATGATGCAGATATAAAAAATGCTGAAACTGAAAAAGGTACGGCAGATATTAATGCAGAAACCGAAAAACAAAGAAAAATACGAGATGCTGAAAATAAAAAACAAGGAAAAATACGAGATGCAAAAAATAAAAAAGAAAAATATGAAAATAATAAAGATGTTATTTCAGAATTGGAAACAAAAATACAACAGTTAGAAGAAGAGTTAAAAAGAGAATTAAAAAAAATAGAAAATCCAACTCAAGTTGACGGTAGACGTCGTAGACGTTCAAGAAGCAAGAGAAGACGCTCAAAGAGACGTTCCGATGGTAAGAAACGAAGACACTCAAAACGTAAGTGGTAAATTTTTTTATAAATTTTTTTATAACTAAAAAGTTATAAAAATGTATTTTTTAGACATACAATAATTTTTCTTCTTCTGATAACGTATTCCATTTTTTTAACAATAAATGATTAACTTCTTTTTCTGTAAGGTCGGGTCGTTCTTCTTTTGTACTTTCTCTATGTTTTCTAACATAATTCATTACATTACCTTTTTTAATTTTTGGCGGACTTTTACTTTTTTTCTTACTTTCTTTAACACTTTCTACTTCTATTTCTTCTTCTTCCTCGTGTTCTTCATCTTCGTCATCTTCTTCATTAATGTCTCCTCCTTTTTTCTTATAATATATTAGAGCACGTTTTTCGATATTATTAACTTTATCTATCAAATCATTATCATCAAGTAAATGTTTAATTATTCTGATATAATTGAAAAATGATGTTTTATCTTTTCTATTAATCGTTTCAGCAAATTCAGAAATTGAAATATTTTCAGGAATTTTAGTTATCAAATCTGTAATTTCTTTTTTTTCTTTTCCATAATCTTCTAAAACATTTTCAACATATTCACTCAATTTCTTTTCAGAAAATGACATTCTGTCAGAAGAAATACAATATTTTTTCAAATTATCAATTACTTTTTTATTTATTTCACGTTTTTCTCTCATTATCTCATATAATATCTCATCGCCTGTTTGTTCACTAACCCCGTCTGGAGCAGTAGAAACAAGTAAATACACATTAACATTTCTTTCTTCTTCCGGTAAATGAGCGTGTGATAAAAATCTGATTGCTCTACCTATAATTTGATATATACTCGCATGATTCCAAGTTGGGTCAAGAACAATAACATTTCTTACACCACGTAAATTAATTCCTTCACCACCTGCACGAGTAATAATTAATGTTTCAAATTCATTATTATTATATCTTTCAATTATCTCAACTCTTTCAATAGCGGTTGTTTTACCATGAATCAATTCGTATGATATATTTTCTTTATCTAAAACACTTTTAATAACTGATGTTCCGAAATTTAACCAGTTTGTAAAAATAAAACTTTTTCCAGATTTTATTATCGGAACGGCCGCTTTTAATTTATCAGTTATATATTCTAACGAACCAGCTTTATTTACCGCTTTTCTATGAGCATGAAAGAATTTATTTGGATAATTAAAAATAACATCATCGACATATTGACCTTCAATTAATGTTTTATATCTTTGATAGTATTTATTAGTCATAGGAACTTTTACAAATATTTCGTCTTTTTGTTTTGGGAAATTAGGGTCTTTAGAGGAATCTTTAATATCGATTTTACCATCAAAATATTCATATAATTTTGTTAAATTCTGTTCAGTTGGTTTTTTTTCAATATAATCAATATAATTTTTATCTGTATCAGTAATTATTTTACCATACAACAAATTAATTAATGAAATAAAATCGGTCAAGAAATTCACAAATGGAGTAGCGGATAACAATAATCGTTTTTTAGCCTTTAATGCACATTCTAAAACAGCATTATAACGAGAAGAATTAATATTACGTAAATTATGAACTTCATCAATTATCAAAAATGTATTATTATCACAAGGAATAGGCTTATTACTTTTCTTCATATTTAAAAATTTTTCATAAGAATAAAAAGTATAACGAAGTGCATGATCGCGTTTTACGCCATACTTTATCATATCTGTTTTATAGTTTGCAATCAATCCAGCAGGACAAATAATAACAGTATGATTATCTGGGTCTTTATCAAGAAAACATTCAGATGCACCAATAGATGTTAATGTTTTTCCAACACCAACTCCATGGATAACTAACATACTGTCATTTTTATCCATATATTTAATAACGCGTTGTTGAACAGGACGTAAAATGATTTTACTACGTTCAATGCAATTTCCAGTAGATGGTTCATCCTCTGCATTTACAATATGTGCTTCTTCAGTATCGAGATTGACACAGCGTCGTGTAATGGGATGTCTATATTGATAAGGCTTACACGGTTTCAAGTCTTCAGTATTCTTGTACATCGGTTTATAATCGGGTTTATTTTTACATTTGCCTGTCTTAAAATCTCTATATTGATGGGGTTTACAACTTTTTACAAGACGACCTTTATACTTTTCAAAACCTTCAGGAATTGGAGATGAAGATGATTTTCCATCTCTTTTTCTTCGAGATTTTCTTTTTGAACGAGATTTTTTCATTTATTTATAAATATTTTTTTATAAATAAAAATTTTTGATGTCATATATTTATAAATTATCTATATAATCACTTAAAAAATCTTGCGAATCATTAATTTTTTTAATTTTTTCTTCTGTTTCTTTTATCATTTCAATATCATTTTTATAAACAGGTAAATTAAATTTATTAAAAAATATTTCTGTAAAAATAATTGGAGAGATGAAAAATGTAAAAAATAATAGAAATTGTATACCGTCTAATATATTATTATGGTAAATAATAGCCGATAAACAAAATAAAATACATTCCATTACTCGGAAATAATACACGTATTTATCGAAATACTTATTAACGTAATTTTTGGTATCTAAAAACATTAATTTATATTTAGCAGAAATTTGCGAATGCATTTTTTCCATTTCAACTAAATTTTTTAGTAATCCGCGCGTATAACGTTTTGATTCATCATAATTTTCATTTTCTTCTTCAATTTGATTGATTTTTTTCTCAAGTTCATGAATATCTGAAGATAATTTGCGATTTTCTGATTGCAATGTTTCATTCATCAGAATAATATATCTCTCGTAAGGAGTTGAATCTTTCAGAGTATTATCACGGATCTTATCATTGTTAAAAAAAATATTAACGTCTTTGTTGTTGAGTTTGTCCATCATATCTTATGATTTTTTTATTACGTATCAAAAAATCAATTCAATTTTTTATTTAAAACACACTTCTTGTATACGTAATATAATGTTTTACAAATTATATAAGACATTCTATGTGATTGAAACAATATATAAAGAATTCAATAAAATTTTATTTAACACAGATGAATTAAATTTTTCAGTGTTTTGTACATCGTGTGGAAATGCTTGTGGGATTAAAAATTTATGTTATAATAAAAATTGCTATCGATTTATTTGTGAATTTTCTTACAATGAAAAAGGAAAAAGAATATATATTAAAGATGAAATAAAATTATCGGAAGAAAAAAATACGGAAGATAAAATCGCTATTGAATTATCGGTTGGTATAAAAAAAGATGTAAATTTGGAAATATTAAATATTGAAATCGAATTAGCAAATCTTGAAGAAAACGAATTTATTTTATTGTACTATTTAAAGAGCAAAGATTATATGTTTTTGGATATAGATTTTGATGAGATTTTAAAATTTTTACCAGTAATTCATAAAAAATATTCAAGTTTTAAAAAAATTTAGTTATTAATAAAATGAACTGTCAGTATTGTAATAAGACATTATCAGATGTCAAATCGCTTTTGAAACATCAAAAACAAACAAAATATTGTTTAGAAAAACAAAATGAAACTAAACAATTAAAAGAAAAAGATAATGAAATTGAATTATTGAAAAATCAATTAAAAGAAAAAGATAATGAAATTGAATTAATCAAAAATCAATTAAATCAATTAAATCAATTAAAAGAAAATACGAAACAAAAATTTGATTTCGACGAAATTCAAGATATAATAAAAGAATACTGTAAAAATTAATTTAAAGATGATTTTAAAATAATAAAAATATGGGAATTGATATAACAGCACTTGAATTAATATTATTATCTCAACGATATGTAAAACATAAAAATATAAATATTTTAACATTAGGTAGACAACAAATTCATATATCTCCTAATGAGATAAATAATAGTTTGAACAAATACAACTTTAATGAATTGATAAATAAATTTAATTATTATGAATATTCAGAAAACTTTTTTAGACAATTATTAAACGGTAATTGCGTGGATTCAATTGATAATTCAAATTATGAAAATGCAAATATTATTCACAATATGAATTTACCATATATTTCATCTAAAAAATATCAGTATATATATGATGGTGGAACTATCGAACATATTTTCAATATTCCGCAAGTTATTGAAAATGTAATAAATATGTTGGACATTGATGGTCTTTTTGTATCTGTAACTTGTAATAATAATCTATCAGGGCATGGAATGTATCAATTTAGTCCTGAATTTTTCTTAAGTTCTTTAAATAAAAAATATGGTATGAAAATAGAAGCAATTTATATAGGTAAAGTTCATACTGGTTTTGAAGAATGGATTGATGTTAATGATTATAAAAGCGGTCGTAATTGTTCAAAATTTGATAGTAATGATCCTGTATATATATTAACTATTGCGAGAAAAATATCTGATATTCGCGAGAATCTGATTTTAAACAGTCCTCATCAGTATAGTTATGAACAAGGTGATTGGAAATAAATTTTAAATTATAAAATAATTTTGTATAATATTTTATAATTAAATTTTATGGTTTTATTGTAATTCAATTTCATCATCTGTTTTTTCTTTTTTTAATGGTTTAACGCTCAATTTTAATTGTTCTACAACATACCAATTAACTTTTGGAGATGGAATTTTTTTAGTTTCAACTGATTTATTACTTTTCCTTATTCTTGCATATCGAGAATGATGTTGTTTCTTTGTAAGACATAAGTATGGACAATCGTCATACACACACATTTATTATATAAAAATATTTATTACTTAATTTATTTATTCAATTTAAATTATTTCTACTATAAAAATTCGATTTACTTTCAGACGGATGAATATAACAGCACGATTTTTTCTTATTTATATTCATAAAATTTCCAGAAACGATTTTAATCATTTTACAATCGATACCAAATCCGCATTCGGATATATTAAGTTCTCGTTTTGTATGCGCGTAACTGCAATTTTCATTATACGGACATCTTTCATTTTGTAAAACGGAACGACATATCTGTGTTCGTAATTTTTTTTCTGTTTTCTTTTCGACGACATCAATTTTCTTTTGTTGTTTAGGTTTAACTTCAATCCATCCATTTTCTTTTTCTACAATTGGTTCAGGTTCTGTTTCTTTAACTTTTTCCACAGGTTCTTTAACTTTTGGTTTAATTGTATCCATGAAATTTGCCCAGACTTTTGTTACCATAATTTTTTCTTTTTCTTTCAATTTTTGATGTATTTTATTTTGTTTGTAAGATGCCATCGCATTTCCATTAAACATAAATCCATGAAATACAACTACTTTATCACAAGGTAATTCATTTAAATATTTTTTCATTTCTGTAGTCAAGATGCTGTAATGATATTCAAACTCATCATATGCATCTTGCATTTCTTTTTCAGTTACTGGCTCAGTAATTTTTGTTCGAATGAAGAAATTAGTATCAGTTTCGTTTTTATGTCTTCTATCGCACAAGTAATGTTTATGCGTGTTTTGGTATTTATTATTGTATAATCTAACGAATTTACAATCATCGTATGGACAATTTGATATGATTAACTCATTTTTAAAATGAGCATAATTACATTTATCTCCTTTAGGGCAATTTTTTCCTTCTTTTATAAGCGTGCAAAATTTAGTTTTATGATAAACATTTGTTTCTGATTTTTTGGATGAATCTTTTTCTTTTCGTTTTACAGAAATCCAAGAATCATCTTTTTCAAATGATAATGGTATAATTTTTTGTGGTTGTGTTGTATTTACCCAATTTAACAATGGAGAAACAAGTGATTTAAAAGTAAGAGTTTCCATTTTTTCTTTTTCCTTAATTTCTCTCTGTTTTCTTTCTTCAAGTAAACGTTTTTCTTTATTTTGTCTGATTGAAATCGCTGTCTTTAGCATATGCAAAGAATTACGTTTTTCGTGTTTAATTTCGTTATCGTAAATTTCGTTATCATAAACATTATCAAAATTATCTTCGTAAAACGACATTATCTGGTTTATTATCTGGTTGGTGATTTTGTGTTATATCTCTAATTTTTTTATTCAATTTTTTTACGCATGATTATTTTTTACGCATGATTATTTTTATAAAAATTTTATAAAAATGAAAAAAACTTATAACTTGAATTTACTTAAAAACTTTACGCATCTACTGGTGTTCCTTCCTTGTACTTTTGCTTATCTTCTTCACTTAATGCTTTCCATCTCTTGCTTAACTCTATAGTTGTTGCCTTGAAATCAAGACCAGTTTCAGCACTTACAGATGCTCTCATAACTTTGGTATAATTAATGTATCCATTGTTATTCTTCTTTGCTACTGGTTGTACTGGTTCAGCAGGTGGCGCCTCAACAACAGGTGCTGGTACTGATTCTTCTTCTACCTTCTTCTTCTTTCCACCTGCTTTCTTCTTCTTACCTTCATCTACAACTACTGGTTCAGGTACTTCAGGGACAAGTACTGGTTCAGTAGCAGGTTCCTCAACCTTCTTCTTTCTACCACCAGATTTCTTCTTTGTGTCAGGAACTGGTGCTTCGGGTTCTACCTCTTTGGATTCTTGAGCGCCATCAGCTAAAGCACTCTTTTGTCTCAAATATCTTTCCTTATCTTCAGAAGCCAATTGCTCGTACTTCTTCTTTACATCGGCATCTGCATTCTTCCATCTATTTGCCATTTCACTCATAATCTGCTTATTATTCAATTCAGGATGGTCAGCCTTTACAGGCTCTCTGACATCCTTGCAGAAAATAATGTATGCAGACAAGTTCTTTTGAACTCCGTCAGCGCTCTTGACCTTCTTGGTCTTCTTATCAGTTGGTTGTTGTTGCGACATTTCTTGTTGGAATCTCTCTTTATCTAAATTAACCATTTCTTTAAATAACTGTAATTCGTCAGGATTATTTTTTACCAATTGCCATAATCTTCCTAATTCAGTAGTAATCTCTTTATTAGAAAGTTCAGGATGTTTTTCTTTGATTTCAGGTCTCTTTGTAATGCAAAAACAGATATAATCACTCTTTACTTTTTTAGGACGAGAAGCTACCTCATTTTCCTTATCCAATGTCTTTTTGTATGCTTTTTTCATTTTCTTGGTCATTTTTTTGTTGTTCACGAGATTAGTGATGAGTTTGGTAAAACTCTCTTGGTTCTCTACAGAACCCCATCTCTCTTGGTCTCTTTCACTGGATGCTTGCAAAAACAACTTGATGTAGTCGTTAATAGGAGCATAAATTTGAGTGTTGATAAAGTCAGACATCGTAAATATTGTTCGCTGTATGTGTGGTGATTTTTTATACGAGACCTAAAATAAAAATTCAATTTTTTTTCTGAACCAATTTTTTTCGTAAAATTTCGAAAAAAATTGAAAATATTCATAAATGCTCTGTTTTAACCTAACTTTCCTCCAGTGTTTTTCTTGATGTTTTTCTTGATGATTTTACGAGTTTTAATATCGTTTTCACACGAGTTACATATAGAAATAAAATTATTGCATTTCTTTTGACAAAACCAGCATAATCTGTGCAATTGAGCAGAGACGGTAATCGAGTTCATGATGAATAGATTCTTTTATTTATAATTTTATTTTTAAATTCATTTTTAATTAAAAATTTTTATCCCCAACGTAATAATTTTATAAAAAATATACTTAAACTTTCATTTACTTTCTTAACCGATTACATAACATAACGCAAATACAAAACACATAAATAACGTATTTGAAAACACATACGTTTTCTTTTTCTTGTTGATTTCTTCTTCTTCTGAATTTTCTTCTATAACTTCTAAAGGGGCGAATACTTCTACTGGGGCAGGTGGAGCAGACGGAATATGATGATTTGTTGTCATATATTCTCTTAACTTTTCTGAAACATTAGTTAATCTTCTATTGGAAAAAATCCATCCTCCAAATTTTTCACATGTAATTGGATGGGTTAAATTACGATTCCATTTTCCACCGAGAGTTTTAATTAATTCTTTGTGGATTGCTGTGTCATCTCCAAAAATAACAAATGATCTCTCGCTGTAATTGATTAATTGCATAATGATTTTTAGATATGTCAGGTAAATTTTTATTTGAAACTTAAAATAAAAATTCAATTTTTTTAAAGTGAATACAACAATTAAATTTATTTATTTAGTTTTACATCTTTAATGCTTCTTGTAATTCCTCATTTTCTTCACGTAGTTCCTCGATTTCTTTCTTCAACATTTCATTTTCTTTCTTCAATTGAGCAATGAGTTCATCGCGTGGGTCTGAAACTGTTGCTAATTTATCATACCATTCTTGAACAATAGACTTTTTATCCAAACTAAAAACCCATCCGGGACCAACCGATAATTTACCATTATATCTTCCTCCAAGTTCTTTCAACTTATCTTTATGAATCTTTGTATCACCAAAGACAACAAAAGAATATGCAGAATAATCTTTGATACTAATAGAAGACATGACTGAATTTTATTATTTACCTTAAGATAAAATTTCAATTTTTTAAAATTATATATAATTTTTCTTTACCATTTGACCATATTTCAACGCAATGTTTATTTGGTTTTACATATTCACTTATAAAAATAATATTATCTTCACTCATATCCATGCACCAATCTATAAATTTATCATAATCAAATCGTGTATTATATTTTTCACCAATAGCATAAGGGGTTACTCTATCTCTGTAAGGTGGATCACAATAAATTATATAGTTCTTTAAATTAGAATATTGTGCGTATTCGCCATCAGATAATTTAACATTTTTTATTATTTTTCCTATTTTTATGCAATGTTCGGATTGTTTCGCTATATTACGTTTCATAAATGTAGACCTAAAAACACCTCTTATAGCACAAGCAAAACCTAAAAATATACCTTTAAGTGTTTTATCATTCGATTTTTTTAATTGCATATATTCATTTTTTGAACATGTTGTTGGTGGTCTATAACCATTTTGTAATCCTTTCAACAATTTTATGACATAATGATTTCTATCACCTGCTTTATATTTTAATTTAGGTTTATGATTTTCAAACAAATTTGGAATATATTGATACACACCCATCATTCCACAAAAAGGTTCACAATATCCTTTTATTTCTATTTTTTTTTCTTTTTCTAAAATATCAGAAACGTTTTTTATAATATTAGAAATCTCTTCACCTATGTTTTTCTTACCACCAATATAATATGTCATTTTATTATTTAAAAAATTAAAAAAAATTATAAATTTAATCTTAAATATACTCGATTTTTTTCATTCCAATACAACAAACCATTTCTATTAATATCATCACATTTTATCATATGAGTTTTGATACCTGCATCAAAAGAACCTTTTATCGACTGGTCAGTTAAATTCTTTAATTCTTCAGTCATAAGCAACCATTCAATTAATTGTGTTCTCAATACATTCTTACCATTACAATTATGGTCAATCAATTGTTTATACGATTCTTCGATTATTTTATATTGCAATGTATTTCTTCTCACATTATCAGAATCTAAAATATAATATTTTCCGTCGTTTTCCTTTTCGTTTTCTTCGACAGCATAATATTCTTCCCCGTATAATTCTATATTCTTTCTTTTCTCTTTTTCATATTCAGTATCAATTTTACACAAGAAATTTATACAATCCAAATTTGGTTTCTCCAATATTTCATCTTCATCGCTTTTATTTGGATTTTCAATTAAATTCTTTTCTATTCCTTTTACTTTATTATAATTTGCCGAATGTCTATTCTTAAATATCGGATATGTTTCCAAATATTCAGAACTTACACAAACATTCCCTTTTTGTGATATACTTATCAATTCTTTCACTTGTTCATCATGTATCGCAAATCCATTCAAAACATCTTTTTTCGTTTTTTCCAATGTATATATAATCGGTCTTATATTATCTCCATGATTACCACTTAACCGATTCATCGTTTGCATAGCCGTTGATACAGTTGTCTTTGCTCCTAACTGAAATATTCCATGTGTCAAATGATAATTATGCGGTTTATCATAATGTGACGTAAATGATATCGCTTCTTTGCACATATCATAAGATATTAATGCAATCTTTGGAAACTTTTTAACACCTTCATTCGCAAAATATTGAAACACATCACTAATATCAATTCGATTTGACGAGAAATAATGTGTTATTGAATTATCATCGTCATCTTTTATTTTCTTCAATGTAGATTTTTGCTCTTCTATTATAATTGGTTCATCCATTATTGAAGAATGATATAGATAAAAACATTCTCCATGTTCTACTACGACGCACCAATCAGCATCTGTTATCACTGGTGATAACTCATTGTTCATAAAGGAATTCATTAATAATAAATGGTCTTCTTTTTTCCTTTCGGTTTTTATTAACACAAATATAGGATGTTCGTTTTCTACATTATGTCTTCGGTCATATCTTACAATCGGTTTTTCAACTGATAATTCATCTAATATCCTAACAACGGCATTTTCTTCATCGTTATTAATATGCTTGAATTGCCATTTTGTCATACCAGTGTAATAATCATTTGGCGGAATATAAACAATATTATCAGAATACAATGATTTATCTACCATAATTACGTCTTGGACTGTAGCACTAACTGCGATATATTTACGAGATGATTCTCGCAATTTAACAAATTCATTATCATATTTTACAGCAGGGTCGTGATAAGTGTCAGTATCAATATTTTTATAACAGCAAGATACTTGTGCTTCATCTGCAATTAGAACAATATTAGAAAATTCATTAACCATTTCATTAATACGTTCTATATGTTGATGGTGCTTAATTGCAATAATAATACGAGGTCTTTCACCTGTTAAAGCCAACCCTAAACTGTCATCGTCATCCGATTTCTTTATACGACTATCATAATAAATGAAATTATCATTAAAAATACTTAATTCGTCTTCTGAAAAACAGTCAAGAGATTTCAAATAATTTTTCAATTCATTGCAATAACTTCTTAATCTTCTCATTAATTGTCTGACTTGACTCTTATCGAGAACTACCATAACAGGAGTTAGTCCTAATGCAAGATAAATTAATGCCACTGGAATTACAAGAAATGTTTTACCAGATTGACAATAAGCAGTTATCAATGTGGTTTTATTGCTTGGAATAATGACAAACGAATTGTCTAATAACAATTCTTTGAATTGAAAAGCTTTAGAATCTAATAATGCTATGGGATTTTGTTTTTCATAACGAAAATATCTAAACACATATTCAGCTAATGTCATATTTTCTTTTTTATTTTCAAAATTAATTGGAACATTCAATTTAAAAATATCTTCTTCATTCAGTTTTGGATGAAGGATTGCTAAATCATATAAATATTGCAATTTTTTTAATTTTTCATTTTCGTTTTCTTGTTTTTCTTTTATGTTTCTTAAAAATAATTTTGCAACTTTTTGTTTTTCATCTTTGATATGTTTAAGAAGCCATTCTGCTAACTTAATAATTCTTGTAATGCTATAATATTCATCTTTAATTTGGTCTAATTCACTCATACTACGTAATGTTTTTGCTATTATAGTAGCACAACCAATGTAAATTTCTTTTTCAATTCTTTCAGAAACTCCTTCAAAATCATGATATTCAATGATTGATTGTTGTAAATAAATCTTGCGTTTGTTGTAAGATGACATCGTATGATTAGGTGAATTTTAATTCTAAACCTAAATTAAAATTCAATTTCTTTGTTAACTTATGGAAGAAAATTTTCCGGATTTACCACCAAACCAAGGACTTAATGCATAATTTCCTAATTCTAAACCGGATTTTACCCCTTGTGCTTGTGCAACAAACTCATATTTAGAAGCAGAATAAATCGATGATATACTTGTGATACAACCTAATACTCCTATAAACATCATTGCCATATAAAAATAAGTATTATAATTTTTCTCGATGCTTGGTTCAGTTGTTGGATCGTTTACATCATAATAAATGGGAATATTTTCATTGATTTCATATTTTCGCGATGAATTAGTATTAACTGAAAATATGTGTTCTTTATTGGTATCTTTATATGTAAATTTAATTTTGAAATTACAATTATAAGTTATAGTTTCTTTATTATTTTCAGTAATAACACTTTTTATACATTCAGATTCTATTATTTTACCGGTTGTTTCTTCAAATATTTTTCGGTCAATATACCATATATAACCAAAATAAACTAATGCAATACAAATTATTAAAGTTATTCCTTGTTGAAGATAAATATTAAATAATCCAAAATCTTTTATTGTATCTTTATTTTTTTCGGCAAAATTGGATGTTTTTTCACCTAAATTTGTTAGACCAGATTTTAAATCTCTGTATACTTCTGTTTCTAAAGGAATTTCGAGTCCTTGATATTTTTCACCATCTAAACGTTGATTTTTATTACGCTGTCTTTGCTTATGTTTTGCCATTTTTTTATTATTATTAAAAATAAAAAAATTAAATATATTTCTTTACCGATTTCTTTCCCGATTTCTTTCCCGATTTCTTTCCCGATTTCTTTCCCGATTTCTTTCCCGATTTCTTTACCGATTTCTTTACCGATTTCTTTACCGATTTCTTTCCCGATTTCTTTCCCGATTTCTTTCCCGATTTCTTCTTCGACATTGACTTACGACGTTTTTTCTTTTTACCGTCGCTTGAAGGACTTGATGGTTTTGAAGGAGAAAAAAATGAAAAAAAATTATCAAACATTGACAACGAATCAGTAGTTGGAGTTGGAGGTGGTGTTTCAGTTAGTAATTTATTTTCTTTCATATCTATATCTTCTGGTAATTCAAGGTCTTTTTTTGAAACTTTTTTTATTAAAATATCTTCTAACGAAAATTTTTCTTCATCTTCATCATAATCTTCTGAAACTTTTTTTTTCATAAATGAATCCGTATTTTTATCACACCCTAATTCTTCTGGTAATTTATGTATATCTTTTAAATGTCTTGGATAATTTGATTTCAGCATCTTTTTATTACAAATTTCTTCAGTATCGGGCATGAACAATCTACATGTAATTTTTTCATTTTTTGATGACATTTATTTTAATAGAACATTTTTTTTATTTTTTTATAATGGCAGATGTTTTACCATTATTTAAATTAACAAAATCATAATTAATATTTCTACTCTTAAAAAATTCATCGGTTGCTCGTCGTTGACCATCCCAATGATAATAATCGTCAAAAATGATAACACCTCCAACTACAACATTATCATACATTTGTTCCAGTTCATATTTACTTGATTCATACCAATCAGTATCTAATCTTAAAATTGCTATTTTTTCCGGAATTTTTGTTTTGTCTTTTAACGTTTCCATTACATCACCTACCACATAATGTAATTTTGATTGCGGATATCCAGTTGAATTTAATCTATTTTGTACGATTTCTAAAGGAGTATAACACCATCCATTTGTTTTATCATTAATAATATTACTTTCCCATAATCTATAAACTTCATCTTTATTCATTTTAAATAAAACTGCATTATCACACGTATAATCATATTCAGAAGGTTTTACTAACCCTCCGAATGTATCATATAGATATATATCACGAAATACATTATTTTGCATTAATTCATTAATCCATATATATTCGAAATTACCACTGTCTACACCACATTCAACAATTACACCTTCAATATTATTCTTTAATATATATTTAATTGCATCTGAACCATCCATTTTTTATAAATAAAATATTCTTTTAAATTAATTTTTTGAGTTTCACTGTTCTGTTTCTTCATCATTCCAAAAATATTCCATCTCATAAGTGTCTATATTTAAACTAATATAGATGTTGTCAAAAACATCTATTTTACGGATTTGTTTTAATAACCATTCATAAATTTTCGAACCTTCAAAATTTTTTTCTGTTGTTCTTAGCAAGATGTTGTTAAGTCTACGCAGAACTATGTATTCTTCATCGTATTCTTCATCTTCATCGTCTTCATCTTCCATGAAGTTTATTCTTAAGGCAATACTGCCTTTTGTGTCTCCTTTCTCTGCAGTATTTCGCATTGCTTTTTTTAATTTGTTTATAAAATAATTTATAGCTTCTGTTTTTATGTTCTTTCGAACAGAGTTGACTTTAGCTGTTAGTTCATCTTTAAAAGACATCTTTGTTGTATGTTATGTTGGTGATTTTTTATTGAACATCTAAAATAAAAATTCAATTTTTTCCCACCATGTGAGACGGTGATTAAATTATTTTATTTAAGAAATCTTTAGTGTTTTTGAATGAATCTTTGAAATTATAAACCGTCATAAATAAATAATGCAATAAAATCAACTCACTATCGTTCAAAAAAAACTGTGATTCGCCATTAGATGATGTGATGAGCGGTCCTCCCATATGAAATAAAGCATATTCACCGCTTTCTTCAATTTCTTTATTCATTTTATCTCTATAAATTTTTGCCTCATTAAGAGATTCAATCGGAAAGAATGGAACATCTATAGATTTGTATTTATCATGAACAATAGCTACAGTTAACGTTCTTATCTTTTGATATTCTGGATAATCAGCCCAATATTCCAATTCAATTACTTTATGATGTAAAGGAGTCTGTTTCAGTTCAAACTCTTTATTAAATAACTGTTGTTCTTCTTCAACGAAACCACTGATACCAGATACACCAGAATCAATTAATTTACCTTTATTTGCTGATACGTAAATAATAGCATTAACTTTCATAATTTTATGTGATTTTTTATTACACAACTAAAAATAAAAAATCAATTTTTTCAGACCTATTTTGAGTCATTTAAAAAGAATATTTACGTATAATAAATGACAAATTTACCCGCTCATAAAAGAAAAAATCCACCACCTGCTGCTAAAACACAATCTAACGGTATCACATCAACACTTATAGATGGTATAACGTTTGGAGCTGGTTCATCAATAGGACATAATATAATTAATAAAATATCTGGATTATTTTCATCAGAAGACAAATGTTCAAAAATTTTAGATAATTTTAATGAATGTAAGAAAAATTATAATAATGATTGTATGGATTTTTTTTTAGAATATGAAAAATGTAAAAAGTAATTTATTTTTTATAATAAATGACAAAAACAATTAAAGTAAAAAAAATACATACTGATGAATATATGGAAAAAAAAGAAGGAAAATTTTTTACGGACGATAATATGAAAATTTATGATAAAGATATAGATGTTTATACAGAAGATGGTAAACTATTACTTAAATTTAGAAAAAATGTTATTTCTGAAGATGATGCAAATATTCTTTATGAAATTAAAAACGTAGCTACGTTAGGTGCAACAAGACCAAGTGCGTCTGGAATACCAAAATCTGGAAAATATAAAATTATAAAATCTAAATCGACTGGAAAAAATTTGAGAGTATTAACGACAAAAGCAAGAAGCGGGATAGTAGGCTATTATGATACTCTATCTAATTTTGGATATTCGGCTAATAAAAAATCAAAATCAAAAGTAAAATGCAGAACAACAGCATATACTGGAAAACATATGGATAAATTTAAAAAATGTTTACCTGTTTTCAAAAGAATTGATAGAATTTATAAAAAACTTGTTCCTTCTTTCTATAAAGTTCAAAAAGATGCCATAAATAAAATAAATAAAGATTATGTAATTAAAGACACAATCTTTACAACAGTTACTGTAAATAAAAATTTCCGAACAGCATTACATCGCGATGGTGGTGATTTAAAAGAAGGTTTTGGGAATTTAGTTATTGCATCTGAAGGTGAATATGATGGCGCTTATACAATGTTTCCTCAATATGGTGTTGGAGTTGATTGTCGTTCCGGTGATTTTTTAGCAATGAATGTTCATGAATGGCATTGTAATTCTAAAATGACTGGAACAGGAACACGAGTTTCATATGTGTTTTATTTACGAGAAAAAATGATGTCGTCTTGTCCAAGAAAATCAAAATCAAAATAAATTTATATTTTATATTATAAATGAAAAGTAAATCAAGAAGTAAAAATAAGAAAACAAAAGTCAATGTTAAAAATTACGGAGAAATGTCATTATTTATAAGACCAAACACAACTGATATAAAAGTTATAAAAGAAGTTTTACAAACTTGTGTATACGAAAAAAAATCTATTGGTTTTTTTATCGAAAAAGGTGAAAATTGGTTAGACCTCGGAGGAAATATAGGCACATTTTCTTTATTATGTCTTGCGCGAAATGCTAATGTTGTTTCTTATGAACCCGAAAAAGAAAATTTTAATTTAATGGAAAAAAATATTGAAACAAATTTTCCAGATGCTAAATCAAAACAAATCAAATTAATTAATCAAGCAGTTGGTACAAAAACAGGAAGTATAGATTTATATTTATGTAAAGGAGATTATAATAAATATCGACATACCATATATCCGAAAAGAGGAAGAGAAAGTGTTTCTGTTCCAATCAAATCAATTAAAAGCGTTTTAAATAAATATTCAATTGATTGTATCAAAATGGATATTGAAGGTGCAGAAATTGATATTCTTGAATTTTTAAAACCAAGTGATTATAAAAAGTTTGGGATTAAAAAAATGGTATTTGAATATAGTTTTGATATTGATAATTCTATACCACGATTTATGAAAATTATGAAATCTTTGAAAAAATATTTTAATAATGTTCATTGGACAAAAGTTAAAGAAAATGAATTAACATATGATTATTTTCCGGCTGCTACATTAGTTTTTTGTTATATGTAAAAAAAACTTTTTTTACCACTCAATTTTTTTTAAACGAATATTCAAATCTGATTTTCCTTTATAATTACCATAAACTCTGTTAACTGATAATTTAACATTAAAAGTTTCAAGAAATTTATTGTAAATACTTCCTTTTGGTTTAAGTGCTTTCAAAACTTCAGCGGTAACTACAATACCTTTGTAAGAATTGTCGGCGCTTTTTTCAGACCTGATACATCGAGAAACACATAGGGGATATGCAGGGTCGAGTGATAGTTTTATGAATTCAGATAATTCATTTTCCATCACGTTCACATTAATTGCTGAAGCGCAAGACAAACGTTGTGAATAGGCTCCATTTGACTCTTCAGATATGCCATCTTCGTGAACAATTTCTTGGTGGAAAGCACATTTGTCTTTGGTTTTTGGAATATTAACCAATTCTGTATCTGCATCTTTTTCGATTCTGAACAAAAGAAAAACATCACCTTTCTTTATGTTTAAATGATTATAATTATCATTTTTAATAGGCCAAAAGCAAATTTGATGTGGTTCTGTAAGGTCATTTTGGTTAAACCCACAAGATTGCCCGTAACTTCCTGAATCGTCTCTATCATTAAATAATCTGCCGATTTTTTCAGGACCATTCATGCAAGAAGCAACCAAATGATTTCGCTTTGTAAATTCATATTTTGTATTATCAATCATATTATTAACTTGATTGATAATATTAACAGAATCAACATCATTGTTATGATTATGAACTCGATTCTCATCAAAACACTTTTGAATTGCTTTGATAATACTTTCATTATCATTAACATTATCGCATTCAAAATCTTCAGCATTAATCTTAACTGGAATAGTGTGTTTGAGAGAATCGCATGAATTTCTGTTAGAAATAATATTATTCGCTCTATTAGGAATAATCTGTTCATGCTCATGAAACTCAAGATATTTTGTTATCTCATTAGAATCTATAAATTTCTGATGAAAATATATCTTGACATTTATGTTAGCACCTCGTGAAACATATCCACACATTCTTCCAGCAAGACCTTGGAGCAAACTATCTGTGTTAGTTGTTTTAGAATTCATATTCATCACAAAAGACACATATCGTTTAGGAACTACTTTTCCCATCTTAAACATGCCTTTAATGAAAACAACAGTTTTCTGGTCTGGTTCATTTTCCAAATTTTCAATCCCAAATTCTCTATGATGCATATCAATAAATTCATATTTCCATCCATTTGCATCACATAATTCTTTCGCTCTATCAATCAAAGCAACTTTTCCTTTGTCAACACATCTAACAATTCCATATGTTTTTCCATCGTTATTTCGCAAAGCATCTTCAAGTCCTTCAAGAGGGTCTTCGAATCCGATAAAGCAATTATTTTCTTTAAATTCTTTTATTCCAATATATTGACTATCAAGTGATGGAATCATATAAACAGTTCCTTTTTCCTGAAAATAATGATTATAATCACTAAATTCAGAAAAAGGAGTTGCAGAAACAGACAAAACCTTAATATTTCTCTCTTCAAGATATTCTTTCTTGCCATTAGCAGAAATTCCAATTTTATTAAGAAATTTATTAGGTCTGTTTTTCGCATCTTGAGCAAAATGTGATTCTTCCCAGACAATTAACAAGTCTTTCATTGCTTTATATTTTTTAATATTTTTTGGGATTGTTAACTCATTGCTAAAATATATCTCAATGTTTGCTTTGATTTCACAAGATAAATCTTCAGCATCAATTTCTGGAACATTTCTCAAATATCTTCTATAGTTGCTTAAATTTTTTTCTAAATCTTCGTTGACTTGATTTTTTAATTCTGTTTCAGAATTCCCGCAAATAATTAATATTTTCTTGATTTTTTTCTCTCTAAACATTTCAAATGCTGTAAACATATATGTTCCAGTTTTTCCAGATTGAAGCAATGCAATAAACATTACCCAAGACACAGTTAGAAATTTGGAAATGATTTCTATTCCAGTGTTGATTTGGTTGTCGTAAAACTTTGAAGTTGACATTTTCAGCAAATTGCTTCAGATGTATTAGGTAAATTTTTATTCCAGACCTAAAATAAAAATTCAATTTTTTTTTGACCCAGTTTTTCAGAAAAAAATTAAGAAAGAAAATATAAATTTATACCATTACTGCAATATATTGACGATAATTCATTTTTTCTTGTCGATACGAAACATCTTTTAATAATTCAAGTAATTTTTCTATCCAACAACCGAGTTCAATTGGAAGAACACAATTACAATCTCTTCCTCCGCTTCTTACTAACGATACATTTTTCTTTAATTTCAATTTTGCTTTTCTATCATAACAACATCTTTTATTATAACAAACATCGGCTGTGCAAGTTTTATCCCATATAGGGTCTGATTCTACATATATATCATCATCTTCGATTTCTTTCTCCATTTTTCTTTTTTTAACACTTTCTATTGCTGATTCTAAATTTTCAATACAAGCATATATTATATCCATATTTCCATTAACTGCTGTGAAACAATCATCTGATGATCTTATAGGTATAATTATATCACACTCGCCAGTTTTTGTTGCTTTTACAAATTGTTTTATATAAAATCCGTGATTGTCTGTTTTGTCTTTTATCATCTCATCAATTTCTTCTTGTGTTTTTCCAATTCTCTTATGAAAAAGTGTAGATTTATTGAAAAATCCATTTACAAGTTCATAACATGCTTTGGTCATATCACAACTTCCATCATAATTTTTAGAATCGGATGAAAAATGAACTCGTTTGCTCATTGTATGGTTGTGATTTTTTTTATCAAACCTAATTTTTTTTTCGATTTTTTCGCGGATGTTGAAGAAATCGAAAAAACTTTTCTTTTCTAAAAATATTTCTTTTTCAAAAACAAAAAAATTATTTTTGAAAATTTTAACTTTTTCTTAAAAACTTTTCTGCCAAAAACTTTTCCGGAAAAAACTTTTGGCGGAAAAGAAATTTTATCGGGTTTTCATACATTTTGTCAACACACACACATCAGATTTTGTGTGTGTGTTGACGATTTTTTGACGTTTTTTGAAAATTTTAAACTGCTTTCAGTTTAAAAAGAAAAAATCAAGGTGAAATACAGGTGAAAAAATCATTTTAAACTGAAAGCAGTTTAAAAAATTGATATTTTGTAAAAAATGGATTCAAAAAAGATTAATCCGGATTGAATATGGATTAATCTTTTTTAAATCCGGATTAATCTTTTTTGAATCCTAATTTAAAAAAATAATTTATATTATAAAATGAATAAATGCGAATATTGTGAAAATGTTTTTAAAACAATAAAAATATTAAATCATCATCAAAAAACAGCAAAATTTTGTTTGATTAAACAAAATAAAAAATACATTTGCGAACATTGCAATAAAATGTCATATTCACATAATGATTTTGAAAATCATCAAAATAATTGTGTTGTTTTTCTAAAATCAAAAATTAAAGAATTAGAAGATGAAAATAAAGATATAATATATTATCAAAATAAAATTGAGTTTTGCGAAAAACAACTTATTGAAAAAGATAATAAGATAAAGGATTTGCAAGACCAAATTGTATCTATAACTAAAACGGCTATTTCAAAACCAACTACGACTAACAATAATAACATAAATAATAAAATTATGAATATGAGTGTTCTGAATTTAGACGGTGAAAATATAAAAAGTATAATAAACAATAAATATAATTTAGATGTTATATCTGATGGACAAAAAGGGATTGCTAAATTTGCAACGAATTTTCTATTAAAAGATTCTGATGGTAATTTAAATTATGTATGTACGGACCCAAGTCGGAAAATATTCAAATATAAAAATCATGATGGTGAAGTAGAAAAAGATATCAATGCGCAAAAACTGACAGATATTTTAACTGATAATGGTATATTAAGTACAACAGCGCGAATATCATCAGGTCATTGGACAAATGAAGATGGAACAGTTGACAATGATAAAGTTTCAAATTTGATTAATAAAGTATTTGAAATAAATTCTTTAAAAGAAGATAATACTATATTTAAAAACGAATTGATTGCTCAAACAAGTATCTGATTATTTACCCAAAAACTATAACACCACGTTTCATTTCAATACACCCAGTTAACCATCCAAATCTATCTTGTTCGCCCGCGTAGACATCGTAACCTGCTTTTCTAACAGTTATTATATTTTCGAAATTATCATCACCTGTTAAGTACTCGTCTGCTAAATATATAACAGCTTTAACAAGCGGATGTGTTGCTTTTCTAATCATTTCACTGTCAATCGTTTCGTCATCATCAATTTTCTTAAGAAGATAAATAATCACTGATACATCACAAAACATTTTAACGTATACTTATAAAATTTACTTACGACACTAATTATATTATTCAATTTAATTTGATTTTACACACTCATAATATTCGAAAATCTCTTATCTTTACTTCCATATTTTTTATTTATTTTTTCAAATTGCTGGTTAGCATATTTCTCAAGTTCCGCCACGCTATGTTTAAATAACGTGAAATTTTTATTTTCGACCAAATTTATAAACAAGTCTTTCATTGCATTATAATATAAGTCGCATACATTATAACGCTCTTGACCTATTTTATTTTTCTTAATTAACATTCTTAATTTCTTTTGCCACTCTTCCTCGGAAATTCTGGAGAGTAAATAATCCAGTCGCAAATCGACAAAGTCCATTTCTCTCTGACCACGTTGAATATTTTGCATCGTAGCACTAATGTGATGTGTTCTTCGGTGAATTTCATCCCATTCTGGTGAACGAATGTTTAATGGTCGCAATATATTATCAATCTGATGCCAATATGGCATTGCATTACACCCAGCGACACCACCAACTACATCATATGGATTACGAGGAATGTCTTTATTATTTTCTCTCATCCATCGGAGGTATTCTGGGTTATGAATATATCCCGTATCGATTTTCATAGTGTTCCAGTCAAAAGTAGTATGACAATTAACACACCACATCTGACTACAACCACTAACTTTCTCAATCGGAATCATGCATTTTGGACACGGTTTCGAATCTTTCGCAATCATTGCAATAGTTGCTTTCGCATCTTCGTTGCAAACGTGCGTTTCATCTACACGTGAATTTTTTGTCTCATGGCATTCAGCACAAAAGTATTTCTCACAAGTCCCGCACTTATAAGACTTTGACAAAAATCCACGACAATCGGTAGCAAGACAAGGTCTACTATAACTCTTTTCTTCATCTACAATAATTTCATTTTCGGTAGGTGTTGGTGCTATTCCAGTCAGAATATTTCTTTGCTGAATTTCCTCAACACCTGTAATAAAATTATTATTGTCAATAACTGCGAGTTCTTCCAATAATTCTGCATATTTTTTCTTTTTTTCATTTTTTTCAATTTTCTTCTGTTTTTTTTCTTCTGGGATTAAACTTAATTGACGGCAATAAGCTCGTAATCTTTTAAGTTCGTCATGTGTGTTTTTAAGTTCTAACCATTTAGAACAACGGTCAGTCATTATTTTATCTTTAATGCGAATAATCTCCGCGAGACGCTGTGTTGCTGGTAATTTACTGCGTTCGACACTAAATCTCAAACCACATAAATAAGAATTATATTCATTCATAAATTTCATGGTTGTGTTTTCTTCGACAAAATCCATTGTCAATTCGGTACTGCAAAACATACACTTTGGAACACTTTGTTCTTTAGTGAACATTGAAAAACACTCTTTACAACAACACTTATTGCAAAAAGTACATTCGATTGGTTTGCGAAGCTTGGAACTGAAAGTGGAGGCGCAAATGGTGCATTCTTTAGCAGCAGACATTGTTGTATGGTTGGTGATTTTTATTTATGAACCTAAAATAAAAATTCAATTTTTTTTATTGACCGATTTTTTCAGAAAAAAATGCAGGTATATAAGGAGTCAAATCTCGTTGTTGAGTCATAATTATAAAAAAACTTTATTTCTTCTTTATCTCTAAAAACTTATCACAACCTGCAGCATGTCTCAAAGTCATAATATTTCTTCTTTTCCAATCAAATCCAACTGCTTTATCACTCATTACATACATATCTCCATCATTCAACTCAAATATCATTCTCTCACCGACCGTTTCATTCTTATAAAACCACTGAAAATGCAACGGAATACTATCTCCAAGTCGCACACCTACTACTTTGCGACGTTCCGCATCCCCGTGAAATCCTATTCCGCACTTTTTTATATCATAATAATAATTCCCCTCACAAGCCAAATCCTTACCTTTTTCCCCAATTACATCACCTATTCTTTCTCTCAATAATTTAGTCATAGGCACACTATCATAAGCAATAACAGTTCCTTTCTTATTCTCATAATCAGGCTCATGTCCAACAACATCAAAACATAAATTACCTCGCGCATGCTTATTAACTACTCTTCCGTACATAAAAGCCTTACGGTCAGGCTCCAACCCAAACTGTTCCTTCTTCAACTTCTCTAATCCTCCATCACACAACTTATTTACTCCATCTCTAATTATTAAGAGCCAAGCCTTTTCAGTTTTCTCATCACATTTCAATTCAATAATCTCTGCACCAACTTTTTCTTTTATTTTATTCAAATCATCATAAGTAAAACCCTCATTAGACAAAAGCCCAATCTGTTCCATCCCAACGTGGTTTTCGGCACGGTCGCATAAAGTCAAAGTAATAGCAGACATATTAAGTATGATTTTTTATTTCAAATCTAAAATAAAAAATTCAATTTAAAAATCAAGGAGTCAAATCTCGTTTTGAGTCAAAAAAATACTTACTTTATTATATTAACTTATAAATCTATATCTTCCTCATCTGAATCGGAATCATAATCATCATCATCACATTCAGCCATTTTCTTCATCTTATTAACCCATTTTTCTAAATTAACGAAACGTATATTAATTTCCATCCAAAACCCAGGTACGTTAGAATCATCTATTCTCATCTTGATAGAATTAGTTTTTGGGTCAAAAGACTCCAACTTAACACTATCAATAACTCCAAATTTGTTGAGATTACCATCGCCATCCATTACACGACCTTTTGCAGATGAAATAATCGATTTATCGGTTGACATTTGAACGGTATATTACTGAATTTTTTATTACAAACCTAACTAAAAATTCAATTTTTTTACAGGATGATTTCGCGGATGTTTTCATTAAAAATAATACTTAAAAACTTAAATTTACTTAAACTGTTCTTCTACTTAACATTTCTTTTTCTACTCTTGCCATTTCAATATAATTATCTTTGATATCATTATCTAAATCACGCCAAGTTTCACTTGCAGAAGCCGTAAGTTCGGAATATTTATTATATTCGTTTCTATGTAATCTGCTAAATTCATCTAAAAATATAAAAAATGCAGTACGAGGACGAAGATGAAGAGGCATTTTATGATTTTCACTACAAAACCTAATTAAAAATTCAATTTTTTTATTCAGTGATACAAGCAGTCAAATCTCATTTCAAGTCAAAAAACATAAATAATTTTACCGCAAGTGTTTTCGATTGTAGGTGGTTCCAGTTTTTTAAAATAGATGTGATAAACTATATCAGGAACTGGTTTTTCTCTTAATTTATTAAATCCTGTTCCATTGACAAGAAAATATAGTACTTTAATATTATAATTATGTTTTCTTGCTTTTTCGTAATATTCTAATCTATTTTCTTGAGTTGGATTTGTAGAATCAATAACAATCGATTTACCTGTTAAAAAAGATTTATCCAATTCTTTTAATAATTTTGCACGTGTTCCAATTTTATCTTGTTCGATATGTATATGTTCTTTTAAATTTTTATGACAATATGAACTTTTTCCACTACCTGGCATTCCTACGCATACTACCAATTCTTTTTCAGATTCGAATGTTTCAATTTCTTCACGTATAAAAAAATCTTCTGGTGATTTTATTTCTGCATTTATTTTTTCACCAAATATTTTATCACTGTCAGAAAAATCTTGCGGACGACCTAATGCATCTCCGATAAATATAACTTTTTTTATTTCTCTATCTTTTTTAAAAAGATTCCACATACCAATATCTGGTTTTCTGTAATTATCTTTTTCAGTAGAAATATATACACAAACAGGTAAATTAAGCTTTTCAATAAATGTTGCAACCCGTTCGACTTTTTTTAATTTTTCTTTTTTTGTTTTTGCAAACTGGTTTGTAAATATTACAATATTATACCCTTCAGTGATAAGTTTTTCGAGTGTCAATTTTCGATTCGGAAAAATATAAATATCATCTACTTCTTTAGGAAATAAATGTTTTTCATTATATGTCAGCGTCCAATCTAAATCAAACGAAGCGATTAAATCTGATTTTTTATAATCAGATGGTTCATAATAAAAAACAGTGTCGTGTTGTTTGAAAAACGTAGTCATTATAATTAAATTTTTATTCCATACCTAAAATAAAAATCAATTTATTTACTAATACTTAAAAAATATATAAAAATACTAATACATAAAAATATATTAAAAAAAATAAAATATAATTAATTCATAATTCATTTTCTTTTCTTAATTCCATCCATAAATTTCCTAACATATTTCCACCAATAACTTCTATTTTACCATCACACACAATTCCCTTTCCTTCCCATAATCTACTTTTTACTTTTTCTTCACTACATCTCAAAGCAGGATGAATTAAAATTTTCCCGCCACTTTTCTTTAAATCATTTCTAACTTCTTCATAATTATCAAATTTCCACTTACAAATTTTTCTTTGCACTTCTATCCCAATAACACTCCATTCACTCAATTCATCACTACTCAACAAAAGACCCTTTTTACCACCCATTTTTTTTACTTCATTACAATTTTTATACAAAGACGGTTTCATAAAATTTTTACTATAATCTAATAATTTTTTCTTTCTAACCTCATCAACACACCTCTCACCTATTCTTCTATATTTTTCTCCATGAAAACAATTTTCTCCACTCTCATAAACTACACCATCAACTACTACATCACCCATCCAAAAGTTACTCAAACTTTTAAATTCCTCCTTTCTACTAAAAAAGTTAATAGCACCATTTTCAAGAATTTTCTTAGCACTCACCATTTTAATGGTATATGTATCAAGTAATTTTTTTTAGAAAAGTAAAATAAAAAATTCAATTTTTTTTTATTTCGATTTTTTTCAGAAAAATGGTGTGTGTGCATAGGAAGTCGATTCTCGTTTCAAGTCAAACTTAATTTACTTTATTTAATTTAATTTACTTAATTTACTTTACTTAATTTAATTTACTTAATTTACTTAATTTACTTAATTTAACACAAATATCCTGAAATTTTAACTTGTTTTTTTTCATAATTAATAGTTATGGAACAATGGCATTCCATAAAATATTTTATTATACCAATCATTATTTTTTTATCAAATCCAGCGCAGTTAATCGTTGCAGAACCAGCCTTGTAAGGATATGAATAATTCAATTCACGTCTAATTACACCAATAGCTTCAAGTGTAGCAAAATCAAGCGTATTCGCAACAGAAGACATTATTGTATAATTGGTGATTTTTTTTAGAAAAGTAAAATAAAAAATTCAATTTTTTTAACTGGATAGGATACAGAGAGTAAATTCTCGTTTAGAGTCGAAATATCACTGTTCTTTTACACGTTCAATTATATTTTTAATTTCGTCGATAAGTTCATTAATAGAATAAAATCGGTTAATACCGTCATCTCCATAAAATTCATCGTCATAAATTATCTTACCATTATAGTCATAAAGAGCCGTTTCATAAACTATCCAATTTATGGCGTTTAAATCAATAATATCATCTTTATTTAGATGGATATCCCTATTCGCATCAAACGGAATAGAAACAGATATTGAATGAACTTTTCTATTAGATGGTAAAACAATTTTAAAATTAAACCACCTATACGAATTATATGGAAATTCAACACCTGTAATATTATCATAGCAATATTTTCTCACCATCATTGCTATTTCACAGCATCTATTAAAATCGTCGCTCATAAAATCGCTCATATTGTGATTTTTTTTAGAAAAATAAAATAAAAAATTCAATTTAATTATATTTAATGCGTTAATCCACAATTACGTCTACCAACTCTGCACTTTTTATAAGTACATCCACCCATCATACTACCTAACCCACCCTGACATGACCCGCACCAATAACGCCAGCATAACTCACAAGTTCTCGAACAAGGACTACATTCATTTGAATGCCAATAACGAGATGGTTCAAGTGAAAGACCATAATGATAAGTCTCTTCTTCAACTTCATCATTTTCATACATCTTAAATATTAATTCATCTAATACTTTAGAAAATTTGTCACGATGATTAAACTGGCAAATAACACTATAAACATCATTACCAAGGTCATCTAAACACGTGCAAAATATTCTCTTTGACATACTTTTTTGTGCATGACGATAATTTCCACAAACAGAACACAAGCTCAATGATATGTATTTTGTAGAAAAAAATTCATATTTGGCATTAGGATTAGGTATTTTGTATAATACATTACCAGTTTCGGATACCTCTTTCTTAAATGACAACAGCATGTTCTGTTATGGTAGGTGATTTTTATTTACGTTTGTAAATAAAAAATTCAATTTTTTTCAGTAATTCACACAAAGTAAAATCTCATCTTTAAATATTCAAAACCCGAACAGAGACTTCATCTCTTTTCTCACTTTTTTATAATCCTTCGCAAAACTTACTATTTTCCTTCTAGTATTGATATCATATTCAAATCGTTCAAACACCTCATTTCTTATAGCATCATACATTGAATTGACCCAATTATATTTGAACAACAACTTCTCATCGCCGTTTTTTTCATATTTCTGGACTTCTTCATATTGTTCCATCCAAAATGCTACACTCTTAGAATAATTCTCTATTTGCTCATTTAACGTATAGTTTCTGTAACACCAATTCATATCAAACCCAGTATAAACATCATGCATCTCTTTCAAATCAAACATAATATTTTCATAATCTATATCATTCATTTTAGAAGTATTTTCGGTCATTATATGATTTATTTACAAACGTAAATAAAAAATTCAATTTTTTTCATCGTATGAGACTGTCTCAAAATAATAAATAATAAAATAATAAAAAATTAATAATAATATATTCCAGGTGGATAATCACGATTACTTATACGATAATTAAATTCTTCTTGTAATTCGTCAAGAAATTCACTATGTGAATAATTCATTTTCATTTCCAATAGAAAATCAACTCTTTCATAATTTTCAACAGTTAAATTTATGACTTCTTCCATATCACCCCACCAATCATCGCGAATAATTCCATTGAAAGAACTGTTTACAAAAAATCCAGTTTCATTGATGGTAATATTGTTGACTTGCATTGTATGTCGGGTTTGTGATTTTTATTTACTTACCTAAATAAAAAATTCAATTTTTTTACAGGGGCGGAACCATGTGAGACGGTTTATTCGTTTGTGTTTAAATTATTCATAAAGATTATTTATTCATAAAGATTATCTATACTTTTACCATTCATCTTAAAACTTTTCCAGCAATCTTTATCTGCTTTTATACCAAGTTTTTTACATTTATTTTGAAAAACCATATTTAAAGACTTGCATGGTTCACCATCTTCGTTTATAAATTTTCCCAATCCATAATCAACTGTGCATTTGATTTCATTTTTCTTATATTGCATAATCAATTCCTGTCCATCGGGAATATATTTCTTCACATATCCATCAAACGACCTATCACGTTTTACTTTAGGTGCTTTTTTGTTTTCCGTTTCGACTTCAGTTTCCGTTGGTACTTCAGTTTCGACTTCAGTTTCCGTTGGTACTTCAGTTTCGACTTCAGTTTCCGTTGGTACTTCAGTTTCGACTTCAGTTTCCGTTGGTACTTCAGTTTCCACTTCAGTTTCCACTTCAGTTTCCGTTGGTACTTGTGCTTCGTATTCAAATGGTTCAGTTTCTGCATCGTCATCGACATCATCATTTACTTCTTCTAATATTACCGTTTCTGCATCGTATTCATCAACGACATCGAGAAATGGAATTTCAATTTCTGGGTCATCCTCTACTTTTTTAGAAATTTTTTGTTTTAGTTCAGCATTTTCTTTCTTCAATTCCTTATTTTCTTTAATAAGTAAATTGATAATATGCTCATAACGTTCAATATTAGATAACATTTCAGATATATAAGGTGAATTTTTTTAAGAGACCTAAAATAAAAATTCAATTTTTTTACATGGTTCCACACACACGCAGTCAAATCTCGTTTTGAGTCAAAATTTTTTTCTTTTCATAAATAAAATATGCACAAGAAATTTGATTCAGGTTCCGATTTAAGTTTTCGATATACAGATGACATCGCAAGATTCAATTTTATAGAAGAAATATATCCAATTAGTAATTTACTAATAAAATCGATTTCTAAAATCCCATGGAAAAAATATGTATTTGAAGATGAAACACAATTTTCTATAATTAATGATGATACCGAAGAAGAAGAAATATTTAATTTAAATGTTGTTTCGCGATTATCCAGTTTTCCTTATTATATTCTTGGTGGTGCATCTTGTGAACTATATGGAAAAAAATATAGAAATGTAGTAAAAATTCATGATATAGTTGATCCATCTGCTGATATAGATATTCGTATTCAATTTCCTTTTTTATTTGAAAAAGATAATTTAGATTTAAATTCAGAATTAAAATATAAAGAATATGATATGTTAATTTCATATAAAAATAAAGTATCAAATTTAACAGAACATTATACTCATTGGCTTTTTGATGAAGTTGTCAAGATAATTGAGAAAAATGTTTCATATTTTGATGAATATGTATGTTCTTTACCTGATTTAAAAGACGTTCATGAAACAGCTCAAGCTAATTTAGCAGAGGCTGTTGGTCCGATTTTAATAACGCGAAGTTATTTGTTTGATGATAACGCGATAAAAATACAAGTTTCAACAAAAGTTAATAATGAATCACAACATTTTATTGAATTTATTTTAATTTTGAATTCTCAAGATGTTAATTCAATTATAAATAGAGATTATGATATAAAACAGAATGAGAAAAAATATCAAAAAATTGATAATGTTTATGTTCAGCATTTGGAATATTTGTTAGACGCACAATATGATGCTTTTATAAATCGATTTAGAGAACAGACTGTACAATTTTTATACAAAATTTATAATCATTGTGCGAGGATATTGTTTTTATTACGAATTTATAAACATTTGAAAGAAAAAAATGAATTAACCGCAAATCAAAAATTTTTTATATCTTCAAGTCAAATAAATAAAAAATTAGAAAAATTTTACAGATTGTTAGAGACATCGGGTGTTCGTAATTCATATTGTTCTAAATTTACGGAAGAAATCAAAGAATTATTAGAATTTATATTTCCGAATTCTATAGATGCTTTAAAAAATAAAATATTAAACGAAAATAAAAAAAAACATATTACACGTTCTGCATCCATTTTTCAAACAATACGTTCACGAAGGAAAAAAAGTTCAAGTTCTAAAAAGAAAAAAAGTTTAAATTAAATCTTCTTTTGTAAAAATTAATTTTTTTACAAAAAAAATCATAAAATTATAAAATCATTGAACACACAAAAATCGTAATTACTAACATAAATATAGATAAAACATTTTTACTACTTTCATTTTGTACTTTTTCTTTGTAAGTTATTTTATCATTTAAAATAAAAGTGATAGGACATTGAAGTCTAACAGACTCTATTACGTATTCATATGGTACTTGTGTCCAATCTGAACTTTCTTTTGATATACTAAATTTTACGATACTTGGAGAATCCGGAAAATTAGCAGTTTGGTTTTTATGCAATCTTCTTATCAATAAATTATTAAATCTCCATTCATAATAATCAGGTAACCATAATATCGAATACTTATTGTACGTTTCAGATAAAATTTCATTTGGATAATAATATCTCGCATTACTGACGGCACCATTTCCTTTGTAGAAAAAATTAGTTTCTATGATAATATTATTTTTATTATTTACCATGTTAAACATAATTTGATTTTTATCTTCTGATTCAATATAAAATGACGAAATAACATTGATTCCTTTTGAAATTTTTAAATTTGCGTCAATTTGACCATAATGAAATAATTCTTTTGTCAATATACTTGAACCGCCTTCAAGTTGTGTTAATTTTAACTTAATTCCACCTTCGGGAACAATTTCTCCATTAATAGGATTATAATCAAATATCACATCAGATAATATTATTGGGTTATAATCAAATGGAATACAATTATATGTTTCATTGGGAAGTAGTGTCATTGTTGTTATCGGCGCAGTTGTTGTAAAATTTTGTGCGGTTGTTGTGGAAACGGAAGTTGAAGTTGTCTGTTCAGTTATTTCAGTTGTCGTCGGTTCGGTTGTTTCAGTTATTGTGGAAGTTATTGTGGAATCGGAAGTTGAAGTTGTCGTCGGTGTCGGTTCGGTTGTCGTACAATTATCGCCAATATACATATCAACCAAATCTTTTTTAAATGAATTTGAAGTTAAATGAAAACTATAATCATTTTCATTAACATAATCTTCTAATGGTTTTCCAATTGTCTTTTTCAAAGTTGATGAACCACCAGGATGTGAATATCCAGTAATATCATATACTTTTCCTTTATAAGAAAATAATTTACTACTATTTGTTATATCAGTTTCTGTAAAACACTTTGCGTATGTGTTTGTCGTTAAAAATAAAATTATAAAACTTGATAGCTTGAACATTTGTTTTATAATTATAATTTATTTTTTTAAATTCAATTTTATTAGAAAAATCTTCTTTTAGATTTTCTTTTTCTTTTTCCATCAAAAGATTTTGTAATATCCCAGATTCTTACAGTTTTGTCTCTACTTCCTGATACAATAAATCGACCATCTGCAGAAAAAGATAAAGAATTAACGCTATTTCTATGTCCTTCAAGCGTGCGAATAACATTTCCTTTATTTATATCCCATAATTTTACAGTTTTGTCAGAACTACCTGTAACGATATATTTACTATCTGGAGAAAATGATATTGATTCTACTGTATTATCAACATCACGAATATTTGTTTTCAGTATTTTAAATACATCACCATCTTCCATATTCCATATAATTATTTCTTCTCCTTCGCGTCCAGATGAAGTTCCAGCTGCAATGTATTTACCGTCTGGAGAAAATGCAACCGTTTCACATCTTTCTCCAATAATATTTTCTAATTCATAATGTATTCTACCACTATCTACACTCCATACCATAACCGAAGTTTCATAGCATAAACCGTTATCAGTTACAGCGGCTGCAATATATTTATTGTCTGGAGAAATTACAATTGATGTTACTTCAGTTTCACCGATATTTTTCATCGAACGAATAAGTTTTTTAGAATATGGATTTTTTAATGAAGGATTCAAAACATTTTCAACATTCCATAAATTTATTGAACCACCATTTTCAGAACATGATACAATAAATTTACCATCGGTAGAAAATGATAATGAATTTACATTTATATTATCACTATCTCCTGTAATTTGAGTTTTAAAATTACCACTATTAATATTCCATAATTTAAAATTTTCGTCACCATTTGCTGATGCGATAAATTGACCATCAGGAGAAAACACAGCTGTTATAATTTTTTTATTATCATTTAAATTTTTAATTTCTGAACCGTTTGCATCCAAAATTTTTATACTGTTATTATATCCTACAGCGATGTGATTATCATCAGAAAATGATACTGAAGTTACTGGACCATCAATATTTAAAATTTTTGGATTTTCTACAGGAACTTGAACAGGTGATGGAACAACTACAGGAGCTGGAGCTTGAACTGGACTTCTTATTCTTCTTCGTCGTCTTCTTGGATTTGCGTTAACACAATTACCTTTTGCAGATCTAATTTTACCTTGTGGACAAATTTTTCTTCGTCTTCCAGTAGCAGGATTTATTTCATAACCCTCTGGAATAGATCTTCTTTTTGGGCTTTTTTTCTTTGCATTAACACAATAACCTTTTGGAGACCTAATTTTACCTTGTGGACAAATTTTTCTTTTTCTTCCAGTTGCAGGATTTATTTCATATCCGGATGGAACTCTTCTTGGAGATCTTGAACGTGGTGGCATTTTTTATTTAAAGACAATTAAATTTTTTTAGATTTTCTTTTTGACCTTTGTTTTTTTGTAGATTTTCTTTTTGACCTTTGTCTTTTTGTAGATTTTCTTTTAGACCTTTGTCTTCTTGTAGATTTTCTTTTTCCATCTTTTTCTTTTTTTACATTTATTACATTTTGTTTTGCATTCTCAATTATTTTTTCAATTATTTTTTCTGAATCATGTCCTAAATTTTTCCATATATGTAAATCAAAACTAACCGATTGAGTGGTATCAGTATCATTTACATAATAATTTAGATTATGGTAATGATTATAGTAATCATTCTCCTTATCATTCTTAATTTTATTAAATATGGTTTCATAATTATTTTTATTTGTTGAATTAAAAAATGCAGTATTTTCTTTAATTTTTGTAATTATATACGTTAATAATTTATTTTTTTCTTCACAATTTATCATATTATTTTTAAAAACTATATAAAATTGATAAAACGACATTAATAATAATAAATTTTTATATTCATCTGTAATTTTATCATCAAACGTAAAACAATCGTCAATATCAATCATTTTTACTATAGGTTTATTATCATTATCAAATTTCAATACAAAATTATTTGGTTTTATATCAAAACATCGAATTTTTTTATCATAAACTAAATTTATAATATCTATACATTGGTCAATTATATTTTTAAAAATTGTATCGGTTAAATCAATCATATCTTCTTCTTTATGTTTTTTGCAAAAGCGACCATTTATTTTACCTACGATATTGTAGAAAGCTTCTCTATGACATCTTTCATTTTCGCATTTTTTTGCAATATATTCAAAAACATTATCACTAAAATATTCATATAATATGTAAAACGGTTCAACATTAGCTTCAATTTTTTCTATTTTAGGAAAAACATTTTTTAATTTATTATATAATATTGATATATTTTTATAAGATTTGATTATATTTTCTTTATCTTCTTTTTTTGTCGTCGGTATCGGTATTCGCAATGCATAAATAACATCATCTTTTTTTACTTTTATAACAAAATTTGATATTCCCGATGATATATTTTCAACATAATTTAATTTATTTTCAAACTTTGCATTAATTTGATTAAATAAATTTTGTTGAGTTTCGTCCATTTATTTGAAATAAATATTTTTTTAATTAAATGTTTCATTATACAAATCAAATTTGAAATCTACTGATGCTTTATAGACATCGCTTATCAAACTTGGCGAACCACATGAAATAACTCCTAATTCTTTATCTTTTATTTTATTTTCTTGGATAAAATTTTCTATGACATTATATATTTTTGGTTTTTCATTGATAAAAGTAAAACCGTTTTCATTATCTCCATTTTTTGTCAAATATATTCGCACTTCAACAAAATACATATTAATCATTGTTTCAAATATTTCTTTAAAAGGAATAAAAAAACTCACATCAGGAATTATCCATATCAATAAAACTTTTTTAATTACATGTCTCTTCTTTTCTTCAATATCGTTTATTATTGAGATAAATGGTGTTATCCCTATACCATTTGCTATATTTAATATATAAGAATAATCATAATTTAATTTAATATGTGAATACGGTCCTTGTAAAAACACATTTGTCGTATTATACAAATTATCATTATTCTCTAATGCAATCAAATTATTACTCCATGAATTTTTTCCCATATTTTTAACACAAAAAATAAGATTACCATTTGTCTCATAAACTAAACTCAAAGGATGCCATTGTAATTTAGAAACATTATCACAACACATGAAGAAATAACACCCTGGTTCAATTTTAATTGGTTCTACTAAACAAAGAGTAACAAATATATATGACGTCGAATTATCAGACAAACTATGATTTTGGATTTTTGCATATATCACTTTTTTTGTATTAACTGCTCGTAAAATTATATCTATGATATATAAAACCATTGACGGAAGAACATAATATAAACATACAATATAATGAAAAGACATTGAAATAATTGTTAGAATACATAAAATTTTATGAGAATAATAAAATAGTTCGAAAATGTTTGTTCTTATCGGTTTAATTGATAAAATAGATGTTAATAAAATCGACAAAGATGAAACAGTTGCTGAAATCGTGCTCACATTTTTATAGAATAATGTATAATCATATATCGAAAAAATTGCGATTGTTTTTGTTAAAACGGATATTAATGACAAACAAGCAATATATTTATGAATTGTAATTAATTTACTATATGACACTTTTAATAACGTTATCCATAAACTATTTCGCGTAACCGGTAATAATGTAAAAGCGATATTTAAACAAATCCATATTCCCAATCTTGATAATATTTCATCTTCATCTAAAAATGATAGACCTAATAATGTAATCCACCATAATGTATAAATTGTATAGAAAAATATCACATCTTTAGAAACAAAACCTAAAATTCCGAAATTTACATTATCTCTAAAACATTTGAAATGATAATTGAAATATACAAAACAAAGAATTATAATAAAAACGGATGCTGTAATGGATAAATATAATAATGTAGAATCGATATTTTCAGCGGGTAATCGAAACGGTGGCAATATTGAATTTGGACATAAATTACCTATATATATTTTGGATAAATCATTAAAAGTTGCATCAAAACTTGTTGTAATATGAAAATTGTATTCACCATAGTCAAAAAACTCTTCTAATGGTCTTCCTTTGCATTGTAAAAGTGTTTTTTTACCACCTGGATGCACATAATTTGTAATATCATAAACTTTATTTTTATATGAAACAAAACCTTTATCAAAAACGTCTTGTGATGTATAACAAAGCGTTGTAGGAAATGTTGTAGGAAATGTTGTAGGAAATGTTGTAGGAAATGTTGTAGGAAATGTTGTAGGAAATGTTGTAGGAAATGTTGTAGGAAATGTTGTAGGAAATGTTGTTGGAGATGATGTTGGAGGAGATGTTGGAGGAGATGTCGTTGAACATAAATCCCCAATATATATACTTTTGAGATCATTGAAAGTTTTATCATAACTTGATGTAATATGAAAATTATAATTACCAGAATCAAAAAAATCTTCTAATGGTTTTCCTTTGCATTGTAAAAGTGTTTTTTTACCACCTGGATGAACATAATTTGTAATATCATAAACTTTATTCTTATAAGATGTAAAACCTTTATCAAAAACGTCTTGTGATGTATAACAAGCGGTAATTGTTTGTAACACCAAATTTAATAAAAATAGTTTGAACATAATTTTTATTAAAAGAAAAATAATTTAAAGAAAATATTTTAAAGAAATATATAATGTCTTTTCTTGATAATATCAAAAAAGGATTTAACTGTTAAACCTTTTATTGTAAAACATACTACTTTTTCTTTATAATTGTTTTTTTAATTTTTATTTAATAGAAAATATTGTAAATAAAAAAATTGAAATTTAAATTTTTATTAATTTTAAATTTCAGATAATGAATAATGAAAGATTTGTTTCAACCAAAGAAACAAGGAAAATACTTGGAGTTACCACTAAAACACTTGTTAACTGGTCTAAAACGGGTAAAATCAATACTATTAAATCTCCATCCGGAGTACGCCTTTACTGTTTTAAAGATATTCAAAACATTCTTGGTCGCAATATTGATATTAAAGAAAAAAAGAAAATTGTCTATTGTAGAGTTAGTTCTATCAAACAAAAAGATGACCTTAACAGACAAACAGATTTTTTCAGACACGAATATCCTGATCACGACGTGGTTGAAGATATCGGTTCTGGTATTAACTGGAAAAGAAAAGGTCTTAAAACCATTTTGGAACAATCAATGCAAGGATGTATCTCTGAAATTGTGGTTGCCCACAGAGACAGACTATGTAGATTCGGATTTGAACTCATACAGTGGATCCTTGAAATCAATGATGTTAAACTCGTTGTTCTCGATAGAGAAAGTAATAAATCCCAAGATCAAGAACTCACAGATGACATCATACATGTCTACTCATGTAGGCAAATGGGAAAACGAAGATATGCGGTGTCGAAAAATAAGAATTTATCCGACTGTGAACCAAAAGAAAATGTTTAATAACTGGATTGGTACAAGCAGATATGTTTATAATCGCGCCTTACATGCTACTAAACAAGGTGAAAAAATTAATTTTTATGAACTTAGAAATAAATATGTTACAGCAAAAAATAATCCTAATATAAATGAATGGGAATTAGATACACCAAAAGATATAAGAGCAGGTGCTATAAATGATATGGTTAAAGCATTTAAAACAGCAATGTCTAATTTAAAAAATAATAATATTCAACATTTTAATTTACAATATAGGAAAAAGAAAAAAGAAAGTAGTATTGTTATACCATCATCTGCTTTAAAAAAAAAAGATAATGATATTTTCATATATAAAACATATACAAAAGAAAAAATTAAAGTATCAAAAGATAAATCTTTAGAGAATATAGAATTTAATCATGATTGTAGGTTAAAAAATGATAATGGAAAATGGTTTTTATATATTCCATTTAAAGTACAATTAAACAAAAATATAGCAGAAAAAGAAATATGTTCTTTAGACCCAGGAACAAGGAAATTTCATACTATTTATAGTGAAGAAACAGTTATAAAAATTAATTTAAGAAAAGAAAAAGTAGAGAAACTACAAATGAAACTAGATAAATTACAATCTTTAAGAAGTAAAAATATTATAAAGCAAAGTCATTATAATAAAAGTATAAATAAAATACATTTTAGATTAAAAAATCTAATAGATGAAATACATTATCAAACAATATCTTATCTAACAAATACTTTTAAAACTATATTTATTCCAGAATTCGAAAGCCAAGAAATACTGAAAATAAATAAAGCAAAAAAGTTTAGAAGAAATCTAATGGGTTTAAGACATTTTACATTCAAAGAAAGATTAATATCAAAAAGTAAATTGAAAAAAGGATGTATAGTAAATGTTTGTACAGAAGAATATACATCTAAAACATGTGGTAGATGTGGTACTATAGTAGATGTCGGTAGAAATGAAATATTTAACTGTAATGTGTGTTTCTTAAACATAGATAGAGATGTAAATGGAGCAAGAAATATTCTAATAAAACAATTAGTATAGTGTTTTCTATACCCCATGGAGTTATACATGGGTTAAAAGTCATGTAAACGTAGTATGTTTACTGGTACTAACATAACGGATTTTGGATAGGATTTGGTTTTTCATTGTCAAATAATACAACAAATAAATTATTTCATCATGCAATTACAAAATTATACAATGATACTGAATGCCAAAATATATTAAAAGATTATGATAACTGCATTAAATATGAAAATAACAATTGCCGAGATATTTTTAAACAATTTGAAAATTGTAGAAAAAATTATATTCGTTTATAATTTATTGATTCACGTTTTATCGCAGACGGATTATACATTCTCGACGACATTATATTTTCTTCTGTTTTAACTTTATACATTTCTTCGTCGATATATTCATATAATACAATTTGAATATTACAAGTTTTACAATATGCAACTGCATTACTATCATTTGTAATCGGAACCAAATTTTGATTACTATCACATTTATAACATCTTTCGTTATTATATGATACCTTTACACGTGTAGTATTTTCTACCGGTATTGATGACGCTTTTTTTAACGCTTTGAACATTTTTATTTCTAAATAATTTCTTTAAATTTATTTAAAAATATATTGATTTTGATAAAAAAAATATGATAAAAACATTATTTGTTTTAAAACGTCGTGAAGATTTTGACCCTGCGAAACATTTAGAAATAAGTCAACAATGTGGACTTTATAACTCTATTTCTTATGTTCACAATATGTTATTAGACCAAGGTTATCAATCTCAACTTTCTATTTGTATAGATAATAATTGTATTAACGGTTTTATTTATAAATTTAAACCGACGCACGTTATCGTTGAAGCACTTTGGGTTATTCCTTCAAAGATTAAATTATTACAATCAATGTATCCAAATATTAAATGGTTTATTAGATTACACAGCGCCATTCCATTTTTATCTATAGAAAGTTCTCAAAGTATGAAATGGATTGCAGAATATTGCAGAATAAATAATACATTCATTGCGGTAAATGACCCACGATTATTAAATGAATTATCCATATATTTATCTAATACACTTGAAACATTAACAGATGACACCACACCAGTTGTTAAAGATATGTCATCGCGTTTAGTATATCTTCCGAATTATTATCCTGTAAATGATATGCAAAAACCCAAAGGACTTATTTCCGAAGATACAATAAATATAGCTTGTTTTGGTGCAATTAGACCATTTAAAAATAATATGACACAGGCATTAGCATCAATTGAATTTTGTAAGAGAAAAAATAAAAAATTACGTTTTCATATCAATTCTGGACGTAATGAATTGAATGGTGGAAATGTTTATGAAAACTTGGTACAATTATTTGCTAATTTAGATAAAAATCAATATTCTTTAGTTTGTCATCCATGGGCATCTCGCGATGACTTTTTAAAAATCTGTTCAGAAATTGATATTGGTATGCAAGTTAGTTTTACCGAAACATTTAATATCGTTAGTGCCGATATTTTATCTAATGGTGTTCCAGTAATTGGTTCATCTGAAATACCGTGGATGAATAAACGTTATACTGCTTCTTCACAAGATATTGAAGAAATAATTGATAAATTGCTTTTAACATATGATAATTTGGAAAGAAATGTCATTGATAACCAAAAATCATTATGCGGGTATGTTGATGATACAATTAAAATTTGGAAAGAAAATTTATAATCTTAACTTTTTTTCTTTATTATTAATAAAACTAAAACGTAAATGCAAAACTGGAAACAAAATCTTGACGAAAAAGGCTATTTGCTATTTGAAAATATTTTAGATGCAGATAAAATCGAAATCACAAAAAATGCTATTTCTAAAGAAAATGTAAATATAGACATTATGGATTTCACAAAGTATATGATTAAAAAAATAAGTGATAAATTAGAGATTTCTATAGACTTTCATAAATATAGATTGAGTAATAATAACAATTTTGTTGACGCAAGTGGCTTCCATCGCGATGTCCAATGTTTGAAAGATTGGAAACCAATTATGACATGTCTAACATATCTTGATGATGCGGATATGGAAATTATCGAGGGTAGTCATAAATCTAAAAATCTCTCGTATAAAAAAGCCTATGACTTACTAACGAATAATCGCAAAACTGTTCATATCAAATCAGGAAATGTTCTTGTTTTTTATGCTACTATATTTCATAGAGGAGTTTTTAGCGATTTATCGAAAAATCGAAGACTTTTACAGGTATTTGACTGTTTTGAGAAAGGTAAAGAGTATGATCCGGAATTGGTATCAATCTTGGGGGATAATTCTACAAATCAATTGTCAGTATTTCTGAATAGTTATAGCATCACGCAGAATATTTTAAATATTGGAACTTATTTTAATTTTGCGTCGGGTACTAGTGAAGAAGAAGATCGAGAATTTGCGGAAAAGATTGGATATTCTATTTTGTCTTCAGAAGGAGGTGTAAAAAGATTGGAATACGTCCCTTATAATGATGAACCACAACCACTGAATAAATACGTGATTAACCCAGAAAGACGAAAAGATGATTATGTGTTATCAAGTGAATTACGTCAGCAATGGTATTGGAAATATTATACAAGACAAGTTGCTACGTATTTAACATTCTTATTATTTATTTTACTTTTGATTATACTTATTGTTGTCTATATCGTAAAAAAAAGAAAAAATTTTAAGTTCTAAAATAATCATACCAAATTTGTTTTGTTTTTTCAACATATTCCGAAAGTGATTCAGTATTTAATTTTACATTATCTTCAATATTTTCATATGTCAATAATAATTTATTTGTAATATCTACACTATCTGTAGGACTTGCATTATATTTTGTATTTGTACTCCACGGAATATCATAACTACAAACAATAGGTACACCTTGACTTAACATATCACAACCTACAATGTTAAAAGTTTCAGAAAAACTAACTTGTAAACCGATATCCATTTGACTACATACAGATAAAAATTCTTCTTTATCATACCAACTATGTTCAACTAATTCAAAATTATCACTTGATAATTCAGTGAACAATCCTTTAATATTATTATAGACAGGTAGACCATTAGTTTCTACACGAGTAGCATTAATATGATATCTTAATTTTTTATTGATTTTATTTGCAAATTCAATAGCCGATATAGCCTGAATTAATTGGTTTTTTAATGGTCTTAATGCACCAAAACAACAAATATTAATTTCATCTTTTTCTTCTTTTGGTTTTGTTTTAAAAGTATCAACCGGATAATAATTTGGAAGATAAATAACTTTTTCATTAATTTCATTATCTGATAAATTTTTTGCTTTCAGAAAAACTTTTACTTCTCTAAAAAAACGCGGAGCGTTGCATCCAATATATAAATTTTTGAACATTGAATATTTAGAAATCCAAGACATTGCAATACCTTCACATGCAATAAATGGCATATCACTATGAAATCGAATTATCCACTTGATTTTCGGATGTAATTGACATAAAATATTAAATTTTGGCGGAACAACCCATAATGCTTCAATAATTACGTGTGTTGGTCTATGTTTTGTGACGATTCTATCAATACAATTATTATCTATTGCGTAATCAACATATGACTCTATTCCCATGGTATTTAAAATTATATTAAGATAATTTGACGAATTATACAATCCAGTTTGAATTAATTTTTTCTGACCAGATGCATCAGTATCTACTCTTTTTTTGATAATAAATAAAATTTTATTTACCATATTTATTTAAGACGAAAAAAAATATATTTCAATTAGATTTTTTTAAACTATTTAAAGAAAATTGTATTTTATTATAAAATGGCATTTAGAATAAAAAATGATACCACGCGATTTGATAATATAATTAGAATTATCGAAAGTGAAATTGAAGAACTTAAAACGTTTATACAAAAAGGTTCGCAAGGTCCACAAGGTTCGCAAGGCCCGCAAGGAGAACAAGGTCCGCAAGGTCCGCAAGGTCCGCAAGGTCCGCAAGGTCCGCAAGGTCCACAAGGTTCGCAAGGTCCACAAGGATTGAAGGGTGATAAGGGTGATCAAGGAGAACAAGGTCCGCAAGGAACAGTAGATGAATCTAAAATAGAAAATTTACAACAACAAATTAACGCTATTAACGAAAGAATAAATAGAATTTGTGATTTGTGGAATACCGACGTTGATGGAAACAGAATTTATACATAAATATTAAATTTTAATTAAAATTTTTAATTAAAATTTTATAAAATAAATGGCTACCATCTCAAATTTACAATTTTTTGGTGAAATTACGGGTGCTTCAATTATCGAATATATCGGTGATGCAAGTTTTAAATTATATGCACGTTTAAATTCGCATTTTTATCTTTTACTTGGTATATTTTCATATATCTTTTTAGTGTTTATATTAATCCATATTCTTAAATATTCTAATGTTTTACAAATGAATATACAATGGGACGCTATGAGTGTTATTTTAGAATCATTATTAGCCTATATACTGTTAGGCGAAGTTTTCTCTGAACCAACTCAATGGATAGGATTCTTTCTAATTATCTCTGGACTTATTTTTATGAATATAGGAAAATCAAGTTATAAGTAATTCTTTCCGCAGATTTTACATCCTAATCTATATCCTATTACTATCGCAAAACATATAGATATAATAATTAATAACATCAAAATATATTTGTAATATTTATGCGTTGAAATATAATCATAATAATCTTTAATTTTCATCATAATAGTGTCTTTATCTTTTGTTTTTTTTACGTCGTCATCTTTTTTATCCCAATTCTTTTCATTTGACCTTTTTATATCTTCTTCTGATGCTTTATTTCCTTCTCTGCAAAAATTCTTTTTCACAATTCTATTTTTTATATCAATACCCGTTAATTCATAATATTGTTGTAATGTTCGCGCTTTACCTAACCCATATTTATCTATATCAACTTTCATCTCCGGTTTTAATTTACTATCATTTTCGTCCAAACCTATTATATAACGAATCTTGTCAAATGCATCCATATCAGAATAATATGGATTATCTGTCCATATCTTCGGCTTATCAGAACGTGTATATTCATGAAATACTATATTCTCTTTTGGTGTAAATATATCCCATCCATTTGTATAATACCTTATACTATGTAATATTTCCTCTCCAACAAAAATATAAGGTAAATTCGGATCATATGGCAACTCATTTAGAAAATATGATTCACAAAACATCATACCTCCAGCTACAAACGGAGTTTCATAATATTCTCCTTTTGTATCTATGATTTCACTTCCCATAAATGATATCATATCACGCGTATTAAAAAAAGGTTTACATATTCTCGGAATTATCGTTTTATCTCTTTCTTCTTTATAATCTTTATATTCAGTTATCTCTTTTGGATAATGACTTAATACCGGCTTCTGCGATAAATTCTTTGCTTTAATTTCTTTTATCATATTTATACATTTGATATCCCAACCTTTAACAAATTTAGAATGACTATCAATCTGTAAATAATACTCTTCGTCTTTATGTAATGTAGAACATAAATATCGCGCATATGTCGGACCTTTCGCTTTGTCATGTTCTATTCTTATAATTCGAACATTATCTTTGTAATCAATTATTTTATCAATTACTGCGTTCAAACAATCTTTATCTTCTGAATTCTTTTTATTTTGTTGACAAATTCCTACAAAAACATTTTGTGGTTTATCTGCTGTGTTATATAATGATAATAATGTATCGGGACAAACGTCGTCTCTATACGATGCTATAGAAACAAATATCTTTTCTGCCATATGATTGGTTTTATTATATAACAATACTTTTTTTTAAAGTTAAAAAAACTTATGTGAAACTTTTTGGAACTCTGCATCCATACGCAAATGGTATATAATTTGTATCGACATTAATAACACCATCACTTATTCTAGGACTACTACGTCTCTTATGACTTCGTTTATGACTTCTCTTTCCCTTCTTTGATTTTTTCTTACGTAATCTCTTCAATGACCTAATCAAATTTTTTAACGACATTTTTTTATTATATAAAATATTTTAATTTATAATTTAAATTTATATATTTCCTCGTATTTCAAGTCTAAATTTTTTTATAATTTAATTTTTTCTTTTTAATAAATATGGATTTTATTCTTTCTTTTGATAAAATAATATCATTAGGTTGCAAATGTTATGTTAAACTGTTTTTAGATTCTATAAAACATAAATCAGAAACACAATTTTTTGATTATATCGGTTCTTCTATGTGGGCTATAAATGACCTATTTAAAGACGATTTTAGCGGTTTATTTGATAACGGAATAGATGAGTTAGAAAAGAAAAAAATATTATATTCAGGATTTGATAAATATATTATAACACATAAAAAATATTATCTTCGTTTTAAACATGATTTCAACCAAAATTGTAATTCTGAACTTAAAGAAAATATAAAAATTGAAGATTTTAATAAAGTTAGCGAAAAATATGAAAGAAGAAAAGAACGTTTAATTAATATTTTACAAGAAGATAAAGAAACGCTTCTTTTTATTAGGTATGAAGAAAATCAAGAAAATAGAATAAAATATGGCGAAGATAAAAAATCAGAAATTGAATATATATACGAATTTATTGATATTATAAAACAAAAATATCCACTCAAAAAATTTTGTATTCTTTTTTTATCCGATACGATGGAAAATGATGATAAACGCGATAAAAATCTTATCATCTTGAAAAACGTTAAACGAATAAATATGTGGACCGAAAGTTCAAAAAAAATAAGAAATACAATTGAACAAAATCAAAATTTTCTTTTAAATTAAAAAATAAAAATATTTATTATTAATAAAAATGGTACGAACTGTAACACGTAAAACACCTAATAAAAAATCAACATGGTATAGATTAGGTAAATCTGCAAATAAAAAAGTCAGAAAATCAAGTAGTAGCCGTAGAAAAGAATTAAATAAATTGAAAAGTATGAAAAAAGTTACTAAAAGAATTCTCGAGGAAAAATTAAAAAAGTCCTATTTACATGATGGCTATAATTGGAAAAAAAATACATCTCCAAAGTTTCGTAAACCTATTCGTCTCAAACGAGATAAATCTGGAAAAATTACTGTTTTAAGTTCATCATCAAAAAAACCCTCATCATCCTCAAGAAGAAGAAAAAGATCGTCATCTTCATCAAGAAGATCAACATACATAATACCAGAATAAAAATTGTTTTATGTAAAATTCATTTCTTAACCTGTTTTTAGGTTAAGAAAAAATATGTTATATATTTATGTTTATGTTGTATATTTTAAAGAACATCCTTTTGTTTTATCAGTTATATGAAACCCACTACAATCTCCACAATGCCAACGTCCAGCCCATGGATCTTTATACGTATTTGTGACAGGATAATAATTTGGTGCATTATAATTTAACTTAAGTGATGGTGATGTTTTCTTTTTCTTTTCTTCTTCACGTAATTTATTTCTTTCCTTATTTTTATCATATTTCGATACTTTTGCTTCATTAATCTTTTTATCTCTCGGTGTCTCGTATTTCTTCTGTTTCTTTTCAACCGGTGGTGGAGGAGGTGGCATTTCTTTCGCTTTTTCATCAGCAATTTTCTTATAAGAATTAAATAGATTTTCATCAGTTGTTTTTAACTCTTTCCATCTTTTCTGTAGTTCATTATGTACTTGTTTCTTGTCAAAACCAGTATTTTCTGCGATAACTTTCGGTTTCTCATCTTGAATGAAGAAATAATAAGCTGATTTAGGACGCCCTTGTGCCTTTGCTATTTTCTTATCGTTTCTTTCTTTCATTTTTTTTAATCGCTTTTCAAGTTTTGCTTTATTCTCTTCGCGCTGTTTAATCATTTTATGACGATTCAATTCATCATCATATCGTTTCTTATCCGCTACCGCCATATCGATATAAACTTGTAATTTTAAAGGGTCTTTCTTAATTTCTTGCCATTCTTTTGCAATTGTTGGGATAATTTCAGCGTCAGCATCTGGGTTTTCTGTTTTAATTTTTTGACGCATTTCACGTGAAAAATATGTAAATTCATTATCCCATTTTTTCGGTTCATTCAAATCAACTTTTTTCTTCATTTTAATTTTATTTTGGTGAATGTATCCATTCAATTGATGCTGATTATCTTTAGTATTCCATTCAGCAATAATGGAATTATTATCAGTAGAACTATTGATAATGAAAGTCGACAAAAATTGAACGACGTAATCATTAATAGCCTTGTTAATTATTTTTGACCGCTTGACACCAAGCAAATCAGGTTTCACCAAAACTGTATTTTCATTAATATCAATGGTTTCATCTTCTTCATCTGATGAAGAATCAACAGAAACAGAATTGTCGTCGACAATGTCATATTCCATTTCAGTTGAGGTGTTATCGGCGTTAGTAAGTTCTGCAGACATTGTTGATATGTGTTGTATGATTTTTTTATAAAAATGTATTTATAAAATTCAATTTTTTTAGTGGTATTTTTTTAATATTCATCAAAATTAACAACACATCCTTTGGCACTATCTCCGTACGCGTCTCTGTATTTTTTAGGACCACCGCAAGCATAAGGGTCTTTAGCTGTTGTATTAATAGTATCATATAAACAATTAACATAGTTTCCTCCTCCTGAACTTATGCCTTTTTCATTACTTTTATCGTTAAAAACATTTGTTAATCTCGCAATATAATTTTGTCTCATTGCACTTGCATCGATTTGTTGCATACCACCATAGGTTGATACAACATAATTAGCAGCCGGTTTACTTTCTGGCATAGGGGTACCTACAACACGAGGTGGTGGAGGATTATTTACATCAGGTGTTTCGATATTTTTATTCATTTTTTATTAAAAAGAAAATAAAAAATATAAAATTATAAAATTATTGCGTTTTCAATCTTCTTTCCTTTATGGTCATAAATCCATATTTCATAATTATAACCTTGAATTTCAGCACCAATTTGTTTATATACCATAATATGTTCTTGTAATTTTAATGTCCATTCAGATTTTACTTCAATACATTTATTTTGAGAAATTATGTATATATCTACATAATGTCTATGTTTTTTATAATCAGAATCAATATACCAAATTTCTGGAACATTTTCTGACCCAGTAATTATATCCTCTTCTAATATACCATTTTTTAATAATTCATCTAATGCAAAATGTTCATAACCTTGTATTTCTATTGTATTACCAGATGGAAATTTATATAATTTAAAAGACTTCATTTTTGAAACAGATTTTTTGAAAATTTCTTCATTTTGTAATGCAAAAGGAACTCCATGTCTTTCAATATTTGTTTGTTGCATCTTTTTTCTAATTTCTTCATTTTGAGCAGGATATTCAACCCCAAATTTTTTTAAATTAGTTTTTTTAACTTTTTCTTTGACTTCTGGAACTTGTATTATAAATTCTACTCCGTATTTATTCATAACAGAAGTTTTTACTTTTTGTTGTATCACGTTCGATTGAAATGGATATTCAACACCAAATTTTTTTAAATTGGTTTCTTTAATTTTTTCAAGTATTACGTTTGACCGAACAACATTTTCACATCCATAAATTTCTAAATTAGTATCTTTAATTTTATCTTTTATTTCTTCAGATTGAAAAACATTTTCAACACCATATCTTTCTAAATTAGTGGCTTTAATTTTATTTTTTATTTCTTCAGATTGAAAAACATTTTCAACGCCATATCTTTCTAAATTAGTGGCTTTAATTTTATCTTTTATTTCTTCAGATTGTGAAATATATTCAACGCCATATCTTTCTAAATTAGTGGCTTTAATTTTATCTTTTATTTCTTCAGATTGTAAAACATTTTCAACGCCATATCTTTCTAAATTAGTGGCTTTAATTTTATCTTTTATTTCTTCAGATTGTGAAATATATTCAACACCATATCTTTCTAAATTAGTGGCTTTAACTTTATTTTTTATTTCTTCAGATTGTAAAGCGTATTCACATCCGTGTTTATTTAACATCGTATTTTTAGATTTATCTTTTCCGCATTCTTTACATGAATAACCGAATTTTATATCATTAACTCTAACTATATAGTCTCTATTACATTTACATAAAACTTTGATTGGTGCATTCATTGATTTATAGATTTCATTAAATTCTTCTTTAGTATATAATAATTTCATTCCATTATCATTAATTATTTTTAAAACTTCTTCATATGTTTTTTTTCGATTATTTGCACAATCTTGACATTTTCTACCTTTTCTAACATTTGAATAATATAATTCTTTTATTCCGTTGCAAACACATATTACTGGGATTTTTTGCATGCACCCTGTAAATTTTTCATTAAATTCTTTTTCAGTCCAAATTAATTTCATTCCATTTTTAGTAAATTCTTCATTTACTTTTTTATATTTCAATAATTTTGTTTTTTTAGGTTCACCGCAAATTTTACATTTTGAACCACGTTTCATGTTAAATAAAGATTTAAATGCATTAGTTTTACATTTACTACATATTACTGGTATTGGTATTTTTACTGATACGAATTTATCATTATATTCCTCAATATCCCATACTAATTCAAAATTATCTTTCTTTGCTATATCTGAAGCAATAATGAAATCAGTGCGATTTTTATTTTCAGTCATCTTTTTCTAAAATTCTATTTTTTTAAAAAGTCGTTTTTTAAAAAATTCAATTTTTTCTTTTTTTAAATTTTGTTAACTATAATTTTTTCTGTTAATTATTGATATAATTTGTTTGACAATTTCCGGATTCATTTCCGTACGCCGCCATAATATTGGGGTAACCCGCACAGGCTGAATTGCCCCCATATACGAGGGAATTTGTATTGATGGGGGCATAATTGGGTACATTGTAATGAGGTACGTAAGCAGGGTCTACAGCATCAGCGTAATAATATCCTTCTTGGACTCCAGCTGTTGGGTTGCTGAAATTAGTTGGGATTTGAGCTACAGGTTGTCCGTCAGACCCAACCATAGTAGGGTTAACAGGGGCAGTTTGTCCAGCAGCTCTAGCAGCGGCAGCTTGAGAAGCAGATGGAATATTACCACTGTATACATAATCAGTGTTTGAAAGGCTGGGAGCCTTTGCTACTTCAGCATTAGAGCATTTATTGTATCGACCTAATTTAACGTAAGAGCAAGATACTCCGTTTACAAAACCATTTTCATTTGTATATGTCATTTTATTCATAGTCAAGAGAAAAAAAAGATTTTTTATTTTTTTAATAAAAAATACAAATTTTTATTAAGTTTTTGTACTTTTTTATATCTTTTTATAATCTTTTTTATATATCATCAAAATTTATTTCAACTTTTTCTTTTTCATCATCGCTTTCGACGAAATCTATTCCTATATCTTCTTCTTTATCTTCTAAATCATCTATCGTTTTAACAGTTTTAGGTATTTCATCCAACATTTTCAAACGATTCACTTCTTTCGATTCATATTTATGAATTATATCACATTTTCCATCTTCAAAATCCCGTAAAGAAACCAATACCACATCATTTACTTTTATCCAAACTTTCTTTCTCATACTACCTCTTATATTTCCTAAACGCGTTTTACCATCAAAACATTGAATTTCTAAACGACAATTCCCTAATAATCTCGATACTTGGCCATACTCTTGACTCTCTACTTTGAAAACCAATTCACGTTCGATTTCCGTTGTAGACGGATTATTCTTCTTTTTCTTGTGTTTATTTCCACCGCCAGTTTTCTTTACCATTGTATTATAAATTTATATTTTTTATCTTTAAATTAAAATTATTACTTAAAGTATTTAAAAATAATAGTAAAATGGAAGTGTTATCTTTAAACAAATATTCAAAATATAATGATCTTGTAAAATATTACGATAATAATAAAGACAAACCTATCGATGAATGGTTATCATTTAGCAATCTTTTAGATAAGCCGGGTAAGCAAGGAATCGTCGGATTATTCGATATTAAAACTAATGAAAAAAATAATGAAAAAACCCAATACATTTTTAAAATTTCACAATATATTAATTATCTTGTTTACCATGAATTAATCGTTATGCAAGGTCTAAAAGAAATTAGTTCATATTGTCCGCATTTTTGTAAAGGTATCGGTTTAGTAAAATGCCAAGTCGATGCAAAATATAAAAAAGAAGATGATAATCCGTTTATCATTCGAAATAAATATCCAATCGAGAAAGATATTTTATTATGCGAATTCATCGATAAAAGTTCAAAATTTTATAATTACATTAGAAACAAAAATGTTGACGAAAATGTTTTATATTCTATCGTAAAACAAGTCCTCCTTGCCATCGCCATCGCACAAAAAGAAAAACGTTTTTCTCATTATGACCTCCATTCATTTAACGTTATGATTAAAAAATGTGACAAAGATTTAGTCCTTCTTTACAAATTAGACGATGAAAATCAATTTTGTGTTCCTACGCTTGGATATTATCCCGTCATCATTGATTTTGGATTTTCTTATATATCTGATATGGAAGACGGTCCGCTTTGGCCAAGTTTAGCACATACTGATGTTGGATTTATGTCTGACCGTTTTGACTGGGTTGCAGACCCTAAACTTTTTCTTGTAACTGTTTCTGATGAAATCAAACAAAAACGTCGTTCTTCTAAATCAAAGAAATTCCGTAAAATCGTACGAAGTATTTTTAGTCCTTTAAATATCGATTGGGAAAGTGGATGGGATGATGTTGAAGATAATCAAGGTGCTACAGATTATATACTTGAAATGTTATCTAAACATAATAAAATATCTGATTTGTTTAAAGAATATGATTATTATTGCATTGATTTGATTCAGTCTTTGATAATTATTCCATTAGAAAATCAAAATACTGACCAATTTGATGAATCATATAAAACATTTATCAAAGAATGGATAAAAATTGAGAGAGAAATTTCTGACCCATTTTTTAATATATACATATTAAAGGCGGTTGTTGATTTAGCACGTAATGTTCGGTCGAAGTATTTCAGAAAAGAAACACGGATTGAAGCAATTCAAATATTCCGTCGTGGAATATATGAATCAATTGAAAAAGTTAGTAAATTTTGTATTCCGAAAAATGTTCATTATGAAAAATTATTATGTTCTTTATTAGTATTCGCAAGATGTATGGAAGGATATTTGTATAAAATAATGAATCATCGTATGAAAGAAAAACAAGAAGAATATGAACAAATGTCTGTTTCTTCAGTCGAAGAAATATATGGTATAATTTCTACAAATTTACCAGATGAATATGTATATAATGAAAAAACAAAAGTATTATTTGTTGATAATGTGAAAAAAGAATGTAATTTAGTTGAAACTATACCTTCTGAAGAAATTGATAATATAAATGAGTTGACACATTTAGCTCGCGGATGCTATATTAATGATTTGATGAAAAAAAAATGATACTGGTTACCAATTATCACCTACTCTAAATGAATATAATTCAGATGGTATTTTTCTATAGATAATATTTTCATTTATAATAGGTTCTTTTTTAGATATTTTGACACTTGCATTTACTGCTTTGAGGTCTACAATTATATCTGGGTAAATATTAAATTTATTATATATATTTGTTATTTCTCGTGTAACATCATTAGGATTTTTAGGTTTATAAAATTCACCTTGAATATCATAAATTGGATATTCATGACAAGAATTAACATTATTATCACCACTAAATACTCTCATATCTATATTAGTAAGCCTATCTTGATTTATAATAAATCCTCTAAATGCGCTATCTTTTGGTTGTTCTATGATAATTTCTGCGTCAGTTCTATATATTCTATTTTTATTTCTAGTTCCACAATCTTTATCGATAACTTTCTTATAATTAACCGGAGTATTTGATACTAAATATACTGCTTTTAATGCATATCCTTTTTCTCTTTTTCTATATTTTACAAGTTCTTGGGGTTCATATAATAATGACGGGTCTCCAAGACTTGAGAAATCAAACATATTTGTACCAGCTAAATTAAGCGAACCTAAACCACCGAAACCACTAAAATTAAATACTGGTATAGTTGTAGTCGTAGGAGGTTGTGTTGTTGTATATCTTTCAACAATCATATTTGTGTTATCCAAATACGCTTCTTTTAAATTTTTGTAATCAGAACAACTCATTTTTATTATTATAATAATAAAAAAAACTTTTAATTTTTTAATACCATTTTGGTTCATTTTCATGAATTTCTATTTCATAAAAATGATAATCTTTTTCATCTTTTTCATCTCTTTTAGATAAAATATTTTGATATTTTTGTAAATTGAAATTTGTAATTTTATTCACGCAAGTCTCTGACCATGAACCAAGACCGCTATTACAAGTAGCACACCAAACATTCTTTGAACATTCCAACGCGTTGTAATCATAATATCTATGCGGTGATTTTATATCAAGATATGATTTCCAACTTTTACGAGATATCTTAACATAATTTTTACCATTTTTCGAAAAAATTGATAACATTTTATAATATATTTTATTATAAAATACTTTAAATTACTTTTGGTAAAACGATTGTTAACATTCCATTTACATATTGTGCTTTAATTTTATCTTTATCTACTTTCGTTGGTAAAATAATAGAACGCAATATCTTTCCATAAGATATTTCAGAAATATGTGATTTTGTCGTTGAATTTGACGTTTCTTCTTTACGTTCTGCTGAAATAGTCAGCATGTTATTATTAATTTCTACATCCAAATTAGATTTATCAATATTTGGAATTTCAGCATTTATTACAATTTCATTGTCAGTTTCTTTCATATCTACTGTCATTCGTGAGAAAAATGGTTTAAAATTAAAAGTGGATGTGAGTGATGTCATTTTTTTATATTTTTATTTTTGTTTTTAAATAATATTTTCATTTTCTTTTTTATTTGTTGATAATCCATAATGAAAAGCAAATGATTTCGATTTTTTACAATTATCTAACAAAATATCATAATTATTTTTGGTAATTCCATGCCAATTAGATGGACATAAAACATCTTGAATATCAACAAAATTAATATCGAGTAAATTTAAATTCACTTTATGAAATAATAATTTATTATATTCTTCTGTTATTAACGTAGGTCCTGTGCATAGCCAAGGAGATAAAGATAAATCTCTATATTTTACAGCATCAATTACAAAATGAAAAAATGGATGATTTTTTACACAAGAAAACCAAGTATTCATTATTAATGATTTTTTTTCATACGACATATTAAGTAATCCTTTAAATAAATTATCATTAAGAGGATTTCCTAACCATACAGTATCAGCATCTATATACATACCTCCATATCTGTATAATATTTCATATCTTGCTATATCAGCTTTTCCGCATAATTCGTTTATAGTATCATAATATTTTTTATTTACAAGATTTAATTCTTCAATATCATTATCATTCCATACTTTTACAGTCCAATCTGGATAAGAAGATGCAAAATCAACCGTCCAGCTTTTTATATTTTCTGGTTGAGGAATATTTCCTATCCATATAAGATGTAATAATTTTGGTATTTCTCTATTTTCAAAATTAAAATTATTATAATATCTTTCAATATTTGAAAGACTATATTTAATATGCCATTTAGTATGGTGTGTATGTATTTGACTTTCCATTTCAGAATTATTATTGTATGTTATAAATAATTGTTTTGTATAATAAGAATTTAACAAACTAGTAATCAATCCATCTGATACTATTGTTTTTCTTTTTGAACTTAAATTTTTATCTAATGTCAAAATATTTTCATCAGTATTATAAATTTTATCAATAATCGTTTTCATACCTCGACGATTTATTAAATAACATACCATACCCCAACATTTATCTTTAATATAACTTTTATATTCATACAATTTAATATGATTAAGATTTTTACAATTTGAAGAATATAATGATATATATTCCCAATCTTTAGGAGCATGATTGATAATTTCTGATAAACTAATATTATTTATTGCAAATAAATCAAATAATACATCATCTTCGCATATTAACGCAAATTCATCATTATTATAATAAGCGGTCATTATTGCTTTTAGATGTGATAAAGTACAGGCTACTTCATATTTATTAACAGCAGTATCATTATTTGTGTAATTAATATCATTTTCAAAAAATTTTACTTTACCATTTGAAATATCTGTTAATTCATTACCGTCGATTGCATCAATATAATTGAAATGAATTTTGTATTTAATTTCTTGAGATTTCATAAATTCATAACGACTTTTAGAACTTTTTAGATTTATAACATAAATAGGAACACCTGATATTAAATTATTTATATTTTTATCTTCTTGTGTAATTATCTTAATATAATAAACAAATTTAATCATATCTGAAATTTCATCTGTATCATTTTTACTTTTACTTTTAGTTTCACTTTCGTAATTAAATATAATGTATAATAAAAAAAGACCAATTATTATACCTGCTATTGTATATATATTCATTTATTATACAATAGAAAAAATTAAAATTAAGAAAAATTAAGAAAACGATTGATACAATCAATTTTTTTTGAGTCTATTTTACGCGATTTTGATAATATTTCTTTTATACCATTTTTTGTAATCATTATTGTATTCGGTTTTAATTTCGGACTTTGTAATCCTTTAAAATTTTGAAACTGTAATTTATTTTCTTCAGAAACTAAAAGACGGATGCATTGCGACGAATCTTTAACACCAATAAAATCTGCAACTTCTTTTCCTCTAAAATAACTGATATTTTCATGAGAATAAATAGTGAATTCTGGAATTTCTTCTTCTTCAAAAACTTCTGGAATTTCTTGTTCTTTTTCATCATCGCTTTCGTCTTCATCTTCGCTTTCTTTTTCTTCTTCCGTAAAAAGAAATCCTTTATATCTTTCATTTGTATTTACGAATTTTCTGATTGTTGACGGCGTCATATGTAGTTTCTCACATAATTCTTTTACTGAACTATAAACTGTAGTAATGTTATTTTCATCAACGACAGTTATCGGTCTATTTGTTTTTACTTTGCATCTGATATGTTGAAGACCGCGTAATTTTATCCAATCTCGTAATGTAGTTCGACATGTATTGTAATGAATAGCAATATCTTCTTTTGTTTTGATATGTAAAAGCGCTTCCAACTCTTCTTTAGATGGAATAATTTCTACGGAATTTGCTTTCATTAATTTCTCAATTTTTAAAATAGGAATATTTAATTTTTGCGATATTTCTTCTTCTGTCATTTCTGAATTTTTCATTTTGAATAATTCTTCTTTATTAACTTTAACCGCTTTCTTGCAAATATCATAAAATTCAATCTCATATTTTTCACACCATTTTCCGAATATATGAACTGATACTCCAAAATGTTTTGCTGTTTCGCTACGTGATTCATATTTTGAACAGACATCTATTAAAACATCTTTTTCTGGAGCAACTGTTATATCATAATCTTTAATATTTATGTTGTAATCTTTTAACCATTTTTCAATTGGTGTTGGAGATATGTTGTATCTTCTCGACAATTCTGCCATCGTATGATATTTTTCTAATTTTCTTATCAAGTCTTCTTTAGGTGGTGGGATAAACTTACCTGTTTTTACTTCGATATTTATAGACCAATCTTCTTCCGGTTCAGGTGCTGGTAGAGATGTTGAAGGAGCCGGTAGAGATGTTGTTTGATGATTTTGTAAAAGAGTTTCGATTTGAACGCTTTTCAATAAATTAATTCGTGTATATATTCTTCCAATAACTTTAGAAATATCGAAATCATCAGCATCTGGATTATATCTAATCCAATTATCATCTGTTAATCCTAATTTTTCATTAACGAAATCCATTCTTTCTCTTTCTTTATACGGTTTTCTATCAGCATGTCCATTTTCGTCACATTCTACTACGATTTTATATTCTGGAAAATATAAATCGAGATAATATCTTCCGACTTTAAATTGATCTTCGAACTTTTCAGTCTTGAAAGAATTTGTTAAAGCGGATAATGTTTGTTGTTCTTTGGTAAGGCATTTACGATTAGTAGTTTCAATGCCAAAATTTTTGAGGATGTGTAAAACATCAGGGGATATACGTTTTCGAGTCTTGATAAGAATCTCGATGGCGCCATCACGTGTGATTAAAATAGTACGAGGATCTAGTTCGGGTTCTTTGACACCTGGGAAATCTCTAAATTCTAAACGATTGCATTTAGAAACATTATTTTTGATAACTTCAGTTGTATTTCTGTATCCTAATAAAGTAGCAATTTCGTATCCAACAAAATATTCGAAATAAAGTCCATTACTAATATAAGAATAATTAGCAAGTTCTTTTTTATCAGACATAATTTCAGACGCATTATCAGTGTCTGAATCCTCGACGAATACAAGTTCAAAATCTTGATTTTCCATTTTTTATTAATAAAATCATTTCTTTAAATCTAAATCGATTCGTTTTTCATAATCGATTTAGATTTTATTTCAACATATATTAAGGTTGAATCAAAAAAAATATAATTTTAAACCAAAATACAGTTTAATTAAATCTAATCGAAAAACTTTTTTCAAATCATATTAGATTTATTTCAATTCATATTTAAGTTTGATATCAAAAAATATAATTTTTAACACAAAAACAATATGATAAAAATCTATTTTCTTTTATTTTTTCAAATCATATTAGATTTTTATAAAAAAATTGATTTAAAGAATTTGACATCTTTAAATTAATAGAATGTCGTTTATAAACCCTATTAAGTATCCAGATTTAAAAGATATTCCTGTTTCTACGAAAACTTTTATAGTTATGACTAATCTTACGCTTGATTTACGAAAGATGTACGATTTTTTACCTTTGACAGATTACACTTACGTTCCTAAAAAGCGCGGTAGAAAAAAGAAATTAACATTTGTTGACCCTAATAAACACGTTGAAAATGGTTCAATTGTTACGATGAAGTACGAAAACAAGTTCAAAGGTGTCGATTTAAAACCAAGAAAATCTCACAAGAAAAAGAAGAGTAAATGGTTTAGAAACTCATTTACAGTGATAATGATACTGGATGGCAAGCCTATCAATTTTAAGATTTGTCAAAATGGCGTCCTGCAAATCACAGGATGTAAAATCGATAACCACGCTGAAGGCTGTGTCAAACACATTTGGAAACGAATATGTGACCAAGAAGGAGAAATGTTCCGCTACAACAGAGGCACTACTCTCGAGGCTATTTTTATTCCTGCGATGAGGAACGTTGATTTCAGTCTCGGATTTTGCATAGACCGTGAAAAGCTCTCTCAATACATGTCTACCCAGACAGAATTTCATTCACTACTCGAAACAAGTTTCGGCTACACGGGCGTGAACATAAAAATTCCATTACAGAATGATATCAGAGAATTGGTCTTGAAGAAAATAAAATATATCGGCAATTTCTCACCCAGTGATACCGTCTTGAATGATGATGATTATATCGACACTGAATTGACGTATGGCGAATATTTAAATATGCTTCCGGAGAAAGAACGTAATAAAAAAATGAACAAAGACCGTTATACAACCTTCCTTGTTTTTCAATCAGGTCGCACTATTTGCAGTAGTGTTTCGCAATTATTTTCAGAAAATGCATATGCATATTTCATTAAGATAATAAAATCTTGTCGACATTTGATAGAGGAGAAATTGGATATGTCTACGATGTAATTTATAACATGTTAATTTAAATAAGTTTTATTTAAATTAATTATTTGAACTCGACACAAATTTTTTTACATAACTCCGATATCCCATTTAGAAGGCGCCATTGTTTCCTGAAATGATTCGATTTGGATAATTTCGGTAGCGTTATTACTTCTTTTAATAAGTTCATTTTTCTTTTCTTCAGTAAAATATGAACTGTAATCGGGTTTTGTAGAATCGGTTGGTTTATCATAGAAAGTTTTTTGAATATATGCTTGAGTCTTTGGTAAAATATTTTTATTATAATTATCAAGAGACTTATTTAATGCATTAATTTGATTGGTTATACCAACCAATTGTGTATTTAAAAGACCAATTTGATTTGCAGTTATCCTCTTTTTCTGTTCTGTTTGAGTTTGTATTTGAGTTTTATAAGAACTTATTTCAATATTTAATTGAGTTTTACGAATTTCTAAACTACTTAACTGACTCATATTAGGTTTACCATCACGAAGAATTAAAATGATGGCTTGATCCATTGCCTTTTTATCTAATTCGGTAATATCAATTCCGGCAGGTCTATTTTCAATTTCTGATAAAAGACTTGTATTACGTTGTTGATATGCCAATGCTATTTTGGGATTTATGAAAGAATAGTAATTATTCATTAAAATCTGCAATTTCTTTTTAATAATCATATCGCTACTTAAAACAGTTTTTCGTGAAGCAATTTCAGCGTTTGTTTCAGCATCAGCACGGTCATTCAATTCTTTTACTTTTGCAGGTGTAAAAATAGTTTTATTTTCTGGTTTATTTGTAATGCTCGTAATTTGTTTGAATAATGGTTCATATGTACTTTTGAATTCGTTGTTTTTGTTAACATAATTAGGAGATTTTGCGAAACGCATATATCTTTTCATCATTTCAAAAACTTGTTGTTCCATTTTTTATTAAATGTAAATAAAAAAAAATTTTATAAAATAAAATAAATGCCTTTAGATTATGAAGACTCATTAGAAGATTTACAAAAATATGATAAATATTTTATTTCTGCACATGGAAAAATAACACCAAATAATTTTCCTTCTTTCTGGGAAAGTTGGTTAAAATGGAGAAGTCTTAATAACAAATTATTTCTTAAAGTTCCTAAAAATGTATATATTGTAAATTTAATAAATATTCAAGAAACCGAAGAATTGTATAATGATTTAGAACGTGAATTTATCGAAAATTGCCAAAATGATAATTATATCGAAGATTTATTATTAACTCCAAATGAAGAAATAGATGACCAATTTATGAAAAACAAAATTGTTTATGCACCTGGTTCATGTGTTATTGATACAACATTAAATTTTAGTACAACATTTGTTATGGGAATTTTTAAAATACCAGATGAACTGGCTAAATATGAAAGAATACGAGATTTATATGAAAATAGACGAAAAAATTACAAAAATGTTTATTTAGACCCTGAACCTGTTGACAATTGCAAATTTAAAGATGTTGTTAATAAATCAAGATTTGAATCAAAAGATTTTTTATTATCTGAAATAGTAGAGAAAATAAATAAAGATGGAAAGAAAAAAATTATTATAGTTAGTTCTTGTAATCCAATAGAATTTAATGAAAATCTTTTTAATGAAAAATTACTAACTGATATATTTAAAAAATCAGGACGTGATATAAGAACAATAGATGAAAAACGTATGGAAATTGAATTTATTGTAGCATTAGAAGAATGTAATAATAATTGTATATTATATTCTAAAGAATATTTTAGTAATAAATATAGTTCAAATCCATATTCATATTCACATCTGAAACATACAGATGAAAAACATTTTAAGAAAACTCGTAGACGACAAGAAGCTGAATTAGATATGATACGATATGGAAATGAATATAAAAATCCAGTTAATCCTTCGAGAGGTAGTAAAATGAAATTACGTTCATATATTAGTGTACCTGAAGATAATATGTTTAAACCAGTTCTATCAAATATTTCAGAAGAAATAGAAGATGGTGTTTCAGATAGATATTATAAATATCCAGAAATAAAAGAATATATATGTAAATTATCAGATGATATATTAGATACAACATCATTACGACGACAAAAAATAACAAAATTACAATCAAGAAAAAGGAAACGAAGCGATGGAAAACGAAAATCACGACGTCGACGAAGCATGCGTCGAAAATCATTGAAAAAAATTAAACAACATATCGCATATTGAAAGTCATATTTTCCATCATTCTAAATAAATAAAAAATAAAAAATATCAGTACAGTAATTATAAAAATTTGAATTATAAAACATATATAATCACATGTTATTTCATTATCGATTTCTGATGACATTTTATAAAAAATTAATACAAAATTAAAATTTTGAAATCAATTTTATTTATCAAAAAAATAAAAATATATAATAAATGAAAAATAAAAATATCATCATTGGGATAATTATAATTTTCGCAATTATTATCTTATTTATTTTGGAAGAATTAATTTTTGATTTATTTGGATTGAAAAAATTTATATCTTTCAGTGCGACTTCTGGTACAACTTCTGGTACAATAAAACCTACCAGTACAACAAAAAGACCAAGTACAACACCTACGTCTTCCGACACAACAAGAACGCCTACAACAACATCTACGTCTTCCGACACAACAAGAACACCTACAACAACTGAAACACCTACAACAACACCTACACCTACAACAACTGAAACACCTACAACAACGCCTACAATTGATGAATATGATTATGAGTCGGATATTACCTTTTCTAACATTGTCGGTATTGATAACGCAAAAAGAGTAATTGCACCTTTTAATAATAACCCTAAACCTAATATAAAATTAACTAAAGAACATCTTATAGTGTTTTCAAAAATTAATAAGTTTGAAATTCCTGAGATTGTATTGTATTTAAAATCTATAGTTTTTGATTATAATACAATTAATATTACAACTTCATCTGATGGAAATATAGATCAAAGTTGGGGATCTTGGTATCAATATGGTATAAAAATAGCAAAAGAGAAAATTCCAGAAAATTTTAATATTTATAATATAATGCAATTTAATATAGATGGTGAGATTTTTTTGATTTCTTCAGGAAATATTATTATTGTTGAAAATGGAAATGTATTTTTCAATTTAGTAGACCAACTTAAAGATGTTGTTTTAAGAATAAAATCTCATTATACAATTGATAGAATAAAAATAAAAGTTAATAATAATGTTAATTACGAAAATGAGAAAACTGCTATAGTTTCATATGATCAATTTTCTAATAAAAATATTTATATATTTTTTGACGGATATATAACGAGAGATATAGAAAACGATATTAAGAAAATAGTAAATGATAAACCAAAAACAGATGCATTAAATGAATTAATTCAAAAAATACGAAATAAAGTTAATTTTGTAGAATTAAAAAAAAATGGAACAATAGCAAAAACAATTTCTACACGAATTGATTATGAGAAAATTGGTGTTACCCTTGGAGATGGAACAAAAATAACAAATGACAACAAGGGACGAAAATGGTTTACTCATGGTACATTATCAATTGATAATGGATATTTAAATCCTATAGCAAATGTAATTAAAATTGATAATTTAATAGTTGTCGCTAACAAATTGGATGAACAACAACGACAACAACTTGATAGTACTAAAACTGAAGCAGAACGATTAGGTAATTCTTTATATAGAATTTCTATGTTAACATACAAAATATAATAACTCCCGTTATTTTTCTAAAATAACCATATATCCTATTGTAAAATGTTTCGATGTTTCTACTATATTTCCAGATGCATCACCAAACGTTTCACTCATTGTTAGATAAAATGATTGCATATAATGCGATACTGTATTAACAATAAAATTATCACTATGAGGCAATCGAAATTGCATTGCTAAATTTGTAAACCAAGACATTAATTTAAAGAAATCTCCTTGACTTTGGATTTCTTTAACTGTCAAACCATATTTTTTCGCTACATAATTATAAAAATGCGGTGAAAATCCGGCATAATAATGATGTGGTTCCTGATGTAATCCTGACGTAAATGGTGCAGTTATTATAATTTGTCCACCTTTTTTACAGATTCTCGTCATTTCTTTAATTGCTTGTATCGGTTCTGCTACATGTTCAATCACTTCCGTGCAAAACACATAATCAAAACTTTCATCATCAATAGGTAATTGTCCGCAAATATCACCATAATAATCATGCGTTTCAAATAAACTTTTATCTTTCTCACCTCTAAAAGAATCTAAAATATCTTTATTTCCTTCAAATTCGTGAGAAAAATATTTACAATGTGCAAATAAATGCTTGTATGGTCTTGAACCAGCAGAAATATCAATTATTTTTGAACCATCGGGAATCAATTTTGCGATGTTTTCAATCCAATTATCGCGAATTCTTGGATTAAAATCACGCGGAAGAAAATGGTTAAGGTTGCCTAATTTACTCAAATCTGTCATACTTTTAATTGAAATATTTTATTCTTTTAATTTAATAAAATGACATTTATAAATTTCGATGAAATTAGATTATGCACAGACCTCGTGCATTATGTTGAACGTATAAATGGTTTATCATCAAATAGCGCATCTCCTACAGATACTTGGATTTTAACATTTAAACCAGATGCACCAATATATCATAGATACAAAAAAATCAATGATTGTTTTTTTAAAATTTTTATTGATACGTCAAAATATAAATTAGATCCAGATTACGAATATTTAAATGAATTAGAAGGTTTATCATATGAAAGGGATGTATATTCGGATGTTATATATCCTTTGATTCAAAATAATGTATGTTCAAATTTTGTTAAATATTTATCGTCTGGATATTGCACATACGATAATTTGTTAGATTTATTAAATTATAATGGTAGAAATAATGAAAAAAAACTTTTACGGAATATTTCATACATGTATGAAAATGGAACAGATAGACCTTCTATAACATCCAATTTATTAGGAAAACCACCATCACCATCATTTTGCGAATTAGCAAAAAAATTAGATTATTGGATAATATGTACAAAAAATATTACAAATCCAAAATTTTTATATGATTTATTAATTAATAGAAGTTTGACTACGCAAAGTTTATTGGAATTGATGTTCCAAATATCTATATCTTGTTATGTAATGTCCCTGTCTCATACTACGCATAATGATTTACATTGTAAAAATATATTTGTCGAAACATCGCCGTCGGAAAATACTTATAAATATATAATAGGTAAAAATGAAAATGATTTTGATGAGTATATTATAACATCAAAATATAATACATATATCTATGATTTTGATCGAGCTTATGTTGAAAATATAGGATATAATCCATTATTGGAAGGTTGGGCGTGTGATGATTATTATCAATGTAACAAATATATAGATAATAAAGATATAATTTTTGTTCTTTCTCAAATATATGAATATATTAGAAATCATGATATAAAAAAATTTATTATTGAAATTGTAAAGAAAAATGATACGATTCAAGATAGAATTGTAAAAGAAAAATTAAATTTAGCACTAAATCACAATTTACCATCAGAACATTACGCAAGATATTTTAATAATACTTTAGAAATTTTAAAAAATATTCACGCATTTTATAAAGTTGGGATTGCAAGCGAACCTGAACATGTAGAAAAAGAAAATATTTTTTTATGTCTTGAATCTTTTTTTGATAGAAATGGGCGGTTTATGGAAAATAATTGTAAAGATGCATATGATAGAATAGTATCTGATATTTCACAAAAATATTTTGAACCGCCATCATTATCAAGAGAATTATCAAGAGAATATTATTCACCAAGAAGTGATGGAAAGAAATCTCTAAAGAAATCACGTTCAAGAAGGTCATCGAAAAAGAAATATCGGTCAAGAAAAAAGAAATATTTTTAAATAGAATTCATTTTAGGTTTCATTAAATTTCCATCTTTATCTAAAACCATTAAATTATGATTTTTATCCACTTCAAATCCAAATGTTTCACGTGGAATTTCTTTTTTCGAAACAAAACGTTTTTCATTTCCAACCTTTTCATATATCGTTTCATATCTATAATATCCACGTGTAACAGTTTCGATAATATGTAAATTTTCTCCTCTCTTTTTTTCAAACATAATTTCATCTTTTGACACCGCTTTTTTTTCACCATAGAATTTCTTTCCTTTCCATATATAACCTTTATTCGCAGGCATATCTTTCAAATTATCTTGCATATATTGTGGTGGTGTGATATTACACCATCGATCATATTCTCTCAATAAACTACTTTCAGAATATTCATTATTGTTTTTATAATATTGATGTAATGTATCTTTTCCTTTTTTATTATATTCTATCTGCTCTTGACTTTTTTTATTTTTTATTTCATTTTTCTTTTTCACATCATCGTTTGCTTTATTGCTTGCTTCAACCAATTCATTGTCAGCATTTCCTAATTGAATATCTTTCAATCTTTCATTTAATGTTTTTATATCATTTGTAATATCAAAATTTTTACTATGAAGTTTATCTATTTGTGTTTCATTAAATTTCGTGTATTCTTGAGATTTTAAACGACTTATAGTATCTTCATTACGTTTAAAGGTTGTTTCCTTCGATTTAATATCATTTAAAACTTTATTCTTTTCTGTAATACGTAAATTATTCATAACTTTATATAAATGTTTATATAAATTTATAATTTTTGACTTTAAGCTAATTTTTTGAAATAATGATTTA
>Ga0214917_10000023_pt1 | contig 165321 bp, 159 predicted proteins | sample LL_1208_BB_MetaG_FD_177983 | JGI IMG/M metagenome (GOLD analysis project Ga0214917, IMG submission 177983) | Freshwater microbial communities from Lake Lanier, Atlanta, Georgia, United States - LL_1208_BB | ecosystem: Environmental > Aquatic > Freshwater > Lake | place: USA: Georgia...
AGCGTGGCCCACCATCACCGACTCAATCGAGTCGGCCACTAACTCGCGCGAGACCAGGCTCATGCGCATGCCCTTGTGGTTCATCGACAACCCGTCGGACACCGACACGGTGGTGAAGGGCACGGGAATGCCTGACCCCGCCGCCACACCCAAACGCGCCGCGTCGGCTTGCGGCCCCAAAGACATGGAGCAGGGGGTGTTCTCACCGTGCTGGCTGACGATGCCGATCATGGGTTTGCCAAAGTCGGCCTCGTCCACCCCCAGGGCGCGCAAAAAAGCGCGGTGTGGCGTGCGGTCCAGGCCTTCGATCAGGCGGGCCGAGGTCAGTTTTTCGGGGGGTGAGAACGGAGGGCGTTGTTCAGCGGTCATGGTCGGTTGGGTGTTCCATCGGTTGGCAAATGGGCCATGGCCGAGCGCAGCATGGCGCTCAATTGGCCTTGGTGGCGTTGGGTGTCGCTGGGCAGTCCCAAGGCGGCGGCCTGTTCAAACCGCACCTCTTGGGGCCACTGGCCAAATTGGGCATGCAAGGGCGACGGGGCATCGAATTGCAAGCGCTGGGGTGCCTGCGGGTCGATCTCGGCCAAGGCTTGCAGCAAGGCGGGCATGGTCACGGGCCAGGTCGGGGCGGTGAGGGCGCGCTCCCCGTGGGGCAGGGCTTGTGTCCAGTGCGCTTCGCTGGTTTGGGCGGCATGCCAGAGTTGATCGATGGCCACATCCAGGCTGGTCAGCCAGGTGCAGGCATCGGGGCCGACCGGGCAGGTGAAGGACTGACCGCCCAAGGGCCGTCGGATCATGTCGCTGTTGAAACCCGACAAAGCGCCATTGGGTTGGGGTGGGCGCACCACCACGCCCGATAAGCGAATGGCACGCCCATCCACGTCACCCCGGCGCGAGGCATCGGCCAAGGCCAACTCAAGCATGCGCTTGTGCGTGCCATAGCTCAAGCTCGGTCGAATCGGGTGGTCGTCGCGCATGCGCGCTGGCAAGGGTGTGCCGTAAACGGCAATTGAACTGCTGATCACCACACGGGCTCGGGTGTGAGAAGCGACCCTTTGCTGGCGGCAACGCTCGATCATCTCCAATGGGGCCAGCAAATTGACCCGGCGCCCCAAAACGGGATCGGCTTCGGCGCGGCCACTGACGATGGCGGCCAAATGCAACACCAGGTCCACCGGCTGGGCCATCAATTCACCCCACAACTGGGGGTCGGCCACATCACCACAGCACCAGCGCACATGGGCCGGTCCTTGGGGGTTGGGTTGCAGGTCGGTGAGCATGACGTCGCAGAGGCCGTTTTGGGCCAAGGGGGCCAGATGTTTGGCCACCAGTGCTTGACCCATGAAGCCTGCGGCCCCTGTGACCAACACGCGCCGAGGCGGCCAAACCACCGGAGTGGAGGAGGTCATCTGGGCAATTCCTGCAGGTGGGAAGGCATGGAGTTATCTTATCGGCATGCTTGGCATGTTCGGTCAATCGATCCAACCCATCGCTGGGGTTTTCACGGGGCAGGGGGCTTTCGGCCAGTGTTTATACTGGTTTGTTGGATGTACATGATGCTTGTACTGCTCACTGCCCCTATTTTGGAGTTGAACCATGAAGTTTCCCGCACTCAAATTTGCCTTGACCGCCACAGTGGCCGGAATGCTTTCCGTCGGTGGCGTTTCAGCGCAGACCACTTTGACCATGTCAAGCTGGGTGGGGCCCACCCATCCGCTGACCCGCGATGTGCTCGCAGTCTGGGGAATCGCGGTGGAAAAAGCCACCAATGGCCGGGTCAAATTGCAAATGTTGCCCAAGGCGCCCATGGCCGCACCCGGAACCTTTGATGGCGTGCGCGACGGTTTGGTGGATGTGTCTTATGTGACTGCCAGCTACACCCCGGCGCGTCATCCCTTGCCTTTGCTGGCCGAACTGCCCGGCTCTGGCGCAACGGCAGAGATCAACTCGGTGGCCTACAACCGCATTCACTGGAAGTATTTGCAGCAAGCCAATGAATACAAGGGCGTGAAATTGTTGGGCGTGTTCACCCATGGCCCGGGTCAAATGTTTTCGGTCAAAAAACCGGTCACCTCGGTGGCCGATTTGGCGGGCATGAAGGTGCGCAGTGGCGGGGGTATTTCTGAAGCCTCTGCCAAGGCTTTGGGCGCTTCGCCCCTGGTCAAACCAGCCCCCGAATCTTATGAATTGTTGTCCTCGGGCGTGGCTGACGGCACCTTTTTTCCCTCTGAGTCGATCAAATCCTTTAACCTGGACAAAGTGGTCAAGCACGCCACTTATTTCCCTGGCGGTTTTTATTCGTCGGCTTTTGGTTTTTTCATGAACGAGGACAAGTGGAACAAGTTGTCCAAGCAGGATCAAGATGCCATCACCTCGGTTTCTGGCGAGGCTTTGGCGCGCTTGGCCGGCAAAGCCTGGGATGCGGCCGATAAGGTGGGCATCGAAACCATGAAGGCGGCTGGCGTGGTCATGGTCGATGCCAACCCTGCCTTTGTGGCCGACGTTCGCAAGCGCACCGAGCCATTGATCAATGATTGGATCAAGGCCGCCAATGCCAAAGGCATCGATGGGGCCAAGGTCTATGCCGAGTTCCACGAAGAGCTCAAAAAAGTCGCTGCTGGCCGCTGAACTTGGCCAGCGTCGAGAGCGATCCATGTGCATTGCTGACGCACTGCGCATGGATTTTGTCGGATGAGCAGCATGAGTCTGGGCTGGCCGGGCAACTGACCGCACGCGGTCCCAGTGATAACACTTATTGGACCTTGCCCCTGGGTTTGTCCTTTGGCGAGGCCTCGCCGGCTTCTTGGTTGTTGATCGACAACGACCTGCAGGTGCTGCAAGGCCAAGGCGCGCACGGGATACGCGAACCCAACCCGGCAACGCGGTTTCACCTGTGGGTATATCGCAGCCGGCCCGATGTGAACGCCATCGTCCATACCCATCCGCCCGCCGCATCAGCGCTGGCCGCAGCCAAGGTGCCTTTGGTGGTGGCCCACATGGATGCCACACCGTTATTTGAGGACATGGTTTTTTTGCCCGAGTGGCCTGGCCTGCCCACCGCCGACCGTGAGGGCGAGCTCATCAGCGCCAGTCTGGGCCAGGCCCATGCCCTGTTATTGGCCCACCACGGCCTGTTGACCGCCGGCGCCAGTGTGCAAGAGGCCTGTTTTTTGGCGGTCTTCATGGAGCGCATGGCACGCTTGCAAATCAGCGCCGCTGCGCTGGGCGGGGTGGTGCCCGTTGATGCGGTGCAAGCCCGGCGTGCCCGTGACTTTTTGCGCACCGATCGCATCATGAACATCACCTTTGATGCATGGGTGCGCAAGGCGCGACAATCGCGTTCAGGAGAGATGCAATGAACGAATTGGCCAAAACCCTGGAAAAACTTTTGGGTGTGATTTCAGCGGTGGTGCTGTTTGGAATGATGATCATCACAGCGGTGGATGTGTTTGGACGCTATGTGCTCAATCAACCTTTGCCGGGCGGTTTTGAGATCACGGAAATGGCTTTGGCCGTGCTGATTTATGCAGCGCTGCCCTTGGTCTCGATGCGCCGAGAGCACATTGTCATCGACACCTTGGACAGCTTGATGAGCCCGGGGGTCAAAGCGTTTTTCAACCAACTGTCGGACCTGATTTGCTGCCTCACTTTGTCGGGCATTGGTTATTTGATTTTTCGCCGTGCAGCGCGTGTGGCCGAATATGGCGACACCACCAATGTCTTGAAATGGCCGTTGGCACCGGTGGCTTACATCATGGGTGCGATGATTTGCATTGCCGCCATCACCCACTTGGTGCTGATCTTCGTCCCCCAAAGAGAAAGCGATGCGCTGGGCCCGACCACCACTTGAGCGCATTGAAGACATAAATCATGACTGAAGCGATCGTGGGCCTGCTGGCCATGTTGTCCCTCTCCCTGATTCGGGTGCCCATTGCCATTTCCATGGGTTTGGTGGGATTTTTAGGTTTATGGTGGATGCGTGGCGTCATGCCATCCATGGCTTCGGCCACATCCACCGTTTACGAGTCGGGGTTTCAATACACCTTGTCGGTGGTGCCCTTGTTCATTTTGATGGGGAACTTTGTCACCCGCGCTGGCATGTCGCGGGAGTTGTACCGATTGGCCTACACCTTGGTGGGCCACTTAAGGGGAGGATTGGCCATGGCCACAGTGATGGCCTGTGCCGGTTTTGGAGCGATTTGCGGCTCCTCCATCGCCACCGCAGCCACCATGTCCAAGGTGGCTTACCCCTCTATGCGCGAGCACGGCTATTCAGACGAATTGGCCGCTGGCACCATTGCGGCGGGGGGCACCTTGGGCATATTGATACCGCCCTCGACCATCATGGTCATTTACGGCTTGGTCACGGAGACCAATATTGGCAAACTGTTTGCAGCCGGTTTTTTGCCTGGCTTTTTGGCAGTGGCCTTGATGTGTATGACGATTTCTTTTTTGACCTGGCGGCACCCAAGCTGGGGGCCGCGTGCCGAACGTTCGAGCTGGGGTGAGCGCTGGAATGCCTTGAAGGATGTGTGGGCGGTGGCCTTGTTGTTTGTGATCGTGATGGGCGGCATTTATGGTGGCGTGTTCACCGCCACCGAGGGGGCAGGCATTGGGGCTTTTGGCGCTTTTTGCATTGCCCTGGCCCGCAAAGCCCTGACCTGGCGGGTGACCCTGGACATTTTGGTCGACAGTTCACGCACCACTGGCATGCTGTTCATGATCTTGGTGGGTGCTTTGGTGTTTGGCAACTTCCTCAACTTCACGACCATGCCCAATGACCTCAAGGCCTTTGTGACCTCTTATCAGATCAGCCCCATGAGCGTGATGATTGCCATTTGCTTGATTTACATCCTGTTGGGCACGGCAATGGAAGAGTTGTCGATGATTTTGCTCACCATACCGGTCTTTTTTCCGCTGGTGGTCAGTCTGGGTTTTGACCCGGTTTGGTTTGGCGTGATCATTGTGCTGGTGGTGATGATTGGCCTGATCAGCCCGCCGGTGGGGATGAACATGTTTGTGGTCAAGAGCTTGCTGCCGCATCTGGACACCTCCACCATCTTCCGTGGGGTGATGCCCTTTGTGTATATCTTGGTGGTGATTTTGGCCTTGCTGGTGGCCTTTCCATCCATCATCTTGATGTTGCCCAAAATGCTCAATTTGTGAGCTGTCAACTCCGGTAGGCCACAGCTGCCCCGGGTCCAAGACTGGCCGTTTGCTCTTACAATTGAGTCTTTATCGGGACATCATCCCGCCCTTCATCACTGAAGGGTGAAATCCATTTTTGGGAGTGGTTTATGAAGGTTTTGGTGCCGGTCAAACGCGTGGTCGATTACAACGTCAAAGTGCGGGTCAAATCCGATCAATCCGGTGTCGACATCGCCAACGTCAAAATGAGCATGAACCCTTTTGACGAAATCGCGATCGAGGAAGCCGTGCGATTGAAGGAAAAAGGCTTTGCCACCGAGGTAATTGCCATCTCTTGTGGCGTGGCCCAGTGTCAAGAAACCCTGCGCACCGCCATGGCCATTGGTGCCGACCGCGCCATTTTGGTGGAAACCGCAGAGGAATTGCAGCCCCTGGCGGTCGCCAAACTGATCAAATCCCTGGCTGTCAAAGAACAACCGGGCCTGATCATTTTGGGCAAACAAGCGATTGACGACGATTGCAACCAAACCGGTCAAATGCTGGCCGCCTTGACCGATTGGCCACAAGCGACCTTTGCCTCCAAAGTGGAAGTGATCGGCCCTCGGGTGCAAGTCACGCGGGAGGTTGACGGCGGTTTGGAAACCTTGTCGTTGCTCATGCCGGCGGTGATCACCACCGATTTGCGCTTGAACGAGCCGCGTTATGTGACCCTTCCCAACATCATGAAAGCCAAGAAAAAGCCCCTGGATGTGTTCAAACCCCAAGACCTGGGTGTGGATGTGGCCCCGCGCATCAAGACCTTGAAGGTCAGTGAGCCGCCCAAGCGCAGCGCGGGCATCAAGGTGGCCGATGTGGCCGCGCTGGTGGACAAACTCAAAAACGAAGCAAAGGTGATCTGACATGCGCGCACTGGTGATAGCCGACCACGACCATCAAACCATCAAGGGTTCGACCCTCAATACCGTCACCGCCGCCTTGGCCTGCGCCCCCGAGGTGCATGTGCTGGTGGCGGGTCACCATGCCTCTGCCGCTGCGGCGGCGGCGGCCCACATCAAGGGCGTGACCAAGGTGCTGCATGCCGATGCGGCTGGACTGGCCCACGGTTTGGCCGAAAACCTGGCGGCCCAGGTGCTGGCTTTGGCCGATGGGTACACCCACATTTTGTTTCCGGCCACGGCTGGCGGCAAAAATGTGGCACCCCGGGTGGCCGCCAAGCTTGACGTGGGCCAAGTCAGCGACATCACCCGCGTTGACAGCCCCGACACCTTTGAACGACCCATTTATGCGGGCAATGCCATGGCCACGGTACAAGCCACCGATGCGGTCAAGGTCATCACGGTTCGCACCACGGGCTTTGATGCCGCTGCTCAGCAAGGGGGTGCGGCTGCAGTGGATGTGGTGGCTGCCGTCAACGAATCTGGCAAAAGCCAATACGTGGGCAGTGAAATTGCCAAAAATGACCGCCCTGAATTGACCGCCGCCAAAATCATCGTCTCGGGTGGCCGCGCTTTGGGCAGTTCAGAGAAGTTCGATGAAGTGATGACCCCTTTGGCCGACAAACTGGGTGCGGCCATGGGTGCCAGCCGCGCGGCGGTGGATGCGGGCTATGCCCCCAACGATTGGCAAGTGGGCCAAACCGGCAAGATCGTGGCGCCTCAGTTGTATGTGGCTTGCGGCATCAGCGGGGCCATCCAGCATTTGGCCGGCATGAAGGACAGCAAGGTCATTGTGGCCATCAACAAAGACCCCGAAGCACCGATCTTCAGCGTGGCCGACTATGGCCTGGAGGCTGATTTGTTTGCCGCTGTGCCTGAGTTGGTGTCACAGCTTTAAGCCTTTCACACTGGGACTGAGACCCGTGCATGGGTCTTTGCCGCCCTTGTTTTATGACCGAGGTACCCATGAGCTACACCGCACCCGTCCAAGACATGCTGTTCAACATGCACCACCTGGCTGGCTTGGAGGAAATCGCCAAGATCCCGGGGTTTGAAGACGCGGGTTTGGAGACCGCCCAGGCGGTGTTGGGGGAATGCGCCCGATTCAACCAAGATGTGTTGGCGCCCCTGAATTGGGAAGGCGACCAAAACCCGTCGTATTGGCGTGAAGGTGTGGTCACCACCACCCCAGGTTTCAAGCAGGCCTATCAACAGTACGCACAAGGGGGCTGGCAAGGCTTGCAGCACCCTGCGGAGGTGGGTGGTCAAGCTTTGCCCAAAACCATTGGTGCCGCTTGCGGCGAAATTTTGAACGCTGCCAATATGAGTTTTGCCCTGTGTCCTTTGCTGACCGATGGGGCCATCGAGGCCTTGCTGACGGCTGGCAGCGATGCCCTCAAAGCCACCTATTTGCACAAGCTGGTCAGTGGTGAGTGGACAGGCACGATGAATCTGACTGAACCGCAAGCGGGTTCGGATTTGTCCATGGTCCGCACCTGCGCCGAACCCCAGGCCGATGGCACCTACAAGGTGTTTGGCACCAAGATCTACATCACCTACGGTGAACACGATATGGCCGACAACATCATCCATTTGGTGTTGGCCCGGGTCGCAGGTGCACCCGAGGGCGTCAAAGGCATCAGCTTGTTTGTGGTGCCCAAGTTTTTGGTCAACCAGGATGGCAGTTTGGGCCAGCGCAATGATGTGCATTGCGTGAGCATCGAACACAAAATGGGCATCAAGGCCAGCCCCACTGCAGTGCTGCAATATGGCGACAAAGGCGGTGCCGTGGGCTATTTGGTGGGCCTGGAGAATCGCGGCCTGGAGTATATGTTCATCATGATGAACGCCGCCCGCTATGCGGTGGGGGTGCAAGGCATTGCCATTGCCGAACGGGCTTACCAAAAGGCCACCCAGTTTGCCCGTGACCGCATTCAAAGCCGACCGGTGGATGGTTCGGTCAAAGCCGCAACTCCCATCATCCATCACCCTGATGTGCGCCGCATGCTCATGACCATGCGCGCCTACACCGAAGGTTGCCGGGCGATGGCCGCTGTGGCCGCTGCCGCTTATGACGCCTCGCACCACCATCCCGAGCTTGTGACCAGACAGCAAAACAAAGCTTTTTACGAGTTTTTGGTGCCTCTGGTCAAAGGCTACAGCACCGAGATGAGTTTGGAAGTCACCTCCTTGGGGGTGCAGGTGCATGGTGGCATGGGCTTCATCGAGGAAACTGGTGCGGCCCAGTTTTACCGAGACGCCAAGATATTGACCATCTACGAAGGAACCACCGCCATTCAAGCCAATGACCTGGTGGGACGTAAAACCGCTCGCGATGGTGGGCAAACCGCCAAAGCCATTGCCAGTGAGGTGCAAAACACGGAGCTGGCCCTTCTCACCTTGGGCACAGGTGCAGCCAAAGCCATGGCCAAGCGCCTGGCCGCCGCCCGTCAAGCCTTTGTCGAGGTGGTGGAATTCATCGTCGAACAATCGGCCCATCATCCCAATGCGGCATTTGCGGGCAGCGTGCCATACCTCATGCTGGCCGGTAATGTGATGGCGGGTTGGCAGTTGGCGCGTTCCTATCTGGTGGCGCAAAAGCAGCCTGACGATGCGTTCATGAAAGCCAAGGCCGTGACCGCGCGCTTTTATGCCGACCACATTTTGAGCAAAGCACCTGGTTTGCGCGACAGCATTGTGGAAGGTGCTGACAGTGTGATCGACATGGACCTGGGGTCTTTTTAATCACTCCCATGCGCAAGGGGCCGCCAAGGCCCTTGACCAACTCAGCCAATCTCTGGCCTTTCAACAGGAAAAATCCATGTCCAAACTCCCAGCGGTGCTATCTGGACTGCCATTCCCGGTCATTGGCTCGCCACTGTTCATCATCAGCAACCCCAAATTGGTGATTGCACAATGCATCAACGGTGTGGTGGGGGCGATGCCGGCCTTGAATGCCCGGCCTGCCTCGCAGCTCGATGAGTGGCTGGCTGAGATCACCGAGGCCTTGGCTGCCCATGATCGGGCTCACCCGGGAAACCCGGCCGCTCCGTTTGCCATCAATCAAATTGTGCACAAGAGCAATGACCGCTTGGCGCACGACATGGCCTTGTGTGTGAAGTACAAGGTGCCGGTGATCATCACCTCCTTGGGTGCGCGCGAAGAGGTCAACCAAGCCGCCCACAGCTACGGTGGGGTGGTGTTGCATGACATCATCAACAACAATTTCGCGCACAAGGCCATTGAAAAGGGGGCCGACGGTTTGATCGCTGTGGCAGCTGGCGCTGGCGGTCATGCCAGCGTGAAAAGCCCGTTTGCCATGGTCCAAGAAATACGCCAATGGTTCGATGGCCCTTTGGCACTGAGCGGCTCGATTGCCAGCGGCGGGGCGATTCTGGCGGCCTTGGCCATGGGCGCAGACTTCGCCTACATCGGCTCGGCCTTCATTGCCACCGACGAGGCCCGTGCCAGCGACGCGTACAAACAGTGCATCGTCAACAGCAACTCCGACGACATCGTCTACAGCAACTTGTTCACGGGCGTGCACGGCAACTACCTGGCCCCTTCCATCCGCAATGCCGGGCTTGACCCTGACAATTTGGCGCAGAGCGATCCCAGCAAAATGGACTTTGCGGGTGACAAGACCAAGGCCTGGAAAGACATCTGGGGTTGTGGCCAAGGCATCGGCGCGATCGACAAGGTGCAAAGCACGTCCGCGTTGATTGCCCAACTCAAGGCGCAATACGCCAGCGCCAAAACCCACTTGCTGGCTTGAATGGCAAAGGCCCCTTCGAAGGGGCCTTTGCGTGGGAGAAGGGTTTGTGCGTTCAACCAAAGTGGCATATGTAGTGGTAGGCCTCATCCACCTTGATCTCAAACGAAGAGTTGGCCGGCACTGAAAACTTGTCGCCTGGGCCTGCGTGTTGCCAGGCATCGCTACCGGCCAGTTTGTACGTGCAAGCACCCGCCACGCATTCCATGATTTCGGCGGCAGCGGTGTGGAAGGTCAGGTGCGAGGGCAGCATCACACCCACCGATTTTTTCTCACCAGTGGGCAGCGTTACCGTGTGGCTCACGCACTTGCCGTCAAAAAACACATTGGCTTTGGAAGCGACGCTCGCGCCCAGGAGATGCTCGGTCACCATGGTCAGGCCTTTATTTTTGCTGCAGTTTTTCGGGCAGGGGTTTTGGCCTTGCGGGCGGCGCGTTCGGTTTTCAAGTTGCCCGCGATGCGCATGCGCAAGGCGTTGAGTTTGATGAACCCGCCAGCATCGGCCTGGTTGTAGGCACCGCCGTCGTCGTCAAAGGTGGCGATGCGGGTGTCAAACAAACTGTCGGTTTTGCTCTCGCGACCCACGCACATGATGGTGCCCTTGTACAGCTTCAAGCGCACCTTGCCGTTGGCGGTGGCTTGCGAGGCGTCGATCAGGCCTTGCAGCAGCTCGCGCTCGGGGCTGAACCAGTAGCCGTTGTAGATCAGGCGGGCATAGCGAGGCATCAGGTCTTCCTTGAGGGCCAGCACTTCGCGGTCGAGGGTGATGGACTCGATGGCGCGGTGGCCTGCCAGCAAGATGGTGCCGCCAGGGGTTTCGTAGCACCCGCGGCTCTTCATGCCCACGTAGCGGTTTTCCACCTTGTCCAGGCGGCCGATGCCATGCTTGCCGCCCACGCTGTTGAGCTGGGTCAGCACATTGGCCGGGCTCATGCGCACGCCGTCAATCGCCACCACGTCGCCGTGCTGGTAGGTGAGTTCGATGATTTGCGGTTTGTTGGGCGCTTTTTTGGGGCTGACGGTGAGACGCCACATGCTGTCTTTGGGCGCAAAGTTGGGGTCCTCCAAGATGCCACCTTCGTAGCTGATGTGCAGCAGGTTGGCGTCCATCGAGTAGGGCGCTGGGCCTTTGCGCTTGGCGCCGTCCACCGGGATGCCGTGTTGGTCGGCGTAGCGCATGAGTTTCTCGCGAGACAGCAGGTCCCACTCACGCCAGGGGGCGATGATCTTCACATTGGGCATCAGCGCATACGCGCCCAACTCGAAGCGCACCTGATCGTTGCCTTTTCCGGTGGCACCGTGGCTGATGGCGTCGGCATTGGTTTTGCGGGCGATTTCCACCAAGTGTTTGGCGATCAGGGGGCGGGCGATGGAGGTGCCCAAGAGGTATTCGCCCTCGTACAAGGCATTGGCACGGAACATGGGGAACACGAAGTCGCGCACAAACTCTTCGCGCAGGTCTTCGATGAAGATGTTGTGGGGCTGGATGCCCATCTGAATCGCCTTGGCACGGGCGGGTTCGATTTCCTCGCCTTGGCCGATGTCGGCGGTGAAGGTGACCACCTCGCAGTGGTACTCGTCTTGCAACCACTTCAGGATGATCGAGGTGTCCAAGCCGCCCGAATAAGCCAAGACAACGCGTTGAGGAACAGGGGATGCCGCAGAATCTTTGGATTGAGAAGTCATGATGGGGCTTGAAAAAGCAAAGCGGTGATTTTAGGTCATGCCAGTCGCAGGGGCATGAAAAAGGCCGCTTGCAGCGGCCTGAAGAAGATTTAGCTTTGGGGGGCAGACCCAGGTGGTGGCGCACCGAAAGGCGTACTGACTGGGGGGGGCGAGATGTAGGTGGGCGCCGGCAAGGTCACCGTGGCGGGTGGAGGGGCCATGGGGGTGATTTGCAAGCGCACAGAGGGGCCTGGGTCTTGCGGCATTTGCACACTGTATTGCTTGCCCGCATATTCGTAAACCACGTGGTAGGCGGTGGTTCGGTTTTCATAAAACATCTGGTTGCTGCAATTTTGCACATGGCGAACTTCAGGTGCGGGCGTGCCTTCAATCTTGTCGCCCAGCAAAGCACCGCCAATCAAACCCAGCATGGTGGCGGCATCTTTGCCAAAACCTTGGCCCACGCTGTTGCCAATGGCCCCGCCCGCGATGGCCCCCATGGCTGCACCTGCACCAGATTTCTGACCAGGTGTGACCACTTGATTTTGGGTGCAGACCTGTCGAGGCACGGCCACTTGCTGAATGATGGGTGTTGAGGAGATGACGCGACCGATTTCTTGCGCTTGGGTGCTGCCGACAACGCTGGCCATCACCAGGGCAATTGGCAGGTAGGTGAAAGGTTTCATACGGGTGTCCGAAAAAATGTTGATTAGAAGGGATGCAATCATTCAAATAACGCTGGCCCAGCCGGCAGGGTTGACACCAACCAGGACCTTTTGGCCGGCAACCACCACGGGTCGCTTGACCAAACTGGGGTGCTGGATCATCAACCGCTTGGCGGAGGCTGCATCACACAGCTGGCTTTGACTGGCAGCGCTCAACCCGCGCCAGGTCGTGCCTTTGCGGTTGATCAGCTCTGTCCAATCCACCCGGGTCAGCCAATCGTCCAAGGTGGATTCATCCAGGCCATTTTTTTTGAAGTCGTGGAAATGGTAGAGGACTTGGTGCTCGTCCATCCATTGGCGTGCTTTTTTCACGCTGCTGCAATTGGGAATACCAAAAAGGGTGATGGGGGGTGTCTGCATGGCCATCATCATGCCGTACTTTTCAGCCTGGTTCACAATCATCCCTCATGAATCTCAAAGACTGGCTGGCCCATTGTGAAAAATTACACCCCCAAACCATTGACATGGGTTTGGAGCGGGTGCAACAAGTGGCCCAGCGGTTGGACTGGCATTGGCCCTGTCCGGTGATCACGGTGGCGGGTACCAATGGCAAAGGATCGACCTGCGCCATGATCGAGGCAGTGTGCCGCCAGTCGGGCTATCGCACCGGGGTGTACACATCACCGCACTTGGTTCATTTTGAAGAGCGATGCCGCATCCATGGCAAGGCCGTGGATGGCGCAGCCTTGGTGGCTCACTTCGAGCGGGTTGAGCAGGCCCGCACAGGCCTTGCCCTGACATATTTTGAGTTCACCACCTTGGCCATTTTGGATTTATTGAGCCAAGCGGAGCTGGATGTGGTGGTGTTGGAAGTGGGTTTGGGCGGTCGATTGGATGCTGTCAATGTGATCGATGCGGACGCTGCAGTGGTCACCTGCATCGACCTGGACCATACCGAATGGCTGGGCCCCGACCGCGAGTCGATTGGCCGCGAAAAAGTGGGCATCGCCAGGACTGGGCGGCCTTTGATCGTGAGCGATCCCGTGCCGCCAGCCAGTGTGATAGCGCATGCCAAACAGATCGGCGCGGACTTGTGGCTGCACGGACGCGATTTTCATTTCAGCGGAGAGCGGCACCAATGGCATTGGATTGGGCGTGAGCGGCGCTACCATGGGTTGGCTTATCCGGCTTTGCGCGGCGCCAATCAATTGCTCAATGCCAGCGGGGTGTTGGCCCTGTGCGAGGCCTTGCGCCAGCGTTTGCCCGTCTGCGCGCAATCGGTGCGCAATGGTTTGGCCCTGGTAGAGCTACCGGGGCGTTTCCAGACGCTGGCGGGTCAGCCCACGGTGGTTCTGGATGTGGCCCACAACCCCCATTCCGTGGCCACCTTGTTTCAAAACCTGGATGCCATGGGCTTCTACCCGCAAACCCATGCGGTGTTTGGCGCCATGGCGGACAAGGATCTGGTCGCCATGTTGACCCGCATGCTGCCCTTGGTCACCCATTGGCATGTGTGCGATTTGCCCAGCCCCAGAGCGGCCAGAGCCCAAGATTTGGAACAGCAGTTGAAAAGCCTCTTGGGGGTGGACCCATTGCAGGTTTTCAGCCACGACAGCCCCGCCCAAGCCATGGCTGTTGCGCAAGAAAAAGCAGACCCCGCTGATAGAATTGTTGTGTTTGGATCGTTTTTGACGGTGGGTGGCGTGATGGAATTCGGCTTGCCCAACCTGAACGCACCGCATTTGAGCAACTAAACCCACCCACCACCCAATGGCATTTTTTAAATTCCGCATGCCCGGTCAACCCTCTGCCCAGCAAACGGCAGTGGCCGCCGAAAACGCAGCGGCTGAAAGTGTCGAAGCAATGCGCCAACGCGCACGGCACCGCTTGTTGGGCGCGGCCGTCTTGGTCACTGTCGCGGTGATTGGCTTTCCCCTCATTTTCGACACCCAGCCACGCACCGTATCGGTGGATATTGCGGTTGAAATTCCCGACAAGAACAAAGGTCGCCACAACCCTGGGCAGGTGACAGCCATCACGGAGCCCAGCCAAAACGATGCCACCCCCCCCAAATTGACCGCCGAGCAAGGCTTGGGGCCCAAAGAAGAGTTGTTGGATGCCGCCACCAACGCGGCCAAAGCCCAGCCCACATTCCCGCTCTCAGCCAACCCTTCGCCCAGCACCTCTGCCAAACCAGAGCCGGCCAAAACCGAGGTGGTGAATGCGGAGGGTGTCAAGCCGGAAAGTCCCAAGGCGGAGCCTGCCCAGACCCCGGTGGCTGAGGGCAAAGACGGCAGCGCACGCTTTGTGGTTCAAGTCGGTGCTTATGCCGATGCCGACAAGGCCCGCGAAGCGCGCCGCAAATTGGAAAAAGCCGGTCTCAAAACCTACACCCATGTCGCCGAGACCAAAGAGGGGAAACGAACCCGTGTCCGATTGGGTCCATTTGCCAGCCGTGAAGAGGCGGACAAAGCGGCCGATAAAGCCAAGCAACTCGAGTTCACCCCGGCGGTCTTGAGCCTGTGAACTGGGAAAGCATCCAAGTCCTGGACATTCTCGTTGGAGGAGCGATGGCCCTGTCACTGGCCTTGGGCATGTGGCGCGGCCTCACCCATGAAGTCTTGTCCTTGTTGGGATGGGTGCTGGCTTTCTACCTGGCGCAGACACACGCAGACCAAATCAGCCCTTGGTTGCCCATTGAAGCGCAGGGCTTGCGCATGGCCAGTGCTTTTGTGTTGGTGATGGTGATGGCGTTGATTGGCGTGGCCGTGGTGATGTGGATGGCCAAGGCCTTGATCAATGTGGTTGGCCTGGGCTGGTTGGACCGGATTTTGGGCGGTTTGTTTGGGCTGATGCGCGCTTGCCTGTTGTTGTTGGCCGCCACCGCCGCCCTGGCCATGACGCCCTTGCAAAATGCAGACTGGTGGCGCGATTCGCACAGCGGGCCACTGTTGTCGAATTTTCTGGCATGGGTCAAGCCGCTGATGCCGATCGAATTTGGAAAGTACCTGCCCTGATGTGTGGAATCGTCGGCGTTGCCAGCAACGCAGCTGTCAACCAGTTGATTTATGACGCCTTGTTGTTGCTGCAACACCGGGGCCAAGATGCTGCGGGCATCGTCACCCAACTGGACCGCAAATTCTTCATGCACAAGGCCAAGGGCATGGTGCGCGATGTGTTTCGCACCCGCAACATGCGAGCCCTGCCGGGTCCCATTGGGCTGGGCCAGGTGCGTTACCCCACAGCGGGCAATGCCTACAGCGAGGAAGAGGCTCAGCCTTTTTACGTCAATGCCCCATTTGGTTTGGTATTGGTGCACAACGGCAACCTGACCAATGCGCCAGCCCTGCATTCGGCGTTGTTCAACACCGACCACCGCCACATCAACACAGAGAGCGATTCAGAGGTTTTGCTCAATGTTTTGGCGCACGAACTCGAGCGCACTTCGCGTGGTTTTTCGCTGTCGCCGCAACAGGTGTTCGAGGCGGTACGCGGTGTGCAAAAACGCATCCGTGGTTCGTATGCGGTGATTGCCATGATCGCTGGCCATGGCTTGTTGGCCTTTCGCGATCCGTATGGCATTCGGCCCTTGTGCATGGGCCGCAGTGCCGAAGGTGCCATCATGTTGGCCAGTGAATCGGTCGCATTGGAGGGCACAGGCCATCGGTTTGAACGCAATATTGCCCCTGGCGAAGCCGTGTTCATCGACATGCACACCCAAGTGCATGCCCAGATTTGCAGCGATGCGACGGTGCTGAGCCCTTGCATTTTTGAATTTGTGTATTTGGCCCGACCGGATTCGGTGTTGGACGGAATTTCGGTGTACCAAGCGCGTTTGAATTTGGGCGAGACTTTGGCCAAGCGGGTCATCTCCACCGTACCGCCCAATGAGATTGATGTGGTCATTCCCATTCCTGAGTCAAGTCGCCCCAGTGCCATGCAACTGGCCCATTTGCTGGGCCTGCCCTATCGCGAGGGCTTTGTGAAAAACCGCTATGTCGGGCGAACCTTCATCATGCCTGGCCAAGCCGTGCGCAAGCGCTCGGTGCGGCAAAAACTCAATGCCATCGCCAGTGAGTTCAAAGGGCGCAACGTGCTGTTGGTCGATGACTCAATCGTGCGTGGCACCACCAGCCAAGAAATTGTTCAAATGGCCCGCGATGCCGGAGCCCGCAGGGTTTACCTGGCCAGTGCTGCACCGCCAGTGCGTTACCCCAATGTGTATGGCATCGACATGCCCACGACCGATGAGTTGGTGGCACACAATCGTTCGGTGGAGGAGGTCAGGGACATGATCGGATGCGATGCCTTGATTTACCAAGACGTCGAGGGCATGAAGTCCGCTGTGCGCCAAGCCGCCGCCGCCCCGTCCCTGGTGCAAGGCTTTGATGCCTCGTGTTTTGACGGTGTGTATGTCACTGGCGATATCACCGCGCAAGACATCGCCCGCATGGCCGCCCAGCGCCACACCCCAGATGAAAACGGCGGCGATGGCTCTCGCCTGACCCTTCCCAACCCCGCCACCTCCCAAGCTCCATGAAAGATCCTCACAACTTGCCAGACCTGCACCGCGATACCCAGTCGGTGCGCGCCGCTGTAGCGCGCAGCCAGTACGGTGAAAACTCAGAGGCCTTGTACCTCACCAGCGGTTACGTACAGCCCGATGCAGACACCGCCGCTCGCCGTTTTGCCGGTGAAGAAGAGGGCTACACCTATGCCCGTCTGGGCAACCCCACCGTCACCAGCATGGAACAACGCCTGGCGGCTTTGGAGGGCACCGAAGCTTGCATTGGCACGGCCTCGGGCATGGGGGCCATCTTGCTGATGTGCATGGGTTTGCTCAAAAGTGGCGACCATGTGATTTGCTCGCATTCCATGTTCGGTTCAACCATCAAACTCATTGGCGGCGAGTTTGCGAAGTTCGGGGTGCAATCCACCTTTGTCTCGCAAACCGATGTCAGTCAATGGCAGGCTGCGGTCCAGCCCAACACCCGTTTGTTGTTTGCCGAAACCCCCACCAACCCCTTGACCGAGGTCTGTGACATTGCGGCATTGGCCGACGTGGCCCGCCGTGCAGGCGCCTGGCTGGCGGTGGACAACTGCTTTGCCACGCCCGTTTTTCAGCGCCCGGTGGAGATGGGGGCCGATTTAATCGTGCATTCAGGCACCAAGTACTTGGACGGGCAGGGTCGCGTCATGGCCGGGGCTTTGTGCGGCCAGAAATCATTGGTCAATGATGTGTTTGGCCCCGTCATGCGCAGCGCGGGCATGACCCTGGCGCCTTTCAATGCCTGGGTCATTTTGAAAGGCATGGAGACTTTGAAAATTCGCATGCAAGCTCAATCAGAGCAAGCCCTGCATCTGGCCCACTGGTTGGAGGCGCACCCGGCGGTCGAACGCGTGCTCTACCCGGGTTTGACCAGCCACCCTCAGCATGCCCTGGCCATGTCCCAGCAATCGGGGGCTGGCGGTGCGGTCTTGTCTTTTGTGTTGAAGGCGGCCGACCCGGCGCAAGCCCGCGCCCGCGCCTTTCACACCATGGACAGCATGCAAACCCTGTCGCTGTCAACCAATTTGGGCGATGTCAAAACCTTGGTGGCTCACCCGGCGAGCACCTCTCATGGCCGCTTGACGGAAGCTCAGCGCCAAGCGGCGGGCATTGGTCAAGGCTTGGTGCGGGTGGCTGTGGGCTTGGAGCATTTGAGCGATATCCAGGCCGATTTGGCGCGTGGTTTGGACACACTGTCATGAGCCGCGTGCGCACCCGTTTTGCACCATCCCCCACCGGGTTCATCCATCTGGGCAATATTCGCTCTGCGCTGTATCCCTGGGCATTTGCCCGCTCCAAAAGCCACCCCGGCGGGGGAGACTTTATTTTGCGCATCGAAGACACCGATCTGGAGCGCTCTTCGCAAGCCGCGGTGGATGTCATTTTGGAGGGCATGGCCTGGTTGGGTTTGGACCACGATGAGGGGCCGTTTTTTCAAATGCAGCGCATGGACCGCTACCGCGAGGTCTTGGCTCAACTGCAAGCCCTAGGGCATGTGTATCCCTGTTACACCAGCATGGCCGAGCTCGACGCCTTGCGCGAGCATCAAATGGCGCACAAACAAAAGCCGCGTTACGACGGCAAATGGCGGCCTGAGCCGGGTAAAACCTTGCCGCCCATTCCTGTGGGGGTGCAACCGGTGCTGCGCTTTCTCAATCCGCTTGATGGTGTCGTTGCCTGGGACGACAAGGTCAAAGGACGCATTGAAATCAGCAACACCGAACTCGACGACTTGGTGATCGCCCGACCCGATGGCACGCCCACCTACAACTTCTGTGTGGTGGTTGACGACATCGACATGGCCATCACCCATGTCATTCGGGGTGATGACCACGTCAACAACACGCCGCGACAAATCAACATCTTTCATGCCTTGGGCAAAAAACCTCCGGTGTATGCCCACTTGCCCACCGTGCTCAACGAGTCCGGCGAGAAGATGAGCAAGCGCAACGGCGCCAAACCGGTCACCCAGTACCGTGACGAGGGCTACCTGCCCGATGCCATGGTCAATTACCTGGCCCGATTGGGATGGAGCCACGGTGACGACGAAATATTCAGCCGTGAACAATTTTTGGACTGGTTCAACCTGGACCACTTGGGCAAAAGTGCCGCGCAATTTGATGAAGCCAAACTGCGCTGGGTCAATGCACAGCACTTGAAAATCATGCCAGCACAGCAATTGGCCGATTTGGTGCGACCTCGATTGACACAACGAGGCATCACGCCGGACGAACAGCTCGCGGCCATTTGCGCCTTGTTCAAAGACCGCTGTGACACCACTGTGGCGTTGGCCAATTGGGCGGCGGTGTTTTATGACCCTGTGTCCTTGGATCCCGAGGTTTTGACACCCTGGCTCAGCCCGGCGGTACAGCAGGCCATATGGGCCCTGCACCAATCCTTGTCAAACTGTGAATGGAGTCAGGCCCATGTGTCATCGGCCATCAAACAAGTGTTGGCACAAGCGGGCATCAAAATGCAGCAACTGGCCACGCCCGTGCGGTTGTTGTTGTGTGGCCAAGCGCAAACACCGTCACTTGATGCGGTGATGGTCTTATTCACCCGCGAGCGCGTTTTGCAAAGGCTTCATCAGATTCACAATTTCGGGCTATAATTTTGCCTTTCGATACCACCACCGGGGGGTATAGCTCAGCTGGGAGAGCGCTTGCATGGCATGCAAGAGGTCAGCGGTTCGATCCCGCTTACCTCCACCAAGGTTTCGAAAGCGTTCAGGTTTTGACCCTATCGTCTAGAGGCCTAGGACATCACCCTTTCACGGTGAGTACCGGGGTTCGAATCCCCGTAGGGTCGCCAAGTTGACTTCACTTGGTTGCGTGTTCAGCGCAACGCTAGAAGCACCTGCCAGGAGTGGTAGTTCAGTTGGTTAGAATACCGGCCTGTCACGCCGGGGGTCGCGGGTTCGAGCCCCGTCCACTCCGCCATTAAGTCAGGAAAAATGCGCCTTCGGGCGCATTTTTCTTTTTGTGGCGCAGATCTTTTTTCAATTCTTCACGCAATGGCCTGACAGTTAGGCCATTGTTTTATCTCGGAATTGTTATTCGTGATGAGATTTTTGGGCCAGCAGTCGAATGATTTTTGAATTGCACCAGACCAGATCAACCTCGTCTGTTCGGATATCCAAAACATCTAGCTGGTGCGCTTTGGCCAGTGCAGTTAATGAATCTTTTGTGAATTTGTTGATGTGCTCATGCACCCCCAGAATGATTTTTCCTGAGATGGCATCTTCCACAATCAGATGGGGATTTTCAACTTCCAAGGGAACCTCCAAATAAAGGTAGCCGCCGTCAGCGAGATGCCGCAATGGTTCTTGAAGGAAATCAAATGGATTTGAAACATGCTCTAAAACATGTGCGATTTGCATGTATTGGTATGTGTCTGTTTCAACCAAAAAATTTATTCTTTTGATACCTTTGACAGGTTCAACGCTGGACACTTCATAAACAAACTTTTCGCAATGGGCGCTCAGGTTTGGAAGGAACCGACCGTCCGCTCCGCCCCAATCCATGGCGGACGCAATCTGTTGGAGATAAATGATTTTTTTGTCTGCCAAGTCTTTGAAGTATTCATTTAGGGCACGGACCCTGATCAAGGCCTCACTCTCAGATCCCAGTAATCCCGCGATATTTTTTGTGTATCCAGGTTCGAAAACCTCTCGCTCTTGGTTGTATTTACTGCTCCTGTAGTCTATGTACAGATTAGAAAGATCCTGATAAGGAATCTCTTTATGGGTGGAATAGAAACCGCAATCTTGGCAAATTGCGGCATCTAGCCGAGCGACAGGTTTTAGCTGATGTAGGAATCCAAAGGTCAACTTATTGAGCCATCGAATTTTTCTGCTGCTCCAATTTTGAGAAGTTGTGAGACCCCAAACTTTGTAAAGAAAGAAGGGGGCTAAATAGGCACCATCAGGAATTAATTTGAATGCTGCACTGTTGCAATTACGGCATGTTCCATAGTTCATTGAAAGAATCCTCTTGGAGAGCAATCGGTGAAAAGCAGATTGGAAGGTCAATCACAAATGGGTTGAGTCGTAACTTGTCAAAAAATGACAAGTTTGGTTTTTGTTGATTGGTTATTCCATAGTCTGCTTCTCCTTCGCTTTGGGCCTGGGCCAAACCACCACCCCGCTGGCCAGGGCCGTGCCGAGCATGATGGTCAGGCCGCTGAGCAAACTGATCAGGCTGAGGTGTTCATCGAACAGAACTACCCCCAGCAAACTGGCAAACAAGGGAATGAGGTAGGTCACTGTCATGGCTTTGGTGGCCCCAATGCTTGCATTCAATTTAAAGTAGAGCGCATAAGCACAGGCGGTGCACAAAGCGCCCAAGGCTGCAATCGCGGCCCAGGAAGACCAGGGCGGCGTGTCGACAGGCCAAAACCACCAGGCGGGCAGGGCCAGCAACAAACTGGCACCGATCATGCTGCCAAAGGCGGTGGCCAAAGGGGGGATGCTGCGCAACTGGCGCTGTGCAAAGCAGCCCGCTGTGCCGTAAAAAAAGGTGGCGGCCAAGCAGGCCAAGATGCCGCCATTGGAGGCTTGCTCATTCATGGCCGCATCGGGGTTGCGTCCCAGCGTCAGCAGGGCCACACCTAAAAAACCGATGGCCAAGCCCACAGACCGTGGGTGAGTGGGACGGTCGTTGAGCCACAACCAAGCCACCAAGGCACCAAACAGCGGCGTGGTTGCGTTGAGGATGGACGCCAAACCGGTGGTCATTTCATTGACTGCATAGGCGAGCAAAGCAAAGGGTATGGCCGAGTTGACACTGCCCATGATGAACATGTCGCGCCAATGGGTGCGCACCTGCGGCATCAAACCTTTCAGTTGCACCCATGGCAGCAGTACCAGCATGGCCACGCTCACCCGCAGCCAGGCCGTGGGCAATGCCCCAAAGTGGACCGCCCCCCAGCGCATGAACACATAGGACGATCCCCACAGCATGGACAACAACACAAAATCTGGCAACCAGGAGCGCAACGGGGTGGGTTTCAAAGGGGATCTTTGGAGTGGGTGAAAGTGATTTGAAACTGTGCAGTTCGATGGCTGTTGCCCACCTGTTGGGTCGGTGTTGGGTCACCATCATAGTCGGCCGGCCCGGTTTGGGCATCCTACAATTACCGCCATGAAAACAGACCCCCACGCTTTCAAAGCCTATGACATCAGGGGCCTGGTCCCCACCGCCTTGAATCCCGAATTTGCCCGCGCCTTGGGGCGGGCTTTTGGGCAACAAGCCCTGGCTTGTGGCGAAATCACCGTGGCCGTTGGTTGCGATGGTCGATGGAGTTCGCCGAGTTTGAGCACCTCCTTGGTGCAAGGTCTGGTGGATGTGGGCGTGGACGTGCTGGACGTGGGCATGGTCACCACCCCCATGCTTTACTTTGCCGCCCACACGGTTTGCCGCAGTGGCATTCAGGTCACGGGCAGCCACAACCCCAAGGACTACAACGGCTTTAAGATGGTGTTGGCCGGAAGGGCCATTTACGGCGAGGATATTTTGACCTTGCGCCGCATCATGACCGAAGAGTCTTGGACACTCAAAACCGGTGGTCGGGTGCGCTTGATGAACCTGCTCAAGCCCTATAGCGATCGCATCACCGGGGACTTGCGTTTGGCCCGGCCCATGAAAATCGTGCTCGACAGTGGCAACGGCGTGGCAGGCGCATCAGCTCCAGGAATTTTTCGTGCTTTGGGTTGCGAGGTCATTGAGCTTTTCAGCGAGGTCGATGGCCAGTTTCCCAACCACCACCCCGACCCCAGCAAGCCTGAAAACCTGCAAGACCTGATTGCCGCATTGGCCACCAGCGACGCTGAAATCGGTTTGGCCTTTGATGGCGATGGCGACCGCCTGGGCATCGTCACCCGCGATGGCCAAAACATTTACCCCGATCGGCAAATGCAGTTGTTTGCCCAAGATGTGCTCTCGCGCGTGCCTGGCGGCACCATTGTTTTCGATGTGAAATGCTCGCAACGCCTGGCCCCGGCCATCCGCGCCGCTGGCGGTGAACCGCTGATGTATCGAACCGGGCATTCGCTGATCAAAGCCAAAATGAAAGAAATCGACTCACCCTTGGGTGGCGAGATGAGCGGGCATATCTTTTTCAAAGAGCGTTGGTTTGGTTTTGATGATGGAACCTACGCCGGATGCCGACTGTTGGAAATTTTGAGCCGCTCTCCCGATGCCAACGCGGTGTTGTTGGCCTTGCCCACCAGCCATTCCACCCCGGAGTTGAATGTGCCCTGTGCCGAGGGCGAGCCCCACCGCGTGGCCCAGGCTTTGCTCGAAGCGGTGCAAGCCGACCGCTTGCCCCGTCACCCCGGCCTGCAAGCCCCCAGCGTATCGGACATCGACGGGGTGCGGGTCGATTGGAGCGATGGCTTTGGCCTGATCCGCGCGTCCAACACCACCCCGGTGTTGGTGCTGCGCTTTGAGGGCCAAACCCCGGCGGCCCTGGGCCGCATCCAGGCGGACATGATGGCCTTGCTGAAATCGGTCAAACCCGATGCGGCGGTGACGGAGTCCGCGCATTGAGGGTGCTGGTCGTCAAGCTGTCATCGCTGGGCGACGTGATCCAAACCCTGCCGGTGTTGCATGACATCCAGGCCCTGCACCCGCAAGCGCAGATCGATTGGGTGGTGGAGGAGGCCTTCGCCGATTTGTTGCGCACTGTGCCCGCCATTTCGCGGGTCATCCCCATTGCCCAGCGGCGTTGGCGCCGCGCCCCATGGTCCAGCGCATCGCGCCAGGCTTGGCGCGCTTTTTGGGCCGACTTGCACCAACAGACCTATGACTTGGTCATTGATTTTCAAGGACTGATCAAGTCGGCCCGCGTGGCCCGTGGGGCGCGCCTGAGCGCAGGCGGCTGTAGCGTGACCTATGCCAACCGCAGCGATTGGTGTGCCTACGAGTGGCCCGTGCGTTGGATGCTCATGCGCAGCGTGCCGATGGAGAAAACCATCCATGCGGTGGCCCGCTACCGCAGTTTGGCCGCCCAGTCTTTGGGCCGAGATCCCGCCCCTTGGCTGGCGCAATCACCGGTTTACCCCTGGCCTGCGCCTGTGCCAACGTCGCCGCCCAGCGTGGTGTTGGCCCATGGCACCACCCGTGCCGATAACGCCTGGCCGATGGCGCTATGGCAGACTTTGGCCCTGCGCTTGTTGTCACAGGGATACCGCTTGGCATTGCCTCAAGCCAACGAAAACGAGGCCCAGTGGGCCAGGCAGTTGCAAGCCAGCCTGGGCGAGGCTTGTGACGTTTGGCCCCGCATGGGCTTGGCCGAACTGCGTCGGCACATGGCCGCCAGCAGCGGCGTGATTGGCGTGGACTCGGGCCTGGGCCATTTGGCCGTGGCTTTGGACTTGCCCACCGTCATCATCTTCAGCCAAGCGCGGGTGGCGCGAGCTGGGCCTGTGGGACGCGCCCACCAAAAAGCCGTAGGGGGCCATCGAGCGCCCGATGTCGATGCTGTTTGGTTGGCCTGGCAAAGTGTGTCGCAACCGACATGATGCGTTTTCTATACAGCGGCTTGGTGCGCGCCATGGTGCCCTGGGTGCGGCGCAAACTGGCGCTGCGCGCCCGCAGCGAACCCATTTATGGCCAGTGGGTGCCGGAACGGTTTGGCCGCTATGAGGGCGTTGTCGAACCTGGTGCGGTGTGGGTTCATGCGGTATCACTGGGAGAGACCCGCGTGGCCGGGGTGCTCATCGAGGCCTTGCGCAGCCAGCACCCTGGCCTGCGCTTGTTGTTGACCCACAGTACCGCCACCGGCCGCGCCCATGGGCAAAGCCTGCTCCGTGCTGGCGACTTGCAAGCGTGGTTGCCTTGGGATACCCCTGAAGCGGTGGCGGCATTTTTACGCCACTTTCAACCCCGGGTTGGGGTGTTGATGGAAACCGAAGTCTGGCCCAATTTGAGCGCCGCTTGTCAGCAAGCGGGCGTTCCATTGTTCCTGGTCAATGCCCGTTTGAACCCGCGCTCGCAGCGCTTGGCCAAGCGGTGGTCGGCTTTGGCGCGGCCCGCCTATGCCGCTTTGCGGGGGGTGTGGGCCCAAAGCGAGGCCGATGCACAGGCTTTGCGAGAAGTTGGCGCCCCGGTGCTGGGGGTGTTGGGCAACCTCAAGTTCGATGCCCGGCCAGACCCCCAGGTATTGGGTTTGGGCAAAGACTGGCGTAAAGGGCTTGATCGACCGGTGGTGATGCTGGCCAGCGCCCGCGAAGGCGAAGAGGCCATGCTGCTCGATGCCTTACAAGCCAACCCCAGCGCATGGGCGGCGGCCCATTGGTTGATCGTGCCCAGGCACCCCCAGCGGTTTGCCGCGGTCGAGGCTTTGATCCAACAACGCGGATGGTCCGTGCTGCGGCGCAGCCAGTGGGGCCAAGCCGGGCCCGCGGGCATGTGTGAGGGCAAAAGATCGGCGGTGGATCGCCCCAGCCTGTGGCTGGGCGACAGTTTGGGTGAAATGGCCGCTTATGCGGCCTTGTCGGATGTGGCACTGCTGGGTGGCAGTTTTGAGGCCTTGGGCGGGCAAAACCTGATCGAGCTGGCCGCTTGTGCCTGCCCCGTGGTGATGGGCCCGCACACTTTTAATTTTGAACAGGCGTCGCAAGCTGCCTTGTCGGTGGGTGCCGCCCAAAGGGTGCCCGACATGGCCAGCGGCATACAGGCCGCTTTGCAATGGATCGCGGACGCAGCGCGGTACGACACAGCCATGCAGGCCAGTTTGTCGCTGGCACAAAGTCACCAGGGGGCGGCACTGCACACCGCGCAAGCCTTGCGGCCTTGGCTGGAGTGATGCCGGTTACTTTGCCAACAGCCGGTTGACGATTTGCAAGTCCTCGGCTTTCAAGCTGCCGTTGGATTGGCGCAGTTTGAGGTTGCCCAACAACACGTCGTAGCGCGCCTTGGCCAGGTCGCGCTTGGTTTGGTACAACTGGCTTTGAGAGTTCAGCACATCGATGTTGATGCGCACGCCCACGCTGTAGCCCAGTTTGTTGGCATCCAAGGCCAGTTGGCTGGAATCTTCAGCCGCCTTCAAGGCATTGACCTGGCCCAACCCGGACACCACGCCAAAGTAGGCAGCGCGGGTGGCCTGGGCCACGTTGCGCTTGGCCACCTCCAAATCGGCCTGGGCTTTGTCTTCCAGTTTCAGGGTTTCTTTGATCCGGTTGTCGGCAGAGAAGCCCGAGAAGATGGGCAGGGTGACCAAAACGCCGATGGCAGAAATGCCAATGTGGGAGTTTTGTACCGCTGTGGTGCCAGAGGTGGCTGTGCCGTCCATGTTCAAAGCATAGGAATAACTGGCCTGGAGGTCCACGGTGGGTTTGTGCAGGGCTTTGGCCTTGTCCACCTCGAGTTTGGCCACTTCCCAGTCGAGCAGGGCTTTTTGAATTGCGGGATGCACCCGCTCGGATTGCTGGACCCACTCATCCACAACGGCCGGTACTGGGCTGGGCAAGTCGGTGGTATTGACCAAGGGACTGGGCGAGACATCTTTTTGGCCCACCAACAGGTCCAAGGCCATGCGCTTGACGCGCAAATCGTTTTCGGCGGCGATCTCTTGGGCGATCACCAGGTCGTAGCGCGCCTGCGCTTCTCGGGTGTCGGTGATGGTGGCTGTGCCCACTTCGAAGTTGCGCTTGGCAGAAGCCAGTTGTTCATTGACAGCAATTTTTTGGGCCTTCACAAAGGTCAGGCTGTCTTGGCTCGCCAGCACATCGAAATAGGCTTGGCTCAGGCGCACCATCAGGTCTTGCTCGGCAATGGCCAGCACCGCATAGGCCTGCTCGCGCTGGCGCTTGCCTTGCACATAGGCGGACACGTTGGCGGGCCGGTACAGGGCCTGGCTGGCGGTGATGCTGGTCGATTGGGTACCAAAGATGCGGTCGTAGGTGGTGGGTGATGTGGCGGAGGCCACGGCATCGAACATGCCCACGATGTTGGACCTCGACACCCCCGCTGTCGAGGTCACCGTCGGCAATATGCCGGCGATGGCCTGGTCGGTCTTGTAAATGGTGGCGTCCATTTGCGCTTTGGCCGACTGGTAAGTGGCATCGTAGTTGCGGGCCGCGTCATACAGCTCGATCAGGCTTTGGGCTTGGGCCCATCCGCTCAGACCCATCAACACGGCGGCGTGTACGGGGAGGTGGCGAAACTTCATGGATGTCCTTGGGGGTTCAGAAATACCGCAGGGCAGGGTTGTACCCGCATACGGTTTAATTCAGTGGGGTCAAAAGTGAAAGGCGCTGGGCTGGGCAAAACCTTGCAAAGGCGGTGCCACAGTGTCCCACAGAGACTGGCTGCGCCATGATTGGGGGCCTGCACGCGTGTGCAGGGTCGCTTGCATCACCGGGTCTTCACCCTCGATGGCAATCAAGCGCCCACCCAAGCTGAGTTGTTCCAGCAAAACCTGCGGTACCGCGTGGACAGAGCCACCCAGCACAATGGCATCAAATGGGCCCTCGCTGGACGCACCGTGCGCGCCATTGCCACTGCGCACTTGGGCATTGGAGATGCCAGCCTGGGCCAAGTGGCGCAGGGCCTGTTGGGCCAAATCGGCATGAATTTCAAAGCTCAGCACTTTGCGCGCTTTGAGCGCCAATAAGGCACACAAATACCCGCTGCCAGTGCCAATTTCCAGCACTGACTCGCTGCCTTGCAAGGCCAAGTCATTGACCAGGCGCGCATCCACCCGAGGGGGCAACATGGTCTGGCCGTGGGGCAAGGGGATTTCAATGTCGGCGTATGCCACAGCAATGCTCTGCGGGGGCACAAATTGTTCTCGCTTGAGTTGCATCAGTGCGGCCAAAACGGCTTTGTCCAGCACCTCCCAGGGGCGGATTTGCTGTTCAACCATGTTGAATCGGGCTTGTTCTAGGTTCATGGGATGGATGGGAAAGTGATGGGAAAGATTTTAAGCGTCGCCAGGGCCGGTTCGGGCGGTGCTGGGTTCGATGTGCCAGCGGCGCACAGCCCACTGGGCCAGGTCGTCCATGTAGCAATAAATGACCGGCACCACCACCAAGGTCAGCAGCGAGGAGGTGATGACCCCACCAATCACCGCTTGGCCCATGGGCGCGCGTTGCTCAGAGCCCTCGCTCAGGGCAAATGCCAAGGGAACCATGCCAAACACCATGGCCAAGGTGGTCATCATGATGGGGCGCAAACGCACCCGGGCGGCCAATAACAAGGCTTCGGTGCGGCCCACGCCAGGCTGCATTTGGCCGTTGTCGCCCAGGTGCGGAGCGCGCGCGCGGATGGCAAAGTCGACCAACAAGATCGCGTTTTTGGTGACCAAGCCCATCAGCATCACAAATCCAATGGCCGAGAACATGGACACCGTCGAGCGGAAAAACATCAACGAGAGCACCACGCCAATCAGGGTCAGTGGCAGCGAACTCATCAGGGCCAAGGGTTGAAGAAAGCTTTTGAACTGGCTGGCCAAGATCATGTAGATGAAAATCACCGCCAAGGCCAGCGAAGACAAGGCATAGTCAAACGACTCCTCCATGCTCTTGGTCGAGCCGCCAATGCGAAAGCGATAGCCCGGTGGCAAGGGTATGCTGGCCAATGCGCTTCGGATGTCCTTGGACACCTCGCCACTGGAGCGTTGATGGGCATTGCCACTGAAGGCCACTTCGCGCGAGAGATCGCGCCGGTTGATTTGGTTGGGCCCGGTGGCATTGACCACTTGTGCCACTTGGTTCAAACGAACGTTGCGCTGCCCGCCATCGGCCGCGTTGGGCAGGGCAAATGGCAGCCGCTCGAGGTCCTCAGGCTGGTAACGAAACTGAGGGGCCAGGCGCACATTGACATCGTAGGTTTGGTCATCGGGGGCACGCCAATTGCCCACTGTGGTGCCGGCTATCAGGGTGCGCATTTGGGCAGCCATGGCAGCCACGCTCAAGCCCACGTCTGAAGCGGCTTCTTTGCGCACCACCACCTCCACAGTGGGTTTGTTGGGTTTGGTGCTGGCGTCAATGTCCACCAGGCCGGGCACGTTGTGAAGCTGGCGCATCACTGTTTGGCTGATGCGCTCGAGTTCAGCCAGATCTGGGCCCAGCAGTGAAAATTCAATGGCCTTGTTGCTGCCCCCTACCGCTTCTTGCAAGCCCACATGGGTCACGGTGATGCCCGCCACCCGGCTCAAGCGCTCGCGCAGCACGGCAATCATGTCGTTCAAGCCGCGCTGGCGTTTTTTCCGATCGACCAAACGCACATACACATTGGCGTAAACCTTGCCTGCGGCCACACCGGTGTTGATGGTCGACAAGGTGTAACTCACCTCCGGAAATTCGCGCAAGATGGCCTCCACCTGCAAGGTCTTGGCTTCGGTGGCCTCCAGGGCAGAGCCCATGGGGGTGTAAAAACTCACCGTGATTTCAGAAAAATCAGCTTTGGGCACAAACTCAGTGCCCAGCAACGGCACCAAGCCCAAGCTGGTGAGGAAGGTGGCCAGGGCCAGGGCCAAAGTGGTTTTTTTAAAGCGCAATGCCCATGCCAATGTGTGCTGATAGACCTCGGCCAATGCCAGTGTGCTGCGGTCAAACCATCCGGTCACCCGCCCGATGCTGCGGTCATACCACGATGAGTCCCTGGGTTTTCCATGGGCCCCAATACTGGGGTCATGCCAAACGCTGGAGAGCATGGGGTCGAGGGTGAAACTCACAAACATGGAAATCAACACCGCGGCCACGATGGTGATGCCAAACTCGTGGAAAAACTTGCCGATGATGCCCCCCATGAACCCAATGGGCAGAAACACCGCGACAATGGAAAAGGTCGTGGCCAACACGGCCAAGCCAATCTCCTGGGTGCCGTCCAGGGCCGCTTGATAAGCCGATTTGCCCATTTCCACATGGCGAACGATGTTCTCGCGCACCACGATGGCGTCGTCGATCAGCAACCCCACGCACAACGACAAAGCCATCAAGGTGATCATGTTGATGGTGAAGCCAAACATGTACATGAACAAAAACGTGCCAATGATGGCAATTGGAAGGGTCAAGCCGGTGATGACGGTGGAGCGCCAGGAGTTGAGGAACAAAAACACGATCAACACCGTCAGCACTGCCCCTTCGATCAAGGTTTGGCGCACGTTGTTGACCGCCACCCGGATGGTGCGGGCCCCATCGCTGACCGTCTCTAGCCGCACCCCGGGGGGCAGGCTGTTGGACATGTCTTTGACGGCCTGGTTCAGGCCATCGACCACGCCAATGGTGTTTTCATCCTGCGACTTTTGCACAGTCATCAACAAAGTTCGCTGACCGTTGTACAAGGCCAGGCTTTCCACTTCTTGGCCCGCGTCTTGCACCCGGGCCACTTGACGCAAGTAGACCGCTCCACTGGCTTTGCGCGCCACGATGATGTCGCCAAAGTCTTCGGGGCGTTTCAGGCGCGCATCGATTTGCACCACCCGTTCTTGTTGGGTCGAACGCACCGTACCCAGCGGCAGGTTTTGGTTCTCCGACCGCACGGCATTGACCACTTGATCGGCTGAAATGCCCAAAGCCTCCATGGCTTGGGGGTTGAGCAAGAGGTTGATTTCGCGCTTGGTGCCGCCCACCAAACTGACCGATCCCACGCCGCGCACGTTCTCCAGCCGTTTCTTCAAGACCTGATCGGCCCAGTTGGTCAATTCCACCGCTGACATGGGTTGGGCACCGGGCGCAGCTGCTTGGGCCAGCACAGCCAGGGAGTAAACGGCTTTGCTCGCCGGGTCAAAGCGCAGCACCCGGGGGTCTTTGACCTCTTCGCGCAACAATGGGCGCAGATTGGCAATTTTTTCGCGCACATCCTCAGCGCCTTTGCGCCCGTCGATGTGCAGTTGAAACTCCACCACCACCACCGAAGTGCCCTCATAGCTGCGCGAGGTCAAGGTGTTGATGCCGGCAATTGCATTGACACCCTCTTCGATTTTCTTGCTCACCTCGGACTCGACCACCTCGGGCGAAGCGCCGGGGTACTCGGTGGTAATGACGACCACCGGAAAGTCCACGTTGGGGAACTGATCCACCTGCAAGCGTTGGTACGAGAACCAACCCAACACCACAATGGCACACATCATCATGGTGGCAAACACCGGGTTGCGCAGACTGACGCGGGTGAACCACATGGTTCAGGGGGCCTTGACCGGGGGGTTGACCTTGACGCTGAGGCCTTCGCGCAGGCTGCCCACGGCACCGGTGATGATGGTGCTGTCGGCTTCTACCCCGCTGATACCCACCCAGGTGTCGTTGCTGCCCTCGCTGTGGCCACGCAGGCCAAGCCCCACACTGCGGTAAACCACTTTGCCGTTGACCACGGTCTGCACATAGGCCTGGGCACGCTCGGTGCGCACCGCTGACAGCGGCACGGCCAGCACTTGGGCCTGATCGGTGTTGATCATGCCTTGCACAAATTGACCATGGCGCAAGCCGGGTGCGGTGGGCACTGACAGGTAGACCATCACACTGCGGCTAACGCTTTGGGTGCTGGGGCTGATGCGCACCACTTTGGCCTGACCTGGCAACTCCTGCCCTTCGACCTGCACCCGGGCGATTTGTCCTACCCGCAGGCTCAGCACATCGGCCGCGCTCATGGGCACCTCAATTTCCAATCGGCCAAGGTCAACCAACTCCAACACCTTGGCATCGATGGCCAAACGTTCACCGGGTTGGGCCAGTCGGGCCGAAACCTGACCCTGAATGGGTGAGCGCAGCACCGCGTCTTCGAGCGACTTGGCCGCCACCTCGGCCGCCGACAAGGCCGCTTTGTGGGAGGCCTGCGCCCCTTGCAAGGTGGCCAGAGACGTTTCCAGCGCGGTTTTGGAGATGAAACCTTGATCGACCAAGGCCTGATTGTTGTCAAACTGACGCTGTGCAATGTCTATTTGGGCTTTGGCCGCATCAGCCTGGTCTTTGAATTGTTGCAAGCGGCGCAGGTATTCGGTGGGCTCGATGCGTGCCAAAACCTGACCGGCGCGCACACTGTCGCCCTCGCGCACCACCAGGTCCATCAACTCGCCCGCCACCCGTGCTTTGATGACCGCACTTTGAATGGCCTTGATGCTGCCGGTGAAGGGCACGCCCACCATCAAGGGCTTTTGCGCCAGTGGCATCACATCTCCCGGCGCGAGTTCATACACCATCTCGACCATGGCAGGACTGGGTGCGGGCGGTGCAACGTTGCGGGACTTGAAGGTCCACCAGGCGGCCAGGGCAGCCAGCACGCCCAAGCCGATCAAGCTTCGTGTCAAGGTGTTGTTCATGGGGGAGATGCCTTTGCAGGTGTTGCCACCAGTCCTTGCAACAAGATATCTATGTGCTGATCCAAAAAGGATTCGGGCTTCATGTTCAAGCTGTCTGAATAAGCGGTCAGAGCGTTTTCCCACACCATGATGTAAATCATGGGGGCCACAATGGCATGCACCGCCAGGGAGCTGTCCATGGGCCGGAATTCACCCGTGGCCATGCCCCGCTCCAAAATGCGGCGCAACAAAAGGTTGCCGGGTCGCATGACCGATTCCACATAAAAAGCCAGCAGCTCAGGGAAATTGCGCGACTCGCTGATCATCAATTTGCAGATGCCGCTGGCGGGCGTGGCGCCTATTTTTTCCCACCAGCTGTGCAGCGCAAACCTGAGCATGTCGGCGGTGCTGCCAGCAAAGCTTTCAAAGGCCTGGTTCCAGCCGGGAAAGTGCTGCGCCAGGTTCTCGCTCACCACGGCTTTGAACAGGTCTTCCTTGGTAGGAAAGTACAAAAACAAGGTGCCTTTGGACACCCCAGCCCGCGCAGCCACCTCTTCCACCTTGGTTCCGGCAAAGCCTTTTTGCACAAATAAATCCAGCGCCGCCTCGAGCAGTTCGCCCGGGCGGGCTTCTTTGCGGCGCTCGCGTTTCAGGGTGGAATCGGGGGTCATTTATTACTGACTGACGGGTTATTAATGTAACAGACAGGGGCGCATGCATCTCAGCGGGCCACCCAAAGGCCCAGGCGTTCGCGGATCACGTGGCGCGAGGTTTGCAGTGCACCGGCGTCGGGCAACCAGTCCATCCCGGAATGAAGCAAACCGGGATGACCCATGGGCACGGGCGTGACGCTAAAACCAGCGCGCTCAAACTGGCGCACGCTGCGGGCCATGTGCCAGCTGTCGGTGACCAAGCCGATGCGTTGTATTCCTGCAGCCGACAAGATGCGAAAACTGTTGTGGGCGTTTTCCTGGGTATCGCGCGACGCGCTTTCGGTCCAGCGCAACGGCCAGGCAAAGGCATCCTGGGCCACCCTTTGGGCCACTTCGGCTTCGGTGGGGGAATCGGCTCGGCCCGCCCAACCCACACCGCCCGTGAACATCAGGGGCAAATGGGTCTGCCGCGCCCATTGCACACCTTGGCGCAAGCGGTCCAGGCTGTGTTTGCCCAATTGCGGCACGCCATCGGGCAGATCCACTTCCACGCCACCGCCCAGCACCACCAGGGCTTGCACCTGTTGCGCTTGCAACAGGGCCGTGCTGGCCATGGGGTGGGAGGGCAACAGGTTGCGGCTGAGCCACACGGCCACCACCGGGCAACTGAGCCACCACAGGCTGAGCAAACCCACGCCCATGGCCGCTTGGGCCCAGGCGCGGTGTCGTCGCCAACCCCACCAGGCCAACCCCCAGAGCAAGATGATGGACAAAGGGGGCAGGGCAAACGCGGTCAAATAGGGTTTGAGTTCGGGTAGCATGGGGGGAGGGTGGTTAGGAGGGGCCTGTGGGGATGCAAATGTCGCCAAGCGGTCAACCCGATCGCAAGTCTAAGGCTTATGCGGTCAATATTGCGTTGGCATTGCCATGCGCAGGGCCATGAACGCCCGTGTCATCAGGGCCGGCAACGCAATCTCACCAGACAGCATGCATTTATTCTCTTTCGAAAGCCAAGCGGCACCCAGCGGGTCGCCAGGCGCGTCAGCCCGTTCAAAGCGTGGCGCTTGGGTTTGGTCTGGGCTGGTGCTTTTGTCATGGGTGATGGCCACCGTGCCTTGGGCCATGGCCCAAAGTTCGGCGCAGGTGCCGGTGAGGATTTGGGTCGGTGCCCCAGCGGGTGGAACCACCGATGCGATGGCAAGGGCCATCTCCCAGGCCTTGTCTGAGCAATTGGGACGGCCGGTGGTGGTGGAAAACCGGGCCGGTGCAGGCGGTAATTTGGCGGCAGAGACCGTGGCCCGTGCCCAACCCGATGGACAGCATTTGCTGATGAGTTTTACCAGCCACACCATCAATGCCTCCCTGTATCCGAATTTGCCCTTTGACCCCGTGAACGACTTCACGCCTTTGACCATGGTCGCCACCTCACCCTCGATCTTGGTGGCCCATCCTTCGGTGCCGGTCCATCACCTCAAAGATTTGCTGGCCCTGGCCCGGTCCCGACCCGGCCAGTTGAACTTTGCCATTGGGGGCTTGGGGTCGTCCTTGCATCTGGCCAGCGACGCTTTCAAGATGAAAGCCCAGGTGTTTATCGTGAACATTCCCTACCGCGGCACCGCACCAGCGATTGCCGACGTGCTGGCCGGTCAGGTGGAGTTGATGTTTGCCAATATTGGCAATGCCCAGGCCCATATCAAGGCGGGTCGCCTCAAGGCCTTGGGGGTGACCAGCGCCACCCGGTTGCCTGGTTTGCCGGATGTGCCTGCCATCGCCGAATATTTACCGGGTTTCGAGTCCAGCGCTTGGTTTGGTTTGTTTGGCCCGGCGCGGATGGACCCTGCCTTGGTGCAAAAAATCAGCCAGGCGGCCCGACAGGCCTTGCTCAGCCCTGCGGTTCGCCGTCGCATCGAGGCCGAGGGGGCGCAGGTCGTGGGCAACAGCGCCCTGGACTTTGCGCGTTTTGTGGCCCAAGACGTGCAGCGCTGGCGCGAGGTCGTGCGGTTTTCGGGCGCCAAGCCTGAATGATTTTTCCCAACCAAGGTCTTTTCCATGTCATCCAATCCCCTTTCCTTTGGACAGCGTTTGCAACAACACAAAGTGGTGTTGGCCCCTGGCATCTACGATGCCTTGAGCGCCTTGATCGCAGAGCAATCGGGTTTTGAGGCCTTGTACCTTTCGGGTGCCTCGATCGCCTATACCCGCCTGGGTCGCTCGGACGTGGGACTGACCACCGCCACTGAAGTGGCCGATACCTTGTCGCGCATCACCGAGCGGGTGAATTTGCCGGTCATTGTTGATGCCGATACGGGCTTTGGCAATGCCTTGAACGTGCAGCGCACGGTGCTCGACTTTGAGCGCGCCGGAGCGGCCATGATCCAGTTGGAGGACCAAGGTTTCCCCAAGCGATGTGGCCATCTGGATGGCAAAACCGTGGTGCCTGTGCGCGAGATGCTAGGCAAATTGCGCGCAGCCTTGGACGCGCGGCGCAGTGAGCAAACCTTGATCTTGGCCCGCACCGATACGCTGGCGGTCGAAGGATTTGAGGCGGCCATGGAGCGCGCCGAGGCCTATCTGGAATGTGGCGTGGATGCCTTGTTCATCGAGGCGGTGCGCAGCTCCGAACAAATGGACTTGGCCTGCGCCCGCTTTGCCCAGCGCATACCGATGCTGGCCAACATGGTCGAAGGCGGTAAAACCCCGGTCAGCGATGCCCACAGCCTGGGCCAAAAGGGTTACCGCCTGGTGATTTTTCCCGGTGGCACTGCCCGCGCTGTGGCCCACACCTTGCAGGGCTACTACGCCAGCTTGCACCAGCACCAGACCAGCTTGCCTTGGCGCGAGCGGATGCTGGACTTTGACGGGCTCAATGCGGTGATCGGCACGACCGAACTGTTGGCCCGGGGCCAGCGTTACGAGGGCTGATCGGTCGCGTAAGCCGATAGCGGCACGCAACTGCAAAACAGGTTGCGGTCGCCGTGCACATTGTCAACGCGGCCCACGCTGGGCCAGTACTTCACACGGCCATGGGGACTGCCAGAGAGCACGACAGCCTGATCGCGTGAATAGGGATGGGGCCAGACGTCAGCCAGCACACGGCCGACGGTATGGGGCGCGTTTTTCAATGGGTTGTCGTCGGCTGGCCAAACCCCGGACTCAATCAGGCGGATCTCTTCTCGGATGGCGATCATGGCTTGGATGAATCGGTCGAGTTCCTCCAAGGTTTCGCTCTCGGTGGGCTCGACCATCAAGGTATTGGCCACAGGGAAGGACAAGGTGGGGGCATGAAAGCCATGGTCCATCAAGCGCTTGGCCACGTCCTCGGCCGTCACGCCAGCGCTGTCTTTGAGGCCGCGCAAGTCCAAAATGCATTCATGGGCCACATGGCCATGCTCGCCCGCATACAAGGTGGGGTAATGGTCGGCCAAGCGACGGCTGATGTAGTTGGCCGACAAAATCGCGGTCTCGGTGGCATGTTGCAAACCTTGCGCGCCCATCATGCGGCAATACATCCAAGAAATCGGCAGCACCGCCGCATTGCCCAAAGGAGCGGCCGAAATGGCTCCCACCGCCGGGCGGTGGGTGACAGCCCGGCCATCCCCAGCCGCAGCGGCTTGGGAGGGCTGGCCGCCGCCGGGCCACCCCCCGCTCACATGGCCGGGCAGAAACGGCACCAGGTCTTGCACCACACACACCGGGCCCACGCCAGGTCCGCCGCCACCATGGGGGATGCAAAAGGTTTTGTGCAAATTCAAGTGGCTGACATCGCCGCCAAACTCACCGGGTGCGGCCACGCCCACCAAGGCGTTCATATTGGCCCCGTCGACGTAAACGCGTCCGCCATGCTGGTGCACCAGATCGCACAGTTGCTTGACCTGGGTCTCGAACACACCATGGGTGCTGGGATAAGTGATCATCACCGCTGCCAAATGGGCACTGTGCTGTTCGCATTTGGCTTTCAAATCTGTCATGTCCACATTGCCGTTGGCATCGCATTGGGTCACCACCACTTGCAGACCCACCATCTGGGCGCTGGCCGGGTTGGTGCCGTGGGCGCTGGACGGAATCAGGCAGATGTTGCGATGGCCTTCGCCACGGGCGCGGTGGTAGGCCTGGATCACCAGCAAGCCTGCGTATTCGCCTTGGGATCCAGCATTGGGCTGCAAGCTGATGCCAGCATAACCCGTGGCTTGGCACAGCCATTGGCGCAACTGGGCATCGAGCAGGGCATACCCTTGCAATTGATCGGGTGGGGCAAACGGGTGCAGATTGGCAAACTCAGGCCAGGTGATGGGAATCATCTCGCTGGTGGCGTTGAGCTTCATGGTGCATGAGCCCAAGGGAATCATGCTGCGGTCCAAAGCCAAGTCTTTGTCTGACAGTTGGCGGATGTAGCGCAACATGCCGGTCTCGGAGTGGTAGCGGTTGAACACCGGGTGGGTCAAGTAAGCGCTGTTGCGTCGCATTGCCTCAGGAATCAGGGGCTCTATGCCCTTTTCAAACCGCGCCAGGTCGGGCAGGGGGAGTTGGGCCGGCGCAAACAGCCGCCACAGCATGAGCACATCGTCCCGGGTGGTGGTCTCATCCAGACTGATGCCCAGCGTGCAGCCGTTCAAGCGGCGCAAATTGGCACCCGCGGCCACCGATTGGGTTTGCACCGCATCGGCCGCTTGGGTCGAGGCCATCACCACCCCCAAGGTGTCAAAAGCGGTGGGGTTGAGCAAGGTGCAACCCATTTCTTCTAGGCCCTGGGCCAAAATGGCGCAATAACTGCTGACCCGCTGGGCGATGCGTTTGAGGCCTTGCGGGCCGTGGTAAACGGCATACATGCTGGCCACCACGGCCGGTAAAACCTGGGCGGTGCAAATATTGGAGGTGGCTTTTTCACGCCGAATGTGTTGTTCCCTGGTTTGCAAGGCCAACCGGTAGGCGGGTTGTCCATGGACATCGATGCTCACCCCAACCAAGCGTCCCGGCATGGATCGCTTGAATGCGTCACGGCAAGCCAAATAGGCGGCATGCGGTCCGCCGGCCCCCATGGGCATGCCAAAGCGCTGTGTGGTGCCCACCACGATGTCTGCGCCAATCTCTCCAGGCGGTTTGATCAGGGTCAGCGCCAGTAAATCGGCACACACGATCAAGGCCGCTTGGTGACCGTGGATGATGTCAGCGTCGGCCGAGGTGTCGATCAAAGCACCACTGCTGCCGGGGTAGGCGTGCAGGGCGGCAAAGTAGCCGCCCGCAGACAAGGCCGAGCGCCATTGGTCGGCGCCGTGGGTCAATGCCACTTCGATGCCCAGGGGTTGGGCACGGGTTTGGATCACCTCTATGGTTTGCGGGTGGCAATCGGCATCCACCACCATGCGCATGCCACGCGCTTTGACTTGTCGCTTGGCCAGGGTCATGGCCTCCGCGGCCGCAGTGGCTTCATCGAGCAGGGAGGCGTTGGCAATGGGCATGGCGGTCAGGTCGCACACCATGGTTTGAAAATTCACCAAGGCTTCCATGCGCCCTTGGCTGATCTCGGCTTGGTAGGGTGTATAGGCCGTGTACCAGGCTGGGTTTTCCAAAATATTGCGCAGGATCACACTGGGCGTGTGGGTGCCGTGGTAACCCTGGCCAATGAAACTTTTGAGCGCTTGGTTCTTGCCCGCCATGGCCTTGAGTTCGGCCAGCGCGGCGGCCTCTGAAATGGGCGCTGGCAATTGCATGCTTTGCTGGCGGGCGATCGAGCGCGGTACGATGGCCTCGATCAAGGCACGCCGGGAGGCCGCGCCAATCACACCCAGCATGTGGTGTTCATCGGCGTCACTGATGCCGATGTGGCGGTTAATGAACTCAGACGCATTTTCCAATTCGTCCAGGGGCTTTGCAGTGGGCATGAGCATGGCGGTACCTGAGGGTGTGAACAGTCGGCTGGGGTTGACCAAAAAGTGGGGCGGCAAGGGTTGGGCAGGGGGGGCCTCAACTGCCGGTCAGGCTTTTGTAGGCGAGCTCATCCAACAGAGCGTCGATTTGCGAGGCCACACTGGGCTCGATCTGGAAGAACCAACCCGCGCCCATGGGATCTGTGTTGGCCAAAGAGGGGTTTTCGCGCAAAGCCTCGTTGATGGCAGTGACGGTGCCACTGATGGGCATGTAAACATCGGCCGCGGCCTTGACCGACTCGACCACACCGGCCACTGCGCCTTGATCGAAATGGCTGCCCACCTCGGGCAACTCGACAAACACCACATCGCCCAAGGCATCTTGGGCATGTTGGGTGATGCCCACGCAAACGTGGGAGCCTTCAGGGCGAACCCATTCGTGTTCGGCGGTGTACTTGATCTCCATGCTGCATGTCCTTTTCAGTGAATTAATAAGGGTCAGATTCCAATTTAATGAACAGATTCCAATCATTTGGAACGGCGGTGGTAGCGGTTGGGCACAAATGGCATTGCCACCACCTCCATGGGCACGGCTTTGCCACGCACCATGGCGTTCAGGCGCTGGCCCAAATGGGCGAAGGCCTCGTTCACATAGGCCATGGCAATCGGTGCGTCTGTGCTCGGACCCAGCAATCCACTGGTGACTTCACCCACGCGCCGCCCATCTGGCGACCGTAATTCGGTGTGCTCTCGCACCGGCACGCGCTCCAAGGCCTTGAGCCCTGCACGGCAGCGCTGCAAGGGCTGTGATGCATCCAATTGGGCCAATATCTTCGCTGCACCCGGAAAGCCACCAGCGCGTTCGCCGCCACTGCGGCGGACTTTTTGTATGGCCCAACTCAAACCCGCCTCAATGGGCGTGGTTTGTGTGTCAATGTCCTGCCCGTAAAGGCACAAGCCCGCTTCCAACCGCAGCGAGTTGCGTGCACCCAGGCCAATGGCTTGGACCTCAGACTGGGCCAGCAGGGCTTGGGCCAAAGCAAGGGCGGCATGAGCGGGGACAGATATCTCAAACCCGTCTTCGCCGGTGTATCCGCTGCGCGTGATGTACAGCGCATGGCCAAGCCACACAAAAGCATGGCCTGTCATGAACACCAAGTCGGCCACGCCAGGCACCAACCGCGCCAAAACCTGAACCGCCAGCGGCCCTTGCAAGGCCAGCAAGGCTTGCGCCGGCATGGCGATGACTTGGCATTGTTGACCTATCCGGGCCTGGATGTGCGCCAGGTCTGCGTCACGGCAAGCGCCGTTGACCACCAGCCAAAGATGGTCGCCGCGGTTGACCAGCATCAGGTCGTCGATGATGCCGCCTTGATCATTGAGCAATAGCCCATAGCGCTGCTGGTTCAAGCCCAGGCCGATGACGTCCATGGGAATGAGTGTTTCCAAAGCGCGGGCCGCGTTGGGTCCCGCCAGTTGGATCTGTCCCATGTGGGAAACATCGAACAGGCCCGCAGCGCTGCGGGTGTGCCTGTGTTCGGCCATCAGACCAGCGGGGTATTGCACCGGAAGGGCGTGACCCGCAAACGGCATCATGCGCGCGCCCAGGGAAAGGTGCAGGTCATGCAGCGGGGTTTGGATCAGTGCGTTGTCGGACAAATTGGGCTCCAGCCAAAGGCAGTACCAGCCCCATGCCAGCACCGGGAACCCTGTTGTCCGCTTTACCTGAGAGATTCAGCCTGCCAACAGGCAGCTTTGCCCCTTCGGTGGATGCCGTGTTGCACAGCACCTCTCTCCAACAGAATCGATTGCGTCAGTCCTTTTGCCTGAGCGTTCAGCCTTCGGCGGTTCTTGCAAACTCTCTCCTGACCTGGCGCATTCTAACCACGCCGCCCCTGGATCATCACATGCCCGCGTAATTGGGCCCGCCGCCGCCCTCGGGGGTGACCCAGACGATGTTTTGCGTCGGGTCTTTGATGTCGCAGGTTTTGCAGTGCACGCAATTTTGGGCATTGATCTGCAAGCGTTCGGTTTTGTCATCGTTTTGCACGTACTCGTACACCCCAGCCGGGCAATAGCGGGTCTCAGGGCCTGCGTACAAGCGTTTGTTGACCATCACCGGGATGCTGGGATCGGTCAAGGTCAGGTGTGCGGGCTGGTTTTCTTCATGGTTGGTGTTGCTGATGAACACACTGCTCAAGCGGTCAAAGCTGAGCACACCATCAGGCTTGGGGTAGCGCATCGGTTTGCATTCACTGTAGGAGCGCAAAGCCACATGGTCGGGCTTTGTGCGATGAATGGTCCAAGGCATATTGCCGCGCCACACAAATTGCTCAATACCAGTCATCAGGGAACCGATAGGAAGCCCTTTTTTGAACCATTGTTTGAAGTTGCGTGCCTTGTTGAGTTCGTCATACAGCCAACTGTTTTCAAAGGCCTGGGGGTAAGTGCTGAGTTCGTCGTGTTGGCGACCCGATTGCAACGCGTCAAAGGCGGCCTCTGCGGCGAGCATGCCGGTTTTGATGGCCGCGTGGCTGCCCTTGATTCGACTGGCGTTCAAATAGCCCGCATCACATCCGACCAAAGCGCCGCCCGGGAAAACGGTTTTGGGCAGCGACAACAAGCCGCCAGCTGTGATGGCCCGCGCACCATAGGAGATGCGCTTGCCAGGGGCAATGCCTTTTTGCGCATCGCCCTCAAAGTACCAACGGATGTTGGGGTGTGTTTTGAAACGCTGAAATTCTTCATAGGGGCTGAGGTAAGGGTTGGTGTAATCCAGCCCGATGACAAAACCCACCATCACCTTGTTGCCCTCGGCATGGTACAGAAATGAGCCGCCGTAAACGTCGTTGTCCAGTGGCCAGCCCGCGCTGTGCAGGGCAAAGCCAGGGGTGTGGCGTTGCGGGTCAATTTCCCACAGCTCTTTGATGCCAATGCCATAGCTTTGAGGGTCTTTGCCGGCATCGAGTTTGTAGCGTGCGATGATTTGTTTGCCTAAGTGGCCGCGCGCGCCTTCGGCAAACACCGTGTACTTGGCATGCAGTTCCATGCCAAGCTGGAAGTTTTCGGTGGGTTTACCGTCTTTGCCCACCCCCATGTTGCCGGTGGCAACGCCTTTGACAGCGCCGGTCTCGGTGTAGAGCACTTCGGCGGCCGCGAAACCCGGAAAGATCTCAACCCCCAAGGTCTCGGCCTGCAGGGCCAGCCAGCGGGTCACATCGCCCAAACTGACGATGTAATTGCCGTGGTTTTGAAAGCACTCGGGCAGCAGCCAATTGGGGGTGCGCATGGCGCTTTTTTCCGTGAAAAACATGAACGCATCGTCGGTCACCGGTTGGTTCAAAGGCGCACCCATGGCCTTCCAGTCGGGGAACAGCTCGGTGATGGCGCGCGGGTCCATGATGGCGCCCGACAAAATATGCGCACCGGGTTCCGACCCTTTTTCCAGCACCACAACCGATACCTCTTGTCCTTTTTCCTGTGCCAGTTGCTTCAAACGAATGGCCGTGGACAGACCGGCCGGCCCAGCACCGATCACGACCACGTCGTACGCCATGGCTTCGCGGGGTCCGTGTTCGGCAAGGATTTCGGCTGCGGTCATCGTGTCCTCAAATGGCTGTGTTGACGGTTTTCACATTCTAATTGGGCAGGTGTGGCGCCCTGGTGAGGATAATCACATGGACTGTGCGAGACCACGGATGTCGATGCAGTCCCTTCTTCCCCATGGCTTTGCGCCATAGATTTGATCCAAAGGTGGCCCATGAACTTGGAAATTCCGGCGTTGAAAAAACTCGTTCACGAGATGGTCATGCCCATTCGCTGGGGGGATATGGATGCCATGGGCCATTTGAACAATGCCAGCTACTTGCGGTTCATGGAGACCATTCGCATCGAGTGGTTCACCGCGATTGGCTGCGAGCCCAATCCGACGGGGCAGGGGCCGGTGATCGTGAATGTGTTTTGCAACTTTTACAAGCAGCTGAAATATCCCTGCGACGTTCGCATGAAGATGTATGTCAGCGATCTGGGTCGAAGTTCATTTGAGTCCTGGGCCACGTTTGAACCCGTGGACCAGGCCGGGGTGATCCATGCCGCTGGCGGGGCTACGACGATCTGGGTGGATTTTCCAGCCCAAAAATCTGCGCCGCTGCCAGATTGGATGCGCGCCCACATCAGCTGAACGGCGGCTCATTGGGCCCTGGGCTGGCGACCCATGGTGTAGAACTCGGGGTTGGGCATCATGCCGCTGAAACTGGCCATGCGGTTGGACAAACCAAAGAAGGCGGTGATGGCTGCAATGTCCCAAATGTCCTCGTCCGAGAAGCCATGGGCATGCAAGCCGACAAAGTCGCTCTCGCCAATGGCATCGCTGTGCAGACAAACCTTCATGGCAAAGTCGAGCATGGCAGATTGTCTTGGGCTGATGTCGGCCTTTCGGTGGTTGATCGCCACTTGATCGGCCAGCAGGGGTTTTTTTTCGTAAATGCGCAAAATCGCACCATGCGCCACCACGCAGTACAAGCAATTGTTCGCTGCGCTGGTGGCGGTGACGATCATTTCACGCTCGCCCTTGCTCAGGCCACTGTCTTCCTTGAGCATCAAGGCATCGTGGTAGGCGAAAAAAGCCCGCCACTCAGCCGGTCGACGTGCCAAAGTCAAAAACACATTGGGTACAAAACCGGCCTTTTCTTGCACCTCCAAAATGCGCGTGCGCAAGTCAGTGGGCAGCGAATCCAGGTTGGGCATGGGGTATCGGTTCATGGGAATCTCCGAAGTTGATCAGCGGTCCAGTTTGTTCCATCCAGGGTGGACCAAAGACCCTGGCAAGCGCCATGAGTTGTAGTATCGTTCACGTCTTTCAGTCACGGAGCAGGGTGTGAACAAAATCTTTCCAAGCGCCCAAGAGGCGCTCAAAGACATTGTCAAAGATGGTCAATTGCTGGCGGTGGGCGGCTTTGGTTTGTGTGGCATTCCTGAAGCCTTGATCGAGGCCTTGCGCAGCGCAGGCGTGAAGGATTTGTCCGTTATTTCCAACAATGCCGGTGTCGATGGATTTGGCTTGGGGCGCTTGCTGGAGACCCGCCAAATCAAAAAAATGATTTCATCTTATGTGGGTGAGAACAAAGAATTCGAACGCCAATACCTGGCGGGCGAACTGGAATTGGAGTTCACCCCCCAAGGCACTTTGGCTGAGAAACTGCGCGCCGGCGGTGCGGGCATCCCTGCGTTTTTCACCAAAACCGGCGTTGGAACCGTCGTGGCCGAGGGCAAAGAATTGCGCGAGTTCGATGGGGAAACCTACGTCATGGAACGCGCTTTGGTGCCCGATGTGGCCTTGGTCAAAGCATGGCGGGCCGATAGGTCGGGGAATTTGCAATTTCGCTTGACGGCGCGCAACTTCAACCCCGCGGCGGCCATGGCCGGCAAAATTTGCGTGGTCGAGGTTGAACAAATTGTGGAAACCGGCGCGATGGACCCCGATCAGATCCATTTGCCCGGTGTGTATGTGCACCGTTTGGTGCTCAACGCCCATCCCGAAAAGCGCATTGAAAAGCGCACCATCACTGAAACATCAGGGGTTTGACATGAGTTGGAGTCAAGATCAAATGGCCGCGCGTGCGGCACAAGAGCTCGAGGACGGGTTTTACGTCAACCTGGGCATTGGGATACCCACCTTGGTGGCCAATCATGTGCCAAACGATATTGAAGTTTGGCTGCAATCCGAAAATGGCATGCTGGGCATTGGTCCGTTTCCCAAAGAATCTGAAGTCGATGCCGATCTCATCAATGCCGGCAAACAAACCGTGACCACGATTGCGGGTACTTCTATTTTTGGCAGCCACGACAGCTTTGCCATGATCCGTGGCGGGAAAATCAATTTGTCCATTTTGGGTGCCATGCAGGTCAGTGGGCGTGGTGATTTGGCCAACTGGATGATCCCTGGCAAGATGGTCAAAGGCATGGGCGGGGCCATGGATTTGGTGGCTGGCGTCAAGCGTGTGATCATTTTGATGGAGCACGTCGCCAGGAAAAAAGACGGTACCGAAGACCTCAAAATTTTGGCCGATTGCACACTGCCCTTGACGGGGGTGGGGGTGGTCGATCGCATCATCACCGATTTGGGCGTGATGGACGTGTTGACCGAAGGTCTGAAATTGGTGGAATTGGCCCCCGGTGTAACCCGAGATTTCATCCAATCCAAAACCGGCGTGCCCTTGTTGGGATGATCGGTGGGATTGCTTTTGCGGCCGCGGGTATTTGCGGCCTTGCAGGCAGGATAAGTGGAGCGGGTGAAGGGAATCGAACCCTCGTCTAAAGCTTGGGAAGCTGCCGTTCTGCCATTGAACTACACCCGCATCTAAAAAATCATTGTACCGATGCCTTGTGATTTACCGCTCAAGAATGGGATGGCATGTTGGCTGTGAATCCTCGATTTGCGCTCTCAAAAGTTCCTCTTTGGGCCTTGGTGATATTGTGCATTTTGCCCAGCGCTTGGGCACAAAAACCACCTGATGGCTTGACCTATACCTGCATGCGCATTGTGCGGGACCGCGCTTTCAATGAAACCATTGAAAAGATGTGCGGTTACAAGGGGGACGTGTCCGAGCGCTTCAAAGAGGCCTTCAAAAGTCGCAAATGCACCAGCAAGGTCAAACCCGAGGACGATGAACGCATCACGCGCGAGGTTTTCGCCCAGATCATGGCGCAAAAAAACGATATAGGTTTGAAAGACTTTTGCCTGGTGCACCGATCGGCCTATCAAAACCTGTGACCCGACCTTTTCTGATAAAACCCACCCTCAAAGGTCTTTTCGAGGGCGCCGCAAGTTGCGAAACCACAGGCCCATGCAGGCCCAACCGATCGCAAATGACAAGCCTTGCAAAAGAATCAGCAAGACATTGTTTTTGTAGGCTGGCGAATCCAGAAAGAAGGTCAAAACGCCTACAAACAGAAAAAAAACACCCAAGATGAAAAAGTTGTGATCCAAGGTTTTGGGCAAACTGGTGCGGGATGTTTCAATGATGTCGCTCATGGGCGAAATTTTATGATCGAACTCAAATCGCCATGAGATTCAAATGCGGGCCCCTGGCCGATCCGCCCTGAGTTGATCGGACCGCAAGCCAATGGGCCTAGTGGGCAACGATGAGTTGGGCCAGCAAATCGGGCTGGGCCAATAATTCGGCGCTTTTGCCGCTGTGAATGATGCGACCACGGCTCAGCACCAAAACCGCTTGGGTCACTTGCAAAGCCATTTTGGCCGACTGCTCCACCAAGACCACGGTCATTGATTCTTCGCGGATCAAGCGCGTCAAAGCCAGCAACAGCATTTCCACGATGATGGGTGCCAAGCCTTCCATCGGTTCATCGAGCAGCAAAATGCTGGGGTCACCCATGAGCGCGCGCCCAATGGCCAGCATTTGTTGCTCGCCCCCCGAAATTTGATGGCCCATGTGGCTGCGCCGTTCGGCCAGTCGCGGGAATAACTCATACACCCGTTCAATCGGCCAGCGGCCGCTACGGGCAGCGACCAACAGGTTTTCTTCGACGCTCAAGGACGGAAAAATATCACGGGTTTGCGGCACATAACCCATGCCCAAGCGGGAACGTTCGTGAACGGGCAATCGTTCTATGGGTTGTCCCCGGTATGCCATTTGGCCGCCGTGCATTTGGGTATGGCCCATTAAAGTGGCCAGCAAAGTGGTTTTACCCACACCATTGCGCCCCAGCAAAGCCAGCGCGCCCCGCTCGGGCAGGTCGAAGCTGATGTCTTCGAGCACCACCGTCTCGCCATAGCCGGCGCGAACCCCTTGCAAGCGCAAAGCCGGTTGGGCGCTTGGCTCATTCATTTTGTTCTCCCAGGTAGACCTGGTGCACGCGTTTGTCGGCGGCAATCTCTGTCGGAGTGCCTTCGCACAAGACCTCACCTTGTACCAACACCGTGATGCGCTTGGCGAATCGAAATACCAAGTCCATGTCGTGTTCAATGATCAAGATGGCCATGTCGACAGGCAGGGCATCGAGCGCTTGCAAAATGCGCTCCGACTCCATGGACGGCACGCCTGCTGCGGGTTCGTCCAGCAACAAGACCTTGGGCTGCAAGCCCAAGGCAATGGCAATTTCCACCAAGCGCTGTTTGCCATAGGGCAAATCGGTGATGCGCGACGCGGCATCGGCTTTTATGCCCAGCAATTCGAGCAAAGACATGGCCTCGTCACGCACCGCTTTCAAAGTGCGCGCGGGTTGCCACATCCGTTGGGCCACCCCCAACCGCTCGGCCACGCCCAAAGCCACGTTGTCGAGAACCGACATCTGTTTGAACAAGGTGTTGATTTGAAAGGTGCGGCCCAAGCCCCGGCGGACCCGTTCGGCTTGGGGCTGGGTGGTGACATCTTGCCCACCGATCAGCACCTTTCCTGAGGTAGGGCTGAGCCGACCAGTGAGCAAATTGACAAAAGTGGTTTTGCCAGCGCCGTTGGGACCAATCAAAGCATGGCGCGAACCCACATGCAGTTGAAAATTGATGTGATCGGCCACGGTCAAAGCCCCAAAGCTTTTGCACAGGCTGCGGGTTTCCAGCACGGTGCTCATCGGGCTTTTCCTCTGAATCGGGCAGACATGGCATCGATCAAGCCCAATATGCCACCGCGTGCAAATAGCACCACCAAGACCAACATCAGGCCAATACCGAAATACCAGTACTCGGGGAATTTTTTGGCCAAGTAATCTTGGGCCACCAGGAACACCAAGGGGCCCACAAAAGCCCCGTACAAGCGACCCACGCCACCCAAAATCAACATCACCAACAGCTCACCAGAAGGCTCAAAGCCCAAGACATTAAGGCCTACGAATTGATTGGTTTGCGTCAGCAAAGCACCGGCCATGCCTGCCATGCCCGCTGACAAGGTATACACCCGGCGCAATCGAGCATCCACCGGCGCACCAATGGCGTGCATGCGCAAACTGTTTTCCCGGATACCGGTGAGAGATACCCCAAAAGGGGAGTAGATCAAGCGGCGCACTCCCCACCAACCCACGAACAAAACAAACAAGCACCACAGGTAGGCGGTCTTGCCAAACATGTCAAAGGCAAACAGGCCAAAAATGGGCGCGATCACCACGCCCGACAAACCATCTGCGCCACCGGTCACCGGGGTTGCTTTATTGGCCACCTCCAGGCACAAGGCGGCAATGGCCAGGGTGAGCATGAGTTGGGTCAACCCATGCATGCGCAAAATCACAGCACCCGTGGCCAGTCCGAGCAAACCGGCCAAAACGCCACTGGTCAGCAGTTGCACCACGGGGTCGGTGTAACCCAATTTGGCCGACATGATGCCTGTCACATAGGCACCCAAACCAAAGAAAGCCGCATGCCCCAAGGTAATGATGCCGGCGTAGCCAATGATCAAATCCAGCGACAGCGCGAACAAGATATAAGTCAGGATGCGCGCGCCCAGCGACAAGTATTCGGGCAACAGGAAAAACGCCAATGCAGCGGCCAGCCATGGCAGGCTTTCGCTCCAGCGCAAGCCTGGATCTGCGTTGTATCCCACATATTGGCTCATGAGCGCTTCCCAAACAACCCAGTCGGCCGCCAAAGCAGCAAACCAATGGTGGCGACATAGATGAAAAAAGCACCGAATTGCGGTAACCAATACTTGCAGGCGGTGTCGGTGATGCCAATGAGCAATGCGGCCACAAAGGGGCCGCGCAAGCTGCCCAAACCACCGACCGAAACCACGATCAAAAAGTAAACCAGTTGTTCGAACGGGTAAGTGGGTTGGATGGCCACAATCTCAGCGCCCAAGGCCCCGCCCAAACCGGCCAGGCCACTGCCCGCGGCAAAGGTAACGCCAAACAAGCGCCGGGTGTTGATGCCTATGGATTGGGCCATGGCCCGGTTGTCCACTGCGGCGCGCACCTTCGCGCCCCAAATGGTGCGCTCCACGCCAAACCACAATGAGGCAATGATGCCTGCGCTGAACAAAATCAAAAACACCCGGTAGGCCGGGAAGTCCCTCCCCAGCATGGAAAACTGCCCTTTGAGGTAATCGGGCAAAACGACCGGTTGCTGCAAAGTGCCAAAGATCAGCCGCGCCACCGCCACTGACATGAAAATCAAGCCAATGGTGAGCAACACTTGTTCGAGTTCGACCGCACCGTACAAACGTGAATAGAGCAAGCGCTCCAAGATCACACTGGCCAGGGCCACCAAGACAAAAGCCATCAACAAGGCCAGGGGAAACGGCACATCCCACTTGGACAAGGCGGTGACCAGCACATAACCCCCGGCCATGGCGAACACACCATGGGCCAGGTTGGTGAAACCCATTAAGCCCATGGTGACGGACAGGCCGACCGAAATCACATAAAGAATCATCCCATAGGCCACGCCGTGAAAGGCGACACTGACCAGGGATGAGAGAAATGATTCCATGTGCAAAAAACAATCGCCAGTTCAGCGCATTCGGCGTTGCTGGCGAATGGCTTTACTTTTTCTTGTCGGCTTCCTTCATCGGGTCTTTGATGCCCGTGCTGATCGTCTCAAGTTCCACATTGGCCAGTTTGCCCCCGACTTTTCGCACTTCGCGCAGATACTCGGGGTTGATCACGTCGCGGGTCTCTGGATCGATGGAAACCATGCCACGTGGGCTGTTGGGGTTGCGCCATTTCTTGATCGCTTCCATGGATTTATCGGGATCAACCTTGCCGCCTTGTTCGCGAATGGCGTGGAAAATGGCATCCATGGCATCCCATGCACCCACCGCCATGAAGCTGGGGTTGAGGTTTTCGCCAAACTCCTTTTTGTAAGCGGCCACAAATGCTTTGTTGGCAGGTCGGTCTGAATGCGCAGAGTAGTGGTGAACGGTGGTCACGCCAAGGGTCACGTCACCCATGTTGGGCAGTTCATCATCGGTCACGATGTCGCCCGTGCCGATGAACTTGACACCGGCTTTGGCCAGATCCAAATCGGCATAGGCTTTCATCATGCCCGTGGCGGCTTTGCCAGCGGGGTTGAAGCCAAACACAACATCAGGCTTGGCATCTTTGATGCGTTGCATGAAGGGCACGAAGTCGGGGTTGGCCAGCGGAATGCGCAAGCTGCCCACAATTTCACCGCCACCTTCTTTGAAGCCTTTGATGAAGCCCTCCTCGGCTTCGTGGCCAGGGGCAAAATCGCTCACAGCCGTATAAGCACGCTTGTATTTTTTGGCCGCCCATTGGCCCAGGGGATATGCCGATTGCCAAAGGGTGAAAGAAACCCGGGCCATGTAAGGGGCGTTGTTCATGACGCGAGCACCGGCGGCATTCATGCTGACAAAAGGCACTTTGGCCTCGGTAGTCAATGGGGCGATGGCGGCCATGTTCGGTGTCCATACCAAACCGGTGAGGAATTGGACTTTATCGCGAACGATCAACTCTTGCGCCACCCGCTTGGCCACATCGGGGTTGGGTCCGGTATCGTCGCGGGTGATGAGTTCAAGCTTGACGCCAGGGGGCAACTTGTCGGCGTTGAGCTTCATGTAGAGCTTGACCCCTTTGTCCAACTGATCGCCTTGGGCAGCGGCCGCACCACTGTAAGAACTGATGAATCCGATCTTGATGGTTTGTGACAGGGCGGGTGCAGCAAAGCCAATCAGTGTGGCCACCAAACCGGCGCAAATGGACGCATTGATTTTCATTTTGTCTCCTAAAGCAAGCGTGTAATGGCCCACAGTTCAATGCAAGTGGGCATCGTAGTCTAGCAAACTTCGACTTTTGCAAAGACCGCCGGCGCATTTGATCATGCGGGCAAACCCCAGTTGGTTGGCAAAATCAAGCGTACTTTGGCAAGACAAGAGGCTGCCGTTAGGCGTGATCCAGCGCGGTGGCATTGCGATCGCGCAGCAGTTGCACAAAAATCAGCACCACAGCGATCAAGCACAAATCCACCAAGGCCATCACATGGGCCGATTCCCAACGATCCACGAATTGGGTGACAGCGGTCACGCCCATGGATTGACCCAAAAACAAACCACTGGCAAACAACGTGACTGCCGTGCCCCGAGCTTGGGGGACCATTTGGGTGACTTTGGCTTGCAAGGTGTTGTGAAACATGGCAAAGCCGTAGCCTGTGAAAAAACAAGCGGGAACGACCAAGGCCCACCATGGGGAAGAGGCAATACAGGCAAAGGAAAGCACCAAAGCGGCACCGCCGCACGCGGCCATGCGCACCTCGCCCAAACGCGCTATGGTGGGCTTGGCCGTTGCCATGAAGAGCATGCCACCGAGCCCAAATAATGCGCTGGTGCCTCCAGCCAGGGTCAAGGACAGGCCATGGGTATGGTGCAAATGAGCCGCTGTGATGGTGAGCATGCCAAACACAGTGGCGCCTTCCCCTAGCCCTATGAGCAATAATTTCCGCGACCATGCCAGCCCAAGCACCAGGGCCGTCTGCTGCACAAAGCCCGCAGAGCGCGCAATGGGGCTTTGGCCGACTTGTACCCGCTGATGATCCCGCCACAGCAAAAGCGCCACCATCGCAAACAGCATTGACATGCCACCAAAGGCCCAGCGCCATCCCAAGGTTTCGGTGAGCAAGCCCCCCATCCATTGACCTGCCGTGAGGCCCAGCATCGTGCCCAGGCCCACCCGCGCCAGTGTTTCTTGGCGTTGCTCATAACTAACTTGGTCACCGACCCATGCCAAGGCCAGGGGAACGATGGCTGCGCTAGCCATGGCGGTGATGATGCGGGCCAACACCAATTGGTCCAGGTCTTGGCTGACAGCGCACAGCAAGGCGCCGGCGCTGCAACCCACGGTGGTGAGCATCACCACTTGGTATTTGCCCCAGCGGTCTCCCAAGGGCCCGTAAATCAGTTGCATCAAGCCATGGGTGACCGCGTAGAAGGAGATCACATGGCCGACCTGACTCAATGGGGCACCAAAAACACGCGCCAAGTCGGGCAGCATGGCATCGCATATGCGTTGCACGGCCATGCTGGAAAAAGTGGCCAGCGAGAGCAACAAAATGGCGCGTTTTTGAGCCGCGTCAATCCGAGTGGAAGTCATGCGAATGGGGTTTAACCAGGCCCATGGCAATCATGGACTGCCAAGCTTTGGAGGGAAGATTCAAGGGTGATCAGACGGCGCGATTGATTTTTTGATCATACGCTGGACCTATGGAGACTTTCGTGGGGCTTGTCGCCTGTGCCTTACCTCTGAATGAAAAAGCATGCACTCAAGTTTTTTGGTGTCCCGCCGATTCCTTGGATGCAACCCACACAAGAACCATGATCATCGAACGCGTCAATCTCAAAGACATCAAGCAGCAAGACCACGTCAGCTTGCTCCAATCTCTGGAGGTTGGCGAAAGCATTTACTGCGACGATGCACGCAAGGCCCAAAGCATTCGGGTCTTGAGTTACTACTTGGTGCGCTCGAGAAAATTAGATCGAAAATTCGTATTCCGAAAGATGGACAGGGGTTGGCGCATCATCCGCGTGATCTAAGCCCTGAGATCACCCCGTGACCCCTTTGAGTAAGTAAGTCACCATTTCTTTGGTGATGGTATTGGCTTGTGCCACGATGGCAGAGGCTGCTTGCTCCCGGATTTGATAGGTGGCCAGGTTGGTCGTCTCTGCCGCCACATCCGCATTCATCACATTGCCGTATGCGCTGGTCAGCGACAAAACCATGTCATTGGAGAGTGTTTCGCGGTATCCCAGTAGCTTTTCATGCGCACCCACCAAAGACTGATAGTTCTCAATCGTCACCAATGCACTGTCGATGGTGCTGATGGCCGTGCTGGCATCGCTTGAAATGTCCAACGATGACAAGCCCAAAGCCGCTGCTGTGGCCGAGGAAAAAGACAAACTGCGGCTGTCCCCGGCGGCAATACCCACTTGCACAGACACCGAAGTGGTGGAACCATCCATCAGCGATGAACCGTTCAAAGTGGTGTAGGTCGCTACATTGGTGATGTCGCTCCGGTAATTGTCAAAGCTGGTTTGCAAGGTGCTCAAGGTGCTGGCCGTGCTGGTGCTGGCAGCCGTCACGGCCAAGGTTCGCATCTCCGTCAAATAACTGGCAATGGATGTTAAAGATGCATCCACCTTTTGCACGGCCGCAATCCCGCTGTGGATGTTGTCCAAGGTGCGGTTGTACGAACTCAGGTCGGTGCTCAAAGCCGTGGCCACCATCATCCCTGATGGATCGTCGGACGAGCGGTTGATGCGGTAAGTGCTGCTGATGCGTTCGCTGGCCGTGGTGGCCGCATCCGCCCATTTGTTGGCCGCATTGGCTGAATAAAGAGCGGCCATATTGGTGCTGGAGATCATGGAAATTCCTTTCGCAATGCCAAGATTTGCGCGAAGCTTCCCAGAAAAGCAGGTCCCAAAACACGAGTTCGGAAAACTTTAGCCCGTTTTACCTTATTTACGGTTTTTTACGACGTTTACACATGCAATGACTCAAGTTTTCCGATAAACGGTTCAAAAGGTTTTGAACGCATTCTTTTGGGGTACAAAAATGCCCAATCTGGCACATGCGGTTCAATGCCGAAATGGCGCGACTGTGCAAGGCGCCGGCCTGCTTCAAGCACAATGGGTCGGGTTTATTGCACCAGGCTTGTCCAAACGACCAGTAACACCATGCGCTTTTGCTTCTTCGTTTTTTTTGAATTTGCCCAACTGTCCACCGACCCTGGCGGGCAAATACCAGTGAAATTGGGACATGAATTGGCCGGCTTGAAGGGTCTGACGCAAGCCCTGATCCATACACCTTTGCCGGCCAATACACCGCATGCATTTCCAGATGATCCGCAACGGCCCGATCTGGCCTGGCAGTTGTACGCCGACCAACCCGAGGATATCGAGGCCTGGCTGGAACCCGAAGGGGCTTTGAACCGCATCTTGCCGGACCTTTTGGCCCAGGTGGGGGTGGCAGGCCGCGTGGTGCAGCAACAAGTCATGCTCAACCGGCGCTTTCCGACCGCCCAAGTCGCAGGGACCACCTCGGCAACTTATTTGGTGCATTACCCGGGTCAAGCGCAAGATCTCAATGCCTGGAACTCGCACTATCTGCAACACCACCCCCGAATCATGCAGACCTTCCCCGGCATTCAAAGCATCGAAATTTATACCCGCTTGGATTGGATTGGAGGCTTGCCCGGCCCCAGGGTGGATTTCATGCAGCGCAATAAAGTGGTCTTTGCAAATGCACAAGCCTTGAGCGCCGGCTTGTTATCGCCAGTGATCCATGAAATGAGGGCGGACTTTCACCGGTTCCCTCCATTCAGCGGTGGCAATGTGCATCACCCCATGGCCACCCATGCGGTTGCAAACCTGGTTTTTCCCTGAAGATTTACCCACGGGTAGAAACAAACCCGTGATGGTCGCGCGGGTCAGATGAATTTGCGGCCCAATGGCCCTTGATCCACATGATCGTTTCGGCCCATGCCGAACGCGATGCGAATGACCGCGGTGAAGTGCGGCGCATCAGGCATGGCCTGAAAACGAGTTATCAGAATGGGTAAATGGTCAGTAAAATCCAACATCACAATTCAAGGCAATTGGGCACTGGCTGGTTTTTGATTTGACATGCTGCAACCTCTGATCAGTCTTTGGCGTCACAACTCGCGCGTCAGCTTTTTCGAAGCCATGGCTTCGCTTGAAGTCGCAGAGTCAGATAATTCAGGTTTGAGTTTTGGATCGCCCATGGGCATCCGAAGGCATTTCTATCATGCCGATGAAGCTTTGTCATACCTCAGATTTTGGATGGGGGATCCGGGTGCCCTATCCGAATTGCGGTGGTTACTGCACAAAACAGGCTCAGCCTTTTCAGGCGCCAGAGGTGGGCCTGAAAAGTGGCTTCATGCATTGGCCAGTCACATCCAAAGCGGTGGCTTGGTCATCATGGAGGAGACGGCCCATAAAAAATTCCTTGGAAAAATGGTCGCGCCTGCCGCTGAAAATGAGCTGTCTGCGTTGACATCTCTGGCCGATTTGGCCGAAATAAGTGCCTTGCCACTGCCCTCCACCCTGCTGCCCGATTTGACTTCGCTCCAAATTGAAAATGTCCAAGTTTTGCCTGAAGTGAACCAAGCCCTTGAGCAGGTGAAGCTGGCCCTTTCAGAAGTGTCCAACTTCTCCATCAGCTTGTCGCCAGCCCCCATCAAAGTGGCTGACATTCAAGCTTCCATGACCAATATCGAAGGCAAAGTGAACAACACCTTGTCATCGCTCTGATCGAGGTCATCTCATTGAAGCTTGTTGACCGCACTTTGACGACCATCAACGATGGCTCATTGAAAATCGAAGAGGCCATTGGTCAGGCTGCCAATGAAATTGCCTCTGAGGTTTCAGCCTTACCGCTCAAGGTGGAAGCGTTGCTCAAGGAAATGGGGCAAAGCTTTCAGGCCATCGCGAATCAATTAGCAGAAATTCCCAGCTTGATCAATCCTGTGCCCATTGTGGCGCCTTTGCCCGAACAAATGGCCAACTCCAGTTTGCGATTGAGGGATATTTTGGCGCAGGCCGCACAAATTCCTGTGAATCTGGTTTCACTCGCCGGCAATACCCAAGGTGTCACTGCCCAGGTGGGGCAAGCGACGCAAGCCTTGGAAGGGTTGCCATCGCAATTGATCAACTGGGTACCCGATGTGCCAACACAACTCAAACCATTGAACGACTTGGCGAGCAAAGCCCTTGCCACAATTGAAAAAGCCGACACGGCAAAGGACTTGACCACGCCATTTATTGAGCAAACAGCGGCTTTGTCGGCGGAGTTAAAGGGCATCGAACTTACTTTGAAAAAGTTAGCAGACAGTGGTGTGAGAAGTCCAGCCATAACCGATCCATTGAAATCGCGAGAGGCTATTGTGAAAGCCGAAATTCAGTCTCAATTCGACGCTTTGCATCAACAGATTGAGCAACTCAAGGCTGAATTGTCAAAGGGGGTGACTGGCATGCGCAATACAGTTGAAGATGTTGAAAAAGCATTGATGGGTGAGTTGTCTCATGCCAAAGAAATGATCCAAGCTGCCGCAACTCAAGCACTGTCGCCATTGCAGTCGGCCAAAGCGTTTACATTGGATTTTCAATCCAAGGTTCAAGAAGAGGCCACGCATTGCGAAATACTTTTCGATCAAGCCCAAAAAGAAATGGAAGAAACCTTGGCTGATCTTCGCAATGTGATTGATCAAATCCGAAAAAAATTGAACGACATGGGCGATAGGCTGACCCAAACTGGCATAGAGACCCAAGCTTTGATCGATCAATCGTTAAAACCCATTGATCAACTCAAGGACACAGCCGATGCTTGCGTGGATTCGGTTGAGAGGGCCGTTTCTGTGATCGATGAGCAAATTGATGCCGTGAAAATAAACTTGGACGATTTGTCGCAAGAAGCGGAAATGACCAAATCAAAATTGCGGGAACTGCCCAATGAATTTTCTCCTGTCAGGGATTACATTGAACAGGCATCCGAAGAAATTGAAAGCATCAAGTCGCAAATTCCTGGATTCGTCAGCCAAGCCATCAGCGCACTGGGGGTATGCAGTGAAGAACTTGAACAGGCGGATGGCCTTTGTGATAACGCCATCGATATATGCACCCGACACATGGCCATCGCGCCTCCTCTGGTCATGGCCAAGACCTTGTTTCAAGGGGTTAAAGCGAATTTGGTTCCTTTGCAATCGTCCATCACTGCCGCCGAGCAAATGGTCACTGCCAGTGGGAATGCCGCAACATCGCTGATGGATCAGGCCCTGTCTGTGGTTCTGGCACTTGACCCCTTGCTAGATCAAGTCTTGGACAAGATGCATGCGGCCATTGATTCGCTGTTGGACCTCATCACAAAACTTCAGCAAGGAATAGAGTTGGCAAAGTCTGCTTTGGATCGTCTCATGGACGAGATCAATGCCACTGTTTCCGAGATCCGCTCTCAATTGGATGAGCTCAACGACAGCGTCCATCGTCAGGCACAGGGTTACTTGGAAAAAATTCAACTGCAATCAACCATCGATGGACTTTTGGACAAGCTTGATGAACTATCAGCATCCATGATTGACCCCTTGGACGTTAAATTGAATCAAGCAAATGGATCGATTGCCTCATTTGTCCAAGACGCCCAAACCAAGCTTCAAATCACTGTTTCAGCTTTGGGAACTGAACTTGACCATTTGGTGGCTTGCCTGGATCATGCTCATGAAATGGCGCTGAACCAGGTCAATACATTGGACGATCAGTTTGATCTGATTCAGTCACATTGGGACGATATTGAGGCTAAAGCCGACACCCGCATTCAAAACACTTTAGATTACATGGATGGTGTGACGGATCAGGCCTTGAGCCGTGCCGCTGCTGATATGGGGCTTCAATGGACGCCTGCGGCATGAACCGTTTGATTGCTGACTTGCGGCTTTTGTGGCAGAGGTGACTGCCATGACGGTATCTCGAGATCAGGCCATGGATTTCAGTGATTTGGATTTGGCATCCACATCGCTGTCGGATCAAAGCCGTCAATCAATGAACCAGTGGATGAGTGAGGCGTCATCCCAATTGAATCAGCTCAATGGAGAAATCAGCGATCAATTGGTCAAATCAGAGACGGCTTCTTCCAATCTGGACAAAGAGTCGGCGAGCATTCAAACCCAGGCTGATCAGGCTTTGACAGACAGTGATGAATTCATTCACCTTCCCAAACAAATTGAAGATGGCCTGAATGAAGTCAAAGCTCAAGCTGATACTGATGTATCGGGCGTGCAGGATGCGGCTGATAAAGCCCAATTCCAATTGGATCAAACAGCCAGCGATGCGGCGACCATCGGGCAGGGGGTGAGTGAGTCCCTTAGCAACTCCAAAGCAAGTTTGACAACCATATGGGCAGATACCAAGGCCTCGGCAACACAGGTCAATGAATCGCAAAACGAAATGATGGGGCAATTGACCACCAGCAACTCGGAAATGAATCAATCGATTGCCAAGGCCAAAGCTCAAGTCGATGCTTTTACCGCGCAAGCCCAAGACCAGGTCGACCAAGCGAATGCATCTGTGATGGGGGTGCAATCCGCTGTCGAGTTGACTCGCAAAGATGTGATTACAGCTGAAACCATTGTGGATGAGGAGGTGGTCAAGCGCGGGGGTGAGTCCAAAATGTTGGCAGTCAATCCCTCGAAGGATCTGGCCAATAGCGTGGTTGACACTTCTACAACTGCTGCCATTGGTGAAACCAAGCCTGAGAACAAAGGTGAAACCAAGCCTGAGAACAAAGCGTCACAGCTTGAGAGTGCGTCGGACTCTGTTGACAGCAATGCCCAAGTGGATGAAGAAGCCCTTGCATCTCCTGATAAGAGCCCCCAAGTTGAGACCTCCAAAAATATAATCAATCAGTCACCCGATGAAGCAGCATCACCCAAAGAATCGCAAGAAGAAAACCCAATCGAAGCATCCCATACAGACGAAGTCCACAGCGAGACTCAAGAATCAGCGTCACCCGAGGCAAGTGTTTTAGCCGATGCGCCACCTGCTGCTCCAGGGATTGATGAAACAGAGGAAAGCACTGAAGCACTTTCAGACGGCTCGAACAAAGAGTTGCTTGCAGCTGATTTGCTGACAAAGTCACAGGGGACTTTACCTCTGGCAGAGGAGATCACTGCTGTTGAAGAGAGTGAAATTTCAACTTCGGATGAAGGTTCTGTCATGGTGGATGCGGCTTCATCCGTCACCAAGCCGTTGACCATGCCACCAACCCAAAAGGCTGTGACCCCTGCCGAAATACCAGCCGATGCACCCTTGGACGAAGGGGACCTCAAAGTCGAACCAATCAACGCCGAACCAATCAACGCCGAGCCAATCAACGCCGAGCCAATCAACGCCGAACCACTGTCCGCTGTTGAGTTTTCTGAGCAAGATGCGGATGTTTCTGCCAAGCCCTTGGCCGATGAAATCAGTGCGGCAACTGATAACGTTCAGCAGTACGCTCATGCGCAATTGCCTGTTTCGCCCCAGCAACCCTTGGACGCGCGCGCATCCGTTCCGAATCTTTCGAACCCTTTCCCAACCAATCGCGCCAAGTTAACTTTGTGGCAAAGGTTCAAGCGTTTTCTCAAGCCCTGAATTTTTTCAACAGGCATGCCCACAAAATTAACATAATTTAATTAATTTATACATAAAATTTTTTATTTTTTTCTATTTTAGGTTTCTTTATTTATTTTCTAAGAAAATCCAGTAAATCGTTGTAATCTCTGTAAAACTCACTTAAACTGCACCCCCCATTGTGGTATGGGTGGCCCTTGACCAAAGCCTGTTGACATGATGGGTTCAAGCGAGCCGGGTATGTTTGTCTGGATTTCGTAAACACTTTTCATGAGGTATTTAAATGTCAGATAGCCTGCAAAAATGGGTGGGTCGCAATCGTCCTCCGCGCGTGCAAATTACCTATGACGTAGAAATCGGTAATGCTTTTGAAAAAAAGGAATTGCCCTTGGTTGTGGGCCTGATGGCCGACTTGTCAGGTCAACCTTTGAACCCACTGCCCAAGTTCAAAGAACGTCGTTTTGTTGAAATTGATCGCGACAACTTCAACGACGTGATGGCCAAAATTGCGCCGCGTTTGGACATTTCCGTTCCTGACACCCTCAAGGGAGAGGGAAACCTCAAGGTTGAACTCAACTTCAGTCAGATTGACCAATTTGAGCCCGAGTCCTTGGTCAGGCAAATTCCTCGTTTGGCCCGCCTGTTGGAAGCCAGGCAGCAATTGCGCGATTTGTTGGGCAAACTCGATGGCAATGATGAGTTGGACGCTCTGCTTGAAAACATTTTGCAAAACACCGAGGAATTAAAAGCCCTCAAAGACTCATCGGGATCAAGCGGTGCGAACGACTCGCCCGATGAAAAGTCTGTAGAGGCCAATGCCTGACGCAAGCAATCAATACCTCATTATTTTTTGTAAACGGAATTAAAAATGGCTACTAAAAAATCTTCATCTTCAGACGGTGGTACCGAGTCGGTCAAAACAGACGACTTGAGCCTATTGGATCGGATCATTCAAGAGGGAAAGATGGCTGCAGAGCCATCTCAAAGCATTTACGCCAAAAAATTGCTCGGTCAGTTCGCGACGCAAATTCTTGACGAGGGCATGAAAAGCGCACCCGACAAAGGTGTGGTTGCCATGATCAATGAGCGCATTGCAGAGATCGACAAAATCTTGACCGACCAACTCAATGCCATCATGCACCATCCCGATTTTCAGGCGATGGAGGCTTCTTGGATAGGTTTGCGCGATATGGTTTTTGGCACTGAAACCAGCAGCACCTTGAAAATTCGCCTGATGAATGTCAGCAAAAAAGAATTGCTCAAAGACCTTGAGACAGCAGTTGACCATGACATGAGCGTGCTTTTCAAGAAAGTCTATGAAGAGGAGTATGGGACTTTTGGTGGTAACCCCTACTCACTGCTGATTGGAGACTACTTTTTTGGCAGACATCCCCAAGACATGGCGCTGCTTCACCGCATATCTAAAGTGGCTGCGGCGGCCCATACCCCCTTCATCGCGGCTGTGGCACCCACCATGTTCGACATGACTTCTTTCACCGACTTGGGCGTGCCCCGCGATTTGTCAAAGATTTTTGAAAGTGCTGAACTGGCCACGTGGAGAAGCTTCCGTGATTCGGAAGACTCTCGCTATGTGTCTTTGGTTTTGCCTCGGTATGCTGCGCGCCTGCCTTATGGTTCGAAAACAAAGCCAGTGGAGAGCTTCAACTTTGAAGAAGATGTGGATGGTCGCGATCACTCCAAATACCTGTGGGGCAACGCCGCTTATCAACTTGGTTTGAGGATCACAGACGCTTTTGCGAAATACAACTGGACCACAGCCATCCGTGGTGTGGAGGGGGGTGGCAAGGTGGAAGGTCTGACTGCCCATACTTTTAAAACTGACGATGGCGACATTGTTTTGAAATGCCCCACCGAAGTGACCATCACGGATCGTCGCGAAAAAGAACTCAATGACCTGGGCTTTATTGCCATCGTCAACTCAAAAGGCTCGGACTTTGCCGCATTCTTTGGAGGACAAACCACCAACAAGCCACGTGTTTATAACTTGGATACAGCCAACGCCAATGCCGCTTTGTCCTCAAGGTTGCCCTATGTGTTGGCCGCATCGCGTTTTGCGCATTACCTCAAAGTCATCATGCGGGACAAAATTGGCAGCTTCCAAACCAAAGATTCGGTAGAAGGTTACCTCAATAATTGGTTGTCTCAGTATGTGCTGCTTGATGCGAATGCCACACAGGGCGAAAAAGCCCGATTCCCTTTGGCGGAAGGACGTGTGGATGTGCTTGAGATTGCCGGCCGTCCTGGTGCATATCAAGCAACCGTTTTTTTGCGACCCCATTTTCAAATGGAAGAATTGACGACCTCTATTCGCTTGGTGGCCGAGTTGCCTGCAGCAGCAGGTTGATACCCTCATTGAAAGCCTGCTTGGCAGGCTCTATACAGTTTTTTGGAGATTTAAATGTCTGACGTTCTCATTCTGTGCATTGACAGCATTCCAGGTAATTCGACCATCACAGGTTATGCCGACAAAATCATTGTCAGTTCTTTTTCACACAGCGCATCCATTCCCTTGCAGCAAGATAGCGCGAAAACGGAGAGAACGGCAGGCCGTCCGATTTTGTCGGAGCTGAGCTTTACAAAAATGTCTGACCTTTCAACCACAGCTTTGTACAAGGCCTGCACCCAGGGTACCAAACTTGGTACTGTCAAGCTCAATGTGGGGCGGGTTGAAAACGGCACCTATATGAACTTCTTCACTTACACCATGACCAATGCAATGATTTCCAATATCAGCACTTCCGGTGGAGGTGGCATACCCTCTGATTCCTTCTCAATTAACTTCACAAAAATTCAGTGTGACTTCACCCAGCAAAAGACAGACTCCACCCAAAAGGGAACGGCCACTTGGAATTGGAACTTAGAGACGATGAAGTCTGACTGATTTTCAATTTCAAAGTCTTGGCTTTGTGGGCTGTCAAAGCATCAATGATTTGTTGAAATGAACCGCACAGTTGCTGCATCCATTGCGCCTTTTTTTGATCGCTTGTGCGGGGCCGATTTTGCAGTGCTCAATGGTGTCTATTTGGATGCCAGGGGTTTTCAAAAGTCTTTGTTGCTGGATTTGTCGAGGTTGCTCAACACGCGGTGTCATCTGACCATCGATGAGTACATGACCTCATCCGGTCATGTGATGAATTACGGTTTGCCCTCTCTCAGCACCTTGACATCCAACTCCAAGAAGGATTTACAAAGACTGGCGCAATTGATCCAACATGCGATCAAACTCTATGAGCCCAGGCTCAAGCAATTACGGGTCAATGCCGTGTCAGACCCTGAGGATTTCAGGTCTGTTCAAGTGGAAATTCAGGCCGCGGTCATCTTTGGAGAACAAACCCTCAGGTTTGCGCCTTCATTCCATTTGTTCCCTGGTCAAGTTGAGTTGGTATTGCAACCCGAGACGGCGTGAAAAATCGCATGAATCATTCAAATATTCAGGACGATTTGGTTGACTATTACCGCAGAGAAATGGCTTATCTGCGAGAAAGTGGTGATCAGTTTTCACAGCGTTATCCCAAGGTGGCGCAACGCTTGGCAGTCAATGCATCCGAGTCAAAAGATCCGCATACAGAAAGAATCATTGAGTCTTTTGCATTTTTAACGGCTCGCGTACAAAGGGAAATTGACCGCGAATTTCCCACCGCCGCATTGGCCATCTTAGAGAACATTTGCCCAATTTTGACCCGGCCGACGCCTTCGATGGGCATTGCACACATGACGCTTGACGCCAATCAAGGCAAGGTTATGGCTGGCATTAAAGTCCCAAAAGGCACTTTTTTGCAAGCAATCGCTTCATCGGGCCACACGTGCCGCTTCCAGACCACATGGGATGCCGAACTTTGGCCATTGAACATCGTGTCGACAGCGATTGAAGACAGTCGCGGGTTGGTATTGAAATTTTCCACACACGCTGGGGTGGCCTTGAGGGATTTGGATCTGGAACGCATTAGGTTGCATCTCAGTGGTGAGTTCATGATCAGCATGCCCCTTTACGATGCATTGGTGTCCAACCTTGAACGCATTGAAATTGGGGACGAAAAGGGCAACCGAGTATCAGATTTGTCGCCCAATCATCTGGGGGAAGTTGGCTACGCTGAGGGCGAGCAGGTTTTGCCCCAGAACGGCAGCATCAACCCCGCATTCAACTTGCTCCAAGAGTTCTTTGCCTTTCCCCATAAATTTTTGTTTTTCGATCTCAAGGATTTAAAAGGGTGTTTGGGCCAGGGCAATGGCTTCACTTTGAAATTCATCTTCAAGTCGGCATCCAAAGTTCTGTCCTCGGTCTCAAAAAATACTTTCAAATTGGGCTGTGTCCCCATCATCAATTTATTTCCCAAGACCAGCGAGCCCATCACTTTTGAGCGACGCCAGCACCAGTATTTGCTGGTTCCTGATTACCTCCGCGAATCGTCACATGAAATTCACTCGGTTGAGTCTGTGATTTCCTCTGATCCTGAGGCCAAAGAACCCCAAATCCTCCCTTATCTTTTTTCAACCGATCGGATGATGGATGAGGAGAGCCATATCTTTTGGAATTCCCACAGAGAGCAAAGCCTGCGCCCCGGCATCAGTGGTTCGGATGTTTTCATCAGTTTTGTGGACAGGTCACTCTTGAATCAAACCCCCAATAAACCTGTGTTATTTGCCAAATTGATGTGCACCAATCGAAGGGTCGCCGAAATGGTGCAAGCGGGTGCCAGATTCATTGGTGAGTCCATTTCCTCAAATATTTTGGTTCATAACCTTTATGAGCCAGTGGCGCAAAGAAATCCGTTGTCGGCATCTAAATCCATCTTCTCGCTCATTGAAATTTTGCGACTCAACCACCATTCCTTGATCCATGGTGATAAACCTGTCCAGCATTTGAAAGAACTTTTACTTTTATTTGCCGGCGATGCATCGAAAAATCAAATCCAAGTACGTGGCGTTAAATCGCTGAAAGCCAAGCCCTCCATAGCCCGTATCGGGCGAGATACATGGCGTGGGCATTGTGTCGGTAATGACATTTGGATAGATCTGGATGAATCTGCATTTGTAGGTGGATCTGGGTATATTTTTGCGGGCGTTTTGGCAAGATTTTTTGGCTTGTACACCACAGTCAATTCCTACACCAGGCTGGGCTTGATGCGCAATGGTGAGGTTTTGAGGCAGTGGCCTGCCTATGCAGGTTGGCAATGTCTGATTTGATTTCAGAATTAAAAAATGTCCCCTATCAATTTGGCCTTTTTCAAGCGGCCAGTTTGATTGAGCGAATGGCCAGCGCTCAAAATGGCTTCAGTTCACACGACCCCAAGCGCCATCCAGTTCAATTCAGGTCGCATTTATCGCTGGGTTTTCCAGCCGCCGATATCCATGCGATCAAACAGACGGATGCCGACACATACCAAATCTATTCATCGCTGTTTTGTTTGGCTGGTTCTAACGGACCATTGCCCTTGATGTTCACAGAAATGGTTCTCAGCAGCCTTCGCCAAAAGGATCCGGCGCCGGCTGAATTTTTGGATATTTTCAATCACCGGTTATTGCACCTGCTGTACAGCGTCAAACAAAAATATGAGCCTGCTTTGGGCCATCGACCGCTCAATGTCATACCCACATTGCGTTTTGTCGATGCCTGTGCCAGTTTGGGGCGCACGTCCCATGACCCCTCCAGCCAGGAAGCTGTCTGGCTGAAACATGCTGCATTGGTGGGTTCATCCCCGCGATCCATGGCCACCCTTTTGGCCATGCTCAAAGAGCGTGTGGGTATTTCTTTCCAAGCCCATCAATTCATGGGCGATTGGTTGAACCTGCCTGTGAACGAACAGGCATCGCTGGGAAACCCAAACAAACTTACCTCTGCGACCAAACTGGGCATCAATGCCACATTGGGACGCAAGGCTTGGCATCAGGGTGGCGCCATCATGTTGAAAGCCACCGGTGTAATGCCCAATGATTTCTTCAACCTGTTGCCAAGCAGTCCTTTGCACCAAAAACTCTATTGGTTGATCCAACGGCACCAATCGTCGCACCAGCGCGTGTGTTTGGAAATCAGCATCGAGCATCAACACCTTCTCCCCAACGGTCTGGGTCATTGTCAGGGACCCCGACTCGGGTTGAGTTCCTGGCTTTCGAAAAATGTGCGCATCAATTCCGCGCAGGCTGGCGCACCCAGGCGCATGGATGCCAGTCGATTTTGGTTATCCGGCGAAACCAGCCATTCGACTGCTCCTGCGGTCTGATGATCTCCAAAGATGTTTGCAAATGAAAATTGATCTCAGAACGCTGCTGACCAAGCTCAACCCCACCTGCAAGCAAGCCATACGGCTGGCGGCTGAGTTGTGCGGCGGTCAGTCCCATTTCAGTGTCGAGTTGGAGCATTTTTTATACAAATTGATGGAGGCAAAAGCTCCTGACTTTGATTTATTGTTGAATGAATTCAATATTGATCCGGGCAAAGTATTGGCACAGTTACAGCATCGCTTGGATCAACTCAAACGAGGTAACAAAGGCACGCCAGCGATGTCGGGCGTCTTTGCGCCTTTGTTTCAAGAGGCTTGGCTGTCCAGCTCGGTTTTGCTGGGGCAGCAGCAAGTGCGATCGGGAACCATTCTGCTGGCTTTGCTGGAAGATGATGCGGTCAGGGGCACCACATTTGAAATTGCACCCCTGTTGCTGGAAATCCCCCGAGAAAAATTGCGCAATCAACTCGCCCAATTGTTGGCTTCATCATCAGAGGATGCTGGTCTTGCATGGGTCGGGGCGGGGCAGGCCGAAAGCGCTGATATGGGGGCGTTGAAAAGCCCCCAAATGCCCAGCTTGGCCAGCACTGAAAATTCCAAAACACCCAATCTAGACCAATTCACGATTGACCTGACCGCTCTGGCCAGGGCTGGAAAAATCGATCCAGTGCGGGGCCGCGACCCAGAGATCCGGCAGATCATCGATGTTCTTTTGCGCCGACGACAAAACAATCCCATCTTGACGGGCGAGGCCGGTGTGGGAAAGACGGCGGTGGTTGAGGGTTTTGCCCAGCGAATTATCGAGAAATCAGTGCCACCGAATTTGTTACAAGTGGTGGTGCGGACCTTGGACTTGGGTTTATTGCAAGCAGGTGCTGGTATCAAAGGCGAATTTGAGAACCGTTTGAAGTCTGTGATTGCGGAAGTCAAGGCTTCGCCTGTTCCCATCATTTTGTTCATTGATGAGGCCCATCAGCTCATCGGCGCCGGGGGTGCAGAAGGACAAGCGGATGCTGCAAATTTGCTAAAACCGGCCTTGGCCAGGGGTGAATTGAGGACGATTGCAGCAACCACCTGGGTTGAATACAAAAAATATGTGGAGCGCGATCCTGCGCTGGCCAGGCGCTTTCAGGTGGTCAAGGTCGAGGAGCCTGCCCCTGAGGTTGCCGTGGAAATGTTGCGCGGTGTGGTGCCCACGCTGGAGAGGCACCACGATGTGGAGGTGTTGGATGAAGCGGTTCGCGATGCCGTGCGGCTGTCGCACCGTTACATCACAGGCAGGCATTTGCCCGATAAGGCCATCAGTGTGCTGGACACCGCTTGTGCAAGGGTGGCTGTTGGTCAAGCAGGCAAGCCCATGGTGTTGGAGGAAGTCGAACAACAAATGGCCACTTGCGAAGCTCAACTGCGTTTGGTCCAACACGGTGTTGCCACTGGCTTGGATCGCCAAGCTGAGATCAAGCCGTTGCAAACGGAGTTGGCCAGCTTGAAAAGCAAACACCAGCAATTGATTGAAAAACTGTCGGCTGAACGCCATGCCGTCGGTGAAATACTGGCGTTGCGCAAGCGGATCATTCAAGAAGGCGTGCAAGCACTCCACCTTGATGAGGATACGGTGAGCCATACCGAGCAATTGAAGCGGTTGGAAAAGGGTTTGGAAGCGATTCAAGACGACGAACCCCTGGTGCCCGTTTGTGTGGATTCACGCACGGTTGCCGATGTAATTTCGGGTTGGACCGGAATTCCCGTGGGCAAGATGATGGCCGATGAAATCCATACCGTCTTGCATTTGAAAGACAGGTTATCGGAACGTGTGGTGGGTCAGGGTGAGGCCTTGGATGCAATTGCCCGGCGCATCAGAACATTTCGTGCCGACCTCGATGACCCCGAAAAACCAGTCGGTGTTTTCATGTTGGTGGGCCCCAGTGGTGTTGGAAAGACAGAGACAGCATTTGCCTTGGCGGACATGCTTTATGGTGGTGAGCGCAACATGATCACGATCAATATGTCTGAGTTTCAGGAGCCGCATTCTGTTTCCAGCCTCAAGGGAGCACCACCGGGCTACGTGGGTTACGGAAAAGGAGGCGTTTTGACTGAGGCAGTCAGAAGACGTCCTTATAGCGTGGTGCTGCTCGATGAAATGGAGAAGGCGCACCCTGACGTGTTGGAGGTTTTTTTCCAAGTATTTGACAAGGGAAGCATGGAAGATGGTGAGGGTATTTCCATCGACTTTAAAAACACTTTGATTTTGTTGACCTCGAATGCGGCACAAGATGTGATCACCCATGCATGCCGGGGCCGACAACGCCCGTCCATGACCGAATTGACCGAATTGATGCGGCCCGCCCTGCTCAAAGAATTCAGCCCTGCTTTTCTCGGGCGAATGGTATTGGTGCCGTATTTTCCCTTAGGAGACGAACAAATAGCGAATATCGTGCGGCTAAAACTTCAAAAATTGGTCGACCGATTTGACACCAACCATCATGCCAAATTAACTTGGGATCCAGAGGTCATTGAATTGATCACCCGGCGTTGCACCGAGGTAGACAGTGGCGCGCGAAACATTGACTTTATATTGACGCAATCCATCTTGCCGGAGCTTTCTTCCATGGTTCTAGAGCGGATGTCCATGCTAAAGCCATTCAACTCGGTCCATATTAAAGTGAATCTGCAAGGCCAATTCGACTACATGTTTTCGGATAAACCCATGAGGGCAGTGTCTTGAGAACAGATTTTGTTCAGTCGGGTGGCTTTTTGACCATTGATTCCCCTTTGGGGGAAAACGACTTGTTGTTGGACAGCATCGAAGGCTCAGAGGGCATTTCGGAGCTTTATAAGATCAATTTATTCATGCGCTCTGGCAAGACCAATTTGTCAGCGGACAGCGTGGTTGGAAAAAACGTCACGATCAAGATGGCTGTTGAGGGAGGCACAGAGCGGTATTTACACGGCATCGTTTCCAGATTTATTCAAAGCGGATACGACGTCGACTTTGCGACCTATCAAGCCGAGTTGGTGCCATCCTTGTGGATTGCCACTTTGAACCGAAATCGAAAAATATTCCAGTCCAAGTCGGTGCTTGAAATCATCAAAGTTGTTCTCACCGCCGTCGGCGTTGTCTTTTCAGACAAAACCACCGGCAGCTATGCCGCCATCGATTATTGTGTTCAGTATGACGAGACCGATTTCGATTTCATTTCTAGATTGATGGAACATTTCGGCATTTTTTACTATTTTACATTCACCGCCAATTCGCACACCATGGTCCTTGGCGACGCCTCTTCTGCCCACATTTCATGTGTGGGTGCCAAAACATTGCGGTTTTTTCCTCGCACCGGCCAGACCAATCCCATCGACACGGTGTATCGGTTTGAGTCAGAAAACCGCATCGCTCTCAAATCTGCGACCGTATCTGACTATGATTTCATCAACCCAGCCACATCTTTGAGCGGCAACAATGTCGCCTCATCAGGCAGCGGTGCGATCTACGAATTTGGGACTGGCTCAGCGTTGGCCAGTGAAAGCGCCTCCAAAGCCAAGATTCGGGTGGAGTCAGCCCAAGCGACTTCCACCATGCTAAGAGGGGACAGTTTTGCGTACCCTTTGAGCGCCGGAAACAGTTTCACACTGAGTGATCATTTTGTGTCCGCTTTGAATGTGGCACATGTCGTGAGAAGGGTGCATCACAGCGCGCGCGATGATTTGTACAGCAACACATTTGATGCCTTTCCGCTTTCAACCCCATTTCGCCCGCCTCAGGTCACCCCTTTGCCCAGGGCTTGGGGCAGTGAGACAGCCAAGGTGGTGGGGCCCAGTGGCGAGGAAATTTGGACCGATCAATACGGCCGCATCAAAGTGCAATTCCCGTGGGACAGAGACAGCAAGGGAGACGACACAAGCTCATGTTGGATTCGTGTCTCGCAATCCTTGGCCGGAGCAGGATTCGGGGCATTGTTTTTGCCCCGAATTGGTCAGGAGGTGGTCATCAGCTATCTCAACGGCGATCCCAGTCGACCTTTGGTCACGGGTTGCGTTTATAACGGTACCCACGCAACCCCTGTGAAGTTGCCCGACCACCAAACTCAAAGCACGATCGCGACATGGTCATCCAAAAATGGATCCGCAGGAAACATTGTGCGCCTTGAGGATAAAAAAGACGAAGAGCAGTTGTATTTTCATGCGCAGAAAGACTGGCTGGCAGAGATTGAAAATGCACTGACCACCACGGTTAAAGCTGGAGCTGAGATTCACACGATTGAAAAAGGTGATCGAACCGTCGACGTTCAGACTGGCAAAGAAATACACAATGTCAAAGGCACGCGAACCCTGGACATCACCGGAGATGAGGCGCATCAAAATGCTGGCAAATTCACCCACAAGGTGCAAGGGGACTACGAGTTGGTTGTTGATGGAAAGTTGACCATCACAGTCAAAGGTGACATTTTCATCAAGTCCAGTGCCAATGTGTCGTTCGATGCAGGTGCCGCCATGGCCATCAAATCTGCCCAGGCTTTCTCCAATGAGGCTGGGACGTCATTGACCCAAAAATCTGGCACTGACATGACCCATCAAGCGGGTACCAATCTCACCCACAAGGCGGGGGCCAATCTCACCAATCAAGCATCGGTTCAAATTGAAAACAAGGCTGCGATGATCGCCAGCAAAGCGGATGCCATGCATAACGTCGAAGCAGGCGCCATGTTGACCCTCAAGGGCGCACTGACGCAAATCAATTGATGGGCCATTGCCAATGAATTCGCAAGCATCTTTGTCAATCCCAAGCCACCAAAGCATGCAGGCTGATCTTTCACCTTTTGAAGACCTGCACCCGAGTGGTGCGACATACCGACAGGGATTCCTGAGAAATGGTCAACTGCATGGTCTTCTCAGGGAATTTGATCCAGATGGTGTCTGTCGGTTGATGGCCAACTTCGAAAATGGGCTGTTGAGTGGGCTGACACAAATCTTTGACCCCAAGGGAATCCTGATTCAAAAATGTCATTACCAATCGGGAATGCCACACGGCGAGATGTCGGTTTACGCGCAAGGGAAATGTGTTCTCAAACAAATCTTCTCGGCGGGAAAGGCCTCTGGTGTATGTACAAGCTTTGATGCAGCCGGAAACATCAGCAACCAGGTGAATTTTCTGAACGGTGAAATTGAGGGGCCCGCCCTGTTTTACTCTGAGGGCAAGGTCGTGCGCAAGTCCATATATAAAAATGGGTTGCTTGATGGGTTGTCCGTTGACTATGACCGAAACGGAAAAATCACGCAAACGTCTCAATATGTCAACAATGTACTTCATGGCCCATTGACGCGTTTTTGGCCGGATGGAAAAGTGATGGAGGCATACCAATACAAAAATGGTATTCCGTTGGAGTCCCCTAAACGCTTTGACCCAACGGGCAAAGAAATAGATTCAGAGAATTCTCAAGCATCTATCTTGAACCGTTTAGAAGCCATGGTGAGGGGCAAATAATGGCCAATCAAGTTTGCATGGGGGCCATGTTGAAGTGCAGTTTTGGGGTCGCGCCTGGTACTTTGATGGTGATGCCGGTCAATTTGGTCATGACCAAAGTACCTGACGCAAACATCATGGACAACAAACCAATGGTCAACATCATGCCATTTGGCATGTGCCAGTCGATGGCCAACCCCATGGTGGCAGCTGCAACGGCGGCGGCCCTGGGCGTTTTGACCCCAATGCCATGCATTCCAATGACCATGGCCCCTTGGATGCCAGGCTCACCGACTCAAATGTTGGGCAAGCTCCCTACTTTGAATGACTCGTCCAAATTGATGTGCACTTGGGGTGGGGTGATAGAAATCAGCATGCCGGGTCAATTCACGGTTTCGGTCAAATAGAAAGTTTTTCATGGAATATCACTTCAGTTTGACGCAGCGATGGATACTTATTTTTTCTGTCCTATTTGTTTTGTTTGTGACCTGTATTTTTTTCATTGGAATAGAGGTAGGCAAAAACCATTTGTCAGCAGGTGTTAAGGAGCCCATCGGCGCTAAGTCGGACTTGCTGAAAAACATCGAGCAAGGTGCTTCTGGTGTGCAAACCGATGTTCAAACTAAGAATTTCGGTCAAGATAAAAAAGGGCAGTGAATGTTTTCCAGGGCTTACTTTGATTTGCAACGCATGATCCGTACGATTTCTATTCTGATCATGGCCATTGGACGCAGCCGAACTTTGCCGCTGGTGGTGTTCGCGGGTTTTGTTTTTTCGGCTTGTTCTTTATGGGGGCCATCCAAAATCCCCTTAAATGATCAACCCATCAAAGCCCAAGCACCGAATTGGTCGGCTCTGGTGTTGCAGGCCTCTGCGGATGCCAACTCGAACACCGCTTTGGAAGTGGACATCGTTTTTGCAGCAACCCCAGAGGTGAAGTCAATGGTTGAAGGCCTTGGCGCAGGCAAGTGGTTCACGGTGCGCGACTCCATGTTGCGCACCTTATCGACTCAATTGCACGTCATTTCCTTGGAGTTGGTTCCTGGCCAAACCATGAAGCTGGGTCGTGGTGATTATTCGCAATTGAATGCCATTGGTGTGCTTGTGTTTGCCAATTATTCGAATCCGGGTGATCACAAAACAGCTCTACCGTTAACGCAAAACTCTCAACTCGTCTTGCTCGATGCCAAAGGATTTAGGGTTTTAACAGTGCCTGCAAATTCCAAATACTGAAGATAAAAATGTCCAACACTTCACTCCTACCTCATATCCAATGGCATGAAGGAATGTTGCTGTCCCCGCAGCACTTTCAACAAGAGTCAGCCAGAGTAGACAGCTTGATTGCATGGCAGTCTTTGAGCGCCAATGCTTTGGCCTGGGGTGTCAAGTCTTTTGAATTGGATCAAAGTTTGCTGGTCAATGGCTTGTTGCGCATCAAAAGCTTAGCGGTCATTTTCCCGGATGGAACACCCGTTGAGTACCGATCCGACCATGCTGATCAGCAACCATTGGAACTCGATTTGGCAGATTGGGAAGATGAGTTTGCAAAAGGCGAATTGAATGTATATATCGCTTTGGGTATCAACCGGTCATTGAATTTGCCAGGTGAAGTCACCAGATTTCGAGGGATTGATGCACCGGCTGTGAAGGATGAAGTGTCTGAGGCATTGCCCATCGACTTGCCGCGCATGACCTACAACCTGACCTTGTTGGCTGGGTCTAAACCCTCTGCTTTGTACCAATCAATGCGACTATTGTCTGTGCGCAAAGACAATGAGGTTTATCGAACGGGTGCAGCCTTGCCGCCCCTTTTGAGGCTGACATTGGATCACCCGATAAGCGAGAGATGCTTGCAAATCGTCACACAGTTGCGCATCAAATCAACTTTTTTGGCAAAGCTGACCAGTAGCCCTTCATCACGGTTGGAAGAGCGATTGGAAACTCTGGAACAGCGCAATAAATTGGCGGTGTTGGTGAAGGCGTTGTCTGAATTGCAAGCGCTGCTGTCTTTCCATGAAATTCCACCATTTTTGCTGTACATGGTTCTTTGCAATCAATTGGGACCCCTGAGCACTTTGCGGCCCGGTTCGGTTCCCATTCAAGTGCCCCGTTGGCAACATGCAGATCCGGCCACCTCTTTCGGTCCCGTGATGGATGAAATTGAAGATTTAATGGGCGAGGTCAGCCAAGAATGGCGCACCGTTGTATTTGGATTTGACGGTCACATTTTTTCTCTACCGGGAGAAAATTTACCCAAAGCATCCGAGTTTTATGTGGGCTTGCGCGGACAGTCAGATGCGGAATTGACGCAGTGGATGAATGGTGCTGTGATTGGTTCGCAGACAGTTTGGACCTTGCTGAGCGACCGTCGCGTATTGGGTGTGGCGCGCAAAAAAGTGGATCAAGTGGAGTCCTTGGGATTGCGCTCAAGTTCTGGATACACCATTTTTTCTGTGGAACTGAGGGAAACATTCATCGTATTTGATCAACCTCTTTTGATCAGCAATGTCAATGAAGAAAAACTTTTCCCCAGGCCGCGGGAAATCGTTTTATTTGAGAGAGCCGCTCATTAATTTTCAACCTTGGATCCATCCATCATGTCTTCGGCAAATCTATCCATACACCCACCAGGAGTCATCAGCCCAATGGGGGGAGGGCAAGACCTGGCATCTGTGCAATTTAGAGACTTCTACCAAGTATTGCAACGGGCCTCGCAGCTTATTTTGAAAGTCAGTGATGCAGATGCCGCCGAAGCGGCTCAAACTTTGAGCAAAGATTTGCTTCAATTGATTGAGTTGCACACCATAGAAGCCCGACGAATTGGTGGGGCAATTGCTTTGGAGCATGAATCCCAAGCGCGTTATTTGAAAGCAGTTCTGGCCGACGAAATTTTGTTGAATTCGGATTGGGCCGGTCGCGAGCATTGGCGGCATGAATTGCTCGAAACAAAGTTGTTCAAGTCAAGCCATGCGGGCGAGGAATTTTTCAGACAAATTGATCAACTGCTTTCAAATCGTGAACCTTCACAACGCGCATTGGCCAGGTTATATCTTTATGTGATTTCTTTGGGCTTTCAAGGTCAATACAGGGGGACTGACGACATGAGCATGTTGGCCCGTTATCGCAGCGATCTTTTCATGTTTATTTTTCAGCGACAAGCTGAACTCAATGGGGCTGAACGGAGATTGTCTGAATTGCCCTACGAGAACACGTTATCCGATTATTCAGCCCATCGTTTACCGAGATTGAGCCGTTCTTGGATTCGGCTTATCTCGCTTGTGCTTGGCATGCTGATTCTTTCCGAGGTGATGTGGCTTTGGCAGTCTTGGCCTGTACGCAAGTCACTGGAAACCACGGTCGGCAGCACAAGCATCTACGATGAATATTCTGTAGAAGAAGTGAAATTATGTTGAATTTTACTTTTGACCATGCATGGCTTGTCACCTTGTCTTTGGTGGCAATTGCCTTGCTTCTGGGTTTGTTATTTTTGATCAGGGTGGCACATAAACACGGTCAATCTTCTCAGCAAAATGCAATTTCGGAAACAGTGGCTGTGTTAATGCCTGTCAAGACCCTCAAGCATTCATTTCGACAGGCAATTGGATTGATTGAAAGCAGTCTTACCCAAAGATCAGAGCGTTATAAGCTAACTTGGACATTGATTGTCAATGGGGGTGGCAGTCAAGGCTTGCCACTGTCCGCCAGTGGTCTGCAAAGTGCTTTTGGTGCAGAAAATTCTTCCGTCTCGTCCAAGGATGGTATCGGTTGGGGCTTCTTCGATAAAGGCATTGCTGTTCAAGTGAAGTCTGACCAATTGGGCGATGAAAGCAGTCAAGACAGCCACGGCGTATGGGATGAATTATTGAGCCTTTGCCAATCCTATAGGCCAGATAGACCGTTAGATGCAATTGTTTACAGTTTGCCAGCGTCCGTGTTACTTCAGTCCAGTGCTGAAAGCAAATACGCCATCATGGAATCGGCCAAGAAATTCAATAAGTTGCTCTGGCTTGCACAAAACCGATTTGCACTTCAATTTCCCTTGTATGTGGTGATTGACGGCTGCGAGGCTATTCCTGGGTTTGCAGGTTTTGCATCATCATTGCCCACACAGATGCGACGCAGTATCTTGGGCTGGTCATCACCATTTGAGCTTTCTGCACCATACCAGGACCGCTGGGTTGATCAAGGTATGGGCGAAATCATTTCCATAACAGCAGATGCTTGCATGGAGTTAAGTGCCATCGATGTGCTCCAAAAGGACAGTTCTAATTATTTTCTTTTGCCTTCAGAGATCAAAAAATTAAGCGAAGGGCTTCATGTTTTCATGGACGAACTCATGCGGCCCAGCGCCTACCATGATCCATTCATGCTGCGTGGCTTTTATCTCACGGGCGATTGCAGTGATGCGGCCCAATTGTTGCAAGGCACACAGGCACTCTCAATGCTGTCTGGGGCACCCAATGAGTTTCAGATCCGACCAGCTGTTGAACCCGCATTTCTGCGCGATTTGTTTGAGAAAAAAATATTTGCTGAAAATGGTCTGGTACGGGCTTCGCGCACCCAAAAACTGCGTCAATCGACCATGCATGTGGCTGTCAGATGGGGGACTGGCGCATTTATTTCCCTTTGGTTGGTCTGGTTGGGTCTGGGAACCATCAAGATCCACTATTTTGCTGGCGAATTGGTTGCCGTGATCGATAAATTCAATCAAGAGGCAACGAATGCTTTGCGGCGAAGCAAAGACGAGACCATCGATCTTGAGCTGAGCAAAGAGCGCGCTATTGAAACGCTTAAATTGCTGGACTCCTTGAATACGGGCGCCTTATGGGCATTTCCCATGCCTGGTTCATGGTCATCCATTGATGACCTCAATCACAGGGTTCAGAAACGCATTGCCGAAGGATTTGCCAAAACAGCTTTTAACCCCATTCGATTAAGCCTGAATGCCGCCGTTGCGGAAATGACCGGTGCCACCATCGACCCGTCTAATGGTGCATTGGTCAACTCGTCCAATTGTGCTTTACCCAAAACATGGATTGAAAGGATCTCCACTGCGGGTTCTCGCCCTGTGGATCCTGATGAGCAAATTGAATTTTTCATGTTGGAACAATATGTGCGGCGTGCAGCGGAGTTGCAACGCGTCATTGCAAGCTTGATGAGGCTGACCGATAAAACCGCTGCAGCGAGTGGAGAGGATTTGCGCTTGGTGGTCAAGGCGCTCATGGGTGTTGAACTGAATGGAAACATCAATCAAATTGCAAATATATTTCGCAACAGTGTTTCCAGCGGTGGTCTCATTGATCACAATTCACTTCAACAGGCGTCAACTTGTGCATTTGGTCAAATGTACGATGCCTTCTTGGAGGGTGCCTTGCAAAAAAACAGCTTGCTCAGCTATGAGTCCAGTTACTCAGAGCTGATTGCGCAAGTCAGCGTTGAAGCCACTTCGGCCTTTGATGGAACATTGGGCTATCAAGCCTGGAATGAATTTTCTGAGCAATTGAAAAGCCAATCTGCTTTTCTTCAACCCGGCAAAGGGATTTGGATTCAACGCAGGACCCCTGAGTTTGGCGTTAACTATGACAAGTTGATGCAAACCGTTCGGGGCGTGGACTTGTTGGGAAGTGCTGCGGTGGATGCGGCGCAAAAACGATTGAACACCAGCTTTACCAAGTTTTTAGATAAATGGGACAACATCAACCACGAAAATGCCGGCTCAATGGTTGGCAAACTGGACTGGATAGAAAAAGAAAGCCAGTGGGACTTCAATGCTGACAGGCAGGCGTTGATGGAGAACATGAGCAAAATGCTGGCATTGCCTTATGTCAAAAATAATTTTCCCAGAAAGTTGCCTGAAGCGCCTTCAAATTCTGCGGTCATTTGGGACCGACAGCGATTGGATCAGGCGCTGTCATATGCAGATGTCAAACGCACTTTAGAGGGTGAGTTGCTTCAAAAATTCCCAGCCAGTTTGAGGGAGCAGGCGACTCGTTTTGTTTATGGCGCTTTGGCCTCTAAAGTTTTGGAATCAACTTCCCAGGCGATGTCTGTCACCATTCGACCCATCAATCAAGTTTCTTTGCAAGAAGCTGAGCAAGCCAAGCTATCGAAACTGATTTCGTTGTTGACAGACTTGGGGGCCAGTGATGCGGTTGTCGCTTTGAGGGGCATGATTTCCAAGGAATTGATTGCGAGACTGATGGTGCTTGATGATTCGTTCAATCAAGCCTTTGTATTTATGCCCAAAGAGGTGGATTTCAAAAATTGGAATGGATCCGGAAATCCGCTTCTTGTTGCATTTGATTCCCCTGATGCCTCAGGATTGGCTGCTTATGTGGCGCAGCAAATCAGTTACATCGAGAACACTTCGAGAGAAGCAGAAACACTTTTACAAACTTTGAATGTTTTGCAACCCAATCACCCCTTGGTGATCAAATGGAATGCCATGACCGCTGAAGTTTCGCGTTTCAAGATCAAAAGTCCCATCAGTACTTTGAGCGTTCTGACCCAATTTATCTTGAACGCGGGTACGGAGTTTGAATTGTTCAACTGCTTGGAACGGATACAAAAAATAAGCACAGGCCGTCGCAGTTTTGATTATTTTTCAGACAGGTTGCAATCATTGCAAACTGGTTTAACTCAACGGTGTATTGCACTCAAAGAAAATGATCGAAAAGAATCATGGAATCGATTTGCCAATTTATTCAACCGCGATCTCGCCAACCGTGTTCCCTTCAAATCATTGGCCATGCCCCCGCAAGTTTCTCAAAGTGGTTTGTCCCCAAGGTTTGAATTGATATCCGCAGATGTCGATGATGTGTCAGCGGTATTGACCAGTTTTGATAAAGCTTACAAATCATTGGGTGATACCAATGCCAATGGATTGTCTGCAAAGCCTTTGAACACACCGGTCAGCGTGAAAAAATTTGAAGAGCAATTTATTAAAGTTCGGCAACTTTTCGCACCTTTGTACCCCGCAGAACAAACACTTGTCTCTGGATACGATCTGACGGTAGATTTCAGAAGTAATCAAGCTGAGGAAAAAGAGGGTGGAAGAATCATCGAGTGGGTTCTTTCATCGGGCAATCAAATGCTGCGTTCGCGCGATTCCAATGCCAAATCCTTGTTTTGGGAGCCAGGCACCCCCATCAGTTTGTCTTTGCGTGTTGCCAAAGACAGCCCACTAAAGCCCAAATCTGATCCCAACCAAGCTTACATTTCTGTCGAGGACAAAACAGTTACCTACCGATTTACCGATGTGTGGGCCTTATTTAGTTTTATTTCTGCGCATCGAGAACCAGATAGATATAGCAGGGGGGAGTCCCGCATGCAATTGCTGAGGTTTGAATTTGTGCTGACACCCGTCTCAGACACAGCGAAGCAAACTGACAGCGAAATACCTGCAAAGGTGTTCATGCGAATCGGATTGAGTGCCTTTGGCAAAAAGACCTTGTTAGCATGGCCATCGGTTTTTCCCAGCAAAGCGCCGGATTGGGCTTCGCCCTGAGTCACTCCCTATGATCGACAACGCCCTTTCATTGATAGATCAATTGCTGATACCCATCTCCGAGCAAGCACCATGCGGTGGCTCCTTGCGGCATGACAGTTTGTTTACCAATATCAGACTGGCGCGGGAAGAGGATGACCCCCATTTGCCCATGCGGCAATGGGAGCGTCCCTTAAAGAAAGCGGATTGGGGATTGATTGAGACGGAATGTTTGGACGCATTGCGTCATAAAAGCAAAGATCTGCAACTGGTGGCTTGGTTGACCGAATCCTGGATGCGCATACATGGCATCAAGGGATTTGAAACGGGTCTTGTGCTTTTGCATGACATGATCACAAGATTTTGGGATGAACTGCATCCGCAAATCATGGATGGAGATACCGACGCTCGGAAATCACCGTTTGAGTGGCTCAGTGAGTCGATGTCTGTGAGTTTGCGGGTCCATGTGGTTTTATTGACCGTTTATAACCGAAAGCCATCTAAAATTTCTTTGGCTGAATGGGATAAATTGACCTCTTTAGAAGTTGATGCCCAAGATTCGCTTCGACCTCAGGTCGAGATGGAGGCCAGCGAAAGGGAATTTGAGCCGATTTATCGCTCAGAGCTGATCAGCGTTGCTCAAAGCGAACCATTCAAAGAATGGCTGTCGCTCGAGCTTGATGAGACCAAAAATTCAATAAAAATACTGCACCAAATCAAAATTATTTTGGATCGGCAAATGAAATCCGACTCGCCCAATTTGAACAAACTATTCCAAATTTTGGGGCAAATAGAAAAGGTTTTAGAAACTCTGACCCAGCGCACCAAGCTTACCGTAAAACAAGCCCCCGAGGTTATTCATGATTTGTCCCCCCACAGCGCGCATGAGCGTGAAAGAGCAAACTTGATGAAAGAAGAGTATGTCAATGGAAATTTGTCAATGGATTCGCTGAATGGTCCTTGGCGCAACAGGGAAGAAGCCTATGCCACTCTCGAGGCTGTGGCCGAGTATTTGCAACAAAGGGAACCCCACAGTCCAACTCCTTATTTGGTCAAGAAAGCAGTGCGTTGGGGAAAACTGACATTGCCCGAATTGATGCAGGAAATCATGAAAGAAGAGGGTGATTTGAACAGAATGTCCAATCTATTTGGACAATCTGAACATTGACTTTTTGTTAAAAAGGTTTTGATTTTATTTATTTTTGATGCACCATCTTCATTGATGGCTTGAAAAATATATTCAGATAATGCCTTTGCAAAGGCGCCATATACCATATGGGTTTATAATGACATGGTGTTAACTCACAACTTTCCAATTATCAATCACCATATTCAGGAGTTTATTACCATGGCAACTTCAGTTGCATCACAACTGGCCAAATTACGTAAAGAACGTGAAGCGCTTGAAAAGCGTGAAAAAGCCTTGCAGGCCAGAACCCACTCTCGTGCCATTGAAAAAATTTTGGTCATTGCCAAAGATGCCGCACTGACCGCTGCAGACATTACAGCTGCCATGGGATCTGGCAAAAAGAAGACTGCAAAATCCAAATCTGTCGGTGCAAACAAGAGCCCAGTGTCCAGGGGAAAAGTGGCGCCAAAATACAGGAACCCAGCGAATGCCAGCCAAACTTGGACCGGTCGTGGTAAATCACCTGTATGGGTGCAAGCCCTGAAAGTCGCAGGGACATTGGATGCGGCTTTGATTTAAACCCCTTGGCACATGCAAAAACCCGCTGGGTCAAAGACCAGCGGGTTTTTTATTGCTAGCTCGAAAATGCGTTAATGTTGCATTCTCAGGGCCTTTAATTTCAATTGGTGCTCGTTCAGCGCATCCGACTGGCCCAATGTGATCAGACATTGTTGTTCGAATTCCCATTGTTGGGGATTTTGTTTGCGTTTTCCCAAGTCAAAAACAGCCATGCACCAATCATTAAACCCTGCTTGGTCGCGATTTGACAGCCAATAATGAGCCTGTGCAATATGCCGATGATCCTTGGCGGACCTGCTCAGCAAGAAGTGATTCAATAGCTGATCCTCCTGTGCTTGCGTTTTCATTTCAACTTGGCTGGTGGGCCATGGTTTTCTGAGAGCCCAAGCTTGGTAGCTCAGCCAGCCGGTGCCCGACAAATAGATGACAAGGGTGACAGTTAAAGCCCAAATCAGAGCCATCAAAGAACAAGGGATCAATTTTTGTTGAAGAAGCGCTACGCGGTGTGGCTTGATGGGTGGCACACCTGCGGCAATCACCATGGCCCATAGCCAAATGTGCACGGCAGACGAATGGAAAGGAAACTCGGTGAATTGGTGCAAGCCTATGGGCGTTAAACAAGCCAACCAGCCCAAACTGTGAAGTCCTGATTGATGGGCCATCCGAGTCAAAAAGAAAATCCATGGACCTGCAACGCAAACAACGCCAAATGCGCCAGTTTCAACAGCCCACAACAAAACTTCATTGTGCGGATGGCCAAGGTTATGGATGTATTCCAGTGGCTCGCCGCTTTGCACCATTTGCACAAATGCGGGCGTGAACAGTTCAGAAAATTTGCCAATTCCATGACCCCACCAGGGGGCTTGTTGCCACAAAAAAATGCAGACTTTGATAAAAGAGAGCCGAGAGGTGGTGGACAGACCATTTTTCAGGTCGTGCAATCTGTTGAGCACATCACCGAAAATGACAGCCAACAAAATACCCATCAACATACCGGCGACAGCCCACCACCAAATTGACCGATTGTGTGGCTTGCAGATGATGACCCAGGATGAAAATAGAATCATCGCGAGCGTCAAGCCCAGCATGCCGACGCGTGAACCAGACTTGAAGATGACCAATGCGTGAACCAAGGTCATGAAAATCAAGCCCGATATTTGCCAAACAGGCAGACGAGATGATTGCTTCACATGCAACCATAGGCTGTATATCAAACTGGTGGCCATGAAACTGGCGAGTAAATTGGGCTGTTGAAAACCACCCTCAGCGGCCCTCAGTGGCAATGGCAATGACAGCCAGACTGCAGGCCAGTCCAGGTACTTGGGACTGGTCAATGTCACCAAACACAGCAATGTTGTTCCAGCTGTGAGAATTTGAGATAACTTGCACCAATTTTTATCGGTGTATTCCACTTGGGCCAGTCCGATGACCAAGCATGCAAATATTGCCAAAACCGCTGCAGACAACCAGGGGTAGTGGGGAAAACTACCCGTGGGCACATTGGCCGCATGCAAAAGCACAAACAGGGACGGAATGAATAAGCAGCCAGCAGAACCCTGCCAACTGATTTGGCGAGATACAAAAACCTGGGACCAACTCGCTGCGCAGATGATGCACATCATGGCACCGACAAACATATTCCTCGGCGTGAGGTTATTGCCTAAATTGGGTAAGTTCCACTGCAATAAGAGCCAGCACAAAATGCAGGTTAGTAATCCCAATCGAGGGTTGAATGGGCTGTTAACCATGCGGGAAAATGCGCCAGTGGGCGATCAATACGGGCCAAACTCAGCGCAGTTTCAAATTTCTCCGCAATACAACTGGCTTACCCCCCAGGCTTCTTTTGCACATCCAGTGGGCCAAGGCTGAATCCAAATGATCGGTGTGGGATGGAAACCAGTGAACCAATTCGGCAATGAGGCTGCGACCAATTTCAAATTGCCCCTCGCGCACCAAAGCAATCACTTCCGTGACAGATTTCATGACAGCGGCATGTTCATCAATGTGGCAATCTCTGGGTGGGAATTGGGTCTCCTCCATCAATTGGTTTTCCAAATCAAAGTGGACTTTGGCATGTTGCGCAAATTCATCCAGGGCGCCAGCTAATTCTTTGTCAGAGGCCTGTAACATTTTCGAAACGACTTCAACAAACTCTTGATGCATATCATCCATGGGCCGATAACCCAAAATGAACTTATCGGTCCATTCAAAATCTTCAGTGGTGGTGTGGGGACTGTTCATGCAGATTATTGGACGGCAGGCGTCAAATGGCGTATCAGAGAACTGGCTCAAATGGATTTTCTGAATCCCAAGGCTACAGAGATTTGCTGAGCGGTTGTTTGCAGTTTGGGCAACCACTCATCGCTCATGCGATCGCTGGGTGCAGATATGGACAAGCCCGCTATCAATTTCGATTGATCGTCGTAGATGCCAGCCGCCAAACACCGCACACCCAATTCAAGTTCTTCATTGTCATGGGCCACGCCATATTGCCGTACTTTGGAAAGCTCCCTCTCCAGCAAACTGATTTGGGTAATGCTATTGCGGGTCTGTCCATTCAAACCGGTTCGGGTGGCATAGGCGCGAACTTTTTGAATGTCATCTGCAGACAAAAAAAGCTTGCCCACGGATGTCAAGTGCAGGGGTGCTCTTCCACCAATGGCACGTACGACTTGCATACCTGAGCGTTCGCTAAATGCCCTTTCAATGTAAATGATCTCATCACCTTGTCGGACGCTGAGGTTGACAGGTTGTTGAATTTGACGGTGCAACTCTCTCATGGGCAAAAGGGCTGCATCGCGAACATTCAGCCTGCCTTTGACCAAGTTACCCAACTCGAGCAGGCGCATTCCCAATCGATAACTTCCGGGCTCAGGTCTGTCCACAAAACGCCCACAAGCCAGGTCATTGAGGATGCGATGGGCCGTGGAAGGATGCAAGCCGCTCTTTTCGCTGATTTCCTTGAGAGAAACGGCATCTTCTCGGGAAGAGAGGACATCAATCAGCGCAAAAATACGTTCGATAACCTGAATGGATGGGGTTGCGGCGTGGAGGGCATCTACTTTTCGCATGGCGCAATTTTAGATGATGGATAGGGTGCTTTTTGCCATTGCCCATTGATGAGCAATTCGTGCGGTGCAAAACGAGCTTTATAGTTCATTTTGGGGCTGTTCTCGATCCAATAGCCCAGGTACAAGTAAGGCAAGCCCAGTTCAAGGCACTGCTCGATTTGCCACAGAACACCATAAGTACCATAGTCCGTAGCTGGCTCTGGTTCGAAAAAGGTATAAACCGCAGATATGCCGTTGTTGAGAACGTCCAAAATGGCCACCATTTTCAGGGGACCTGTTTCGCCATCGGGAACTGGTTTTCGAAACTCGACCAATCGTGAATTCACCCGGCTTTGCAACAAAAATTGGGTGTATTGGTCAACGCTATCTTGATCCATGCCACCGCCAGAGTGGCGTCCATTTTGATATCGCAAATACAAGCGATAGTGTTCATTTGTATAGCCAAGGTTGGAGATGCGCGCCACAAGGTCTTTGTGTCGGTGATGTGCACGTCGCTGGCTTCTGCTTGGGATGAAATCTTTGACAGCTACCCGAAGTGGGATGCATGACAGACACCCATCACAATAAGGGCGATAGGTGAACATGCCACTGCGTCTGAAACCCCTATCGACCAGTTCGGAATACACGTCGTTGTGGATCAAATGGCTGGGTGTGGCTACTTGTGAGCGAGCTTGTAGCTGTGGCAGATAGCTGCAAGGATAGGGTGCCGTTGCATAAAACTGCAATGTCTGAAGTGGCAAATCTTTGAGGTGGGTCACGTCAGATGCTGCGATGTTGTCAAAAAGTGAGACCAGTATACGGGCAGCAATTCCCACTTTGGAGCCGGTTTTTCGATGGCGGTTGCCAAATCTTTCAAAAATAAATCTCGGGCGACAGGGGCTGCGCCCAAACTGGCCAAGTGATGGGTCTGTTGTTGACAGTCGATGGCGCCAATACCGTTGTAATGGCAAAAAGATACCAGTGCCGTCAGCGCAAATTTGGAGGCATTGGTTTCACGGCTAAACATGGATTCACCAAAAACAGCTTGTCCGATCGAAACACAATACAGGCCTCCCGCCAACTGTCCTTCGATCCAAGTTTCCACACTGTGTGCATAGCCCATGAGGTGCAGTTGGGCATAGGCCGAAAGCATTTCGGGCTGAATCCAGGTGCCATCTTGACCAGGCCTTTTTTGTTGAGCGCACATGTCAACGACGGCTTCAAAATCATGATCCACCCGAATTTCCAATTGGTTCTTAAGCAGGGCTTTTTTCAAAGCTTTTTTGAGAGATCGGTGAAACTTAAAGTGGGATGGTTGCAAAACCATTCTGGGGTTCATGCTCCACCATAAGACCATTTGATCCTGGCTGTGCCAAGGAAAAATACCTTTTGTGTAAGCTTCTATCAAACGTTTCGCAGACATATCTGAACCCGCTGCAACCAGTCCGTCCCACGGGGTTTCTGAACCCAGAGCCTGTGCGGCCAACGGCAAGGGTTCGTCAAGCCCAATGACGGGTATAGGAAAACGAGGAGAATGCATGGATGAAAGCTTTGTTAAAGTTGTCCGATGTACAGCTTATCCAAGCACAAGCTCACATGATCAAGAAGTCCTTAGATTCTGGCTTTATCGTGCTTTCGGGTCAATCCGGGCTTTCAAATCAATCGGAAATTTGGTTTGAGAACTTTATTCGACAATCAAGATGGAATCCTTGGCTGGAAATCCATCATTTCCAATCGACTGAAGAACACGGCACCCTCTACCAATTAAGCATTGAAGGAAGGGCACTGCATACCCCTTGGTGCGATACCCTGCACTTGAGGCTGATCGATGATTTGTGGATAACGGACCCGGAAAAAGCTTTGGATGAGGAAATTCTGTTGGGTTTGTTGACCAGCCCATACCTTCAAAAATTCCCAAACTACGATGAAATTGTGAGTGCATTGCGGGTCAGGCGATTGATAGCCCAAGCGGGACAATTGACTTCGCTGAAATTCGATACCAGGGCAGTTGATAGACCCATGTCACACTGGAGTTATCAGGAAGAACTTGGTTTTACACTGCGCAAAGATTGCTCCTTGATTGAGGCCCTGCGCTTGGCCACTCAACCTTCATATTCTGGGGTTGAATACGCATTTTCTTGTTATCGCGCGTCCGAGTACGTTATTTTGTTGGGTATTGTTGAAGAAGCGAAGATCTCAAATCCGGATTTTTATGAAAAATTGCATCGGCAATGGGAAAAAAAAGCCATTGCATCGGGCGCTTTTCATGAAACTTTTTTGCTGGAACATGGCAGCCTTTCCGAGCCCGTTCCCATGCGCCATTACATCCCGGGTGACCGGGTTTGGTTTCGCAACCCTGATTCAATATCAAGCAATGTTTCGGGTTATGAAGGTTCGTGGGTAATTTACCTGGGCAATGGACTGTTCAGTAATTTTTGGGCCAATCTCCATCCCTTTAACTTAGAGGAAAAGTGCCTGGAGATTTACCATTGGCGTGATGGTGCTTTTCAAGATGATGCGGGTGTTTGGCAAATGGATGAATCCTTGGTTTCAGAAATGGTGCGCATCAGTAAATCTCATCCCCTAAAAAAGGCGAGCATACTGAACCAAATGCTTAGATATCGCGAAGCTTCAGGTATTTATTTTCAAGGTGGTTGTATTGACGCTTCGCGGGAGTCTCCGCGTTTAATCAGACCTGGGACCTGCAATATGGTTCTGCTTGATGTTTAATTTTTCAAGGATCTTCTATGGCCGCACATTTTGAAAACGATACACCATTTGTTTTGCTGGACAGGCCTGGCCCTGGGATCGTGAAGATTTGCATGAACAGGCCCCAATCGTTCAATGCCTTGTCCAGCGAAATGATGTCGGCATTGCATTCACATTTGGATCAGTTAAAAAATGATGACACATGCCGGGTGATTGTTCTTTGTGCGATGGGGAAGGCATTTTCTGCAGGTCATGACTTGCGTGAAATGACATCGCACCCCAGTAAAGAATTTTACGAATCACTTTTTTCTCAATGCTCACAATTGATGATGAGCCTACAAGCTTTGCCACAACCTGTTATCGCGCAAGTTGATGGCATTGCAACAGCTGCAGGATGTCAGTTGGTCTCTATGTGTGATTTGGCCATCGCCAGTGACACATCTAAATTTGCTGTATCCGGTATCCATTACGGCCTGTTTTGTTCAACACCCAGTGTGGGCCTTTCACGCAATGTGTCTCGAAAAAAAGCCATGGAGATGTTGTTGACGGGAGACTTCATCACCGCCGATGAGGCCGCAAATTTTTGTTTGATCAATAGAAGTGTCCCTGCCAAAATGTTGGAGACTGAAGTCATGGCAATGTGCCTGAAAATCATCGATAAACCATCGATTGCGGTATCTCTGGGCAAGTCAATGTTTTATCAACAAATTGAAATGGGAATGTCGTCCGCCTATCAATTGGCCGGCCAGGTGATGGCATGCAATATGTTGGACTCGGCGGCGCAAGAAGGGTTTCAAGCGTTTCTTGAAAAGAGAAAGCCTGCATGGAAATCAGATCCTGCATGACGTTCAATGGTTCAAAATATTTTCATTCAGAGGCCTGAATGAGCAACTTTATCTACAACGCCTGGTATGTGGCATGTCTATCCAGCGAGTTAGGTTCGACCATGGTGGCCAGAACATATCTGAATAAGCCAGTGGTTTTGTACCGGGATCAACAGTCCAATCCAGCAGCCTTAGAGGATGCCTGCCCACATCGGAAATTGCCCCTTTCGATGGGGCGTCTCAAGGGTGATTGGATTGAATGCGGCTACCACGGCTTGACTTTTGACCAAAGCGGCATTTGCGTCAGTGCGCCCACGCAAGATCGTGTGCCAGCCTTTGCTTGTGTACACAGCTACCCAGTTTGCGAACGCTGGGGTTTGATTTGGATTTGGATGGGGGATCCAAAACTTGCCGATACCAATGAAATTCCGCAGATTGAACATTACGACAATCCCCAATGGCATATTACCCGTGGTGATTCCTTGGTCGTCCAATGCCACTATTTGTGGCTGGCAGATAATTTATTGGACCCTTCGCATGTGGCTTGGGTGCACCAATCTTCGTTTGCTTCGGCTGGAACAGATAAAACACCAATGATCATTGAAAGCGATGAAAAGTCAGTTGTTTGTCACCGCTGGATCCACAATGCTGCACCGCCTATTTTTTATGCACCGCTGGTCAAATTCTCGGGCCCTGCCGATCGGTTGCAACATTACGAAGTGCGATACCCAAGTTGGGCCATCAACAAGACCGTTTTCACACCTGCTGGTTTTGGTGGAGATCATTTCGATCCCAATGATTCTTTGACTTACATCATGGTGTCGCATAATTTTTTGACACCGATTGATGAAGATAAAACCCATTACTTTTGGCTGCAACACAGGAATACGGATCCCCTGGATGAGTCCATTACAAAAAGAAATGCAGAGGGTGCGAAAACAGCATTTCTAGAGGATAAGCAGGTTTTGGAAGCGGTACACAAAGGCATGAAAAATAGCAAGGCCCGCCCCCAAATGATGGGGCTGGATGCCGCAGCCATACGTTTCAGGCAAGGCACCCAAAAAATCATTGACTCAGAACACTTGTCTCATGACGACGCATCCTTGTAATAACCAATGATGTCGCCTTGGGTGGTCACGCCCAAGCCGTTCAGCAAACGGTTTGAATAATTGAAATAGGCACATACTTGATTCACTTCAAGGATCTCACCGTCATCACAACCGGCATTTTGCAGATCTTCGATGTCTTCTTTCTTCATTTCGCTGACAGACACAGTCAATTTGTGGGCGTAAGCCAGCAAGGCAGCTTCCTTGGCGGTAAAGGCGAGCGACCAATTTTGCGTTGAAATTGATTGCCAAATGGCCTCGGCTTTGACTTCATTGTTGATCAATCTTTTGGCATTGGCAAAATGGTGTGTCAAACTGTAATCGCATTGATTGGCCATACTCACGCAAGATGCAATGGCCTCTAAAAACCAGAAGGGCAGGGTATTTTCTGGGTTATGCAACACATTTTTGTACAAAACCAAGTGACCTTCCATGGTGTGAGGTCTGAGGCTGTGCGCCTTCATCACATTGTCTACTGTGCCGTGGGGAGTTGTGACCCGTTGATACATCTCTTTCAACTTTCCGGTGGCCTCTTCCAGAGGGATCATTCTTATCCATGCGCTCATATGATTGATTAAAAGTCAAGAGTTTTGCGAAAGTATCCATTTTTCAGTGGCAAGCTTCCAGGGCGCCAGTGCGGTTGCCACAACTGGAATTTGATGCCCCGTTTGCCACCACTTTGTCCATCGGTCAGGGGTTGAAAAGTCTTCACCACAGGCCTGAAGCAATTGAACTGCCAGGGGAATATTGACCAAAAACCCGCAATCGGACAAAGAAACTTGACCGTGATTGAATCGAAAATCTTGAATTTCCCATGCACTCATATGCTCTAACATGATGAAAAGCGATTGTTTTGTTTGCGCAATGACATTCACGTTTCTTTGGCTGAGTTTGATGTGTGGAAACAAGTTTCTGACCAAGGGCTCAAAATATAAATCATGAAATCGCGCATGGAACCGCGCATCGGCTCGCGCCAACAGATTGTCAGGAAGCATTGGGGGATAGGGGTACTTTTCCTCCAAATATTCCAATATGACCTCTGACTCACTGATGATTGCGCCATCAGACATCAAAGCAGGGATGCGCCCAGTGCGTACGATTTGGCGATATGAATCTGATTTATATCCGCCTGGAGGAGCGATCTCTTGGTAATGAAGGCCTTTGTATTCGAGCGCAATTCGAACTTTTGCACTGTAACTTGATAAGGCGGTCGCGTAAAAAATCAAGCTCGATGCTCCTCGATCAGGGATAAATAGTCCAAAACAGCGGCTTTTGCCGCAGTGTTTAACAATATTTTTCCATGGGCAGGATTGGAAAGGGCGGAATTCGAACCTACCCGCCCATCTGGAAATTGCAGTCTGTGGCTATTGGCGTCAAGGTGCTGATCACCCGCATGTGTCTGATAAAACGATTTGTCCAAAGACTTTGCTGGTGGCAGTTGATCTTCGGGACACATTTGGGGAAACAAGTGCTTGGTGATTGAAATCTCAGAAGGTGTGGCATGCATACCTTCTCCATCACCATACCAGGCTTGTCGCAAATCATTGACTTCTGGAAATTCCCACCAGCTTTTGACCCTGAACATCAGTGGCGGTAAAGGGAGGGGTGAGGTGCTTCGTGATCGCTGGACCTCTTGAATGGCACTCAATGTGGGGGCAATATTGCCGCCATGACCATTGAGAAAGTAAAAACAACGAAATCCTTGATGGGCCAAGGACTCCACACAGTCAACCACGATGTTGATCCAGGTGCTGGGCCTTAAACAAATCGTACCTGGAAAATTCAAGTTAAAAGCGGCTGGACCCAAACTCAATGTTGGTGCGATCAAGATTTGGTTATTTTCGGCCATGGCGGCGGCAATAAACTCGCTGGTAATCGCATCGGTTCCGATCAGTCCACTGGGCCCGTGCTGTTCTGTGGATCCCATGGGAATCACAATGCCTTGCGATTGCTTCAAATAATTTTGCACATCCAGCCAAGTGCACATTTGCAATTTCATGGTTCAAGCTTGCAGAGACAGTTTACGTTCGAGTTTGCGGACAAGCCATGAAATAAACACAATCAGCACAAGGTACTCGAGAACCAAAAAGCTGTAGATTTCAAGAGGTCGATACTCATTGACGTTAAGTTCATTGGCCAAGCGTGTCAATTCAGGCAAGCCAATGACTGAAATCAAAGAGGACATTTTTACGACATAAATAAACTGATTGCCCAACGCCGGCAAGATGACTTTGATGGCTTGTGGCGCAACAATGAATCGCATTTGTTGAGACCACGACAAGCCCAGGCTCTTCGCTGCTTCTATTTGTCCTTTCGGTACGGATTGAATTCCGGCCCGAAATACTTCTGCTTCAAATGCGCTATCGCTCAGCGATAAGGACACCACACCGGCAATGAAAAGTCCCATTTGAAGACCAATGATCACTGGTAATCCATAGAAAACCCAAAGCAATAACACGAGCAATGGAATGGCTCGAAATAGCTCGACATAGCCCCTGGAGAAAGCTTCTAGCCAAGGTTTTTTTGACAATCCAGCCAAGGCCAAACCAAGGCCCAAAAGAACCGAAAGACAAAGGGCGCAAATCGAAACCGCCAGGGTGGACCCAATACCGTTGATCAAGAAAAAGAGGTTGCTCAGCCCCTTTTCTTGAAAAGGATTAAATATGTACCAACCCCAGTTATAGGAGGATTCCACAGCACTGCAACCTGCAAAAAGCAGTGCAACAAACAGTGGCAAGAGGCGTAAATTTATTTTTTCGATGACAGCCACTTGGCCTCTAAGGTGGTGAAGAACCCTTCAGCCTCTTTCAGTGCTATCCAATTGTTCAAAAAAGTCAACCATACTGCATCGCCTTGGATCACGGGGTAGGCAAAAGGACGCTTGTTTTTCATATCAGTGACTGAACCAACCACCAGTAAGTCAGGGTATGTTTTGACCAGTGTTGCAGCCTCTACATTGCTGGTGATGGTGACTTGAGCTCGGTTGGCCAAAACCTCTTGGTAACCGGTGGCCGGTTTTTCAACGCTGCGAACTTTTGCTTTGGGGAAAAGGGTTTTGGCTTGTTGTTCAAAAACAGTGCCCATCAAAACAGCCACATTCACGTTGTTGTTGTTGATGCTGTCCCAAGAAACAAATTTTTTGGCATCTTTTTTATGAATCAGCGGAACTGTCCCTGCGTATACATACGGATTGGTAAACGCAACGGTTTTGGCTCTGGCCATGTTCAAGGAAGAGCCGCCTGCAAAAATATCGTACCGGTCAGACACAATCCCATTGACCAGGGTGGCCCATTCTGTGGTGACAAATTCAACTTTAACGCCCAAGTCGGCTGCCAACTGGTTCATGGCATCAATGTCAAAGCCAACCAACGCGTTGGTGCTGGTGTCCTTGGTGGACATCGGATTAAAGTCACCAGTGGTGCCCACCCTAAGGGTACCTCGCTCTAAAATTTGGGTCAGTTTGGACTTGTTTTGAGCCAATACAGGGGCAGATAATCCCATGGTCAACAGTGCGATCACCGTGATGAGTTTGCTGAAATATTTATACATTTGAGATGAGGTGTGGTTAACGAATGCAATGAAGTGGAAAATGAAACCAGGTTCTTATGTTGCCATAAATGGTTTGAACACTTTCTTCTTTTTGATCAGTGTGCGCGGCTAAAGCATATCAATGAATCAGAATCATTCGGGAGAATATTTTGACTGTTTTTGGCGTGGGCAACGTCCATGTCTCTCGGAAGTGGCACTGCATTTTTAACAGCCAATACCTCGGCCATGATGCTGACGGCTATTTCTGCGGGTGTTTTACTGCCAATATAAATGCCAATGGGTCCCCGCAGTCGTGCCAAATGTTGTTCGCCCAAACCCATGTGATCCTTCATTCGCTGCTTTCGCGCTGAGTTGTTGCGTCTTGAGCCTATGGCTCCGATGTAAAAAGCTTCGGTTTCCAAAGCCTCCATCAATGCCAAGTCATCCAACTTGGGGTCGTGCGTCAAGGCAATGACACAGCTTCGCCGGTCGGGTCGAAAACTTAAGACCGAGTCATCAGGCATTTCACGGGTCAAGTGGGCCCCAGTCACCGACCATGAGGCGCTGTACTCCGTCCTCGGATCGCAAACGGTGACTGAAAACCCGTTGAATATGGCCATCGTTGCAAGGTATTCGGACAGTTGTCCTGCGCCAATCAACAACATTCGGTACTCAGGCCCAAAGGTATTGACCAAATTAACACCGTCCAAGATCAAATCCGCAGGCGTTGAGCATGGTTGAATCGTGACACCCCCCGTTTTTAAATCAGTGATTCGTTGCACCAATTGTCCGTTTTCAAGGGCATTGACCAACTTCAATAAAACTTCCGGATCTGGATCAAATTCAAGCAAAAGCTCAAGCGTGCCACCGCAGGGCAACCCAAACCGATGGGCTTCATCGGCTGATATCCCATACTTCACATTTTGCGGCGGTCCAGAGGGAATCAAGGCCTCTTCAAGGTGAGAGGACACCCGATGGGCATATGCCTGTGTATAGCGATAAATCAAGTCATCCTCTATGCAACCGCCCGAGACTGAGCCCACCACAGATCCGTTGTCGCACAAGGCCATGATGGAACCCACTGGTCTGGGGGAAGAACCCCAGGTGCGCACTACGGTGGCCAATAAGGCGCGGTGGCCAGCGATACGCCAGTCGCGCAAAGAACGAAGCACCATGACATCGAGGTTTTCCATCATCTATACCCATCGGTTCTGGTCAATTATTGACGTGCAAATGCCCATACCAGCGCGCCGGCCAAAATTGCAGCGGCCATCCACAACCACTTGCCACTTTGGTCAGCGTGAGAGGACGCAGGTTGATCGGATAGGCCATCTGGCATTGGGGTCGATGGCTGTAATTTTTTCAATTCATTTTCAAAACGTTTGAAAAAATCCTCAGCCAGTGACTTGGCAGCACCATCTATCAATCGTTGCCCCAATTGCGCAATTTTTCCACCGACTTTTGAGTGAACGGTATAACTCAACTCACATCCTTGATCGTTGGGGGTAAGTGTCACCTTGGATTCGCCCTTGCCAAATCCGGCCACACCGCCCTGGGCTTCAAATTGCAATGCGTAAGAGTCTGGGGGGTTGATGTCCATCAATTTCACCGTTCCATTGAACTTGGCGGCAACAGGCCCAATTCGAAGGGCAACACCCACTGAATAAACATTTTCTTCAAGCAAATCAAATTTTTCGCATCCAGGGATACATGACTTGAGAATTTCGGGGTTGTTCAAAGCCTCCCAAACTTGGGCTTGGTTGTTGGGAAGTTGTCGATTGCCTTGCATGTCCATTTTTGTTTTCCTTTAATCCGATTTGAGCAGCGACTTGATGGCCTTGGCGAGTTCTTCCAATCTCGACAAATTGTGGATGGCCAACATGGCATCGGCGTGTTGGTGCAATATCCGAGCCCCGCTGGCCAACGGCGCATAACCATCAAATCGAAGCAAAGGGTTGAGCCACATCAGCTTGCGGCAATGTCGTTTCAGCCAAATCAGTTCTTGGGAGAGTTCGCTGACCAAACCTGTGTCTAGACCATCACTGATGAGCAGAACCAATGTTCGTCTGCCCTTTAATTGTCGCCGATATTGAATTCTTAATTCCTTCAAGGATTGACCCAGCCTTGTCCCACCTGCAAAATCACCAATGCGTTCACTGGCATTGAGCAGCATGCTGTCCGTGTCGACCCTGCGAAAACTTGGCGTCAAGTCCGTCAATTGCGTTCCAAATGCAAAAACACTTCTTGGCGCATGTCTGGTTGATTGGTGTAGGAAGGCCATCATCAAACGGGCATACCTTTCCATGGACCCTGAGATGTCGATCAAAATCAGCAACGGCAAGGGTTGTTCACGGCGCTTTAAAAAGGGTAGTTGCAACAATTCGCCGCCATGCCGAGATTTATGACGGATGGCTCGCGACCAGTTAACCAGATGGCCCCGCGCCCCAGTTTGGGTACGTCTGCTTTGAACTTTCGGCAACGCCAATTGAATATTTCGAGCCAACTTCTCCACCAGAGCGTATTCGCTGGCATTGAGTGTTTGAAAATCGGCATGGTGCAAGCGAATGGCTTGGCTGGCACTCATGGCGGCGTCCAATTCAATCTCTTGTTCTTTTTGAGCATTGCCCTTTTTCGCAGAGGAGACGGGTTTTAAGGCCTCATGAACCCTGGCACGTTGGCTGGGTTTTATTTTTGCCCTTTCTTGTCCTTGCGGCAACATTTGTCCAAGCAGACGATGGGCCAAGTCAGGATTGCGAAAAAATGCATCGAACATTTGGGCAAAAACGGTTCGATCCTGTTCTTGCGAAATCAACACAATCTCCAGTGCGGCAGCCAAGTCATCTTTACGGTTCAGTCCAACCAATAGGGCGGAAGATTGTGCAAGGGCGATCCGGTCACTGTGAATTGGCACACCCGCCCGGCGCAAAGCCCTGCAAAATGCGACGATGTTGTCAGCCAGTTTTCCTGAGCGAGCATCACCAAGCTGCATAAAACCTGGGAGTTAATGGATCAAGACGGGTTGATCGGAGCCAAAAGCTCAGTAATCAATGGTTGCAGGGCCGCAACATCTTCTTTTTGTTTGAACAAAATTCCCGCGGTGTCATGGATGATCTCTGGATCCAACTCAAGGGTGTCCAAAGCGACCAAGGCTTTGGCCCACTCCACGCTTTCTGCAATGCCAGGCCCACGCTGAAAGGCATCTGAAAAAGGTTGATTTCTCAATCGACTGACAAAATCAGCCACTTTCACAGTGAGCGATTGGCTGGCTTGAGGAACTTTAGATTGAATGATGGCCAACTCCAAATCACGACTGGGGTAATCCATCCAGTGGTATAGACAACGTCTTTTGACCGCGTCATGCAAATCACGGGTTCGGTTGCTGGTCAAAATGGTGATGGGAGTGCTGTTGCAATGGATGGTCCCCAACTCTGGAATGGTGATTTGATACTCGCCCAAATATTCCAGCAAAAAAGCTTCGAAAGGCTCATCGGCCCGGTCCACTTCATCAATCAGTAAAACTGCCCCGGGAGAGGGCGTTTGAAGTGCTTGCAGCAAGGGGCGGCGAATCAAATATTTGGATTGGTAAACCTCATTTTCAATTTGCTCGGTACTGACGCGATCTTGTGCGGCGCGCATGTGCAGCAACTGTGCGGCATAGTTCCACTCGTACAAAGCCTCGCGTTGCTCCATGCCGTCGTAGCATTGCAAGCGAATCAATGGTCGATTTAGCAAAACAGCCAGCGCTTTGGCCAACTCCGTTTTGCCCACACCAGGTTCCCCTTCAAGTAACAAAGGTCGTTGTAACCTTAAGCTCAAATAAACGGCAGTGGCCAACTTTCTTTGGGCTTGATAACCCACGCTGGCCAAAGCATGAATCACCTCATCAATAGAAACCAAATCGGTGGCAAGGGTCATCCGATCGCCTGTTGTACAGCCCGCTGGGTTTGAACCTTGATCAAGTTGGCGCGATATGCCGCAGAGGCGTGTAAATCAGTATTCAGGTTGCTGGCATCCACAGAAACTGATTGAATGGATTCAGGGGAAAAGGATTGGCTCAATGCCTCTTCCAGTCCGGAGTGGCGAAATACACCATTGGCTGCCCCCGTAATGGCAACTCGGGCGCCAGCATTGGTCAGGGCCACAAAAACCCCGACCAATGCAAAACGAGAAGCAGGTTGCTTGAATTTGGCGTAGGCTGCTTTTCGGGGAATGGGAAATGAAATGGCCTTGATCAATTCCCCTGGTTGAAGGGCTGTGGCATACATGCCTAGGAAAAAATCAGAAGCCTTGATGAGGCGTTGATGGGTATGAATGTTCGCATCCAGCGCCAAAACCGCGCTGGGGTAACAGGCCGCAGGGTCGTTATTGGCAACGGACCCGCCAATGGTTCCCATGGCTCTGACCTGCCGGTCACCAATGCCGCCTGCCAGGTGAGCCAAAGCTGGAATGTGTTTTAGAACTTCTGGATTTGATTCAACGTGCTGATGGGTAGTCATTGCACCGATGATCAATTGATCGCCGTCCAAACACACGCCTTGCAGTTCTTTGAGGTGTGCAAGGTCAACCAATTTTTCAGGTTGCATCAGGCGTTGCTTCATGGCGGCAAGCATGGTCTGTCCCCCAGCCAGGGCTTGTCCACCATTGGAAATCAAGTGAGCGGCCTCGTCCAGTGAGTTGGGGCGTTCGTAATGAAAAGCGTACATATTGATTCCTTGTGTTATTGGGCTCGGGCTGCTTGAATGGCTTGCCAGACGCGGTGGGGCGTGGCTGGCATATCCAAATCCTTCACGCCCAAAGGTGCCAATGCATCCAAGACAGCATTCATGATGGCAGGGGGTGAGCCAATCGCACCGGCCTCTCCACAACCTTTGGTCCCCAGGGGGTTGTGGGTACAGGGGGTACATACATGGCCCAGATTGAAGATTGGAAAATCGTCTGCACGGGGCATGGTGTAGTCCATGAAGGATCCGCTTAAAAGCTGACCCGTTTCACGGTCATACACACAGTTCTCCAACAAGGCTTGACCAATGCCCTGTACCAAACCACCGTGAACTTGACCCTCAACAATCATGGGATTGATGATGGTTCCGAAATCATCCACCGCAGAGAAACGGTCAACCTTGACGAGACCGGTGGCAGGATCAATTTCCACTTCGGCAATATAGGTTCCGGCAGGGAAGGTGAAATTCGTCGGATCGTAGAAAGCCGTTTCATTGAGCCCAGGCTCTAATTTGTCCAACGGATAGTTGTGAGGAACGTAAGCGGTCAATGCCACCTGTCCAAAACTGATTTTTTTGTCGGTGCCTTTGACACTGAATTCGCCGTTGTTGAATTCAATGTCGGTATCTGCAGTCTCCATCAAATGCGCCGCAATTTTTTTGGCTTTTGCTTCAATCTTGTCCAATGCTTTCATGATGGCGGCCCCGCCAACCGAAATGGATCGAGAGCCATAAGTCCCCATGCCAAAAGGAACCCTGCCAGTGTCACCGTGAACGACATCCACAGACTCAACAGCGATTCCCAGTCTGGCTGCCACAACCTGGGCGAATGTGGTCTCGTGTCCTTGCCCATGGCTGTGTGATCCAGTAAATACGGTGACACTGCCTGTCGGATGCACACGAACCTCGCCACATTCAAACAGGCCGGCCCTGGCACCCAAAGCGCCAGCAATATTGGAAGGTGCAATGCCACAAGCCTCAATGTAGCTGGAGTAACCAATTCCCCTGAGTTTGCCGTGGGATTCACTGATGGCTTTGCGGTTTTGAAAACCCGCTACGTCAGCCAATTTTTGAGCTTCGTTCATGCAAGCGTGATAGTCACCAATGTCGTATTGGAGTGCCACAGGGGTTTGGTATGGAAACTGCGTGATGAAGTTGCGCTTGCGAATCTCATCCTGCGTCAGACCGATTTCCCATGCGGCTCGGCTGACCAAACGCTCAAGCAGGTAGGTTGCTTCGGGGCGACCGGCACCTCTGTAGGCATCCACGGGCGCTGTGTTAGTGAACCAGGCATCCACCTCCACATAGACTTGTGGAGTGGTGTACTGTCCGGCCAGCAAGGTCGCGTACAAAATGGTGGGCACCGCTGTTGCGAAGGTTGAGAGGTATGCGCCCAAGTTGGCATGGGTATGAACACGCAAGGCTAAAAATTTCCCATCTTTGTCCATTGCCATTTCTGCATGGCTGACATGATCTCTGCCGTGGGCATCACTCAGAAAGGCTTCAGACCGATCACAAGTCCATTTGATGTTGCGATTGAGCTTTTTTGATGCCCAGGTCAAACAGACGTCTTCGGCATACAGATAAATTTTGGATCCAAAACCGCCGCCAACATCGGGGGCAATCACGCGCACCTTGTGTTCGGGCAGGCCCATCACGAAGGCGGTCATCAACAGGCGCTCAACATGGGGGTTTTGGTTCGCCACCCAAAGGGTGTACTCGTCATTGGCACGGCTATAAGAACCAATGGCAGCCCTGGGTTCCATGGCATTGGGAACCAGTCGGTTATTGACCAAGTCAAGCTTTGTCACATGTGCGGCATTGGCAAAAGCAGTGTCTACTTGCGCTTTGTCCCCTATGGCCCACTTATAGCAATGGTTATCCGGCGCTGACTCGTGAATAGGGGAGCCATTTGGGGCGTCACGTACATCGACAACCGCAGTCAGTACATCGTAGTCGACGGTCACCAATTCAGCAGCATTTTGGGCTTGTTCCAGGGTTTCTGCCACCACCATCACCACATGATCGCCCACATAGCGAACTTTCCCTTGCGCCAAAATTGGATGGGGCGGCTCTTTCATGGGATGCCCGCTGGTATCCGTGATGAGCCAGCCGCAAGGGAGACCATTTATTTTTGCGTCTTCAACATCTTTACCATCCAATATGCCAATCACACCGTCTGCGGCCAGCGCTGCATTTTTGTCGATACCTTTGATATGGGCATGGGCATGAGGAGATCGCACAAAAACTGCATGGGCCATGTTGGCCAAGTCAATATCGTCGGTGTATTGCCCGGCACCGGTTAAAAAACGGTAATCTTCTTTGCGGAGAATCGATTCGCCGATGTGTGGAAGCTTTGAGAAATCTGATGCACCCATGGTTAACTCCGGTGATGAATGAGATGGACCTTAAGCATTTAAGGCAACAGCACCTTGCTGAACTGCTTTGACAATGTTTTGATAGCCAGTGCATCGGCAAAGGTTACCCTCTAGCTGCTCACGAATCACTTCTTCACTGGCATTGGGATGGCGTTTGCACAAATCAATGGCACTCAAGACCATCCCTGGGGTACAAAAACCACATTGGAGACCATGGCAATCCTTAAAAGCTGATTGCATGGGATGCAGAGATCCGTCTGCACTGGCCAGCCCTTCAATGGTGGTAATTTGAGCGCCATCCACTTGCGCCAATAAAACGTTGCAAGACTTGATGGCATTTCCATTGACGATCACTGTGCAGGCTCCACATTGCGCCGTATCACAACCCACATGTGTACCGGTTAATTTGAGTTCTTCGCGGATTGCTTGCACCAACAAAAGGTTGGGAGGTGTGTCCAGTTGGTGTGATTTACCGTTGACGGTGACCTGAACTTTCATTGCTGACTCCTGTTGAAATTTAACGCGATCTGGGATGATTCACGGGACATAAGATGAAGTAGAACATCGAAGCATTGAAATGACTTAAGTGAAAACCCTCAATTGCGCTGATTGCCAAATGCATCAATGATGAGTTCTTATTTTTATAAGTCTTGTGGAAATCAAGACGATGCACTTCAAGGTTAGACTTGAATCCAGTGTGTGCATTTGCGCAAACTCCTAACTGAGGGATACGTCATGGCAAAGGGTCAGCAAAAGTCAAATAAAGAGACAAAAAAGCCCAAAAAAGACAATTCGGCTCCCAAGGTGTTGAGTGGGGAACCTGTTCGGGCGACCGTGACAACCACAATCATTCCGCGTGGAAAAGACAAGGGCAAATGAAATCAGACAAGCAGCGATCACAAATTCCAGTTTGACCAACAATCAGTGAGAGTCATTTGATGAAGTTCATCTCGCATGGGTCTGGTGGTGGCCCCGATGTGTTGTGCGTTCAAGAGACAGATGTCCCTGCAATCAAGCCAGGGGAAATCCTCATCAAAGTAGCGTATGCGGGGGTCAATCGGCCGGATTGCGCGCAAAGAAGCGGCCGTTACCCCCCACCGCCTGGCGCTTCGCCCATCATGGGGCTCGAGGTCTCAGGCCAGATTCAAGCCTTGGGTGAGGGTGTATCTGGCTGGTCCTTGGGCGATTGGGTTTGTGCACTTTGCAATGGAGGCGGTTACGCAGAATTCGTTGCAGTGCCTGCAGGTCAAGCCCTGAAAATCCCATCGGGCATGAGCCTTTTGGGTGCGGCTGCATTGCCTGAAAACTACTTTACAGTTTGGGTCAATGTATTTCAAAGAGGACGACTACAAAAAGGTGAGTTGCTTTTGGTCCATGGCGGATCATCGGGCATTGGTTTGACCGCAATTCAACTGGGCCATGAGTGGGGGGCCAAGGTTTATTGCACCGTGGGCAATGATGAAAAAGGTCAAGCCTGTATGAATGCTGGTGCAGTCGCTGCCATCAATTACAAAACCCAAGATTTCTTGGCGGAAATTCAAAGACTGACTGATGGTCACGGTGTCAATATGGTCTTGGATATGGTGGGTGGGGACTACGTAGATCGCAATCTCAAGGCACTCGCCATGGATGGCCGATTGGTCCAAATCGCTTTTTTAAGGGGTGCCAAAGCCAGCATGGACTTGACCCCTTTGATGGTGAAACGAATCGTTTATACCGGCTCTACACTAAGGCCACGCACCCCAGCAGAAAAAGCCTTGATAGCCAGTGAATTGCAAGCGCAAGTTTGGCCCATCCTGTCTCAGGGAAGGGCAAGACCGATCATTCATGAAGTTTTTGAACTCGATCAAGCTGCCCTGGCCCATGAATTGATGGAGTCTTCCGCGCACATTGGAAAAATCATGTTGAAAGTCTGTGGCGAGTAACGGTTGTCGTGGTTTTCACCCCGCATCCTGTTTACCAATATGAAAAAAGAATGCTTGATTGATGTCACAAATTTGATCATCTCGTTGGCGTTATCAGCGCAATGTTGCTCTACAATAGTGTGAAAACGCTATTTCATGACTTAAAAAATGCATGCGTTTCACTTATTTTTCCCTCCTGGAATGAAAGATCAACATGTCGAATGCACTGCTAGACAATCAAAGCATCACCATCGGTCAAGGTGTCACTTTCAAAGGTTCTTTAAATGTGCCCAGCAAAGCCATTATCAATGGCACAGTTGATGGTGATCTCACGGCAGATGAATTGGAAATCGGTCCAACTGGAAAAATCACTGGGTTGATCACTGCCCGAAAAATTGATGTGCAAGGTGAATTACACCAAGTCATTACCTGCAAGGATCACCTGATGATTCGTTCCACCGGAAAAGTCAGTGGCGCCATTGAATACTCCGAAATCGAAATTGAGCGGGGTGGTCAATTCCGCGGGGAAATGAAACAAGTGGGCATCAAAACTTTTGGTTGATCAAGCCAGTCAAACCTTTTGAAGTATATGCTGGGGGTTGGTCGAGTAAAAAATTGGGTGTTGTGCTGATAGGATCAGGGTTTTTTTGAGAGGCAGTCATGGAATCAACAAATCCCGAAGAGTTACTCGAAACGCATTCAGATCCCTTTAAATCTCGATGTGCTTTATTGGTATCCATTTTGGCAATGGTCTTGGCATTGGCCAGTTTAGGTGGCAGTAACGCCTCCAAGGAAGCCACCATGCACAATATCTTGGCTGCCAACGCATATGCTTTCTATCAGGCCAAAAACATCCGGCAAACCAGTTATAAACTGGCTGCTGACGACTTTCAAGTCATGTTGGCAACTGAAAAATTAACTCCAGCTGTTCGTGATTTGCTGGAAAACAAGTTGCAGTCGTATAAAAAAAATATAGACCGATATGAGTCCGAGCCTGAAACCAAAGAAGGCAAAAAAGAATTGATGCTGCAAGCCAAAGAACATGAGCACGAACGTGATTTGGCTTTGAGGCGTGACCCTTGGTTTGATTATGCCGAGGCCTTGCTGCAAATTGCAATTGTTTTGACCTCGGTTGCCTTGATCACCAGTGTTCGATTGTTGCTGGGTGTTTCCATGACTTTGGGTGCTTTGGGTGTATTTTGCACACTCAATGGTTATTTGCTCTTTGTTTAAATCCCAACATTGATTTTCACAAAGGGCTTTGCACATGGCCACTTCTTTTTCTAATGATTTACCCAGTCTGACGATTGGTTCCGGGGTGACTGCCAAGGGGATTTTAAATGTTCCCGGGAAAGCAACCATCAACGGAACCATTGAGGGCGAACTGACAGCTGATGAGGTTCTTGTAGGAGAAACAGGAAAATTTAACGGAAAGTTGAAAGCACGCCGCGTAGAAGTTTTTGGCAAACTTGGCCAAGTCATCGACTGTCAAGAGTCACTGATCATCAGACAATCGGGCAAGGTGAATGGAAGGCTCGACTATGCTGAAATAGAGATTGATAAAGGCGGCGAATTTGTTGGACAACTGAATAAACGCAAGTGATCTTATGTCGGGATTGCTGGCATGGCCAATACCTGCATTGCTGATTTGGTCTGTTACCTGGCTTTTGTATATTTTCCTCAGCCATACCTCTCTGGCCATGCCCTGGCCCGGATTGATTCCTGTGATTCTGGGCGTTTTTCTGAGTGTTTTGGGCAGCACGCGAATGAGGCAGGCTTTGTTGGCTCTTGGATTTCCCTTGTCATGGTGGTTGACATCCTCTGTGACTTTACCCGCATGGTTCTGGCTGGCACCGTTGTTTGCGGCACTGCTGGTTTATCCGGTTCATTCATGGAGGGATGCCCCCTTATTTCCAACCCCATTACAGGCGCTCATCAAACTTCCTCACAAAGCGCCATTGAAAGCAGGCTCAATCGTATTTGATGCAGGCTGTGGTTTGGGCGATGGTTTAAAGGCACTCAAACTGGCTTATCCGATGGCAACTTTTTGGGGTGTCGATGCCAGTTGGCCGCTCAGATGGTTGGCGGCTTTGCGTTGTCCTTGGGCGCGCATCTGGCATGGTGATATTTGGACGCTGTCTTGGCGCCAATGTGACATGGTTTACTTCTTTCAGAGGCCTGAGTCCATGCCCCGTGCTGCCCAAAAAGCTTTTGACGAACTCAAACCTGGCGCTTGGTTGGTGAGTTTGGAATTTGAGGCCAAGGATTTAATTCCTACTGCGACCATTGAGGCCAGCGCCAACAGACCCATCTGGATGTATCAGCAACCCCTGAAATGGGTCCACCAGACTCATGATTGATGATGGAAAATTTATTGAGATGAACGTGGTCCAACCCAATTCAATGGCTTATGCTTTACAACAAAAATGACGCCCAACTGCTTTTGATTTCCTGTCAGCTGTCTGTGCTGCAAAAAAGCTTTGAGGCCGAGGAAATTTCCAGCCAACTTGTAAAGTTGGTTCGTATTGCAAATATATTTCAATTGCCCATTTGGTCTGTCTTAAATTTACCCAAACTTTGGGGGGCGCAGATAGAAGCATTAATGCCTTTTTGTCCCCAACCAATAGAAAGCGCATCTTTCAACGCTGTGGATCTGTTGGCACCCATTTTGAATCCCTCTCACAGACCTGTCGGCGGAAATGCCCGCAGTCTGCCGAAACATCTTCAAAAGCAGATTGAGCCTGCTGAACCCGAACGCCCTGTCATCGTTTTGGCGGGTTGCATGGTCCACGTGGGCGTGATGCAAACTGCTCTTGCACTCATGGATGGCGGATATGAGCCATTGGTCGTGGTCGATGCATGTACCGCACCAAACACGAGAGACAGAGATGCCGCATTTGATCGTTTGGCTGCAGCGGGGGTGGAACTCACAACCGTGGAAATGTTGAGCTTGGAGTGGCTTCAATCCACTGAGGCTTCCGAATCCGCTGCCGTGCTCAATCAACTCTTCTGAAATTTGCCACATAAATGTGGATCGAGAGGGTGGCCAGTCAGGTGGCGTGGCAGAAATTGTCATGACTTTGCCATCTTGATGCTGCCCCAGAACCAACATGCTATGGGAGTTCGCAAAGCCAATCGCTTTGCATGAAAGCGTAAATTTGACGACATCACCCGGATGGCATGTCCTTCTGCCCTCAAGCAAATTCGATTTCAATTTCAAAGTAATCAATGGTTAATGTCACAAAATTGGCAGAAACCATGTTGTAAACCGTGCCACAATGACTGCGTACCTAGGCCCTTCCCAGCCACAGTCGCATCCGCCAATCGGTTAAGCCGTGTCGCGGAAGGTTTCTTTCAACCAACTAATGCTCCCTCAAGGGGGGTGGAGGTCAGCGAAATGAGTGATTCATCGCCTGGCGGCGTGTCCGTCTATCAAGCCTACTCTGGCAATACATACCTTTTTGGCGGCAACGCCCCTTACGTCGAAGAGATGTATGAAAATTACCTGACCCATCCAGGTAGCGTTCCTGATTCTTGGCGCTCTTACTTTGATGCGCTTCAGCACATGAATGCGGCCGATGGCAGCCATGCCAAGGATGTGGCGCACATGCCAGTGATCAATGCTTTTGCTGAGCGCGCAAAGTCAGGCGGTACGCGTGTTGTGATGGCCAGCAATGATGCCGAAATGGGCCGTAAAAGAACCGCCGCCCAACAACTGATCGCTGCCTATAGGAACGTTGGGCAAAGATGGGCAAACCTGGATCCACTTCAGAGGACCGAACGCCCCAATATTCCAGAACTCGAACCAAGTTTCTATGGGTTTGCGGATGCCGATCAAGAAACCATTTTTGATACCAGCAATACCTTTTTTGGCCGCGACAGAATGAGCCTGCGCGAGCTCATCAATGCCTTGCGTGAAACATATTGCGGGACATTGGGTTCTGAATACATGTACACCTCTGACATGGTGCAAAAGCGCTGGTGGCAACAAAAGTTGGAAAGCATACGCAGCAAACCAAATTTCACCGCTGAAAAGAAAAAACATATTTTGGAGAGACTGACCGCTGCTGAAGGTTTGGAGCGTTTCTTGCACACCAAATTTGTTGGTCAAAAACGCTTCTCTTTGGAAGGTGGTGAAAGTTTCATTGCCGCCATGGATGAGTTGATTCAAGGTGCAGGGTCTTTTGGCGTCCAAGAGGTGGTCATTGGCATGGCTCACCGCGGGCGCTTGAATGTGTTGGTCAACACCATGGGTAAGTTGCCCAAGGATCTCTTCGCTGAGTTTGATCACACAGCTCCCGAAGATTTGCCCGCTGGTGATGTCAAATACCACCAAGGCTTTAGCTCTGATGTAACGACCCCAGGTGGGCCGGTACACCTGTCTTTGGCATTTAACCCCTCTCATTTGGAAATCGTCAATCCCGTGGTTGAGGGGTCGGTTCGCGCTCGAATGGATCGCAGAGGGGACCCTAAAGGCGACCAAGTATTGCCTGTGCTGGTGCACGGCGATGCCGCATTTGGGGGGCAAGGCGTGAATCAGGAAACCTTGGCTTTGGCCCAAACCAGGGGCTATACCACTGGCGGCACAGTGCACATCATCATCAATAACCAAATTGGATTCACCACTTCTGACCCCAGGGACATGCGATCCTCTGTGTTTTGTACCGATATTGTCAAAATGGTTGAGGCCCCTGTTTTGCACGTGAATGGTGATGATCCCGAAGCGGTTGTTTTGGCCACTCAACTGGCCCTGGAGTTTCGCATGACCTTCCGCCAAGATGTGGTGGTTGACATTACTTGTTTCCGCAAGCTGGGACATAACGAGCAAGACACGCCCAGCCTGACCCAACCGTTGATGTACAAAAAAATTGCGTCCCATCCCGGAACCCGCAAACTTTACGCCGATAGATTGACTGCGCAAGGTTTGGGCGATCAGCTGGGTGACGATATGGTGAAAGCCTATCGTTTGGCCCTGGACGAGGGTAGACACACCACGGATCCCGTCCTCACCAATTTCAAAACCAAGTTCACAGTGGATTGGTCACCCTACTTGAGTAAAAAATGGACCGATGTGGGAGACACGGCCATACCTTTGGCCGAGTGGAAGCGACTGGCTGAAAAAATCTCCACTTTACCGTCGACCATCACGCCACATCAATTGGTTAAAAAAGTTTATGACGATCGTGCGGCAATGGGGCGGGGAGAGATCGCTGTCGATTGGGGCATGGGCGAACACATGGCTTTTGCTTCACTGGTCGCTTCAGGGTTTCCTGTTCGCTTATCGGGCGAAGATTCTGGACGTGGCACTTTCACCCATCGTCACGCCGTGATCCATGATCAAAATCGTGAAAAATGGGACATAGGCACTTATGTTCCGCTGCAAAACGTCAGCGAAAAGCAAGCCCCTTTTGTGGTGATTGATTCCATTCTGTCTGAAGAAGCGGTTCTGGGATTTGAGTATGGGTATGCTTCAAACGATCCCAATACCTTGGTCATTTGGGAGGCTCAATTTGGCGATTTCGCCAACGGTGCACAAGTGGTGATTGATCAATTCATTGCCTCTGGCGAAGTCAAATGGGGCCGTGTGAACGGCATCACCTTGATGCTGCCCCACGGTTATGAGGGGCAAGGTCCTGAACACAGTTCCGCCAGAGTTGAACGTTTCATGCAATTGGCGGCCGATACCAATATGCAAATTGTTCAGCCCACCACCGCCAGCCAAATTTTTCATGTGCTGCGCCGCCAAATGGTCCGCAACTTGCGAAAACCATTGATCATCTTCACACCCAAATCCTTGCTCAGAAACAAAGATGCAGCCTCTCCCATCAATGAGTTCACCAAAGGTGGTTTTCAAACCATCATCCCAGACTCGGATCACGCTTTGGCCGAGAAAGTCACGCGAGTGGTGATTTGTTCTGGCAAGGTTTATTACGACTTGGCAAAAAAGCGTATAGAAAAAGGTCATGATGACACCGCCTTGTTGAGACTTGAACAGCTGTACCCCTTTCCTCACAAAAGCTTTTCTGCCGAACTCAAGAAGTACCCCAACGCTCAGGAAATTGTCTGGTGTCAAGACGAACCTCAAAACCAAGGGGCTTGGTTTTTCATTCAACACAATCTCTATGAAAACATGTTGGACGGTCAAAAATTGGGTTATGCCGGAAGAGCCGCATCTGCCTCACCAGCAGTGGGTTACTCACACCTGCATCAAGATCAGCAAAAAGCGCTGGTGGATGCAGCTTTTTCCAAGCTCAAAGGTTTCATACTTACCAAGTAAAAACGCACTTTGGGGGTCTGTCCTGTGTCCGTCAAGAGGCCTGGATCCCTTTGCCAATGAACAATTTCAGGAAATCAAAAAATGTCTATTGTTGAAGTCAAGGTACCGCAATTATCAGAATCGGTCGCTGAGGCCACCATGCTTCAGTGGAAAAAGAAGGCTGGCGACCCCGTCGCTGCTGATGAAATTTTGATTGAAATAGAAACGGATAAGGTGGTCTTGGAGGTTCCCGCCCCATCAGCAGGTGTATTGGCTGAAATCGTTGTGAATGATGGTGAAACGGTCATTGCGGAGCAATTGATAGCACGCATTGACACCGATGGCAAAGTCTCTGTTCCCAATGCATCCAAAGCAGAGCAACCTGTGGTCAGTGCGCCATCCGCTGTGGCCTCTGTCGCAACTTCCAGTGCTCAAAACAAATCAAACGTGGCCATGCCAGCAGCAGCCAAGTTAATGGCTGACCAAGGCATGGCGTCCAACAGCATTTCAGGTTCCGGTAAAGACGGGCGAATCACAAAAGGCGATGTATTGGCAGCCGTGGCTTCCACTGCCAAACCAAACGCCAGCGCGGTGATTCCCACTGGTGTCCCGGTCATGGCTTTGCCGCAGGTGACAACGCCTCAATTAGACCTGGGTGAACGGCCCGAACAGCGGGTTCCAATGAGTCGTTTGCGTGCGAGGGTGGCGGAGCGCCTGCTGCAGTCCCAGGCAACCAATGCCATCTTGACCACCTTCAATGAAGTCAACATGGCGCCTGTGATGGAAATGCGCAAGCGCTTTCAAGAAAAATTCGAAAAAGAGCATGGCGTCAAAATTGGATTCATGAGTTTTTTCGTCAAGGCAGCGGTACATGCATTGAAAAAATACCCCGTATTGAATGCTTCAGTGGATGGCAGCGATATCGTCTATCACGGCTATTTCGACATTGGAATTGCGGTAGGTTCTCCACGCGGTTTGGTCGTTCCGATCTTGCGCAATGCTGATCAGATGAGTTTTGCTGACATTGAGAAAAAGATTGCTGAGTTTGGTGTGAAAGCCAGAGACGGAAAACTGGGCATGGAGGAAATGACGGGAGGCACCTTCTCAATCAGCAATGGTGGTACCTTTGGCTCCATGATGTCCACGCCCATCATCAACCCGCCCCAGTCGGCTATTTTGGGGGTTCATGCCACCAAAGACCGTGCCATGGTGGAAAACGGTCAAGTGGTGGTCCGTCCCATGAATTATTTCGCCATGTCTTATGACCACCGCATCATTGATGGTCGAGAAGCGGTTTTGGGACTGGTGGCCATGAAAGAAGCCCTCGAAGATCCCGCCCGTTTGTTGTTTGACATCTGATTGGATCCGATATGAGTAAAAAATTTGATGTCATCGTCATCGGTGCTGGCCCAGGTGGTTACATTGCCGCTATTCGCGCCGCACAACTTGGACTTCAAGTGGCTTGTATTGACGAATGGAAAAACACCGATGGTGGCCCAGCGCCAGGCGGCACCTGCACCAATGTGGGATGCATTCCCTCCAAAGCCTTGTTGCAATCTTCTGAGCACTTCGATCACGCCAATCACCACTTCGCTGATCATGGCATATCGGCAACTGGTGTCAAAATGGACGTGGCCAAGATGATTGCCCGCAAGGATCATGTTGTAAAACAAAACAACGATGGCATTTTGTATCTGTTCAAGAAAAATAAAGTCACCTTTTTTCACGGGCGTGGCGCTTTTGCCGGCAATACAGATGCAGGGTATGTGATCCAGGTTTCGGGGGCGACAGAAGAATCCTTGACGGCCCAGCAAATCATCGTTGCCACAGGGTCCAATGCCCGTGCTTTGCCAGGTGTGCCATTTGATGAAGTCAATATCCTTTCCAATGATGGTGCGCTGCGATTGGGATCGGTACCTAAAAAATTGGTTTTGATCGGTTCCGGTGTCATCGGATTGGAAATGGGATCGGTGTGGCGTCGTTTGGGTGCGGAGGTAACCATTCTCGAAGGCTTACCCACTTTCCTGGGCGCCGTGGACGAACAAATAGCCAAAGAAGCCAAGAAGTCTTTCGACAAACAAGGCCTCAAAATTGAGTTGGGTGTGAAAGTTGGCGAAATAGCCCATGTCAAAAAGGGCGTTACGGTCAATTACACCAATGACAAAGGGGAAAACTTAAAGCTCGATGCTGACAAACTGATTGTCAGCATAGGCCGAATCCCAAACACCATTGGCCTGAACGCCGATGCGGTGGGTTTGCAATTGGACGAAAGAGGCGCGATTCGCGTGGACAATGAATGCAAAACAAACCTTCCTGGTGTATGGGCGGTTGGTGATGTGGTGCGCGGTCCGATGCTTGCCCACAAAGCCGAGGAGGAGGGGGTGGCGGTGGCCGAGCGCATCGCTGGTCAACACGGGCACGTCAATTTCAATACCATTCCTTGGGTTATCTATACCAGCCCTGAGATCGCGTGGGTTGGAAGGACCGAGCAACAACTCAAAGCAGATGGCGTGGCTTACAAGTCCGGTTCTTTTCCGTTCTTGGCTAATGGCCGTGCCCGCGCCCTCGGCGATACCACAGGCATGGTGAAGTTTTTAGCCGATGCCCACAGCGATGAAATCTTGGGTGTCCACATGGTGGGACCCCAAGTCTCTGAATTGATTGCTGAAGCAGTGGTGGCTATGGAGTTCAAAGCCAGCGCTGAGGACATTGCGCGCATTTGTCATGCTCACCCGTCATTGAGTGAAGCGACCAAGGAAGCGGCTTTGGCGGTCGATAAGAGAACCCTCAACTTTTAATGCATCTCGCACGCTGTCTGGCCTTGACCCGCTGTCACCAGCGGGTTTTTTCTTGATTGCAACACTCGGCTTGAGTTGTGGCAGACTGCAACATGGTTGCTGTTACAGGTAAATTCATTCGTCATGTCCGTCAAAGATTTATATTTGCTTGAACTAAACCATCGCGGCCATTTCAGTGATCCTTCGCAGTTAAGGGCCATAGAAGCTTTGGACCGTTGTGCGAATGGATGGGGTATTTACCAGAAAAAAAGATCAAATGCCCTCAAAAAGCTCATAGCTCACCCCGAAATACCCAAAGGCGTTTATATGTTTGGCGGGGTTGGAAGAGGAAAAAGCTTTTTGATGGACTGCTTTTTTAAATTTGTGCCCATAGAGCGCAAAACACGTTTGCATTTTCACGAGTTCATGCGTGAAGTCCATCGCGAACTCCATGATTTGCAAGGCACGATCAATCCCTTGGATGAGCTTGGCAAACGAATCTCCAAGCGATACAAACTTATCTGCTTTGATGAATTTCATGTGGCCGATATCACCGATGCAATGATCTTGCACCGGCTTTTGATCGCAATGTTCAAGCACGGCATTGGTTTTGTGACCACCTCCAATTTCAAGCCTGATGATTTGTACCCCAATGGATTGCACAGAGATCGACTTCTTCCAGCGATCGAATTGCTCAATGCCCGTCTGGAGGTGATCAATGTGGACAACGGGACAGATTACAGAATGAACACCTTGGATCAGGCGCACCTCTACCATACACCCTTGACCACCAGTGCGAAACAAATGATGTCTGAGACCTTTGATCGACTGGCAGAGTGTCCTGATCAAGGGGCTTCATTGGTCATTGAGTCACGCACGATTTACGCCATCAGACGAGCCGGCGGCGTAATTTGGTTTGACTTTCATCAGCTTTGCGGTGGTCCGCGTTCACAAAATGACTATCTTGAAATAGCCGCACAGTTTCACACAGTATTTTTAAGCGATGTCCCCCAAATGTCAGAAGCGATGGCCTCGCAAGCGCGGCGCTTTACATGGCTGATTGATGTCTTGTATGACAGGCACATCAAACTCATCGTGTCCGCCGAGGTTCTGCCAGAAAGCCTATACGTTCAAGGGCCTCTTTCTCACGAGTTTCCGCGCACGATATCCAGGCTGCAAGAGATGCAATCATCTGAATATTTGGCATTGGGACGTCGGGTTGTCGATACGGCTCTGACATGACATCTCTCCATTCCGCTGAAAAAAACCTGTCTCATAGGGTTGCGGATACCTTTGCGGAAGGAGGATTGCTATCCAGATTGGCCAATTCATTTCATGTCCGTGATGGGCAAGTAGAAATGGCAATGGCCGTGTCAGATCAAATTGAAAAAGGCGGCGCCTTGGTGGTTGAAGCAGGAACTGGGGTTGGCAAAACATATGCTTACCTAGTGCCCTCGCTGCTGTGTGGGGAACGCATATTGATATCCACGGCCACCAAAGCCTTGCAAGATCAATTGTTCAAGAGAGATATTCCTACTTTGGTCAATGCCCTCGGTTTACCGATTCGTTTGGCTTTACTCAAAGGAAGAAGCAATTACCTGTGCACTCATCGCTTGCGCCAAAGCCAGACACAAGCGTTGAATCTGGACCGATGGGTGCGCATGGACATGGTCAAAATACAAATATGGGCACAACAAACCCTGACCGGAGATTTGTCCGAGGTCGATGGCTTGAATGAACAATCAAAAGCCATTGAGTGGGTGACTTCGACCCGAGACAATTGCTTGGGATCAATCTGTCCAGATTTTCGAACTTGTCACGTCGTGGAGGCGCGCCGAAAAGCCCTGTCATCAGATGTGGTGGTCATCAACCACCATTTGTTTTTTGCAGATATTGCAGTTCGTGAGTCGGGCGTCGCTGAATTCTTACCCGCATCACGGGTTGTTGTCTTTGACGAGGCGCATCAACTCAATGAGACGGGTGTGGTTTTTTTGGGCAAAAGCCTATCCAACGCCCAATTGATGGATTTGCGGCGCGACACATTGGTCGCTGGACTGCAAATGGCCAGGGGAATGGCCGATTGGAATGGACTTTGCATCGCTTTGGAAAAATCAGCCCGTGATTGGCGTTTGGCCATGCCCAAGCAGGTACCGGGAGGCCGTTTGGGTTGGGAGGACAGCGCCCCTGAGGGCTGCCATCCCGAGGTTTGGCAACAGGTGATGTCTGATGTCGCAGTCGCATTGTCAAATTTGGCAACGGCTTTGGATTCGGTGAGCGAAATTGCGCCAGATTTCTTGCGTTTGAATGAACGGACCCATCAATTGGGACAAAGGGTGGCGCAATTTTTTCAACCGGCAGCCGACTCCAGTGTCCGATGGCTTGAGATCAACGGTCAAGTCAAATGTGTTGAATCTCCCTTGGATATTGCAGAGGTCATCCAATCAAAACTCATGACGCCATTGGAGGCGCAAAATGAAGCGCAAGCTTCAAAAACTTGGATTTTTACCTCGGCCACATTAGGCGATGAACCCACGCTTAAATGGTTCACGCAACCAGTTGGCTTGGCCGATGCCAGGATCTTGCGCGTGGAAAGTCCGTTTGACTATCCTGCTCAATCGCTGTTACATGTCCCCAGTGATTTTCCAAAACCGCTGGACCCGAGGCACAGCATGGAGGTGGCTTTTTTGGCCGCAACAGGCGCTCGATTGTTGGGGGGCAGAACCTTGATTCTGACCACCAGCTTAAGGGCAATGACGGTTATTGGCGAACAATTAATTAAAGCCTTCACGGATGATCCTTCCATAGACGTCTTGATTCAAGGGCAATGGCCCAAACGTCGCCTGATGGAAAGATTCCGCCAAGGCGATCGTGAGGGACTGCCAGGTTGTGTCATGGTTGCATCCGCCAGTTTTTGGGAAGGATTTGATGTCCCAGGAGAATCCTTGCAATTGCTGATCATCGATAAATTGCCATTTCCCGCACCCAGCGATCCATTGGTCAAAGCAAGGTCCAAAAACCTGGAGTCCAATGGTGGAAATGCTTTCAATGACCATGCCTTGCCAGAGGCCATCGTGACTTTGAAACAAGGCGCTGGGCGACTGATTCGCAATGAGGCCGATCGCGGTGGTGTGTTGATCGCTGATACGCGAATGCGCAGCGCATCCTATGGGGAACGTATTTTTTCAGCTTTGCCCAATATGCGGAGAATTGATCAAACTGATTTGTTTTGGAATGAGTTGTCAAAAATCACCAGAGTTTCCACCAAGGTTTCTTGAGGGGGTCTGCCGATGGGGGAACTTTGACAATTGGATTACCAAGGACGGGATTGTTGGGAAAGTTCATTTCCAGTATCCGCTTGTTGTCATCGCGCAATTCTTTGAGGCCTAGGGTGTCATAACAGCGAACCAAGATACCCAAAGCCTCTTCAACGGATTCAGACGCTGGAAAATCTTTAACAACCGATTGGGCTCGATTCACCGCGGCCACGCAGGCACCGGTTCGCAGGTAGTACTTGGCCACATTCAGTTCAGAACGTGCCAAGGTATTGACAATATATTGCATGCGGGCGATTGCATCGCTCGCATAACGAGATTCTGGGAACCGAGTGACCAGTTCTTTGAATGCCTCAAAGGATTGGCGTGCGGCCAACTGATCTCGCTCAGATAAATCTGGTTTGAGGATGCCGCCCAATAAGCCCAGGTCATCGTTGAAATTGATGGTTCCTTTAAGGTAGAGGGCGTAATCGAGCGCGGGATTGACGGGGTTGAGCCGAATGAAGCGGTCCAAAGTTGCCACGGCCAAAATGGGCTCATTGTTTTTGTACTGCGCGAACGCTTTTTCAAGTTGAGCCTGTTGCGACAAGACGGTTCCAGCCGCCCTTCCTTCCAACTTGTCATACAAGCCAATGGCTTTTTCATATGCGCCTGCGGCCATTTCACTTTTGGCCTCCTCGTGCAATTTTTCAACCGTCCAACCAGCGGTGGGATCTGAGTCAGTTGCGCACCCGACAACGGTTATCAGCATCCCTATAAGGATTGATAATCTAAATATTCCTTGCATTCAACAACCTTTTCATACCCAATCATTCATTATCAATCATGTTGCAATCCACGTCTTCTGTTGAACCTGATGAGGCCATTGCCGAATGGGCAACATTGGATGATGAATGGATAGAAATGTCGACTGCTCAACCACTGCAGGTTGAGTTTAGGCAAATTCTCATCTCTCCAGAGCAACATGGCATGAGATTTGACATGGCTTTGAGTCTAGTGCTGGAGGATTTTTCGCGCAGCTACGTCCATACGCTGATTGCTCAACAGCGGGTCAAAGCCTTGAACAGCTTGGGGCAGGGATTTTTAAAGCCCTCCACCAAAGTCAAAGCGGGGCAGCAATTTGAAGTGGAAATCAGGCCCAGTTTGCAAAGCCAGGCCTACAAACCTCAACCCATGGAGATTGAGACCATTTTTGAAGATGACCATTTGCGCGTTATTGCCAAGCCAGCGGGATTGGTTGTCCATCCTGCACCTGGCAATTGGACTGGCACATTGCTCAATGGATTGTTGGCACTTGATCAGATGTCTTGGCATTTGCCCAGAGCCGGCATCGTTCACAGATTGGACAAAGACACCACAGGTTTGATGGTGGTTGCACGCACCCGCGCTTGTATGGATGCTTTGACAACTCTCATCTCACAGCGGCAAATCAAACGGCAATATTTGGCATTGGTGCACCACGCATGGCAGGGCTCAGGCAGGGATGTGGAGTTGCCCATTGGCCGTGATCCCAGGCAACGTTTGCGAATGGCGGTGGTTGATCAGGCGCGATACCCCGGTAAGTACGCAAAAACACACTTTGACTGTCTGGACAGCAATGATCAAGCCAGTTTGCTCCATTGCACACTGTCGACGGGCAGGACCCATCAAATTCGGGTTCATTTGTCTCACTTGGGGCATCCTTTGGTGGGCGATGCCCTTTATGGCGGTAAATCTTTGGCCCAACTGGCCCGTCAGGCCCTTCATGCCCATCGACTGGGGTTTCTTCATCCCATGACCGGAAAGGCCTGCCAATGGATACAACCCTTGCCCACAGACATGATGACGGCTCTTGAAACATTGGGCCTAAGCTACAATCCCTGATCAAATCAAATTGATTTCTGTTTGGTACCCAGGCCTTGCAAGGGTGCCCATCACGGATCTACCAGTTTCACACGCAATGAATACCTCGGAGGCCAAACGTGTCCTCGAAACCGTGCTAATTTGCGCCCAGCAACCCATTGCGGTCAAGGATTTGCGGGCGCTTTTTCAGGATCAACTTGGCGCTGACACCATCAAGTCACTCCTGACGGATTTGCAACTTGACTGGGCCCAGCGTGGGGTTGAGTTGGTGCATGTTGCTAGCGGTTGGCGGTTCCAAAGTAAACCAGAAATGCGCAAATATTTGGATCGACTTCATCCGGAAAAGCCACCCAAATATTCTCGTGCTGCATTGGAAACGCTGGCCATCATCGCTTACCGCCAGCCGGTGACTCGCGGCGACATGGAGGATGTGCGAGGTGTCACCATCAACTCTTTGGTGATCAAACAATTGGAAGACAGGGGCTGGGTTGAAGTCATAGGTCATAGAGAATCGGTTGGACGGCCTGCTTTGTATGCAACGACACGCCAGTTTCTCGATGATCTTGGCTTGGCCTCCCTCGATCAATTACCAGCCTTGGAAACGCCAAGCGATCGTTTTCATGCATTGACAGCGCTTGAATCCATATCGGATATGGTTGAAGCCGATTTGCACAACATGTCCAAGGTGGATGCAAACACCAGTGAAGAGCAAGCATCCTCCCATGGCTGATCATCGCGGCCGCTCAAGCAAAAAGGGAGGAGTATTTATCGCAGATGGGGATGCAACCCATCGATTTGCAGATGTTATTTCGGGCGATTTCGATGCCGATGCATCACCCGTTGCTTCCGTGGCAACAGGAAAAAGGGTATTGATGCCCCAGGCAGACAGTCCCAAGTTACACAAAATACTTGCGCAGTCTGGTTTTGGTTCTCGTGTGGAGATGGAGGAACTCATCGCCCAAGGGAAAATCACTGTCAATGACGCCCCAGCCCATATTGGCCAACGCGTTCAGGTGGGCGATCATGTCAAACTGGCGGGCAAACCCCTGAAGCTTCGCTTTGCTCCACCACCATTGCGGGTCATTGCATATCACAAGCCAGTGGGCGAAGTGGTCACCATGGATGACCCGCAAAACAGGCCAACTGTATTTCGCAAGTTGCCTCGCTTGTGGCAGGGCAAGTGGCAGTCGGTGGGGCGATTGGATCTCAACACCGAGGGTTTGTTGCTGCTGACCAGTTCAGGTGAATTGGCCAATCAATTGATGCACCCCCGCTTTGGACTGGAGCGCGAATATGCGGTTCGCGTATTGGGTGCTTTGAGCAATGAGGAAAAGCAAAAATTGCAAGATGGTGTGGCCCTTGAAGACGGACCAGCCCGCTTTGGCAGCATTCAAGATGGAGGCGGCGAAGGTGCCAATTGTTGGTACCGGGTGACCATTTCAGAGGGACGCAATCGAGAGGTCCGGCGAATGCTTGAGTCATTGGGTCATGCTGTGAGTCGGCTTATTCGGATCAGATATGGGGCTGTGGTTTTACCCAAGGGTTTAAAGCGAGGCGCGTGGATGGAGTTGGATGTGGCAGACATCAACGCACTTTTACAAGCTGTGGTCAATACCGATTCCACAACCGGCCCTCAAGCATTGCCAAGCTTGATTGGCGCTGACAGTTTGCGCCGCCAGCGAAAAACCACGGTCAATCAGCGCAAACGCACCAGACAGCCCACAGGAACCGCACGCGCCAAGCAAGTAAATGACCGTTGATCCTCGCGCTGGATGCCCGCCGTATCACGACTCGGTTAAAATAATCCACCTTTTCAGCCTGTTTGGCTGCTTTTTACAAGAGAAATTTCATGTCGATTGAACGCACCCTGTCCATCATCAAACCCGATGCTGTAGCCAAAAACGTGATAGGCCAAATCTATGCTCGATTCGAAGGCGCTGGCCTGAAAATCGTGGCATCCAAAATGATCCACCTTTCCACCGCTCAGGCCCAAGCCTTTTATGCGGTTCACAAAGACCGCCCTTTTTTCAAGGATTTGGTTGATTTCATGGTGTCTGGTCCGGTCATGATTCAGGTTTTGGAGGGGGAGGGTGCGATTTTGAAAAATCGCGACTTGATGGGCGCCACCGATCCTAAAAAAGCAGTCAAAGGAACCATCCGTGCAGATTTCGCTGAGAGCATTGATGCCAATGCGGTTCATGGCTCTGACGGCCCTGAAACGGCAAATGCCGAGATTGCCTTCTTTTTTGCAGGAATGAACACCTACTCTAGGTGAACTCCGACCAGGTCTGTGTGACTGAACGCAGGTTCTCTCTGCCATGAAGACCAATCTGCTGGAATTTGATCTTCTTGGCCTCCAAACTTTTTGTGAAAGTCTGGGTGAGAAGCGTTTCCGCGCCCAACAATTGTTTCGCTGGATTCACCAAAGGGGCGAATCAGACTTTGATCGAATGTCAGATCTTGCCTTGCCTTTCAGGGCGCTCCTTCTTCAACACGCCAAAGTAGAGGGTTTGGATCCGGTTGCAACCCATAAATCCAAAGACGGAACCATCAAATGGCTCTTTTCTGTCGGTGAAAACAACGCCATTGAAACGGTCTTTATCCCAGAGGATGACCGTGGAACCCTGTGTATTTCTTCTCAAGTGGGTTGTGCGGTGGGTTGTCGCTTTTGCTCAACCGGCCACCAAGGATTCAGTCGAAATTTGACCACTGCGGAAATCATTGCCCAACTGTGGATGGCGGAGCACCAGTTGCGTCGTCAATCAGGGCAAAACGCCAGAGTCATTTCAAATGTGGTGATGATGGGCATGGGCGAACCATTGCAAAACTACTCAGCCTTGTTGCCCGCGCTCAAAACCATGCTGGATGACCATGGGTATGGGTTGTCGCGGCGAAGGGTGACCGTTTCCACCTCTGGCGTGGTTCCCATGATCGACCGATTGGGACAAGATTGTCCTGTGGCCTTGGCCGTCTCCTTGCACGCACCGACGGATCCGCTGCGCAATGGGTTGGTACCGCTGAATCTGAAATACCCTTTGACTGAATTGTTGCAAGCTTGCTCCCGCTATTTGGCCCATGCGCCCCGCGACTTCATCACTTTTGAATATTGCATGCTGGCAGGTGTCAATGACCAAGCAGCGCATGCGCAAGCATTGATTGACTTGGTGACCCAACATGCCCAGGGCAAAGGTTTGTCCTGCAAATTCAATTTAATACCCTTTAACCCTTTTCCCGCTTCGGGTTTGGTTCGATCTGAGCCGGGCGTTGTTCAAAGGTTCGCCCAGCAACTTCAGCAAGCAGGTATCGTCACCACGGTGCGCAAAACCCGTGGTGATGATATTGACGCAGCCTGCGGCCAATTGGCTGGTGATGTGGTTGATCGCACCCATGCTGTCGAACGCATGACCAAGCACCGCACCATTGACTTGGTGTCTGTGTCTTCGTGATGGTCGCAGGCTTCCAAATGCGGCTGATTGCCTCAATGGCTGGCTTGCTTCTTTGTGCGTGTGGATCGTTTTTGTCTGTTCCTGCTTCAAGCGATGACGCTCCTGTGGGTGTATGGACCCTTCCAGCCGATCCATCGGCCAACCGCGCCAGAGCCAAAGCTCGCCTCGAGTTGGGTCAAGCTTACTTTGAACAAGGTCAAATGCAGATTGCCATGCAAGAAATTGCTTTGGCTCAAGCTGCTGATCCGCAGTGGATTGCTGTGTTCAACTTGAAAGCGCTGGTGTTGGAGCGCATGGGCCAATTTCAATTGGCGCGCAGCAGTTTTGAGGATGGTCTGCGCATGGCTCAGCGCCACCCCAGTTTGGGCACTGAGTTGGCTGACCTCCAACACAATTGGGGATTGTGGCTTTGTACCCATGGTGAAACCGATAAAGGCATGGTTCAGTTCAACCGTGCCATGTCCCAACCGGGTTATGCCTTGCGGGAAAAAACCCAATTGGCCCTGAATCGGTGCCTCCAAATGGCCAGGGGTTGATGTGACCGAAACATCCGTACAACTGATCGTGACGGCAGGCTCTTGGTTAAAACAACAAAGAGAGCAGGCGCAAATCTCTGTGGAGGGTATTAGCGATGCCTTGAAAGTACATCCCCATCGATTGATGGCTTTGGAAGCTGATAATTGGGACCGCCTTCCCGACACTTTGTTCATTCGCAGTTTGGCCTTGGGTGTTTGTCGCCATTTGCGTGCTGATGAAAAAACGTTGCTGCCACTTTTGCCAGCACTGCCCCAAAGAGACCTGAATGTGATGCTGAGCAATATGCCATCGATCCCACTTCAGCCCAAGCGTTGGTCAGGACCGATGCTTTTCAACTCTTTACATTGGGTCAACACCACCAGAAAAATGGCGCTTGCCTTTTTCGGTTTGCTGCTGGTCCTCTTTTTGTTACTGCAGTGGGACTCAGGTATCCCGAGCACAGCGTCAATCACTTTATGGGCGCCTGACTGGTTCAAGGATAAATCCAACACATCCTTCACACCTGCAGTGCAGGCCGTTAATGCCAATCAAATTGACATTGAAAAAAATCTCAAAACTGTCATCACGCCGGTTGTTCCAATGGCATTGAAGTCAAATTCTGGAAATTCAACCCCCTAGCGTCTAAAACAGGAGGAGTTTTATGAATACCCCGATCAACGTTTCACAAGCTCAAACACGGCGCAGCCTTCAGGGACAGGTCAAGTGGGGAAACCGTGTGGTGACCTTGGGGGGCAATGCACCCATACGCGTCCAATCAATGACAAATACCGATACGGTGGATGTGATTGGCACTGCCATACAAGTGAAAGAGTTGGCCCTGGCCGGCTCGGAATTGGTGCGCATCACGGTCAATACCCCGGACGCAGCCAAAGCCGTTGCACCCATTCGGGAACAACTTGACCGCATGGGTGTGGATGTCCCTTTGATTGGTGACTTTCATTACAACGGTCATCGCTTGCTGTCCGATTACCCCGAATGTGCACAAGCCTTGTCCAAATACCGCATCAATCCAGGGAATGTGGGAAAAGGTGATAAGCATGATATGCAGTTCACCCAAATGATTGAAGTCGCACTGCGTTGGGACAAGCCAGTTCGCATAGGCGTCAATTGGGGCAGTTTGGACCAAGAATTGTTGGCCAAGCTGATGGATGAGAACGCTCTTCGCAGCGAGCCTTGGGATGCCAAGCAAGTCATGTACGAGGCGTTGATCACATCCGCCCTGGATTCAGCCCAATTGGCCCAAAACCTGGGCATGCCCCCTGAACAAATCATGCTCAGTTGCAAAGTATCTGGCGTTCAGGATTTGATTTCTGTTTACCGAGAATTGTCCAAGCGCTCTGTGCATCCACTGCATTTGGGATTGACAGAGGCGGGTATGGGCACCAAGGGCACAGTGGCTTCGGCCACATCAATGGGGATTCTTTTGCAAGAAGGCATTGGCGACACCATACGTGTTTCTTTGACACCCCAACCCGGCGAATCGCGAACCCAGGAAGTGGTGATCGCGTCCGAGATATTGCAATCTTTGGGATTGCGCACATTTGTACCCAGCGTAACCGCTTGCCCAGGATGTGGCCGAACCACCAGTACCACATTCCAAGAATTGGCCAAGCAAATTGATGATTATTTGCGCACCCAAATGCCGGTTTGGCGGACCAAATATCCAGGTGTTGAGCACATGAAAGTGGCGGTCATGGGATGCATTGTCAATGGCCCCGGCGAAAGCAAGCATGCCAATATTGGCATCAGTCTGCCCGGTACCGGCGAAGCACCCGCTGCCCCTGTGTTCATCGACGGGGAGAAGGTTCAGACCCTGCGAGGCCATCAAATTGCGACAGATTTCCAAAAAATTGTCGAACAATATATTGAAGAAAAATACAGCACCGTGTAAGCAGTGCCAGGAAAGCAACCAAATGGCTGAGAAAATTTCCGCAGTCAAAGGCATGAACGATGTGTTGCCACCCCACTCTGGCGATTGGGAGTGGCTGGAATCCATGGTGCGCCAATTGATGTTTCGCCATGGATATAAAAACATTCGCACGCCGATCGTCGAACCCACTGGGCTTTTTATTCGCGGCTTGGGCGAGGTCACAGATATTGTTGAAAAGGAAATGTATTCTTTCTCCGATCGGCTCAATGGTGAAGAATTGACCTTGAGACCGGAAAATACAGCTGGGGTGGTTCGCGCATGCATTGAACACAGTCTTTTGCATGAAGGCGGCAAAAGACTCTATTACATGGGCCCCATGTTTCGCCATGAAAGGCCACAACGCGGGCGCTATCGTCAGTTCCATCAAATTGGCGCTGAGGCCCTGGGATTCGGTGGGCCTGAAGTGGATGCGGAAATCATCCTTCTGGCCGAATCTTTATGGAAAGCATTGGGCCTTCAAGGCGTGCGCTTGGAAGTCAACAGCCTGGGGCAATTGAACGAGCGCCATGCCCATCGGGCTGCACTGATCACTTATTTGGAAAAACACCACACACAATTGGATGCCGATGCAAAGCGACGCTTGCACTCCAACCCGCTTCGAATTTTGGATACCAAAAATCCAGATTTACAAGATTTGGTCAATGACGCGCCGCAATTGGTGGATTTCTTGGGAACAGCATCGCTTGATCATTTCAACCGATTGCGTGAAATATTGGATGCCTGCCAGATCAGCTACCGCATCAACCCAAGACTGGTTCGTGGCATGGATTATTACAACCTGACTGTGTTCGAATTCATCACAGACAGTTTGGGATCACAAGGCACCATATGTGGCGGTGGTCGTTACGATGGTTTGTTTGAGGAATTGGGTGGCAAGCCAGCTCCAGCCATTGGTTGGGCCATGGGTGTTGAGAGAGTGATTGAACTCCTGAGAGATCAGGATAGATTGCCTTCGCAAGCGCATCCAGACATTTACGCGATTGTCGGTGACTCCAAAGATTTGCCCCAGGTTTTTCCTTTTTTACAAACGCTCAGGGGTGCTGGTTTGAGTGTACAAATGCATGCCAGCCCCCGATCTGAGTGGAGCGGGATAAAAGCGCAGTTCAAGAAAGCAGATGCCTCGGGTGCCACCTATGCCCTCATTTTTGGACCCGATGAACTGAAACAAGGCATGGTGGCTTGCAAACCTTTGCGCAATGACCAGCAGGCACAGGGGATGATGGCTTTGGCTGATTTGGCCCAATGGGCGGGCCACCTACAATCTGCACCACGATAGGAAAATCATGGCCACGAATCTGGATTTGGAAGAACAAGAACAGCTTGATCAACTCAAGCACTTTTGGAACCAGTGGGGCAATGCCATCAGTTCCTGTTTGGCGGTGATTGCCTTGGCTTATCTGGCCTATACCGGCTGGAACTACTGGCAAAGGCATCAAGCCTCGCAGGCAACGATTTTGTTTGATACGTTTGAGCGTGCTCAGAAAGCGGCCGATATGGTTTTGATGGAACGCGCTGTGGCAGACATCAAAGACAAGTTCGGGCGCACCGTGTATGCCAGTCAAGCTGCGTTGATCTTGGCTCAAGCGCTGTTGGAAAAAGATCGTATGGACGACGCGCAAATTCAACTGCAATGGGTCATCGATCATGGGTTTGACTCTGGCTACCAAATCATTGCCAGGTTGAGACTATCTGCTTTATGGATTGATAAAAAACAATATGCCGCCGCGCGACAACTGTTATCGCTGACGGCTCCAACAGCCTATCGATCTTTGGTACAGGACCGATTGGGTGATTTGTCTTTCCTGGAAGGTCAACATTCCGCTGCCATTGCCCTCTACCAAAGTGCTTGGGGTGCCATGGATCCACGCGCTGAATACAGGAGGTTGCTGGAAATCAAATTGGCCTCCTTGGGCGTGACCCCTGAAGTGCAAACAAAAGAAACGCCGTGATCATGGCGGATCGGGCAATCTCTCATTGCTTATCAACTGGCTGGTCCAAGTTGATTTGCACAGGCGTTCTGTTTGGATTGGCCGCTTGTGGTTCACCACCCAAACCCAAGCCCCAGGAGTTGGGATCAATTCCCAATAATTTGCCACTTCAAACCATCTGGTCCTATGCGGCAGGCTCGATTGACATGCCCTTGGCCATCAGTGTTCATCCCAAAGCATTGGGTTTGGCCAATGCAAAAGGTGATGTTTGGGCCTTAGATCCATCCTCAGGACGCGAGCTATGGCGTACAAGGGTGGGACCGTTGAGCGCTGGTGTGGGCGGTGATGGGCATTTTTTTGCAGTAATGGGTCTGCAAAGCGAATTGATCGTCCTCAAAGACGGCAAGGAAATTTGGCGCAAACCCATGACCGCCCAATCTTTCACGCCGCCGCTGGTGGCTGGTGGTCGTGTTTTTGTACTCAGCGCCGATCGCAGCATTTGGGCTTTCGATGCCCAAAGTGGACGGGTTTTATGGAGTCAGGCCCGACCGGGCGAACCACTGGTTTTGCGTCAAATGGGGGTTTTATTGCCTGTGGGTGACACCTTGGTGGCTGGTCAAGGGGGGCGCTTGGTTGGATTGCAACCCTTGTCAGGCGCTGTGCTCTGGGAAGTTGCCATCGGAACATCTCGCGGTACCAACGACATGGAGCGTTTGGTCGATCTGGTCGGTCCTGCCAGCAGGTTTGGCACTGTGGTTTGTGCGCGGGCGTTTCAGGCGCAAATTGGTTGCGTCGATACCCGCAACGCCAGCGCGCTTTGGAGCCGACGTTCGGTGGGGGACCAGGGTTTATCGGGCAATGAACAAATGCTTGTTTCTACCGATGGCAACGGTGTCTTGGTTGCATCCAACCGACTCAACGGTGAAAAGGTCTGGGAGTCGGATCGGCTGCGTTATCGACAATTGACCGCCCCATTGGTGTCTGGTCAGTACACCGCAGTGGGTGACAGCGGGGGGCAACTTTATTTTTTCGCTCAAAAAGATGGCAGTTTGGTCCACCGTGCCGTCAGTGATGGCAGCGGTTGGGCCACCAACCCTATAACCTCCCAAGACCATATCATTACCGTCACCCGCAAGGGACTGGTCCAAGCCTGGAAGATCTCCTCGGGCCAATCATGAAACCTGTTCTGGCGCTGGTGGGAAGACCCAATGTGGGCAAGTCAACGCTGTTTAATCGTCTGACCCAGTCACGAGATGCCATCGTGGCTGATTTTCCCGGTTTGACCCGTGACCGCCACTATGGGCAAGGCAAACAAGGACCTTATGAATTCATAGCGATTGATACCGGGGGTTTTGAACCGGACGCCTCCAATGGCATCTACAAAGAAATGGCCAAGCAAACCCAACAAGCGGTGGCGGAGGCCGATGTGGTTCTTTTTGTGGTCGATGCGCGCAATGGTTTGAATGCACAAGACCATGACATTGCCAATTTCTTGCGCAAACTCGGCAAACCTTGTGTGTTGGCCGCCAATAAGGCGGAGGGCATGCAACAAGGTCTGCAGTTGGCGGAGTTTTACGAACTCGGACTGGGGGAAGTGCATCCTGTCTCAGCGGCTCACGGGCAAGGTGTCCGCAGTCTGGTCGAAACCGCATTAATGCCATTGTTCGTCTCTGGACAATTCACCGATGAAAGCAATGAGACCGCCCCTGAAGGGACCATCAAATTGGCGGTGGCTGGACGACCGAATGTGGGAAAGTCCACCTTGATCAATACATGGTTGGGTGAGGAGCGCTTGGTGGCTTTTGATTTGCCGGGCACCACCCGGGACGCCATCAGTGTTCCCTTTGAAAGAGGCGGGCAACGGTATGAACTGATAGATACCGCAGGATTGAGGCGCAAAGGCAAAGTCTTTGAGGCCATTGAAAAATTTTCGGTAGTCAAGACCTTGCAAGCCATCGAGTCGGCCCACGTGGTGTTGTTGCTATTGGATGCAACCCAGGGGGTCACCGACCAAGATGCGCATATTGCTGGCTTTGTGCTTGAATCAGGTCGCGCCGTGGTGTTGGCGGTCAACAAATGGGATGCGGTTGATGCCTATCAACGCGAGTTGTTGCATCGCTCCATCGAGGCCAGATTGGCATTTTTGAAATTTGCGGCAGTGCATTTGATATCGGCCAAAAAGCGACAAGGTCTGGTACCCCTTTGGAGCTCAATTCATCAAGCCCACCAGGCTGCCATGTGCAAAATGAGCACACCGGTTCTCACGCGCCTTCTACAGGAAGCTGTTCAGTTCCAAGCCCCTCAGCGTTCCGGCATGTTCAGGCCCAAATTGCGCTATGCCCACCAAGGCGGCATGAACCCGCCCATCATCGTCATTCATGGCAATTCGCTGGAACATGTGGGTGCTGTTTACAAACGCTACCTGGAAGGGCGCTTCAGAAAAGCCTTTAACTTGGAGGGCACTCCCTTGCGCATCGAGATGAAAACCTCTGAAAATCCTTATAAAAACAAAGAAGATTGACTGTCTGGCCCTTGTGGGCCATGGTCGTGTGGTATGGTTACAAGTTGAACACCAACACGGAGAATATCGTGGGTAACAAAGGGCAGTTATTACAGGATCCGTTTCTCAATGCTTTGAGGCGTGAACACATTCCCGTTTCGATCTATTTGGTCAATGGCATCAAGTTGCAAGGGCAGGTGGAATCTTTTGATCAATATGTGGTGCTATTGAGAAATACCGTCACCCAAATGGTTTATAAACACGCCATATCCACCATTGTGCCTGGCCGTGCAGTGACCTATCAATCCGAGGACGCCTCACCTGCCGACGGGGCTTGATGATCTGGTTTTGAAAATCCAGCCATATCCAACATCCACACCCGTTTTGCTGATGGGGGTTGATTTTCACCAGACCGACTTTGACGCTGAGTTGCAAGAGTTGGGCTTACTGGTTCAAACCGCCGGAATGCAAGCCGTCGGTCGGTTGACTTGCAGGCGGCAAGCGCCTGATCCGGCCTTGTTTGTGGGCAAAGGCAAGGCTGACGAGATCAAGGCCATGGCGCTGGAACTGGGGGCCCTTGAAGTTGTTTTTGACCAATCTTTGAGCCCCGCACAACAAAGGAACCTGGAGCGTCACCTGGACATGCCGGTCAATGACCGAACGCTGGTTATTTTGGAAATATTTGCCCAGCGGGCCCGCAGCCATGAAGGCAAGCTGCAAGTGGAGTTGGCCAGGCTGCAATACCTGTCCACGCGATTGGTGCGTCGCTGGTCTCACCTGGAACGACAGCGGGGCGGTATCGGTACCCGTGGCGGACCCGGAGAGACCCAGATTGAACTGGATCGCCGCATGCTGGGTGAAGGCATCAAAAGAACCCGTGAACGCCTCCAAAAAGTCATGCGACAGCGCCAAACACAACGTAAACAAAGGTTGCGCAAAGATGCCTTTCGCATTTCATTGGTGGGCTATACCAATGCTGGCAAATCCACTTTATTCAATGCGTTGGTGAAAGCGAAAACCTACGCCGCAGATCAATTGTTTGCCACGCTTGACACCACCACCCGGCAAATCCACTTGGACTTTCCTGATGGCATGGGGGCATCGGTTTCCTTGTCTGACACCGTTGGTTTCATCCGCGACTTGCCTCACGGTCTGGTCAAAGCCTTTGCAGCCACTTTACAAGAAGCGGCCGAGGCCAACTTGCTGTTGCATGTGGTGGACGCGCATCACCCGTGCTGGGCTGATCAGATACAACAGGTACAAGCCGTATTGCAAGAAATTGGTGCACAGGATGTTCCTCAAATTTTGGTCTTCAACAAAACCGATGCCTTGCCACTGGAGCGCAGACCCATTCACACACATGATTTTTTTGAGCTCGATGGATTGGCGGTTCCCCGCTTTTTCATCAGCGCGCAAACTGGCCTGGGCTTGTCCGAATTAAAAGCAGCCCTGGCCAGGCGAGTTGGGACCAATCGCGAGCATCCACAGATGCTTGAACCCTGAGAAAGAGGGCTGCTGTTTTCTCAGTGAAATCGCATCGATTTCGGCCCGAAACGGAAAAAGGGCTTTTTATATTGGGCACAATGGTGATTCTTCGATTTAAATAAGTTGAGAACGCATGAACGTTAAACGATGGAATCCTCAGGGTGTGGGTTGGGCCAGCCGACTGCTGGGCATGTTCAATCTCAATGATGGACGCTGGGGGCGATCGCAAGACCCTCAAGGCCCGACCAATTCTGGCAATACGCCAGAGGGCTCTCGCGGCGACCCACCCTCATCAAATGACTCCTCAGACAAAAAGCCAGATCCAGAGGCTTCTCCCAAGCAGCCTTCTCAACCCAAAGCCGGCCCCCCAGACCTGGACGACATATGGCGTGATTTCAATCGCAAATTGGGTCAACTGATGGGCGGTAGACGCTCAGGACCCTCTGGTCCCGGAGGTGGGGGAGGTGGCTCCAGTGGGGGCAACTGGGGCGGATTCAAGCCTGACATGGGCAATGCAAAAGCGGGGCTCGGGGTGATTGCCGCCATCGCTGTGTTGATTTGGTTGGGAACTGGTTTTTTCATTGTCCAAGAGGGTCAGCAAGCGGTGATCACGCAATTTGGCCGCTACCACAGCACGGTTGGGGCTGGTTTTAACTGGCGCCTGCCTTACCCAGTACAACGCCATGAACTGGTTTTTGTGACGCAGATCAGATCGCTCGATATTGGTCGCGATACCGTGATCAAAGCAACTGGTTTGCGCGAGTCTGCCATGCTGACCGAAGACGAGAATATTTTGGAGATCAAGTTCGCAGTTCAATACCGACTGACCGATGCCAGGGCGTATTTGTTTGAAAGCAAAAACCCCACGGATGCCGTTGTACAAGCGGCGGAAACGGCCGTGCGTGAGGTGGTTGGAAAAATGCGCATGGACTCTGCCTTGTCAGAAGAGCGTGACCAAATTGGCCCTCGTGTTCGGGCCATCATGCAAGTGATTTTGGACCGCTATAAAGTTGGTATCGAAGTCGTCGGCATCAATTTGCAACAAGGCGGTGTGAGACCGCCTGAACAAGTTCAAGCGGCATTTGACGATGTTCTCAAAGCTGGTCAGGAGCGCGAACGCGCCAAAAATGAAGCCCAAGCTTATGCCAATGATGTGGTGCCGCGTGCTGTGGGTGCTGCGTCTCGTCTGAAGGAAGAGGCCGAGGGTTACAAATCCCGAATCATTGCCCAAGCCCAGGGCGATGGACAACGGTTCAGATCCGTTCTCAACGAGTACCAAAAAGCACCGCAAGTCACCCGCGATCGGATGTACATCGATGCCATGCAACAAATTTACAGCAACGTGACCAAGGTTCTCATCGAGTCCAAACAAGGATCCAATCTTTTGTACCTGCCCTTGGACAAAATATTACAAGCCACTCAGCCGAGCAATCAGCCGGCTGCAACCCCAACTCCCAGCAATTCTGACAACAACAATGCTTCAACGGGCACCGTGACCAACGATCCGCGCAACCGGGATGGATCCCGTTCGCGCGATCGTGATGCCCGTTAAACATCCAGGATTTCATCATGAACAAAATTGGTTTTTACATCACCTCAGTCCTTGCGGCACTGATGATCATCAGTTCCACCCTGTTTGTGGTGGACCAACGGCAGTTTGGCGTCGTTTATTCATTGGGGCAAATCAAAGATGTCATCACCGAACCTGGCTTGCACATCAAATTGCCACCCCCGTTTCAAAATGTGTCCTACATCGATAAACGCTTGTTAACCCTGGACAACCAAGACACGGAACCCATGCTGACCGCTGAAAAGCAACGCATGGTGATTGATTGGTATGTTCGTTGGCGCATCACCGATCCGTCTAACTACATCCGCAATGTGGGTTTGGATGAAAAGGCCGGGGCCATGCAATTGAGCCGTGTGGTGCGCAATGCTTTGCAAGAAGAGATCAACAAACGCACGGTGAAAGAGCTTCTGTCCGTCAAACGCGAGACTTTGCTGCAAGATGTCAAACGTGAGGTTTTGGAGGTGGTTCAAGGTGCCAAGCCTTGGGGCGTAGATGTCGTGGATGTGCGCATCACCCGGGCCGATTACGTGGACGCCATCACCGAATCGGTTTATCGGCGCATGGAGGCCGAACGCAAGCGTGTGGCCAATGAACTGCGATCTACCGGGGCGGCTGAGGGAGAAAAAATTCGAGCCGATGCCGATCGCCAACGCGAAGTGACGGTGGCCAATGCCTACCGTGATGCCCAAAAGATCAAAGGCGAGGGGGATGCAGAGGCCGCGCGCATTTACGCCGAATCGTTTGGCCGTGATGCTCAATTCGCACAGTTTTACCGCAGCCTGGATGCTTACAAGGCCAGTTTCAGCAAAAAGAGTGACCTCATGGTGGTGGATCCCTCCAGTGAATTCTTCAAAGCTTTTCGGGGCAACGGTGCCTCGGCTGCCCCTGCCTCTTCCGCGAAAAAGTAATGGAGCACGGTTCAGATTTGATCTGGACTGCCTTGGGATTGGTTCTGGTGATTGAGGGGCTGTTGCCTTTCATATCACCCTCCCACTGGCGGCGAATGTTCCAACAAGTCCAACAGCTGCAAGACGGTCAAATTCGATTTTTTGGCCTGATCTGTATCGCATTGGGACTGATTCTGCTGGGACTTCTGGCCTGATCTGCACTCGCCTCCATGGCCCGCAACAGGCCATATAAAATGATTTTCTTTTTTGATTGAATCCATCTATGTCTGCCTGGGTCCTGCCGGATCACATCGCCGATGTGTTGCCCTCTGAGGCCCGTCACATTGAAGAGCTGCGCCGCATTTGGCTAGACCATGCCAGAGGGTATGGTTACGAGTTGGTGATGCCGCCTCTGTTGGAGCATCTGGATTCATTGCTATCGGACAGCGATTCAGCCCTGAACCTGCAAACCTTCAAATTGGTCGATCAATTATCGGGGCGAACTTTGGGGCTGCGGGCTGACACCACAGTGCAAGTGGCGCGCATCGATGCCCATTTGCTCAATCGCCAAGGGTTGACCAGACTTTGTTACTGCGGTCCTGTTTTGCACACCCGCGCCGATCGACCCGGCGCTACCCGCGAACCATTCCAACTGGGGGCGGAAATATATGGCCACCAAGGACTTGAAGCCGATTTGGAAATATTGGAGTTGGCCTTGCAATGTGCCCAAGCCGCCGGTCTGACCGACATGGTTTTGGACATGGGTCACGCGCGAATTGTTCCTGCTGTGCTCGAAGGTTTGACATTGAAGGATGATTTCATTCAATCGGTTCACACCGCTTTGGGTCGCAAGGACAGGGCCTCGTTGTTCGAATTGACACAAATATTGCCTGCCCAGGTTGCCAAGGCTTTGACCATGCTGCCCCATTTTTATGGCGACTTGTCCGTTTTGGATGAGGGTCGCAAAGCCTTGTCTGCCTGGCCAAAAGCGCTAGAGGCGCTTGATGAAATTCACTCCCTGGCGAATCAGGTCAGTGGCTGTCGCCTGAGTTTTGATTTGGGTGATTTAAGTGGCTATGGGTATTACAGCGGTGTGCGGTTTGCTTTGTACGCGGCCCAGGCCGGTGATGCCTTGCTGCGCGGTGGGCGCTACGATGCAGTGGGCTCTGTATTTGGACGCAAACGTCCTGCCGTGGGGTTCAGCTTGGACCTCAAAGAGTGGGCGCGGTGTTTGCCTAGGCCCAGTCAGCACAGCGCCATTCGCGCACCATGGTCACAGGAAGCCTCATTGCGCAAAGCCATTGAAGCTTTGAGGGGACAAGGCGAAACTGTCGTTTGTGTCTTGCCAGGCCATGAAAACGAGGCCGATGAATTCAACTGTGACCGCGAACTGGTGCAAAAGGGTGCCCAGTGGACGGTGCAAGCTTGTCAACCCTGAACTCTTGTTTGATCCATGAATACTTCCCAAGGTCGCAATGTGGTGGTTGTCGGTACCCAATGGGGGGACGAGGGCAAGGGCAAGCTGGTGGACTGGTTGACCGAATCGGCCCAAGGTGTGGTTCGATTCCAAGGCGGACATAACGCAGGACATACCCTGGTCATCCAGGGTGTCAAAACAGCTCTGCACCTGATTCCCAGTGGCATCATGCGTGAAGGTGTGGTGTGTTACATCGGCAATGGGGTGGTCTTGTCCATGACCAAGTTGTTGGAGGAAATTGCAGGCCTGGAGGCTGCTGGCGTGTTGGTTCGTTCGCGCTTACGGATCAGTGAAGCCTGTCCATTGATCATGCCTTATCACGCCGCAATAGATGTCGCCCGCGAAGCTGCCAAAGAAAAATCGGGATTGGATAAAATTGGCACCACCGGCCGAGGCATTGGTCCAGCTTATGAAGACAAAATTGCCCGCCGTGCATTGCGGGTACAAGATTTGAAACACCCGCAGCGTTTCGCAGACAAGTTGCGCGAAAACCTGGAGCTGCATAATTTCGTTTTGACCCAATACCTGCATGCCCCTGCCGTTGAATGGCAAACAGTTTTGGATCAATGCATGCAAGAAGCCGCTCAAATTTTGCCTATGGTGGCCGATGTGTCTACAGAGTTGCATCATGTGCATTTGCGTGGCGGCAATCTGTTGTTTGAAGGAGCGCAAGGTACTTTGCTCGATGTGGATCACGGCACATACCCCTTCGTCACTTCCAGCAATTGTGTGGCGGGCAATGCAGCAGCGGGCGCGGGTGTAGGCCCAGGCATGCTGCACTACATATTGGGTATCACCAAGGCCTATTGCACGCGAGTGGGCGGCGGGCCATTTCCCACTGAATTGGATTGGGAGAAACCTGGAACCGTGGGCCACCATCTCAGCACCGTCGGTCAAGAAAAGGGGGTCACCACGGGCCGTGCCAGGCGCTGTGGATGGTTTGATGCGGCCTTGCTCAAGCGCAGCGCCCAAGTCAATGGCCTATCGGGTTTGTGCATCACCAAGCTGGATGTGTTGGATGGCCTGAATGAACTCAAGTTGTGCACGGGCTATGAACTCGATGGTGTCCACACGGACATCTTGCCAGCCAGTGCGGAGGAGGTAGCCCGCTGTATGCCAATTTATGAAACACTGCCCGGCTGGACCCAATCGACAGTGGGTGTGACCCATATGGCCGATCTGCCCGCTCAGGCCAGGGCCTACCTGGACCGCATAGAACAATTGTGTGGTGTTCCCATCCATATGGTGTCGACCAGTCCTGATCGCGATCACACCATCTTGAAAAAACACCCCTTTTCAATTCAGTGATTATTTTTTGTATATCTGAAAGACGGCCATGTTGACTGAAGACGGTAAGCATTTGTACGTTTCCTACGACGAATACCACAATCTGATTGAGAAACTGGCCCTCAAAATTCATCAAGGTGGCTGGCAATTCGACACCATTTTGTGTTTGGCCCGCGGCGGCATGCGACCCGGAGATATTCTGTCGCGCATCTTTGACAAGCCATTGGCCATCATGTCCACCAGTTCCTATCGATCGGAAGCGGGCACCGTCCAAGGTCATCTGGACATTGCGCGGTTTATCACCACACCCAAAGGTGAAATTGCTGGCCGTGTGCTGTTGGTCGATGATTTGGCTGATTCGGGCCACACCCTCAATGCGGTGATTTCATTGTTGCGCGAGAACTACAAACCGATCACCGAGTTGCGCAGCGCTGTCATCTGGACCAAGGGCGTATCGAGCTTTAAACCCGATTATTCGGTGGAGTTTTTGCCCACCAATCCTTGGATTCACCAGCCATTTGAAGGCTACGACAGCATGCGACCTGAGCAGTTGCTGGCCAAATGGAAAATTTGAAAAAAGCATCATCGCTCATTCACCACCCTTATCGGGCACCGGTGGAATTCGAGGCGCCTATGGTGGCCATTCACAAAGCTTCGACCGTGTTTTTCCCCTCGGTCGAAGCGATGAAAAGTCGCGACTGGATAGACAAGTCCGGCTACACCTACGGCTTGCACGGTACCCCCACCACCTTCACCTTGGAAGAGCGTTTGTGTGCATTGGAGGGTGGAAGCCATTGCATGCTGGTTCCGAGTGGATTAGCGGCCATCGCATTGGTCAACTTTGCTTTGCTGAAAACTGGTGATGAAGTCTTGTTGCCCGACAATGTGTATGGCCCCAGCAAATCATTGGCCCAAGCCGAGTTGAAACACTGGGGCATCAAACATCGTTTGTACGATCCCATGGATGTCTCCGATTTGGCTTCCAAGATCAGTCCCAACACGCGGTTGGTTTGGTTGGAAGCACCTGGCTCGGTCACATTGGAGTTCCCCGATCTATTGGCCCTGGTGAAATTGTGCCGCCAACACGGTATTTCATGTGCGTTGGACAACACCTGGGGCGCAGGTTTGGCTTTCAATGCCTTTGACTTATGGCCACAAGAGGGCAAAGCTTCTTGGGGCGTTGACATCACGGTTCATGCATTGACCAAATACCCCAGCGGTGGGGGAGATGTGTTGATGGGCAGTGTGATGACCCGTGACCCAGATTTGGCCCACCAACTCAAACTCTGTCACATGCGACTGGGTTTGACAGTGGGGGCGAATGATGCCGAATCGGTATTGCGCTCTTTGCCAAGCATGGCTTTGCGCTACCGCGCGCAAGACCTGTGTGCCCGCAAATTGGCCCGTTGGTGCCAAACCCTTGCACCGGTCAACCAGGTTTTGCATCCTGCTTTGGAAGGTTCGCCGGGGCATGCGCATTGGAAGAGGGTATGCACCCCAGTGGCCCGGGATCATTTGGACCCCTTGTGTGTCGAAGCCGATTCAGTCGATGGTTGGGCCGCAGCCCTGTTCAGCATCGTTTTGGATCCAAACTGCACCGTGCAACAAGTCCATCATTTTTGCGATTCCTTGAAACTGTTCAAATTGGGTTACAGCTGGGCAGGGCCCATCAGTTTGGTTGTTCCTTATGAACTGCAAACCATGCGATCCGTTTGGCCAGAGGCCATTGAGCCTGGTCATGTTGTGCGTTTCTCCATTGGTCTTGAGGCTGAAGTGGACTTACAACTGGATTTGCAAAAGACCTTCCAGGCTTGTTTTTGATCCCTTTTTTCACCATTTTTAAATTTTTGAATGAGAATGCTTCCTATTTGAGTTATACTCCTCTCATTCAACCAACAGAGTGTGCGATGAGAATTTCAAAAATTGTGGTGTTTGCGCTGGGATGGTGTGCCTTGGGAATGAGCAGCGCGCAAACAGTGATCAATTTGTATTCGGCCAGGCATTACCCCACCGATGAAGCCTTGTACAGTGAATTCACCAGGTCCACTGGCATAGCCGTGCAACGGGTGGATGCCGACGACGCAGGTATTTTGGCCCGGCTGAGATCCGAGGGTTCGGCCTCCCCGGCGGATGTCATTTTGTTGGTCGATGCCGCCAGGCTTTGGAAAGCCGAGTCAGAAGGCCTGTTCCTGCCCATCAACTCCAAAATCCTTGAATCAGCTGTTCCTGGCCATTTGCGTTCAAAACCCAATGAAAAGGGTGAATTTGCCTGGTTTGGCATGTCCACTCGAGCACGCATTGTGGTTTATGACAAAAGCAAGATCGACCGCCAACAGGTAGACACCTATGAAAAGCTGGCCAACCCCAGTTTCAAAGGACAACTGTGTATCCGCTCGGGCTCACACCCTTACAACCTCAGCCTGTTTGGTGCCATCTATGAGCACATGGGTGCCGCCGCCACTGAAACCTGGCTCAAAGGATTGGTGGCCAATATGGCTCGGTCTCCCAAAGGTGGGGATACCGATCAAATCAAATCGGTGGCCAGTGGCGAATGCGCTGTGGCGGTGACCAATACTTACTATATGGCCAGGATGTTGCGTTCCAATAATTCCGTTGAAAAAGCCATGGCCGAGTCCTTGGGGGTGGTATTCCCCAATCAAAGTAGCTGGGGAACCCATGTCAATGTGGCAGGGGCGGCGGTGGCCCGGCACAGCAAAAACAGCGCTGCGGCCATCAAGTTTTTGGAGTACTTGGTCAGCCCATCGGCCCAAAATCATTTCGCCAATGGCAACAACGAATGGCCAGTGGTGCGAGATTTAAAGTTTGACAATCCGGCGCTGAAAACCATGTCGGGTGGCGATTTCAAAAGCGAAGTCATTCCCATCAGCGCCGTTGGCATGAACCAAATCAAAGTCCAACAAATGCTCGATCGGGTGGGCTTCAAATAACACCAGGGTCAGACTTGAGCAAGCGCTGGGCAATGGCATCAAATGATGCAGGGTGTCGATCAGTGGCCTGCACCACCCTGGCCTTGACATGTTGGCGAAAGTTTCGGGATATGGACTGGTGATAAGTGGGGTCGTAATGGCTTTCGAGCAAGGTCTGCACCACCGCTTTGACCTTTCCTTGTGCCAGCATCTCTTTCCAAGCATGCACCGCGGCTTTGCCCTTTATGGGGATCAAAGCCTCCAGTCGCTGACCAAATAATTCCCGGTCGTCAACAAATAAGGGGTACTCCTCCATCAGCAGGCTGATTCGCTCCTCTGTGGGCAATTGCAAGTCTATGCATGGGCTGTCTCGCATGGCATCCATCAACACATCCATCACAGACAAATTGCCCACCTTGCGGCTTTCGGATTCGACATGAATCGGCAATGATGGATCCATCTGACGAAGGGCATCCCAAATGAGCGTGTCAAAACGCTTCTGACTGGGCTGCTCTTGGCCGGGAATGCGCCCCAAGACCGAACTGCGGTGGCAGGCCAAAGCTTCCAAATCAAGCACTTGCGCACCCTGTCTTTGCAGTGCATGCAGCAAACGTGTTTTTCCGCTGCCTGTTGAACCACAAACCACCACAAAATGGAAACAGGCCATGTGCTTCGACAGCCAGTTCAACATGGCCGCCCTGAAAGCTTTGTAGCCGCCATCCACCACAAACACCTGAAAGCCGATTTGCCCCAGCACCATGGACAGCGCGCCACTGCGCTTGCCCCCGCGCCAACAATAAATCAAGGGTTGCCAGTGCTTGGGCAAGTCCACAACTTCCCGTTCGATGTGCCGAGCGATGTTGCTGGCCACCCATGCAGCCCCCAATTTTTGGGCCTCAAAGCCCCCCTTTTCTTTGAACAAAGTGCCAATCGCCACACGTTGCTCGTTGTTCAAACTGGGCCAATTCACAGCGCCTGGCAAATGATCGAGTTCGAATTCAGCTTCGCTGCGGGCGTCAATGATGGTGGAAAAATCATTCCCGCCCACCATGCGCTCCAACGCCTCACTGGCAGGTATGCGATGCAAACTCATGGCACCGGATTTACAGCAGTTTTTCCAACGCAGGCCAAACGTGGTCTAGCATCAATATTTGGGCTTTTTCGTTGGGATGGATGCGATCGGTTTGAAACCACTCACCAGGGGCCGTCAAAGGCTCTAAGAAGAAAGGAACCCAGCGCGAATGGGTTTGTTGGGCCACTTGCGCAAAGGCCTTGCCAAATTGTGCGTTGTAATCGGCCCCATAGTTGGGGGGCACCTTCATGCCCAGCAGTAACACCATTGCACCTTGGCTTTTGGATAGATTTGCCATGGTCAACAAATTGTCTTGGGTGCTGGCCAGTGATAAGCCGCGCAGGGCATCGTTGCCACCAAGCTCAATCACCACCACCTTGGGACGATGGGTTTTGAGCAGCGTTTCGATGCGCGAGCGTCCCCCAGCGCTGGTCTCGCCGCTGATACTGGCATTCACAACCCGCCACGGTGGCCGATGTTTCTCCAAGCGTTGCGCGAGCAAACTCACCCAGCCCGAACCGCGGGGCAAACCATACTCAGCACTCAAAGAATCCCCCACGATCAGCACCGTCTGACCCGAGACCGCTGAGGGCTTTATGTGGTCCTGGGCAAGCGACACACAGGTCAACGACAATAAAATTCCTCCCATCCAAGCGCAGATGGTTTGTTTCCACAGCTTGCGAACCCCAGATATCCCCATCAACATGACAAAACCTATTCTTGAAGTTGCCCACGTTTTCAAATCGGTCAGCGATAGCACGGGTACTTTGCATATTCTCCGCGATATTGATTTTCAGTTGAATAGCGCAGAGACCGTTGCGATTGTGGGTGCTTCTGGATCGGGCAAAAGTACCTTGCTCTCCATCATGGCGGGTTTGGATACGCCCTCCCAGGGCACGGTTCGCTTGGCGGGTCAAGATTTGTTTGATCGCGACGAGGACGCGCGCGCTGCATTGCGCGCTCAGCACATGGGTTTTGTATTCCAAAGTTTTCAACTTTTGGGCTCGCTCACTGCCATTGAAAATGTCATGCTGGCCTTGGAATTGGCTGGGCGGCCCCATGCCCGGGATTTGGCGCGCGCTATGCTAGAGCGCGTGGGCTTGGGACAAAGACTGAACCATTACCCGCGCGTTCTGAGTGGCGGTGAACAACAAAGGGTGGCCCTGGCCCGGGCCTTTGTGGTTCAGCCGGCCATTTTGCTGGCCGATGAGCCCACCGGCAGTTTGGACCATTCGAGCGGTGAACTGGTGATGCAACTGATGCTGGATTTGAACCAAGAGAGCGGAACCACCTTGGTCTTGGTCACCCATGACCAAGGCATCAGCCAAAGGTGTCAGCGGCGCATCGGTATCGAAGCGGGACAACAACGGGCGATTGCATAATTGCCGCATGTCCGCCCCACTCAAAGTCATTTTTGGTTTCCATGCGGTGGGGGTGCGGATGAAAACTGCGCCCCAATCGATCACAGAGTTGCACGTCGATACCAGCAGGCGGGATGTGCGCATGCGCCAGTTCATGCAACGTGCGCAAGACAGCGGAATGCGCGTCATGGCCAGTGACGCAATGAGATTGGCCAAACTGTGTGGCAGCCATGGCCATCAAGGTGTGGTGGCGCGGGTGCAGGCTTTGCTGCAAGGACACTCATTGGACGATCACCTGGACCAATTGGATGCCGCACAAGTTCCATTGCTGCTGGTGCTGGATGGTGTGACCGATCCCCATAATTTAGGCGCGTGTTTGCGGGTGGCCGACGGGGCTGGAGCACATGCCGTGATTGCGCCCAAGGACCACTCTGTCGGCTTGAATGCCACAGTCGCCAAAGTGGCCAGCGGTGCATCCGACACGGTGCCCTATTTCATGGTCACTAACTTGGCCCGAACCCTCAACGAACTCAAGGAGCGCGGCATTTGGATCATTGGCACCAGTGACGATGCCACCACCACGCTCTACCAAAATGAGCTCAAGGGCCCTGTGGCCTGGGTTTTGGGCGCAGAAGGGGAGGGCATGCGACAACTCACCCGCAAAACCTGCGATTTGCTGGTTCGCATACCCATGCAAGGCGCAGTGGAAAGCCTCAATGTGTCGGTGGCCAGTGGGGTATGCCTGTACGAAAGCTTGCGCCAGCGCGGAGCAACTCACTGATGGGCAACTGTGGCTCGGGCTCTCAGACCCAACCCATCAATCCCAAAAGGGCCCCTGAGGACAGCAACCACAAAACGTGGATGCGCGTCTTCCACATCAAAACCACAGACACAGCGGTCAACAGCAAACCAGGTGCGTGTTGCGCATCGGCTTGAATGGGCGGCAACAACAACCATCCGGTGGAGAACATCAAGGCAATCAGTAATGGGGCCATGCCGACCTTGAAGGCGCGCACGGCCATTTTGTCTTGATATCGCACTCCCCAACGACTGACCATCAAGGTCAAGCAACCCGAAGGCCCCAAAATACTCACCAAGCACAAGAAGGCCGCCAATACACCATAGGCCCAGGCCAAAGGCCCTGTTTGCACGCCCCCACCGGCCTGAGCACCCAAGGTCCAGCCCAAAATGGCCACAAACAACACATTCGGGCCTGGGGCAATTTGGGCCAAGGTGATGGACGAGTTGAACTGCGGGTCGCTGAGCCAATGTTGCTGATCCACCAAATAGCGGTGCATATCGGGGGCGGCAGCCACCACCCCCCCAAAGGTGATGAGCGACAAGCTTAAAAAATGCAGCATCATGTGCAGCCAATCGGAAGCCATCAGGCTCATGCATCCCCCTGTTGGCGCACCAAGCAACGCCAGGCCCAGACGCTTGAAGGCAATCCCACCGACAACCATGCCAAGGCCAGCGGGATGCGCCAAAGGGCCACCACCACAAAGCCGGCGGCCAAAAAGGCATAACAAACCTGCAAACCCATGGGGTTGCCTTTGAGGCCCGCCAACAAGCGCAGGGCGTTGCCCATGATCATGCCCGAGACCACACAACCCATGGCATGAAGCATGGATCGCACCGCAGGCATGTCATGCATGCCTTGGTAAAGCGCTGCAAAGCACAGCACCAATGTGCACGGGGCCAGCATCAATCCAGCGATGGCACAAAAGGCACCTTTGAGACCAAAATAACGATCGCCCAGTATCAAGGTCAAGTTGACCACATGTGGCCCTGGCAGAGTTTGGGCCACGGACCAATCTTCCAAAAATCCTTTGGGAGTTAACCATTGTTTTTGATCCACCAAAATGCGCTGAACCACCGCTTGCACCCCTCCAAAACCCTGCATGGCCATCCAGGTGAACGTCACAAACAAGTCCCAGCAATTGCCGGGCCTTTGAACGGTTTGGGTCATATCCGCCAACCGCAAGAAACGTCAATCGCCACACCATAGATGTGCGCAATCCCCTGAGCGCGCAGGGGTGAAGGGCTTGGAGCGTGCATGTGCGGGGGTGCAGGGTGGGTGAAGCAATGGATGGGCAGTATAGGCATTTTGAACGGCTATTTCGCGCAAGGCCTGCATCAGCGAGACTTTGCAGCACCTGCCCCGCCCATCCCCCTGCAAATCAACTGCCTATCACAGGGCATGTCGAGGCAAAACGGGTTCTGGCTTTACACTGACCCGTTCATCATCACTGCCTGCCGTCCCGTGGACGTATCCCAATTCCATCGCCCTGCCAAAGCCCTGACCAGTTACCGAAAACACTGGGCGGCACGCTTTGGCACAGCCCCTTTTTTGCCCATGAGCCGCTCCGAAATGACCGCTTTGGGCTGGGACAGCTGCGATGTGGTGCTGGTCACGGGTGATGCATATGTCGATCACCCAAGTTTTGGCATGGCCGTGATTGGCCGCATGCTGGAAAACCAAGGCTTTCGCGTGGGCATCATTGCCCAACCCGACTGGCAAAGCGCTGAACCATTCGCTGCTTTAGGACGCCCCAATTTGTTCTTTGGGGTGACGGCTGGCAACATGGATTCCATGATCAACCGCTACACGGCAGATCGAAAAATCCGCAGTGATGATGCCTACACCCCTGGCGATGTGGCGGGCAAGCGGCCCGACCGTGCGGCCATTGTGTACAGCCAACGCTGCAAAGAAGCCTACAAAGACGTGCCCATCATCATGGGCGGCATTGAGGGCTCGTTGCGCCGCATCGCCCATTACGACTATTGGCAAGACAAGGTGCGCCGCTCTATCGTGATCGATGCCAAATGCGACCTTTTGCTATACGGCAATGCAGAACGTGCGATTGTGGAGGTGGCCCACCGTTTGGCGGCCAAAGAGCCGGTGGAGGCCATCACCGATGTGCGCGGCACGGCCTATGTGTGCCGAGCCACCCCCACGGATTGGATCGAAATCAACTCCACCGAGGTGGACCGCCCTGGACCGGTGGAATCCCACCTCAACCCCTACCTGATGATCAGTGAACAAGCCCAGGCACAGGGTCAAACCTGTGGTGCCGCCAACACCCAAGCGTCAACCCCTTTGGCCGAGAAAGCCGACTCCGGCGTGGCCATGAGGGTGCCACTGGGTTGGTTGGGCAAATCCAAAGCCAAGGTGGCACCGCGCGAACGCACCGTGATCCGCTTGCCGTCGTTTGAACAGGTGCGCAGCGATCCGGTGTTGTATGCCCATGCCAATCGGGTGCTGCACCTGGAGACCAACCCCGGCAATGCGCGGGCATTGGTGCAAGCGCACGGGGAGGGGTCCACGGCGCGGGATGTGTGGATCACCCCACCTCCAATTCCCTTGACCACGGCCGAAATGGATTTGGTGTTTGGCCTGCCTTATGCACGCTCGCCCCATCCGGCCTATGCCGATGGCCAAGGTCGCCATGACGGACCCACCAAAATTCCAGCTTGGGAGATGATTCGCTTCAGCGTCAACATCATGCGCGGCTGTTTTGGCGGGTGCACTTTTTGTTCCATCACCGAACACGAAGGGCGCATCATCCAAAGCCGCAGTGAGGCCTCGGTGTTGCAAGAAATCCAAGACATCCGCGACAAAGTCACTGGTTTCACGGGTGTGATCTCTGACCTGGGCGGCCCCACCGCCAATATGTACCGAATTGGTTGCAAATCGCCCGAGATCGAGGCCGCATGTCGCAAACCCAGTTGTGTGTATCCGGGTATTTGCTCCAACCTCAACACCAGCCACCAACCGCTGATCCAGATGTACCGCAAAGCCAGGTCCATCAAAGGGGTCAAGAAAATCCTGATTGGCTCGGGCTTGCGCTACGACCTGGCCATTGAGTCGCCGGAATACATTCGCGAATTGGCCACCCACCATGTAGGTGGCTATTTGAAAATCGCCCCTGAACACACCCAGTCTGGCCCCTTGTCCAAGATGATGAAGCCCGGCATTGGCAGTTACGACAGATTCAAGCAACTGTTTGACCAATACAGTGCAGAGGCAGGGAAAAAACAGTACCTGATCCCCTATTTCATAGCGGCGCATCCTGGCACCAGCGATGAGGACATGATGCATTTGGCACTGTGGCTGAAAAAAAATGGCTTTCGCGCCGATCAGGTGCAAACCTTCTACCCCAGCCCCATGGCCACTGCCACAGCCATGTACCACAGCGGCAAGAACCCGTTGCGCAAAATTGGCCGAGACAGCGAAGGCGTGGACATTGTGCGAGGCGACAAACGCCGTCGTTTGCACAAGGCATTTTTGCGCTATCACGATGCCAACAATTGGCCTTTGTTGCGCGAGGCCCTCAAATCCATGGGCCGCAGCGACCTGATTGGCAATGGCAAGCACCACTTGATTCCAGCCTTTCAGCCCCAAACGCAGGGCGCTTACGTCAGCGCACGCCGCAAGAACAGCACACCAAGCCCTGTTGCCCCTGGAAAACTGCTGACCCAGCACACCGGATTGCCTGCGCGCTCCGGTGTCAAAACTGGACGCAAAACCAAGGTTTGAGCTAGCGCACCCGCTGTTTCATGGCGCGCTCGACTTCACGCTTGCCTTCGCGATCTTTGATGGTGTCGCGCTTATCGTGATCGGCTTTGCCCTTGGCCAAGGCAACATCACATTTCACCTTGCCGTTCTTCCAGTGCAGGTTCAAGGGCACCAAGGTGTAGCCTTTTTGCTCTACCTTGCCAATCAAACGGCGAATTTCATCTTTTTGCAGCAGCAGTTTTTTGGTCCGGACCGCATCGGGACGCACATGGGTGGAGGCGGTATTCAAAGGGTTGATCTGGCAACCAATGACAAATAATTCGCCATTTCGGATGACCACATATCCATCGGTGAGTTGTACCTTGCCCTCGCGCACGGACTTGACTTCCCAGCCCTCCAACACCATGCCCGCTTCAAAGCACTCTTCGATGAAGTAATTGAAGATGGCCTTCTTGTTGTCCGCAATGCGGGCTGTGCTGGGTGCTTTGGTGGTCATGAATGGCGATGTCGCTGCGCTCAGCTTACATACAATCCCTGCATGACGGCCGCTGTGCAAACGCCCATTCTATGAAAACCATCCATAAGTCTGTTTTGATATGGTTCAGCGCGCAGGAAATGTTTGACCTGGTCACCAATATACCAAGCTACCCGCAGTTTTTACCCTGGTGCGACAACGCCAGGTTGGTGCACACCCATGAGGATGGAGTCACGGCAGAGATCGGCATGGCCTTGGGGAACTTGCACAAAAGCTTCACCACCCGAAACCTGCACATTCCGGGGCGCGAGGTGCGGGTACAACTCATTGACGGGCCCTTCAAACATTTGGATGGTGTGTGGTTGTTTGAACCCATGGGTGAGGAGCGTGCTTGTCGGGTGGATCTGCAACTTCACTACAGTTTTGACAGCATGTTTGCGGTTTTGATCGGCCCCCTGTTTGATCGCATCGCAGCCACCCTGGTCGATGCCTTTGTCAAACGCGCTGAACAGGTTTATGGCCCACATTGAGGTGACTTTGGTTTACTCACCCGCATCACGGGTGGTTCACGAGTTGGTATTGCAATTGCCAAAGGGTTGCAATGTGAGCGAAGCTTGGAGAGCCAGTCAATGGTTTTCAGCCATGGAAAACCCCAGCCATTCGTTTTGCCCAGAGTCTTCTGTTTGGGGCCGTAAAGTCAGCCCCACGCAAACCCTGAACGACGGCGATCGGTTGGAAGCCCTGCGCCCGCTCAAAGTGGACCCCAAAGAAGCCCGCCGGCAACGATTTGCCCAACAAGGTGCGCGCGCTGCAGGCTTGTTTGCACGTCGCCGCCCGGGCGCCAAACCAGGCTACTGAGCCCATGGCCTGGGCATGCCTTCGGTATACAGGTTTGTTCGGAGGGCTCGGTACAATTTCTTTTTTGGAGCCCAACCATGCGCCTCTTAGGCAATGCGCTCACCTTCGACGATGTGTTGCTGGTGCCCGCTTTTTCAGCCGTCCTGCCCAAGGACACAACACTTTCCACCCCTTTCTCCCGCCGGATTGAGCTCAATTTGCCGCTGGTCTCTGCGGCCATGGACACCGTGACAGAGGCCCGACTGGCCATCGCCATTGCCCAAGAGGGCGGCATTGGCATCGTTCACAAAAACCTCACCGCCCAACAACAAGCCGCTGAGGTGGCCAAGGTCAAACGCTACGAAAGTGGGGTTTTGCGCGACCCGGTGGTCATTACCCCGGAGCACACTGTCAGACAAGTCATGGCCATGTCCGAGCAGTTGGGCATCTCTGGTTTTCCAGTCTGTCGGGGCAAACAGGTGGTGGGTATCGTTACCGGCCGCGATTTGCGCTTTGAACAACGCTATGACGTGCAGGTGCGAGAGATCATGACCCCGCTGGAGAAACTCATCACCGTACCAGAAGGGGTCACACCCCAAGCGGCCAAGGCCTTGCTCAACAAGCACAAGCTTGAGCGTTTGCTGGTGGTCAGCGATTCTTTTGAACTCAAAGGCCTGATCACGGTCAAAGACATCACCAAGCAAACCAGCTTCCCCAATGCGGCCCGGGACCCCGCGGGTCGCTTGCGGGTGGGTGCGGCGGTCGGCGTGGGCGAGGGCACCGAAGAGCGTGTGGATGCCTTGGTCCAAGCTGGGGTGGATGTGATCGTGGTCGATACCGCCCATGGCCACAGCAAAGGTGTGATCGATCGGGTGGCTTGGGTCAAGCAACAATACCCGCAGGTGGATGTGGTCGGCGGCAACATCGCCACCGGGGCTGCGGCCTTGGCCTTGGCCGAGGCGGGCGCAGATGCGGTCAAGGTGGGCATTGGCCCAGGTTCCATTTGCACCACCCGCATAGTGGCTGGCGTGGGCGTGCCTCAGATCACCGCCATCGACGGTGTCGCCAAGGCCTTGGAAGGTTCTGGCATTCCTTTGATTGCCGACGGAGGGATACGCTACAGCGGTGACATTGCCAAAGCGATAGCGGCGGGAGCCTCCTCTGTGATGATGGGTGGCATGTTCGCCGGTACCGAAGAGGCCCCAGGCGAAATCGTTCTCTACCAAGGCCGCAGCTACAAGAGCTACCGCGGCATGGGCAGCATCGGTGCCATGCAACAAGGCAGTGCGGACCGCTATTTTCAAGAGTCTTCCACCGGCAATCCCAATGCCGACAAATTGGTGCCCGAGGGCATTGAAGGCAGGGTCCCTTACAAAGGCTCCGTGGTGAACATCGTTTACCAAATGGCCGGCGGGTTGCGTGCCGCCATGGGCTATTGCGGATGCCCCGACATAGAAACCATGCGCAGCCAGGCCGAATTTGTCCAAATCACCACTGCGGGCATGCGCGAAAGCCATGTCCATGATGTTCAAATCACCAAAGAAGCGCCGAATTACCGGGCAGACTGACCACGGCTGTGAGCCGATAGCCACTTTCGCAGCATGAAACACCAAAAAATCCTGATCCTCGATTTCGGCTCGCAAGTCACTCAACTGATCGCCCGACGTGTGCGTGAAGCCCATGTGTATTGCGAGGTGCACCCCTGTGACGTGAGCGACACTTGGTTGCGTGAATTTGCCGGTGACGGGCAGTTGCGTGGCATTGTCTTGTCGGGCAGCCATGCCAGTGCCTATGAAGAAAGCACCGATCGCGCACCCCCAGCGGTGTTTGAGTTGGGGATCCCCGTTCTGGGCATTTGCTATGGCATGCAAACCATGGCGCAGCAACTGGGCGGTCAAGTGTCGGCGGCTGAAGTGGTCGATGGCAAGACCCAACGGGAATTTGGTTATGCCGAGGTGCGGGCCCATGGGCACACCGCCTTGCTCAACGAGATCCAAGACATGGTCAACGATCAAGGCCATGGATTGCTCAAAGTTTGGATGAGCCATGGCGACAAAGTTTCTGTGCTACCGCCTGGCTTCAAGGTCATGGCCAGCACACCCAGTTGCCCGATTGCTGGCATGGCCGATGAGCAGCGGCGCTTTTATGGCGTGCAGTTTCACCCCGAGGTGACCCACACCCTGCAAGGCCGGGCCATGATCGAGCGGTTTGTGCTGGACATCTGTCAAGCCCGGCCCGACTGGATCATGGGCGACTACATCAGCGAAGCCGTTGAAAAAATCCGCGCCCAAGTGGGCGATGAAGAGGTCATCTTGGGTCTATCCGGTGGGGTGGACTCATCTGTGGCGGCGGCACTGATACACCGGGCCATTGGTGATCAGCTGACCTGCGTGTTTGTCGACCATGGTTTGCTTCGCTTGAACGAGGGCGATGCGGTGATGCAGATGTTTGTGGGCAAGTTGCACACCAAAGTGATTCGCGTCGATGCATCTGAACTCTTTCTGGGCAAACTCGCTGGCGTGACCGACCCGGAAGACAAACGCAAAATCATTGGCGGCTTGTTTGTCGATGTGTTCAAAGCCGAGGCCGCCAAGCTCAAAGCTGGGCAGGGCGGTCACAAAGGGGCCAGCTTTTTGGCCCAAGGCACGATCTACCCGGATGTCATTGAGTCAGGTGGGGCCAAAAGCAAAAAAGCGGTCACCATCAAAAGCCACCACAACGTGGGCGGTCTGCCTGAACAATTGGGTTTGAAATTGTTGGAGCCCCTGCGCGAACTGTTCAAAGATGAGGTGCGCGAATTGGGCGTTGCATTGGGTTTGCCGGCCACCATGGTCTACCGTCATCCATTTCCCGGACCGGGCTTGGGCGTGCGCATATTGGGCGAAGTGAAAAAGCAATACGCCGATCTGTTGCGCCGGGCCGATGCCATCTTCATCGAAGAATTACACCAATTCAAAGACGACAGCGGCAAGAGCTGGTATGAGCTGACCAGCCAGGCCTTCACCGTGTTCCTGCCGGTCAAAAGCGTGGGTGTGATGGGAGACGGACGCACCTATGAACATGTGGTGGCCTTGCGGGCGGTACAAACCAGCGACTTCATGACCGCCGACTGGGCCGAACTGCCCTATGCGCTGCTGAAAAAAGTGTCGGGGCGCATCATCAACGAAGTGCGGGGCATCAACCGCGTCACCTACGATGTGAGCAGCAAGCCCCCGGCGACCATTGAGTGGGAATAAAGGCTGAAGTCCATCCATATTTCGCATGTACCTGCCACCGCCATTTAACCACCCCGAGCATGCGCTGGCATTGATCCGCCAACACCCGCTGGCCAGTTTGATCTCCAATGACGACGCGGGCTTTCCGTTTGTGAGCCACTTGCCCATGCATGTGGAAACCGAGGGCGAACGCTGGCATTTGTTGGGCCATTGCGCCCGGTCCAATCCGCATTGGCGATTTTTGGCCCAACGTCCCGAGGCCTTGTTGGTGTTTCACGGGCCGCAGGCCTTCATGTCCACCCGCGTTTATCCCGATTTGGTGCGCGTTCCGACCTGGAACTACCTGGCTGTCCATGTGAAGGTGTGCCTGCAATTAGTGGACGGCGAGAAAGCCAAAGATCTGCTGCTCAAGCAGTTGATCGCCGACCACGATGCGCCTTATGCCGCACAATGGCGCGGTTTGCCTGAGAGTTACACCCAGGGCATGCTCAAAGCCATCGTGGCATTCAAAGGCGAAGTGCTGGATGTGCAATGCAAAATCAAGCTCAACCAACACCGTAGCGAAGCGCACGCCCGCATGAAGGCCGATTACGCGCAAGGCAGCGAGCAAGAACGCGACTTGGCCGCGTGGATGCAGAAATTGGGTTTGTAAAGCCATGTCTGTTGCCCCATTCACGCTGAGCGATGAAGCTGCGATGGATTTGGCCCTGGCCCAAGCCCGCAGGGCGCAAGACGCTGGCGAAGTACCGGTCGGTGCCGTGGTGGTGCACCAGGGCAGGGTGGTGGGCGTGGGGCACAACAGCCCGATCCACGACCGCGACCCCAGCGCACACGCCGAAATCATTGCCCTGCGCCAAGCCGCCCAGGCGCTGGGCAACTACCGTTTGGAAGATTGCACCCTTTATGTGACCTTGGAGCCTTGCGCCATGTGCTGCGGTGCAATTGCCCATGCCCGTTTGTCACGTTTGGTGTTTGGTGCTTTCGAACCCAAAACGGGTGCAGTGCAATCCATCACACGCTTGTTTGATTTGCCTGGCATGCATGCGCCGGACATTGTGGGCGGTGTGCAGGCCCAAGCCTGTGGTCAATTGCTGCAAAGTTTTTTCCGCGACAAGCGGCTGAACACGCCCACGCATGCGCTGCTGGTGCCCCTGCGAGATGATGCGGTGCGCACACCGGAGAGTTGCTTCAGCGATTTACCGGACTTTCCATGGTCACCGACCTATGTAAGCGATCTGCCCGCCTTGAACGGTTTGCGCATGCATTGTTTGGATTTGGGCCCCAAAAACGCAGCTTGCACCTGGTTGTGTTTGCACGGCAACCCGGCCTGGGGTTATCTTTACCGAAAAATGATGCCGGTGTTTTTGGCGGCGGGCCACAGGGTGGTGGTGCCAGACATGCCCGGCTTTGGTCGCAGTGACAAACCCAAAAAGGCAGGGCAGCACCAATTTGCTTGGCACCGCCAAGTTTTGCTCGATTTGATCCACCATTTAGACCTTCAACACATGGTGTTGGTGGTGCAAGACTGGGGGGGCATTTTGGGCTTGACCTTGCCCATGGCTGAACCCTGGCGTTACCAAGGCCTGCTCGCCATGAACACCACCTTGGCCACGGGCAGGCAATCCTTGAGCCCAGGCTTTTTGGCCTGGCGACAAATGTGCAACGACAAACCCTTGTTTGATGTCGGTCGTCTGATGGCGCGCGGCAACCCCCATTTGAGCGCATCTGAATGCGCCGCTTACCAAGCCCCTTTTCCAGATGCCGGTCACCGCGCCGCGTTGCGGGCTTTTCCTAATTTGGTACCAGCACGACCTGACGATGCGGGGGCTGAGTTGTCTCGCCAGGCCGAGGTGTTCTGGCGCGAACATTGGTCAGGTCGCAGTTTGTTGGTGGTGGGTGAACAAGACCCGGTGCTGGGTGTCCCTGTGATGCAAAGCTTGCAACAATGCATTCGCCATGCGCCCCCGTTGTGGCATTTGCCCCAAGCCGGACATTTTGTGCAAGAGCATGGCCAGGCCATTGCCCAGCGGGCTGTCGTGCATTTCTCTACCCAGGAGCCCTGAGCCATGGCCCGTATTTATGTGTTTTCTCCTTCCAGCGCGGTGCGTGATAAAACCGCATTTCGCCGTGGTTTGAATCGCTTGCGCGCCCTGGGGCATGAGGTCGAGGTGGATCCCGCCGCCTTGCAGTCCGCGCAGCGCTTCGCGGGTGACGATGCCACCCGTTTGGCGGCCATCGCCAGAGCCGCTCACAGTGGCGCAGACATTGCCCTCATTGCCCGAGGAGGTTATGGCTTGACCCGCTTATTGCCACAACTGCCCTACAAGGCCATTGCCAAAGCTGCAGCCCGTGGCACCCAATTTGTCGGTTTCAGCGACTTTTCTGCTTTTCAATCGGCTGTGTATGTCAAACAGGGTTTGGCCACCTGGTCTGGGCCCGATGTGGTGGCCGATTGGGGCCGCGAAACCCTGAATGACATCATGCAAGACACCTTTCAAGATCTGGCGCTGGGCCAAAACGAAGGGGCCGGATGGCGCTTGCCGCCTCGCGATACCCGTGCCGACACCCATCGTATCGATGGGGTTTGGGCCAAAAAAGCCACCCTGTGGGGCGGAAATTTATCGGTGCTGACCAGCTTGATCGGCACACCCTATCTGCCCGATGTGCGGGACGGTATTTTGTATTTCGAGGATGTGGCCGAACACCCATACCGCATTGAGCGCATGCTGACCCAGTGGCTGCATGCGGGCATTTTGGCCAAGCAAAAAGCCATTGTGTTGGGTGCTTTCACGCACTACACGCTGACCCCCCACGACAGCGGCTTTCAGTTCAACTCCGTGGTGGATCGATTGCGGCAGATGATCAAGGTGCCTGTGTTGACGGGTTTGCCCATGGGTCATGTGGCCACCAAAGTTTGTTTGCCGTTTGGATCCCAGGTCCAATTGATGGTGCAAGGCCGGGATGCGTTGATGCTCTGGCCGAATTGATCTGCGCACCGGTTCTCTGTTGAATGCTTTACAACCTCCCACTCTTTATTCATTACGATGTATATTATGTTAAGTTAATGATGGGGCGTGAGGGGATTGATCTGAGGGTCAAGGCTGGCTTTATTTTCGGTTGTTCCATTGGGATAAGAAAGTTTGAATCAGTGGTATGGCCTCTTTGGCGTTTGGCCCATTCTGCGCAAAATCGATGGCGCTCAAGCCCAATTGGTTCTTGATCCTGGGGTCAGCGCCTTGCTGCAGCAGAAGCAAGGTGGCCATGGGATTGCCATAGTGGGCGGCCATCATCAAAGGTGTGGTGCCATTGGGGGAAAGCGCATCCATATCAGCATGGTGTTGCAGCAGATAGCGGATCATCTCGATATGGCCTTTGGTTGCGGCGTAATGCAAAGGCGTCCAGCCTGTTTTGTTCACATCGGCTTTTCGCTCGATGAGCAAATGGGCCACCGGCATGAAATTGTTGAAAGCCGCCAGCATCAATGGGGTTTCATCATCGGCATTGCGCTCATCCACACGGGTGGCTGGCCAAGCGGCCAACACCACGGCGGCTTTGACGGCACTGTGACGGATGGCGTTCAACAATGGCGACGCATTGTTTGGTCCAGGCGTATTGGGGTCAAAACCGCGTCGCAACAAGTTCTCCACCGTGGGTGAATCGTCCCGTTCCAAGGCCTGGAAAAAATCCTCGTATGACCCCGCATGAGAGAACGAAAAACTCATGAGAAGTGAAACGACTATTAAAAATTTAAAGTTTTTCATGGGCTATTGGGGGTGAAACAACCGATCAAAATTGTGGCTGGTGGCCCATGCCACGTCTTGCAATGGCAGGTGTTTGATGTCGGCGATTTGCTGCGCCACCCAAGACACCCAAGCTGGTTGATTGGTTTTGCCGCGGTGCGGTACAGGGGCCAGATACGGGCTGTCGGTCTCGATCAACAAACGATCCATGGGCATCCAGGCCACGATATCGCGCAGATTTTGGGCATTTTTAAAGGTCAAGATGCCAGAAAATGAAATGTAGAAGCCCATGTCCAATGCGGCGCGCGCGACCGTCTCGGATTCGGTGAAACAGTGAAATACACCGCCAGCGCACCCTGCCCCACCGGTTTCACCCGCTTCGCGCAAGATCGCCAGGGTGTCATCGCTGGCACTGCGGGTGTGGATGACCAAGGGCAATTGGGCTTGTCGGGCCGCTTCAATGTGGACTTGAAACCGCTCGCGCTGCCAATGCATCTCAGCGATCGAGCGCCCCTCCAGTCGGTAGTAGTCCAAGCCGGTTTCTCCCACCCCAAGCACCTTGGGCAGGGTCGCCAGGCGCCGCAGATCGTCCACGCTGGGTTCGCTCACACCTTCGTTGTCGGGATGCACGCCCACGGTGCACCAAAAATTATCGAATTCGGTGGCCAATCCATGCACTTGGGGAAAGGTCTCCAAAGTGGTTGAAATCACCAATGCGCGGTTCACTTGGGCTTGGGCCATTTCGGCCCGCACTTCATCAATGCGTGCATACAGCTCAGGAAAATTGAGATGGCAATGTGAATCGGTGAACATGTTGGCGCCCCTTGAACTGGCATTAATTTCGGGCCTGCAAAGCCAAATGGGCTTGGCTGACCAATGCCTCGAGCATCAAGCCCGCGTTGAACGGGTGTTCAGCACTTTTGGCACTCAGCGTCAATTCCTTGGACCATTGGTTCAAGGCGGACAAGCAAGCCCCAGCAGGCAACGATTGGGAGGGAAAAAAACGGGGTGTCGCACCCACCGCCACACGCCAACAATCGTGGCAAATTTTTTGCAATGTGGCCACCACCTGGGCCGGCGCCCAAGCCAGCAAACCTTGCGCGTCGCCCCGAGCCACCGCCTTGGGCAGGGCCAGCCATGCAGAGGCTTTCAAGCCGCTTTGGGCCATCAGCCATGCATCTTCGGGTCGTCCTCCCGCAGCGCTCAACAAAACCGAGGCATCAGCGCCATCCAGACCTTGGTCGCGCAGCCATTGCTCGGCCACATGGACAGGCGGCCAAGTCAAGGCATGGGTTTGGCATCGGCTGCGCAGGGTGGGCAGCAGCAAATGGGCGGCCTCGCTGACCAACAAAAACCGGGTGTCACCAGGCGGCTCCTCCAAGGTTTTCAAAATCGTGTTGGCGGTGATGTGGTTCATCCGCTCGGCCGGGTAAATCAGCACCACTTTGTGCCGTCCACCGGATCGGGTGGTTTGGGTAAAGGCCACCATGTCCCGCGCCGCATCAACCCGGATTTCACGGCTGGGTTTGCGGGCTTTTTCGTCAATTTCTTTTTGCGCCTTTTCATGCAAGGGCCAATCTTTGTCGAGCATCTGTGTTTCTGGCATCAGCACACACAAATCGGCATGGCTGCGCAAATCAAAGTTACGGCAACTGGCGCATTGGCCGCAAGCACCTTGCTCGCTGGCTTGCCAACACAACCAGCCACGGACCAACTCCAAGGCCAATCGGTATTGGCCCAAGCCCGAGGGGCCTTGCAGCAACCAGGCATGCCCTCGCTGCAGGAGCAAGCCCTGCAGGGCCGGGGCCAACCAGGGCGCAGGCTTCACGCTTTGCGCAGTCTCTGTCATGGTGGGGTCAGCGCCGCAGGCACGGGCACCATGATGGACAACCAACCCCTGCGCACCAACACCTGGGTCATTTGTTGCCACACCTGATGGCGAGACTGGGCCGCATTTATTCGCACCACCCGGCCGGGCGAAGCCAGGGCTCGGGCCTCATAGCCTGCATGCACTTGGGCGAAAAAAGCCTGGGGCTGTGATTCAAATCGATCCGGCACACGGGCCGCGGCCAAACGTTGGGCGGCGATGGCCGGATCCAACGCAAACCACAGGGTCATGTCGGGCTCGAGCAAGCCATCGGCATGTCCCTGCACCCATTGCTCCAGTTGCGATAAAACTGCCAAATCAAAACCGCGCCCATGCCCTTGGTAGGCAAAGGTGGCGTCGGTGAATCGGTCGCACAAAACCACATCGCCGCGCACCAACGCGGGTTGGATCACCTCTTGGATATGGCTGCGCCGGGCCGCAAACATGAGCAAGGCCTCGGTCAATGGGTCCATGGCATCGTTCAATACCATGTGACGCAGTTTTTCGGCCAACGGGGTGCCACCGGGCTCGCGTGTCAGGGTCACTTGGCGGCCCTGCTGGCGAAAGGTCTCGGCCAAGCCTTGGATGTGGGTGGATTTACCGGCCCCATCCACCCCTTCAAAACTGATGAAAATACCCTTGCTCATGGCCCGATTGTGCCTTGTCAATACCCGCTCAGGGGCTGATGGAGGCGGCATTGCGGCGGCGCTGAAAGCGGTCCACCGCGGCATTGTGGGTCTCTAAGTCCGGGCTGAATTCGCTGCTGCCGTCACCCCGCGCCACAAAATAATAGGCATTGCTGCGCGCGGGTTGCACAGCCGCCAACAAGGCCGCTTTGCCGGGCATGGCAATGGGTGTAGGCGGCAGGCCTTTGCGGGTGTAGGTGTTCCAAGGATGATCGGTTTGCAAGTCGCGGCGGCGCAAATTACCGTCAAAGGTGTCGCCCAAACCGTAAATCACCGTGGGGTCGGTTTGCAAGGGCATATCCACGCGCAAACGGTTGTGGAACACGCTGGAGATCATGGGGCGATCGCTGGGTTTGCCAGTTTCTTTTTCCACAATGCTGGCCAATACCAGGGCTTGCTCGGCATTGTCCAGATCAATGGACATATCCCGTTTTTGCCACGCGGCTGCCAATTGGCGATCCATGGCAAAGAGTGCACGGGTCATCAATCGCAAATCCGAGTCGCCTTTGCCGTAGGTATAGGTATCTGGAAAAAACCGACCTTCTGCGGCCTGACCGTAGCGACCGAGTTGCGCCATGATGGCCTCTTCGCTTTGGCCCCGGGTCAGGTGTTGCAAATGAGTCGCTCGATCCAGGGCCTGTCGAAACTGGCGAAAGGTCCAGCCCTCCACCAGGACCAGTGCTTGCAAAGACTCCTGTCCACGGCTGATTTTTTGCAACAAATCCCAAGCCGAGTCACCATTTTTCAACTCATAACTGCCCGCACGCAACAGGCGAGACTGACCGCTCAAGCGAAAAAACCAGTACAACCAAGCGGGATCAACGGTCACGCCATTGTCCACACAGACTTGGGCAATGCCACGCACCGTGGTACCTGGTTCGATGGTGATTTCGACCACATCCTGGGCCAATGGCAGGTCGCGCAACACCCAGAACGTTACGCTGGTCAAACACACCGTCATGGCGAGAAATGAAATGAGCAGCCATCTGCCCCATGTGTTGCGCAAGGCCTGGGCTTTCAAAGAAAACACAGCAGGGATGATAATTCAGCCATGAACACATTGACACCGCCGCTACCGGCGAATTTTCATGGCGCATGTCAGCTGGTTCACTTGGGCGTGATCGAGGTCAGCGGCAGCGATGCTGTCTCCTTTTTGCACAGCCAATTGACCCATGACCTGGCTTTGCTGGAAGCAGACGGCATTCGTTTTTGCTCTTTTTGCAATGCCAAGGGGCGCATGCAAGCCACCTTTATGGCCTGTGTGGCCCAACCCAGTGTGGTTTGGTTGGTGTGCCGCCGAGATTTATTGGCTGCAGTGCTCAAGCGGCTGAGCCTGTTTGTGCTGCGCGCAAAAGCCCGTCTGCGCGATGCCAGCGACGATTTGTCCATCTGGGGTTTGGTGGGTGAGGGTCTGCCTGCTCCATGGAAAAAACAAGATCGAATGGGCGGTACGGCCATGGGCTTGTACCCGGCGGCAGGTAAAGCGCGCGCCTTGTGGCTGGCCCCGGCTGGGCAAAGCCCGGTCAGCACCTCCCACCCGGCAGGTTTGGACCCTGCGGCCTGGCTGTGGGGGGAGGTCATCTCCGGTGTGGCCGATGTGCAAGCGGCCACCACCGAGGCCTTTGTGCCGCAAATGCTCAATCACGAATCGATTGACGGGGTGAGTTTCAAGAAAGGCTGTTACCCGGGTCAAGAGGTGGTGGCACGCAGCCAGTTTCGGGGCACCCTCAAGCGGCGCGCCTACATCGTGTCGGGTCCGGCCATGCAAGCCGGACAAGCGGTTTACACCGATGGCGATGCGGCGCAAGAATGCGGCACCATCGCCCAAGCCGCCAGCGATGACTCCGGTGGCGGGGTTGCCTTGGCCTGTTTGCTCACAGCAGTGGATCAAGACCGTTTGCACCTGGCCCGGCCCGATGGGCCGCTGTTGCGCCTGTGGCCCCTGCCCTACCCCTTGCGCGAAGACATTTGAGCCATTCGCCAGGCGGGTGAGAACTACAGCGGCATGGACATCATGATGTGGCTGATGCCAGCCTCTTCAAACGGCTCTCCTTGGGCCATAAAACCCAGCCGCTGGTAAAAACCTTGGGCACTGCGCTGGGCGTGCAATTGCACCTCGCGGTCGCCGCGCTGCCTGGCTTGTTCGACCAGGGCCCACAACACCTGTTTGCCCAATCCGGTTTGGCGCAAGCGTCGCAACACGGCCATGCGCCCAATTTTGGCCACGCCCTGGGTGCTGGGCAATAAGCGACCCGTGGCCACCGCCACCCCCAATGGGTTGCACAACACCGCATGCACACATTGGGCGTCAGCCGGGTCCCACTCCAAGGCCGGGTCAATGCCTTGTTCATTCACAAAAACCGCTTGACGCAAGGGAGCGGCCAGCGCCTGCAATTGGTTCCATGTGCCGCACCGCAAGAGGGTCATGGATTGGCCCAGTTCATATCCCTCCAAACAACGGCGCAAGGGCTCGGGTAGCGGCAATGAGGTATGGGTGTGGGGGTTGGCAAACACATAAACCAACTCGGCTTGCACCAACAACTGCTCGCCCAAAAACACCGCACCTTCAAAGCACATCGACGAGCGACCCAATTTGGCCATGCGCAAATACACGTCCAAGGCATCGTCGTAACGCGCTGAAGCATGAAACTCGATGCTGGTTTTTTTCAGAAAAATGTCGCCCTTCAGCGCCGCCATCGTGTCCTCATACGGCAGTGCCAAGTGGCGCCAATAATCGCAAATGGCGGTGTCCAGGTACATCGCGTAGTGGGCATTGAACACAATTTGCTGCATGTCCACCTCTGACCAGCGCACCCGCAGTCGGTGGGCAAAACGAAACAACTCTTTTTTCATGGACAGTCTCCGGGCGATGCGTTTGGAAGCCCCGCAACAACCAGTTTAGGCCAACGGCGTTTGGCTATAGTGGGGTTTCACCGCGCAGTCGGCCTCAACCCCACCCCTCCCCATGTCCCACATCATTTACCTGACCCAAATTCACATCGCCTATGGCGTTTTGCAACAACTCCCGGCAGAGTGCGAAAAAGCCCACATCCGCAAGCCCCTGATCGTCACCGACGCAGGCATCAAAGCCGCAGGCTTGCTGGACATGGCCCTCAAGGCTTTGGGCAGGGCGGCCGTGGTGTACGACCAAACCCCCTCCAACCCGACCGAGGCCTCGGTGCGCGCCGCCACCAGCTTGTTCCAACAACAAGGCTGCGATGGCCTGATCGCCTTTGGTGGTGGCTCTTGCATTGACTGCGCCAAAGGGGTGGCGATTGCCGCCGCCCATCCTGGGCCGCTCAAGGATTACGCCACCATCGAGGGCGGCTCTGCCCGTATCAGCGAGCGCGTGGCCCCGCTGATTGCCGTGCCCACCACGGCGGGGACCGGCTCCGAGGTGGCCCGAGGCGCAATTGTCATTGTCGACGATGGCCGCAAGCTGGGCTTTCACAGTTGGCACCTGATGCCCAAAGCGGCCTTGCTCGACCCTGAACTGACCTTGGGTTTGCCGCCCCTGCTCACCGCTGCCACGGGCATGGATGCGATTGCGCACTGCATGGAGACTTTCATGGCCGCCCCTTTTAACCCGCCCGCCGATGGCATTGCCCTGGACGGATTGGCCCGGGGCTGGGCCCACATTGAGCGTGCCACCCGAAACGGCCAAGACCGCGAGGCCAGGTTGCAAATGATGAGCGCTTCCATGCAAGGGGCGATGGCCTTTCAAAAAGGCCTGGGCTGTGTGCACAGCCTGAGCCACAGCCTGGGTGGTGTCAACCCGCGCTTGCACCACGGCACCTTGAACGCCATGTTTTTGCCGGCGGTGGTGCGCTTCAACTGGGCAGCGTCGTCGGTGCAGCAAGAGCAGCGCATGGAGCGCATGGCCCATGCCATGGGCTTGGGTGCCATCAGCGGTGCGGCCCCGGCCGCAGAAGCGGTGGCTCAGGCCATCACGGCGATGAATGCGCGCCTGGGTTTGCCCAGCGGCCTGGCCGCCATGGGATTGGAGCGGGCGTGGTTTGACCAAATCATCGAAGGCGCCATGGCCGACCATTGCCACAAAACCAACCCCCGCTTGGCCACAGCACAAGACTACCAGGCCATGTTGACCGCCGCCCTCTAAGGCGGCTTTTCAGCGCAGGGCCAGAACGCGGCCGGGGTCTGGCGCTTGGCACCACTGGGCAAATTCATCGGCCAGTTGTTCGCTGGCCCGCACCGCTTGGGTCCACACCCGAACCCGGGCTGCCAGATCTGCGCCATAGGTGCTGAAGTCGCTGCGATCGGGCAATTTGCCGTTGGGCAAGGTCAGAACCCATTGGGGATTGGGGGCCAGCACGATGGCGTTGTCCAAATAGGGTGTGGCTTTGTGCCGCCAAGGCAGGGCCTTGTCCAGCCAGCCCGGCACCACTGCCTGCTGAAAGTGCGGATACAGCACCAGTCCCTTATACGGCAAATGCAGGTGATAGTCGGTGATGCCCCCATCCCAATAGGCACCGACGGGGGCACCCGGAATGTCATGCACCGCTTGCAGCACAAAAGGGATGGCGCAACTGGCATGTACCGCTGGGAAGAAATTGCACTCGGTCAAGGGCAGTTGCCGGGTGGCATAGTCGTCCACCGCAAAAGGCAAGTCGCCGCGGGTGGAAAACACCACTCTCTCCAGCCATGCGCCCATGGCTTTGCGCTGCACCGCATTGCTCAAATAGGCGAGCGCATAGCCCAAAGGCGTGAGCCATTTGTGTTCGCGCGCCAAAATGTGTTTGCCGCGTGAGGTGACCACATGCAATCGAAATCTCGGGTGGTTCAAGACCTGGTCCAGGCCATCGCCAAAAAATGATTGCAGGCTCTGGCTGAAAGCCTCGCTCACCTGTTGGGCCAGGGGCCGCTTTCGACCGGAGGGCACGGCGTAATGTTGGTGGATGTAGTCGTGTTCAAGCCGCGCAAAGGCCGTTAACGGTTGGTTCAAACAAGCCGTGGACATTCGCCAAGCCCCAATCGATGCACCCACCAAGTCAATCGCTTGTCGGCTTTGGGGCAACCAATGCCCAAACAAAAACCGGTCCAAAGCCCCCAGGATCAAACCTTTGGGGCCACCCGCCGCACCCGGGATGACCGCGATATCGCCTGGCGACAAGCCATTGGCGCGGATGTGGGCCATTGCGCGGTGGCCGGCATGAATGAGCAAGGCTTTCAAGCCTGTATCTCCCGACCAGGGAACACCCTGAACGGCCAGGCTTCGAAGGTGACTTGCATCAAATCCCTGCACCTTGGGCGAACAGCGGCAGAACGCGGGAATTGGTGCTCATCCTCGCAAGGCTTGGCGCAATTGGGCGCCGATCTCGGGTCGTTCGGCAAACGGATCGGGCGGGTTGTGGCCGTTCAACATGGCCTCGGTGCGCAGGCGCACATTGCCCAGCGCCTTTGGGTGGCTGTAGATATAAAACCGATCGGCGGCCACGGCATTGAACACGATCTGGGCCACATCTTCGGCACTCACCTTGCCACTGCCCACCGCTTTTTCGCTCATGGCTTGGCCAATGCTCTGGCTGGGGGTGGGGGGTTGGGCGGGCCATTGGCTGGGCCGATTGCGCTGGCTGGTACTGATGCCGGTGGGCACGAAATATGGGCACAGCACACTGGCACCGATTTGTCGGCTGATCAATTGCAGATCTTGGTAAAGGGTTTCGGTCAAGGCCACCACCGCATGTTTGCTGACGTTGTAAATTCCCATATTGGGCGGGGTGAGCAAACCGGCCATGCTGGCGGTGTTGACGATGTGGCCTTGCCATTGGGGGTCGGCCTTGGCCGCAGCCAGCATGAGCGGGGTGAACAATCGCACGCCATGCACCACCCCTTTGAGGTTGACGCCCAATACCCAATCCCAATCGGCTTCTGAGTTTTCCCAAATCAAGCCACCCGCCCCCACGCCGGCGTTGTTGAACACCAAATTTGGAGCTCCCCAATGCGCCATCACTGACTCGGCCAAAGCCTGCATTTGTCCGCCGTCTGAGACATCCACACGGCGTGCCATCACCGGTGTGCCCTGGACATGTAACTCGTTGCACACCGCGTCCAGCGCGTCTTTTTGCACATCGACCAGCACCAGCTTCATGCCCAATTGGGCCGCCCGCCGGGCACAGGCCAAACCCAAGCCAGAACCAGCGCCGGTGAGGACGGCCACCTTGCCCGAAAAGTCGGTGATCATGCGGGGGCCTTGGTCAAGATAAATCCCAGGCGCGGAAAGTGCACATGCACAGTCCCCGCTCGTGCATCTGTGCGGCGAAGGGTATAGCGGGTTCGGGTGGCGGCCATGAGTTGGCCGGCACTGGGCTCGGTACCAAATGATTCGGCATGGATCACCACCTCACTGCCCAGGGCAATACCGTGTTCATCTTGAAAGTGCAGGTCGGGGGGGAGCGCAGCGGGTTTGGCGGCTTTGGCCAAGTCAATCGCCTGCGATGAGGTCATGGGCGTGTGATCACCATGGCCAATCGCCAACATGCGATTCACCCATTTGGTCACTTCGGGCATGGCCTTCAGGATATCGGCCGCCATCGGCACCTGCTGGGTGGTGAACCACAAAGGGTGAACCGCTGAAAAGTCGGCCAGGCACGGCTGCTCACCCAACAAAAACGATTGCCCCTCAAGCATGTTCGACAAGCGGCGTAAATGACTTTTGTACATGGCGCTGGCATCTTGGAAAGGCATGCGGGGCGCACCACCGCGCATGGCGGTTCGATCGGCGACAAAGGCTTGTACCTGAGCGGGGTCTTGGTCGCCAAAAAAGTGTTTGGCGGCCAGGGGATTGAAGTTGTAGGCCATCGCCACCGGGAACAACAGGGCATCGGCCCAGTGGGCCACGGTGCGCACCAAGCCATGCTGCCCCACCGGGTACAAGCCAGGGGTCGGGGCCAAATGTTCGAGCACGTCGCAGATCAAGGCGGTGTCGCAGTAAATGTCTGCGCCAATTTGCAGGAAAGGGGTGCGCCGATGCCCGCCCGTCAAGGCCACTACGTCGGGCTTGGGCATCTTGCTGGGGATGAAAACGCTGTGCCAAGCCAGTTTTTTATGCCCCAAGATCAATCGAATCTTTTCGGCAAAGGGTGACCGTGGGTAATGGTGCAGGATCAGTTCCACCATGGGTAAATCACCTCAAATCAATTGAACCAATTGCTTGCCCAGGTTTTTCCCCTTGAGCAAACCCAAAAATGCCTGCGGGGCTGAGGCCAAGCCCTGGGCCACGGTTTCACGAGGTCGAAACTGCCCGCTGCCGACCAATTGGCCCAGTTCTTTGAGCGCAGGGGCCCAATCATCGGGATGCTCGCTCACGATAAAGCCTTGGACCTTGAGCCGGTTGACCAAGATCAACGAGGGATTGGCCATGGGAATGGGATGGCCGTTGTAGCCAGCGATCATGCCGCACACGGCGATGCTGGCAAATGGGTTCAGGCGCAGCATCACCGCATCGAGCGCCATGCCGCCAGCATTTTCAAAATGACCATCGATGCCATGGGGGCAAGCCTGTTTCAAGGCCTTGGACAGCGACAGGTAATCGGTATGGGCCTTGTAATCGATGCAGGCATCAAAACCCAGCTCTTGGGTCACGTAATTGCATTTCTCCTCGCCCCCGGCGATGCCCACCACCCGGCAGCCCCTGGCTTTGGCCAAGGCACCCAAGGCGCTGCCCACGGCCCCGCTGGCGGCACTGACGGTCAAGGTTTGACCGGCCTTGGGATCAATGATGCGCACCAAACCGTGCCAAGCGGTCACACCGGGCATGCCCACAGCACCCAGGTAATGGCTGATCGGCACATGGGAGGTGTCGACACTGCGCAGCGCACCCGGCACATTGGCATCGACCGCGCTGAAAAGCTGCCAACCGCCCATGGACACCACTTTATCGCCGACTGCAAATTGGCTGTGGCGGCTTTGCGCCACCTCACCCACGGTACCGCCAATCATCACGCTGTCGAGCGGTTGCGGGGCGGCATAGCTTTTGCCGTCGTTCATGCGCCCGCGCATGTAAGGGTCCAAACTCAGGTAGTGGTGGCGCACCAGAACTTGCCCGTCTGACAGGGTGGGCATGGGGGCGCTGACCCAGGCAAAGTCCTCCACGCTGGGCTCCCCTTTGGGGCGACGGGCCAAAAGCCACTGATGGTTGGTGGTCATGCGTTTCTCCTGAGATCAATCGGTGGCAATGGGCGCATTGGTTTGGCCTGAGCGTTGTCGATCCACATACCGAAAGGTGGCGGTGGCGTGGGCGCAGCGGGCTTTGGCCGCATCAAACACCGTGGCCTCTACAAATGCCAGCCGTTGGGTGCGGTGCAGCAAGCGGCCATGGGCCCACAGGTCGCCGCGCACGGCTTGCATGAAGCTGGTTTTCATCTCAATGGTCAACACGCCTTTGTCGGGGTCGACGCTGCGGGCCGCGCTGGCCATGGCCACGTCCAGCACGGTCATCAAGGTGCCGCCGTGGATCACCGCAAACGAGTTGTCATGGGCTGGCTTGTAGGGCAAGAAAAGGTCGGATTCGCCGTTTTCAAAGCGCTGCAATTGCAAGCCCAGCATGGCCACAAAGGGGATGTGAATGCCAAACCCCCCATCGCCGGGACTGATCTGTGAAGCCATGGCGGTCAGCCGCCGGTGATGACACTGACACCACCGTCCACCGCCATCCATTGACCGGTGATGTGCTTGCCCGCGTCTGAGGCCAGCAACACGCAAAGGCCTTTGAGGTCTTCATCGTCACCCAAGCGATTCAAGGGGGCATGGGAGGCCAAGGTGTCACCCATTTTGGCCAAGGTGGCGGCGGTCAATTTGCTGGGGAAGAAGCCCGGGCAGATGGCGTTAACGCGAATATTGTGGGCACCCCACTCGGCGGCCAATGCTCGGGTGAAATTGATCACCGCCCCTTTGGAGGTGTTGTAGGCGATCATGTTCATCCCTTTGGGGTTGCCACCCAGGCCAGCGATGGATGCGATGTTGATGATGCTGCCCTGGCGACGGCCGATCATGTCGTGCTTGCCGATGAATTGGCTGAGCAAAAAATAACCCCGCACATTGAGGTTCATCACCTTGTCCCAAGCCTCCAGGGGATGGTCCTCGGCGGGCGCACCCCAACTCGCACCGGCGTTGTTGACCAAAATGTCCACATGGCCCAATTGTTTCAAGGCTTGCTCAGCCAGGCGGTGGATGTCCTCCTCTTTGGCGCAATCGGCGGCCAGCGCAGTGGCTTGCAACCCAGCCGCTTGGAGCTCGCAGACGGCCTCATCCAAATCGGCTTGCTTGCGCGAACTCAGCAGCAAGCGGGCACCGGCCTCGCCCAATGCGTGGGCCAATTGCAGGCCCAGGCCCCGAGACCCCCCTGTGACCAAGGCGGTTTTGCCATGCAGATCAAACAACTGATTGACGGTACGGGTCATGGTCGGGCTCCAGGCACTCACAAATAAAAGATTCAGTACCGCCGGGCTGGGCAGGCTTGCAATTGGCAAAACGGGTGTAGCGGACTAGAACACCTCAAACACACCCGCCGCACCCATGCCACCGCCGATGCACATGGTGACGCACACCCGTTTGGCGCCGCGGCGTTTACCTTCAATCAAGGCGTGGCCGGTCAAGCGTTGGCCACTCACACCGTAGGGGTGACCCACGGCAATCGCACCACCGTTGACATTGAGCAAATCGGCAGGGATGCCCAATTTGTCGCGGCAATACAGCACTTGAACCGCAAAGGCTTCGTTGAGTTCCCACAGGTCGATGTCTTGCATGCTCAAGCCCAAGCGCTTCAAAACTTTGGGGATGGCATACACCGGTCCAATGCCCATTTCATCGGGCTCGCAACCCGCGACCGCAAAGCCCAGAAAGCGCCCCAGGGGTTTGAGGTGGTGCTGGGTGGCGTAGGCTTCACTGGTGATGACGCAGGCGCCAGCACCGTCAGAAAACTGGCTGGCATTGCCCGCGGCCACCACCCCACCGGGTATGGCGGGCTTGATGCCAGAGATGCCCTCGACGGTGGTGCCCTCACGAAGGCCTTCGTCCACGCTCACCGTGACTTGCTTGGTCATCATGCCCATGACCTTGTCAACCACGCCCGCTTGCACTGTGATCGGGGCAATCTCATCGGTAAACTTGCCCGCAGCTTGGGCCGCGCAGGCTTTTTGCTGGCTGGCCGCACCGTAATGGTCCATGGCATCACGACCGATCCTGTAGCGTTTGGCCACTTGCTCAGCGGTTTGCAGCATGTTCCAGTAAATCTCGGGTTTTTTCTTGTTCAGCGCGGGGTCCATCAACATGTGCTGGTTCATCTCTTGCTGCACACAAGAAATGCTTTCCACGCCACCGGCCACATACACATCGCCCTCACCGGCGATGACGCGTTGCGCCGCTAAGGCGATGGTTTGCAAACCCGATGAACAAAAGCGGTTGATGGTCATCCCACTCACGGTGATCGGGCAATCGGCCATGAGCGCAATTTGACGAGCGATGTTGACACCTGTGGCGCCCTCTGGGTTGGCACAACCCATGATCACGTCTTCGACTTCCGAGGGCTGAATGCCTGCCCGCGCGATCGCGTGTTTGACCGCGTGACCACCCAAGGTGGCCCCATGGGTCATGTTGAATGCGCCGCGCCAGCTTTTGGCCAAGGGTGTGCGAGCGGTTGAAACGATGACAGCGTTGGTCATGGTGGTTCCTTAGTTGAATGTTTTGCCTTCGGCCACCAATTGCGCCAGCAAGGGCGCAGGCTGCCAAAACTGGGCATCATCATGGGGATTGAGGGCAAAACGTTTCATGGCTTGCACCACATTGAACAATCCCAGCTGATCGGCGTAGAGCATGGGGCCACCGCGGTAGATGGGGAAGCCATAGCCGGTGATGTAGACCATGTCGATGTCACTGGCGCGGGCCGCAATGCCCTCTTCCAAAATATAAGCCGCTTCGTTCACCAGCGAGAACACCAAGCGCTGCACAATTTCCTCGTCGCTGATGTTGCGCGGCTTGATGCCCATCTCGGTGCGGTGCTTGGCGATCATGTCTTCCACGTCTTTGTTGGGAATCGCATCGCGTTTGCCGGCCACATAGTCGTACCAGCCTTTGCCCACTTTTTGTCCAAAGCGGCCTTGCTCGCACAACAGGTCGGCGGTTTTGCTGTATTTCATGTCGGGCTTTTCCACATAGCGGCGCTTGCGGATGGCCCAACCGATGTCGTTGCCCGCCAGGTCGCCCATGCGAAAGGGCCCCATGGCAAAACCAAAGGCCTCCACCGCCTTGTCCACTTGCTGCGGCGTGCAACCCTCTTCAATCAAAAAACCCGCTTGACGGCTGTATTGCTCGACCATGCGGTTGCCAATGAAGCCATCGCACACACCAGACACCACAGCGGTTTTCTTGATCTTCTTGGCCATATCCATGACGGTGGCCATGATGTCTTTGCCAGTGGCCGAACCGCGCACCACCTCCAGCAATTTCATGACATTGGCAGGACTGAAGAAGTGCAAACCCACCACATCTTGGGGGCGGTTGGTGAAATGGGCAATGGCGTTCACATCGAGGGTGGAGGTGTTGGATGCCAGGATGGCGCCAGGTTTCATCACCTCGTCGAGCTTTTTGAACACCTGTTTCTTGACGCCTATCTCCTCGAACACGGCTTCAATGACCAAGTCGGCATCTTTCAAGTCCTCGTAATTCAAGGTGGTGGACAACAGGCCCATGCGTTGCCGCAATAGGTCTTCCTTCAACTTGCCTTTTTTCACCTGGGCTTGGTAATTGTTTTCGATCACGGCAAGGCCTTTGTCCAAGGCTTCTTGCTTCATCTCCAAGATTTTGACGGGGATGCCGGCATTGAGAAAGTTCATGCTGATGCCGCCACCCATGGTGCCCGCGCCAATCACGGCAACGCTCTTGATCTCGCGCTTGGGCGTGTCGGCCGGCACATCGTCAATTTTGGAAGTGGCACGTTGGGCCATGAACAAATGACGCAATGCGCGGCATTCAGGGGTCCACATCAAGTTGGTGAATATTTCGCGCTCGGCACGCATACCCTCGTCAAACGCCATGGTGGTGGCGTTTTGCACCGCCTCAATGCATTTCAACGGGGCCGGGTATTTGCCCTTGGTCATGCCATTGACCATGTTGGTGCTGAATTTGAAAAAAGCCTGGGCATTGGGGTGTTTGCAAGGCAGGTCGCGCACCCGGGGCAAGGGCATGCCGGGCACCAGGTTTTGCAACACCTCATGGGCAAAGTCAGCGGCCTCATGGGCCAGTGTTTGGGTCGAACTCGCCATCTGATCAAATAATTTTTGACCCGGCAGCATGGCCAGCATCTCGCTTTTGACCGGTTCGCCACTGACGATCATGTTCAGCGCCGCTTCCACCCCCAGCACACGCGGCAGACGTTGTGTGCCCCCAGCGCCAGGGGTCAAGCCCAGCTTGACCTCGGGCAAAGCCACGTCGCATCCAGGCGCAGCGATGCGGTAGTGACAGCCCAGGGCCATCTCCAAACCCCCGCCCATGGCCACCGTGTGCAACGCGGCAATCACCGGTTTGGTGGCGTTTTCCAAGGCCTTGATGACACTGAGCAAATTGGGTTCCTGAATGGCTTTGGGAGAGCCAAACTCCTTGATGTCGGCACCGCCCGAAAACGCCTTGCCGGCACCGGTCAGCACGATGGCCTTGATCTGATCATCGGCCAGGGCTTTTTCAAGCCCCGCAACAATGGACAGTCGGGTGCTCAAGCCCAGGCCATTGATGGGTGGATGGTTCAGGGTGATCACAGCCAAGTCGCCTTGGACGGTGTAGTCAGCGCTCATGCAATAGTCCTTTGGAAAAATCCCCATCCCCCCAGGCGATGGCGTGTGTCTAGGATATCAAAAAAGAACGGCCGTTCTTTTTTCCGATCGAGGGTCAGCTGAGCCCTCAGACCTCCAACCATTCACGGCGCACATCGGGCCGTTGGGTGAATTCTGCCGGTGTGCCCTGGAACACCACCTCGCCATGGCCCATGACCAAGACGCGATCTGAGATGTCCAAAGCGATGGTGAGTTTTTGCTCAATCAACAAGATGGCAATGCGCTGAGATTGCAAAGTTTGCAAAAAATGCGCCACCTGATCCACGATGAGCGGGGCCAAACCCTCCGTGGGCTCATCGATCAGGATCAAGTCGGGCTCACCCATCAAGGTTCGGCACAGGGTCAGCATCTGTTGTTCACCGCCCGACAAAACCCCTGCTGGCACATGCTGGCGCTCGCGCAAGCGCGGAAACAACTGATACATGTCTTCAAACGACCATCGGCTGCGCTGGCCGGGCCGCTTTTGCCCCAGCATCAGGTTTTGATGCACCGTCAGACGCGGAAATACATCGCGGTTTTCAGGCACATAACCCAAGCCCAAGCGGGCAATTTCATGCGGCGGTTTACCCAGCAAAGACTGACCGCGCCAGCGCAAAACACCTTGGGACTGCACCAAGCCCATGATGGCTTTGGCGGTGGTGCTGCGGCCCGAACCATTGCGCCCCAACAAGCTGACGATTTCACCCTCACGCACAGTGAAATCCACGCCGTGCAGCACATGGCTTTTACCGTAATGGGCATGCAGGCCTTGGACTTCAAGCATGCGCTGTCCGCCCCTCCGCTTGAACACCCAAATAAGCGCTTTGCACCTGTGGGTTTTGGCGCACCTTATCGGGTGTGTCAAACGCCATTACCTGACCTTGCGCCAATACAGCAATCTTGTCGGCCAATTCAAACACCACCCCCATATCGTGC